>Ga0310121_10000222_pt1 | contig 61924 bp, 60 predicted proteins | sample CB27_Tmax_986_MG_FD_203504 | JGI IMG/M metagenome (GOLD analysis project Ga0310121, IMG submission 203504) | Marine microbial communities from Western Arctic Ocean, Canada - CB27_Tmax_986 | ecosystem: Environmental > Aquatic > Marine > Oceanic | place: Canada: Western Arctic Ocean | collected... | reverse complement strand
ACCAGAGCAGCTCCCCCGTCTCGAGAAAGCGGAAATCGCCGAGGTTCAGCCAGGGGTCTCCCGTCTCTTCGAGCGTCTGCAGGACGGCTCCTGTGTGCGGATCGAAGAGGTGCAGCCGCAGGCGCCGCTGATCGCGACTGAGAACGAGGCCGGCGAGGACCCCGTCCGGCCGCCAAAGGACGCGGGGGAGGTAGATATCCTCGTCGCTGCCGAGGTCCATCCAGACGGGCTCCCCGCCCGCCAGCGGGACGACGCCCAGTCGCACGCGGGCGTTCGCCGCCCCTGCGAAGGGATAGCGGTGGTGCTCGGTTTCGAGCGTGTCGCTGCCCTGATGGATGATGGGGAAGTCGGGGATGTGCCGCGCGTCGACCTGGGCGAAGGCGATCGCCGCCCCGTCTGGCGCCCACCAGAAGCCGTCGGACTGGCCGAACTCCTCTTGCGCGATGAAGTCGGCGAGCCCGTTGCTCAGCCCGTCCTCCGCGCCGTGGGTGAGCTGGCGCGCCTGCCCGCCGGCCGCGGGCATGGCGTGCAGCTCCCCTTCCCGGACGAAGGCGAGCTGGGCACCGTCGTCGCTCAGTCGCGGCGTGATCGCTCCCTCGGCCCCTGCCACCTCGACCGGCCCGGCGTCTCCGACGATGAGCCGGGGCGACTCGCCTCCGGGAAGCAGAATGGTGCGTTGGGCCGCCTTCGGCGCGAAGCGGTAGTCGGTAACGCCGAGGTCACGAAGTCGGGCCCGCTGGCGGCGGAGCTCCTCGTCGCGGGACATCGCCTCGCTAGCGCCGGCGGGCCCAGCGAGCGCCCGCCGCTCACCGCTGGCGATCTCGTAGAGCCAGAGGCTGCGGACAAGGCCGCCGTCTTCGCTCGCGAGGTAGGTAATGCCGTCGCCGCTGGGCGTGAACGCCCAGCGCGTGGGGCGCGCCATCCCCGGCCGGGGATGGCGCGCCACCTGCTCGAGCGAGATGCGCTCGTAGGGTGCGCTCAAGCCGTTAGCGCCTCCCGGCGCAACTCTTCGATCGCCTCCAGCGACTTGGGCGTGGCGGCCGAGAGCACCTCTGCTCCCGCTTCACCCACGAGGATGTCGTCCTCGATGCGGATGCCGCCAAAGTCCAGCAGTTCGTCGACGCGATCCCATCTCACGGCGTCGCGGTGCCGGGTTCGCAGCTCCGGATCCTCGAGCAGAGCACGAATGAAGTAGATCCCCGGCTCGATGGTGACCACGTAGCCCGGCTGCAGGGGGAGATCAGCGCGCAGATAGCGGAGGCCGGGCCGCGGGCTCGGCTCGCGGCCCACGAGGCAGCCGCCGGCATCGTGGGTCGCGAGGCCGAGCATGTGGCCCAGGCCATGGGGGAAGAAGAGCGCCTGCACGTCGCGCGCGACTAGCCCCTCGGGATCCCCGTGCAGCAAACCCAGCGCGACGAGCCCTTCCGCAATTTCCAGAGAGGCTGCGAGGTGGAGGTCCTTGTACTCGACCCCGGGCCGGACGGCCGTGATTGCGTGCTCCTGGACTGCGAGGACGAGCGTGTAGAGGTCGCGCTGCAGGCCAGAGAAGCGCGAGCCGGCGGGATAGGTCCGCGTCACGTCACTGGCGTAGCCCCCGACCTCCGCCCCCGCGTCGACGAGGATCAGCTCGCCATCGCCGAACTCCCGTGCGGTGGGGGCGAAGTGGAGGGTCGCCGCGTTCGGGCCACTGCCGACGATTGACCCATAGGCGGTTCGCTCCGCGCCCGCGCGGAAGAACTCGACCTCGATCTCGATCTGCAGCGCCCGCTCGGACGTGCCCGGCCGCGCTTTGCGCAGCCCGGCCATATGGCCGCGATGGGTGGCGGCGGCGGCTTCGCGCATGAGCGCGAGCTCGTGCGCGTCCTTCGCGCGGCGCAGCTCGGCGACGACCGCGCGCAGGCGGGCGCCCTCTTCCTCGTCCACCGTGATCTCGAGCGTGTCCCAGCGGTCGACGCCGTATTCGGCGGAGCGGGGCGCCAGGTCCTCGTTCCCGATGATCGCGAGCGGTTCGCCCCGCCGGCGTTCGAGCCAGGCTCCGAGGGCGTGGGCGGGCTCGACCCGCTCCAGCCCGGAAGCCTGCTCGAGTGCGGCCAGCGCGGGCCCGTCGCCCGTCCAGACGCGCTCGTCCGCGGAAGGGCGCGCGGCGAAGAGGGTCCAGCCTTCTTCGGGGTCGAACGCGAGCACACCCCCCGGTTGCCCCAACCCCGCCAGGTAGCGGTGCTCGGGGTGGGCGTGGTACTCGTGGGATTGGTCGGTGCCGGCGATGGGTAGGGCCAGGCCCGCGGGTATGAGGACGGCGCCCCGGTCGAGCGCCCATTCCGCAGTCACCCGCGCCCGCCGCTGTTTCAATGCCAGCGTTGTGCTGGCGCGGTCCGCAGCGCGGTCGCCTTCAGAGGCCGCCGGCATGCAGCCAGTTTAGCGAATCGCCTGCTGCGTTCTGCGTCTTCGCAGCGGAACAGGGGTCGAGCCCTCCGCGTAGCGAGCGACCGCGCGTTCGTGCATCTGGCGCATCTCATCACGCAGTGCCGGTGGCGCGATCACGATGGCGTCGGCGCCCCAGGTGCGAATCCACGGCCCCACTTCCATCAGGTGGGGCAGCTCCATCTCCATGCGCACGCCGCCGTTTCGGGTTCGCGTGAGCCGCTGGCTCGGATGCCAGTTCGTCTCTTGCACGCGCTCCGCCACCTGCGGGCTGAATTCGATCACTACGGGGTGGCGCTCGTCGCCGAAGACGATGCCCCAGCTATCGTGGAGCTTCCCGATCAGCTCGGCCGCGATCGTTTCGTCGACCTCGAAGCTCTGCCCCGTCGACTCCGCATGGCTGATGCGGTCCACCTTGAAGGTGCGCACGTGGTCGTGTTTGTGGCTGAAGCCGATGACGTAGGTACCAGCGCCGCGCGGGCCCGGCTCGAGCAGGTACGGGTCCAGTCGGGTCGCGCGCGTGCTCTGGTCGTCGTGCGAGCGGTACTCGATCATCACGGTCTTCGCGTTTGCCCAGGCTTCGGTCAAGCCCCGCATCACTTCGCTGCTCACTTTCTTGTGGGGCCGTCGCCGCGCGACCTCGGCAGTCGCCCGCACGGTGCGTGCGATGTGTTCAGGGAGCGTAGGTGCGATCTTCTCCAGGACTGCCGCACCGTCTGGGTCGCACTCGCCGGAGTAGCGGAAGAAGAGCCGCATGGCGAGCATGAGCGCCCGCGATTCTTGGACCGTGAGGCGGACGGGCGCAAGCGGATGGCTGCTAGCCAGGATCTGGTAACGCCGTCCGGCCTGCACCAGGGGGACGCGCAGTTCGCTCTCGAGCACGGCAATATCGCGCTGGATGGTGCGCGAGCTGAACCCGAGCTCGCGCGCGAGCTGCGAGGCGGTCATCCCGCCGGGCCGTTGGCGGAGGAGTCGCTCGATCTCGAGCAGCCTCGCGGCTCGTCGTGTTTGTTCGCTCATCCTCAGTCCGCTCCTCTTCGGCGGGCCGAAGGCGACAAGTTTTGTCGCGTTCCTTCGGCGTCAGGGCGTGACCGTGGGCGGCCTTGCCCAGCCCTGCCACCAACATCCCATTGACGGATTCTGTCCATCGAAGCAATGACGAAGCGCTGCGGCGGTCTCCCACCGAGCGGGCACGACGCTCTCTCGCGTAGGATCGCGCGGATGCCCCTCACTGAATTCGGCCCGACGCAGCACCTCTCCGCTGAGGCCGTGGGTGAGCCTGGGCAGCGTCGGTTCCGCCTGCGGGCGATCAGTCAGGGCAGCAGCTATGCCTTCATCTGGATGGAGAAGGAGCAGCTCTCCGCGCTCGGGGAGGCGGTCGCAACGACCCTCGAGGACGCCGGCGCGGACCCCCCGGGCCCCCTCCCCGAGGAGCCCGAAGCGGTATTCCCCCTGCGGGCGAACCTCGAGCTGGACGTGCGCTCGGGCCGCCTTTCGCTCGGGCTCAACGAGGAAACGAACCGCATCGTCGTCATCGGCGCAGAGGCGGCCGCTGAAGGCGAGGGCGAGGCGATCTCGCTCGAGTTCGACTTCGTCACCGCCCAGCGGCTGCGCGCTCAGATCATCGAAGTCGTGGCGGGAGGGCGCGCGCCCTGCCCCTTCTGCGGTGCGCCGATTGACCCCCAGGGCCACGTCTGCCCGCGCGCGAACGGGCACAACCGCGAATAGCCCGCCCGCGCCTGCGATTCCCGTCACCGCTGGTGCCGAACGCGCCCGCTAGGATCCGCGAGACGCCTCGCGCGGAGTGCACGCATGCCGACCTATGACTACGACCTCGTCGCCATCGGCGCCGGGACCGGCGGCCTCACGGTCACCCGTCTCGTGGCCGCGAAGGGGAAGCGCGTCGCGCTCATCGAGCGCGATCGCCCCGGCGGCGACTGCCTCTACACCGGCTGCGTCCCGACGAAGGCCCTGATCGAGGCCGCGAAGCTGCTCTACCAGGCCCGCCACGGGCAAGCTCTCGGCGTTCTCGCAGAGGACGCGCGCCTCGACTTCCCGGCTGTGCGCCGGCACCTGCGCCGCGCGCAGCAGATCGCGGGCGCCGTCGAGTCGCCCGAAGCGATTGCGCGCCAGGGCGTCGAGCTGGTGAAGGGCGAAGCGCGCTTCACCGATCCCCACACGGTGGCCGTCGGCGAGCGCCGCTTGACGGCCGCGAACATCGTCGTCGCCACCGGCTCGGCCCCCGCGATTCCGCCCATCCCCGGCCTTGCCGAGGCGGGCTTCGAGACGAATGCCGAGCTCGTCGAGTGGGAGGAGCTGCCCGCCTCGCTCGGCGTGGTCGGGGGTGGACCGATCGGGCTCGAGTTCGCCCAGATGATGAACCGCTTCGGTGTCGAGACGACCGTCTTCGAGGCGCTTGATCAGCTCCTTCCGGGGGACGAGCCCGCCGCTGCCGCGCTCATCGCGAACGCTCTGGCGGCCATGGATCACCTCAGCGGCGGCCGGATCGAGCTGGGCATCGGCGCGGGCTGGCACGAAGCCGAATACCGCGCCTACGGCATCCCCTTCCGCCCGCTGAAGGAACGGCTCGATATCCTCGAGGAGGGCATCCAGGTGATCCGCGCGCTGCTCACCGAGGACCACGTGGACTTTGCCGGTGAGCACTTCACGCTCACCGATGCCTCCTGCAACCCAAAGCCCCTCCAGCCCCGCCTTCCGATCTGGAGCGGCGGCAACGGCGAGCGGCGCACCCTGCGAATGACGGCCCGGCTCTGCGATGGTTGGAACTCGCCCTACACCACGCCCGACCAGTTCCAGCGCCTGTCCGGCGTCCTCCGTGACTGGTGCGACAAGGAAGCGCGCGACTTCGCCGAAATCCAGCGGAGCGTCAATCTCAGCTTCCATCTCGCCGCCAACGAAGGCGCGCGGGCGCGCGCCGAGGAGCACCTGCGTACGGTCTTCGGGGGCGGCGCCGACACCTGGCGCGAGCGCGGCGCCGTGCTCGGCACGCCCCCCGAGGCGATCGCGCGAGTCGCCCAATACCGCGATGCCGGCTGCGATCTCCTGAACATCGCGCTGCGCCCGCCGCTCGACTGGGAGGCGCTCGAAGCCTGGGCTGCGGAGGTCATCCCCGCCTTCGCCGACGGCTGAGCCCGCCAGCTGGGCGTTGACGCCGCTCGGCGGGAGCGCCAACCTGCGCCCACGTTTTGCGGAGGTGCGCTATGCCCGACCCCACCAAGGACCACGAAGTCGTATCCGTCTATCCCCTCGATGACGACGTCCTCGAGGAGCTGCTGACGACCGTCGGCGAGGCGGTCCTCAACTGGTCGACCCAGGACGGCTGGCCGGTCGGCGTGATGCATGCCGTCGTCTGGGCCAAAGGCAGTTTCTGGATGACTGCCGCGGCGCACCGCCACCGCATGGCGGCGTTGCGGCGAGACCCTCGCTGCTCGGTGATCGTGAACAGCACGGGCAGTAAGCTCGGGCCGGGCAAGACCGCGACCGTAAAGTGCCGCTGCGTGATGCGCGAGGACCGCGAGACCAAGGACTGGTTCTACCACGCGCTCGCGTTCCGCCCAGGTGCCAGTCCGGAGCAGGCGGCCGCATTCGAGAAGACCCTCGATTCGCCCCTGCGGGTCGTGATGGAGCTCATCCCGGAGAAGTGGATCACGTTCGACGGCGCCAAGATGGGCAAGGACACCGCCGGCATCCTGACTGACGAAGAGCGGGGCCCGCGCCTCAGCTCCGATGCCGTCCGCCTAGAGAAGGAGCTGAAGGCGCGCGGCCTGGCCTAGCAGAGGATTCTGCGGGCCGCTCGCGCGGGGCGTTGAGCCGCGGCGCTATCTTGGTTCCGTGGACTTCACGCTGCGTCGCGCCACGAACCGCGATCTCGACTTCGTCTTCGACCTGCACCGTGCGTCGTTCCGCGAGTACGTCGAGGCGACCTGGGGCGTCTGGGACGAAACGGACCAGCGGATACGTTGTCTGAGCACCTACGTTGACTCCGGCCAGCTGCAGGTCGTCGTTGTCGCGGGTCGGGACGCCGGGGTACTGCAGAGGCAACCCGACACCGCTGAATTCGCGAGGGAGTTCGGCCTCGGTGAGGGCGAGCGCAGCAACTTCATCGAGCTGCTCGAGATCGCGCCTGAGTTTCGCGGACAGCGTCTCGGCACCGCGATCATCTGGGATCTTCAGGGCGAGGCAGCTGCCGCTTCCCGACCGCTCACGCTCAACGTCCTTCGCGCGAATCCACGGGCGAAGGCGCTCTACGAACGCCTGGCCTTCCGCATGACCAGCGAAGACGACATCCGCTTCTTCATGCGCTGGGATCCACGCTCAACGCCCGCCGTGTGAATCGTCGCGTTCGTGCGGCGAAGAGCTGAATGGCGCCGCCCACTGCTAAAGCCTTGTTCGGACCGGCTACTCCTCGCCGAAGGCGACCGCGAGGTTGATCAGCGCGCGCACGGCCTGGCCGCTCGCACCCTTCGTGATCCAGCCTTTGCTCTCCGAGGCCATGTCGACGCCAGCGATATCGAGGTGCACCCAGGGCGTCTTGTCGACGAAGCGCTCAAGGAACTTGGCGGCCGTGATGCTGCCCGCTTGACGCCCGCCCGTGTTCTTGATTTCGCCGACCGTGCTTTTGATCTGCTCGCCGTACTCCTTGAACATCGGCAGCCGCCAAGTCCGCTCCCCGGCCTCCTCAGCGGCCGCTTCGACCTTCGTGGCGAGCTCGTCGTTGTTCGTCATCAGGCCATAGGCCTGCTCCCCCAGCGCGGCGCTGATCGCGCCCGTGAGGGTGGCCACGTCGACGAGGTGGCGGGCGCCGAGCTCGCGCGCATAGCAGAGGCCGTCGGCGAGCACGAGGCGTCCTTCGGCGTCCGTGTTCAGGATCTCGATCGTGGTGCCGTTCATCGCCGAAACTACGTCGCCGGGGCGGGTGGCGTTGCCACCGGGCATGTTCTCTGTGCAAGGAGCGATCGCGACGATATCGGCTTTCGGGCCGAGGGCGGCGATCGCCTGCATCGCCGCAATCACGGAGGCGGCGCCCGTCATGTCGGCCTTCATCGCCTCCATTCCCGCCGCCGGCTTGATGCTGATCCCGCCGGTATCGAAGGTAATGCCCTTGCCCACGAGGGCGAGGTCGTAGCCCTCGCCGCCTCGCCCCTTGTAGCTGATGCGCACGAGCTTGGGTGGCTGCACGCTGCCGCGGGCTACCGAGAGCAGCGCGCCCATGCCCTTGCGCTCCATGTCCTCCCGCTCCAGCACCTCGAACTCGAGGGTGGGCGCGGTCGCGACCTCGCCCGCGCGCGCGGCCAGGTCGGTCGGGTTGAGGTTGTTCGCGGGCTCGTTCGCGAGGTCGCGGGCGAGGTTCGTCGCTGCGGCCAGGATCTGGCCGTTACGGACGGCGCCCGCCATGCCGGCGACCTTCGCTTCGTCGTGCTCGACGATCGTGAGTTGCGCGATCTCGGCGCGCTCGTCCTCGTCCGGCTCGGTCTTGTAGCGAGTGAAGCGGTAGCCGCCGAGCACGGCCCCCTCGGCCACGGCCTGTGCGCAGGCGTTCGGATCGAGTCCCGCGAGTCCCGCGCCGTGGGCGATCGTCGCCACCCGCCCAATGCCGGGTTTGCGGCAGTAGCGCGCGATGCTCCCGGAGAGGTTGCGTACGGCTTTGATGTCGAACTCGGCCTGCTTCCCCAGCCCCGCGACGAGGACGCGCGCGGATGGCAGCTTGCCGAAGGTGTGGATGAGCGTGCGCTCGCCCCCCTTCCCGCGAATATCGCCCAGCTCGATGAGCCGGCTGATCGCGCCATCGAGGGCGCGGTCGACGGCGCCCGTGGCGCCGCCAGGGCTGGTCACGCCCTCGAAAAGGTTGACGACGACGATATCCGCCTCCGCCTTGCTGATATCGCCGGAGATAACGTCTACGTCCACGTCGTTGAGACCTCGCGGGGAAGTTGATAGCGTGAGCTTCGAGTGAGTGTAGCCGCCCGTCCCGGTGCGGCACCACGGGAGCTCACACAGCATGGCTATCAGCGCACGTGCAGCACGGACGCGGGCCGCCCGCTCGTGGCGGTTCACCCAGCAAGCGGGCCTCCACGAGGCCGTGGTGGTGGTGGTCGCCTTCCTCGTGTACTTCTACATCCGCGGCGCCGTCGTCGACCGCGCCGGTGAGGCCCTCGCGAACGGGCTCGATGTGATCGCGCTCGAGCGCGCCCTCGGCGTGTACTGGGAGCTCGAGATGCAGTTCTGGATCCTCGACCACTACTGGGCGATCCGGGCGATGAACTGGATCTATTTCTGGGGCCACATGCCGGTGATCGTCGGGTTCGCGGTCTACCTCTGGCTCCGGCACCGCCCCACCTACACCCTGATTCGCAACGCGTTCTTGGCTTCGGGCGCCATCGCCGTCGTGATCTATGCGCTCTATCCGGTGGCGCCCCCCCGCCTCATCCCCTTGGCCGGCTACGTCGACACGATGGCCATCTTCGACCGTGTTGGCTACCAGGCGCAGGAGGCGCAGGCCTTCGTCAACCCCTACGCGGCCATCCCAAGCCTCCACGTCGGCTGGGCGATGCTGTTAGGAGGGGTGGCCGCCTGGGTCGGGCGGGGCCATGCGCTGATCGTGCTCGTGGGAGTCCTCTGGCCGGTCGCGATGCTCTTCTCGATCGTCATGACGGCCAACCACTTCCTCCTCGACGCCGTCGCGGGGGCCGTCGTCTCGCTCGCTGGGCTCGGCATCGCCTACGCGCTCAGACGGGGCGCGCCTCGAATGCGACGCGGACTGGTTGCGGTCAGGGCGCGCTTCACGGGTGCCCGCCCACCCCCGCCTTGACCGCCTATTCCCCCTAGCCAGCGAGCGGCGCAACCTCGAAGGGACGGCCGACTAGCCGATCTCCCCCGTTCGGAGTCACTCTTGCGACGCTTCCTCGCCCTACTCGTTCCGGTGCTTGCCCTCTCCCTGGTCTTCGCTGCCTGTAGCAGCAACGACAGCGATGGTGACAGCCCCACCCCGGAGGCGACCGCCGCCACCGACGACGACCCCGACGACGACGGCGGCAACGGCGGGGATGACCCCGACGATGACGGTGGCAACGGCGGCAACGGTGGCAACGGCGGGGATGACCCCGACGGCAACGGTGGCAACGGTGGCAACGGCGGCAGCGGTGTGGATGACCCCGACGATGACAGTGGCAACGGGATGGATGGTGGCAACGGCGGCGATCCCGATGACGACGGTGGCAGTAGCGGTGGCGGGGGTGACGGCGGACCTGCCGGGCTGAACGTTCTCGCCCAGACTGCGCAGAACCTGACCACTACCAGTTACCGCATCGTCTACAGCCTCATGGTCACGGAGCCGGGCGAGATGGATGTCGCTGGCACCTTCACGATCGCTTCCGACCCGCCCCGTTCCGCCTTCACGATCGAGGGCAACCTAGGCGGTGGGGAGACGACGCTGATGGTCATCACTGACGACGAGGTCGCCTACTTCTGTGGAGACCTCGGCGACGGTGCCCAGTGCCTCCAGTTCCCCTCGGGCGGCTCCTCACCCATCCCGCTGCCCAGCTTCTTCGATACCGACGTGATCCTCGATGGCGTGATCTCGGCCGACGGCGTCACCGTGACGTCTCTCCCGGGCGCGACCTACGCAAACATCGCTGCGGAGTGCTACGGCATCGATTCGCCCGATGGCACTGGCGTGGTCTGCGTCGGGTCCGCCGACGGGCAGCTGCTCTTCTTGCTCATCGATGGCGCCGATGGCACGGACTTCCAGCTCGAGGCTCTCGAGATCGGCGAGCCCACGGACGAGGACTTCGTGCCGCTCTATCCCATTATCTCGGTAGGGCAGTAGCGCGTCGCGCGCCTGCGCGCTGGCCCTTGAACGCGAGCACGCGCGCGACGCGGCGGCCGTCCATCGCCGTCACCTGGAACTCGTAGCCCGCCTCGCCGAAGTGATCGCCGACGATCGGAATGCGGCCGAGGCGGTCCATCACGAAACCACCGACCGTATCGAAGTCCTCGCCATCTCCGGCGATGTCGATTTCGGCGGCAGCCTCGAGGTCGGCGACGAGCGCCAGGCCATCGAGGAGCAGATGGCCGTCGGGCAGCTGGCGGACACGCTCGTCCGTCTGCTGGCGGGCGCCGCCGTGCCAATAGCCGAGTAAGCGCGCGAGCACATCGTCGCGGCTGAGGATGCCGCTCGTGCCTCCGTGCTCGTCGATCAGCACGACCATGCGCGCCCCCTGGGAGCGCATCTCCGTCACGGCCACCTCCACGCTCACCGACTCGGGGATGGCGACGGCGGGCCCCACGAGCGCTCGCCAATCCTCACCGCGGTCCCGGACCAAGCGCATCAGGTCCTTCGCATCGAGCAGGCCGACCACGTGGTCGAGGTCGCCTTCGTAGACCGGGTAGCGACCGTGCGTGTGCTCGGCCGTGGTCGTGAGCACCTCGTCCAAGGTCGCGTCAGCACGGATGGCGACGACCTCCGTGCGCGGGACCATGATCTGGTCCGCTTGGATCTCGCCGAATTCGAGCCCGCGCCGGGCGAGCAGCAGCTCCGCGGTCGAAAGGAGCCCGGCCCGGGCGCTGGCCTCCATCACCAGTTCGAGTTCCTCAGGGGCGAGGGTCGAGTCGATTTCCGCGGTCGGCTTTACGCCGACCAGGCGCACCGTTGCCAGACCCATGCCGTTCAGGGCCCAGATGAAGGGTCGGAAGATGCGCGTGAACAGCGCGATCGGCGCCGCCACCCAAAGGGCGGTCTTCTCCGCGCGCTCGAGCGCCACGGTCTTCGGGGCGAGCTCGCCGAAGACGATATGGAGCGCCGTGATCAGGACGAACGCGAGCGTCGCTGCGATCGTGTGTGCGGCGGCGGTGCCCGCCCAGTCCCCGGCCAGATCCTCGAGCGGCGGCTCCAACACGCCCGCGAGGACCGGCTCGCCCACCCAGCCCAAACCGAGGCTCGACATCGTGATGCCGAGCTGGGTCGCCGCGATGAACATGTCGAGCTGGGCCAACGAGCCCAGAAGCAGGCGCGCTCGCGCGTGGCCGCGATTGGCCAGTTGCTCGATTCGCGTACGCCGCACGGAGACATACGCGAATTCGGTGGCGACAAACAGGCCGTTCGCCGCGACGAGCGCGAGCACGGCGACGAGGCCGAGAATCAAGGTCAGATCGGACACGCATGGACCCCCTGGGCGTCGCTTCTATCGTACGACCAGCGTTCCTCCGCGCAGTTCGGGGGATGCCCTGGGCGGGTTCAGTGGAACATCGCGCGGTAGGCGCTGCTCGCGACGAACCTCGTCAGCAGCGACTGGGCCTCCGGGGTGAGGCCGGCCGATTCGACTTCGTCCGGCGCGATGTAGTGCAGGCTGCTCGCCTCGGCGGGCGTCAGATCCGAGAGGTCGAGATCTGGGTCGCAGTAGTAGATGTGATGGCCCTGCTCGCCATCCCGGAAGAGCTTGAGTTCGTCCAGGAGCGCGCCGGTCGCGGCCTCGAACACGCGTAGCGCGCCCGTGTCGGGGCTCTCAGTCTCGCTCAGCGCGGTGCTTGGCGGCGCCGCCCCAGCTGCGCCTTGCGCCACGAGCACGCTTCCCCAGCGGTCGAGCGCGAGGACGGTCACTCGGGACCGGGCCGCTAGCGGCTCCGGGCCGGTCACGCGAGCCCGTACCGGAGCAGTTCGCGCTCGAACGGCGCCATCGTGAGCGTTTCCGTCTCGGACTCCGCCCAGAAGCGGAACGCCAGTCCCTCGCGGGCCACGATCGTCGTGGAAAACGGCGCCACCTGCTCGGCCACGAACAGGTGCCAGACCTCCGGCAGCCCCGGGATCTCATCCGGGCCGAAACGGCCGGCGTGCCTGAGGCCGGCGAGGACCAGCCCCGTCTCCTCGCGAATCTCACGAGCGGCCGTTGCGAGCGGAGTCTCCCCATCTTCACGCCCCCCGCCGGGCACCACCCACTCGCGGAATCCGCTAGGTGTGTGGTTAGTACAGCTAGGCGGATCGTCGCGGAGCTGGAGGAGGGCGCGCCCCCCTTCGTCCTTGAGCACGAAGGCGCTGCCCACAAACTCGTCCGCCCCGCCGGCGTTCGCCACGCCGGCTAGCGCAGGAGCCTGCGCAGGCCCCGCAGGACGAGCCAGGTGGTGACCCCAGAGGCGAGGATGATCGGCCAGACCGCGCCGAGATCGCGGATCTCGTGGAAGCTCGCGCCCTCCTCCGAGATCTCGATATAGCCCAGGGGCGAGGCGGAGACCCCGCCACCGCCGCCACCACCCTCGCCGTGCTCCTTCGTGCCCTCGAGGCCGCCCGTGCCGCCCCCAGCGCCGAAGCCCCAGCGCACGCGCGCGACCGGGATCACCGTCACGCCGTCGCGCTCTACGGGCTCGCTGAAGACCGCGCGGGCGGCCGCGACCGCGCCCAGCCGCTCGGCTAGGGCCTCCACGGCTTGGTGAGCGGGCAGCGTCGCTGCCCGCTCCGCTTCCTGTTTGGCTGTATCGAGATCGCTCACGTTTGCGCTCCTCGTCGACGGCGATCCTGAAGCCGAAGCGCGTCCGTCGCTGCCCCGTATCCGCCGTGGCGATACCATACCGCCATGCCCGGCCGTCCCGTCGCTTCTGTGCTCACCCTCGGCTGCAAGCTCAACCTAGCCGATAGCGAGTCGATCGCCGGCCGCCTCGCGGCTGCGGGCTACGACGTGGTCGACCACCTGTGCGAGGCCGAAGCGGTCGTCGTAAACACGTGCTCCGTCACCCACGTCGCCGACCGCAAATCCCGCCGGCTCATCCGCGCTGCGCGACGGCTCTCGCCCTCGGCGCCGGTGGCGGTCACGGGCTGCTATCCGCGCTCAGCGGGGACGGCGGCGGTGGAGGCGCTGGGCGCCGACTTCGTGGCCGGCACGAATGAGAACGAGCAGGCCGAACTCGTTGCGAAGCTCGCAGCGGCCGCGCCCGCCCGCGGCCGTGCGGCGGCCGTTCCCCGGCCCGCCACGCTCCATACCCGCGCCTTCGTGAAGGCGCAGGAAGGCTGCAACGATGTCTGCGCCTTCTGTATCGTCCCGCGCACGCGCGGCCGTGAGGCCTCGCGCTCGATTGAGGCCGTATCCGGCGACATCGAGGCCGCGCTCGCCCGCGGGGCGCGCGAAGTCGTGATCACGGGCACGCAGCTGGGCGCGTGGGGCCGCGACCGCGAATCGCCGCTGGCGCCACCCGATCTGATCGCCGGCGTTCTCGCGCGCACGGACGTGCCCCGACTGCGCTTCAGCTCGCTCCAGCCCCAGGACATCACGTCCCGGCTGCTCGCGCTCTGGGGAGATCCGCGCCTTATGCCCCACTTCCACCTCGCCCTCCAGTCGGGCAGCGACGCCGTGCTTGCGCGCATGCGCCGCCGCTACGACAGCGCCGGCTACCGGTCCGCGGCCGCGCGCATCCGTGCGGCCGTCCCCGATGCGGCGATCACGACGGACGTTATCGCCGGCTTTCCCGGCGAGAGCGCAGCCGACTTCGATGCGACGATCGAGCTCTGCGAGGACGTCGGCTTCGCTCGCGTCCACGCCTTCCCCTACTCGCCGCGCGCCCGGACGGCCGCCGCCTCGATGACGGCGCAGGTTCCGGTGAGCACTCGCAAGGCGCGGATGGCGCGCCTCCTCGCACTCGCCGGCCGCTTGGGGGAAACCTTCGGCGCGGGCTTCGAAGGCACGGTGCGCCCGGTCCTCTGGGAAGCGCAACGGACGACGCCCGAAGGACCCCGGTGGCACGGCCTCACGGATAACTACCTGTCCGTGTATGCGCAGAGCCCCGAGCCGCTCGCAGGTCGGATCACCCCGGCGGCGCTGGGCGGCCCCTTCGAGGATGGCCTTCTTGGGTCGGTCGGAGGCTCGTGGTGAATCTTGCGAGGCGCGGCCTCCTCTTCCTCTTCGGGGCGTTTTGGATCGCCGCTGCGACCAGCCTGATCATCTTGGCCTGGAACAGCGACGAGATGATCGACGTCGACGTCAAGGACTTCACCCTCCAGGCGTTCGTCGAAGTTGGCGACGCTGAGCGTTGGGGCATGACCCTCGTCGTGGGAGCGTTGGCGCTCGTCGGTGTTGCGGCGCTCCTGGTCGCGGTTCTGCCGGGGCGAACGAGGGTCGGCCGCGGCCTTCTTCGCTTGCGTCAGTCCGACGGCGGCGTGGTCGAGGTTTCGAACGAGGCGCTCGAGGGGCTCCTCGTCGACGAGCTGGAGCAGCTCGCCGAAGTGCGGAACGCCTCGGCCGCGATCCGCGTGCGCAGCGGCGCTATCTCGACCGATCTCGACCTCGTCGTTGCCCCAGGCGCCCGGATCGCGGATGTCACGAGCGTTGTTGGGACGCGCCTCACCGAGGTGTTTCGCGATCAGGTCGGGGTGGCGAACGTGCACCGCCCACTCGTGCGCATTGCCTACGACTCCGGGGTCGCGGGTGCCTCCCCGCGGCCCGGAGCGGTGAGCGCTCCGGCTCCGCTCCCCCCGCCGCCGCAGCCACCTTCCGCCGAGGGCGACGATGACTGAGCCTCGCACCGTCCCCGAGCGCCCCTCGCTGGAGGAGCTGCCCTGGGTCCTCGAAGCGCTTCTGCTCGCGTCCGAGGAGCCACAGCCTGCGGGCGCGCTCGCGCGGGCCACGAGCGTGGGCGAGCGCTCGGTGCGGCGCGCCCTCGAGCGGCTCGCGGACGACTACGAGGCGCGGGGATTGCGGCTGCAAGAGGAGGGTGGGCGCTATCAGCTCGTGACGGCGCCTGACTACGCCCCCTATGTTGCCAGTCTGCTCGGCGACGTGGCCACGCAGCGCCTCTCGCGCGCGGCTCTCGAGACGCTCACGATCGTCGCCTACAAGCAGCCGTGCACGCGGGCCGAGATCGAAGCGATCCGCGGAGTGAGCTCCGATCGCCTCGTGGCTTCGCTCGAGCAGCGCGGATTACTGGAGAACGTAGGCACGGCGCACTCCCCGGGGCGGCCGAAGCTCTACCGGCCCGCCCGCCAGTTCTACGAGCACTTTGGCCTTCGCGGGCAGGCCGATCTGCCGGCCCTCCCGGAAGACGACCCGCCCGAAGGGTCCGTCGAGCTGTGAGGAAGATCGCGCCTGCCCGCCGATGACCATCGGGCTGCTCCGGATCCGGCTCCGCTTCGTCGCCCACTCGCGCAAAGAGAAACGGGCGCTCGTGAAGTCCGTGATCGAGCGCCTCCGGCACCGCTACAACGCTGCGGTCGCGGAGGCGGCCGATCTCGATGCGCTCGACCTCACGACGATCGCGGTCGCCTGCATCTCCAACGAAGCGGCGCACGCGGATACGCAACTCCAGACCATCGCGAAGGTCATCACCGGCTGGCGTCTCGATGCCGAAATCGTCGACATCGAGACCGAGCTGCTGACCGTGTGAGCGGGGCGACTCAGTTCCCGGCGATGATCCAGATCGCTGCGCCCGCGATCTTCGTCGCAACCCAGTAGGCGCGGCCCCGCTCGAAGGTCGTGAAGTCGTTCGCGCTCGGGATGTTGTCGGTGACCGCTTGGGTGAAGAAGCCCAACCAGATTTCCAGCGTCGCGTTCCAGGTGAAGAGGACGGAGACACGATCGAACACGTCGGTGGCGTCGGGGTGGCCTTGGCCTCGTAGGGCCGCCTCCACCGCCGCGCCATCCGCTCCGGCCCAGACGATCAGCACCCACCGGAAACTGAGCGTGTAGGTGACTGTTCCGCCGCCCTCGAGGTACTCGTAGTCGTTATTCGTTCCGGTGTCGGTGCTCGTGCCATCCGGGCCGATGACACGGACGTTGACGGTCCCTGGGGGCCGCGCCGGCGCCCTCACGGTGATGACGGTGTCGCTCATGACCGTGAGATCGGTTCCGAGGGCGCCTCCGAACGTGACGGCCGTGGCTCCGGTGAAGTTCTTCCCGGTGAGGGTGACCACCGTGTTGCCGTCAGTGGGCCCGATCGCTGGCTCGAGGCTGTCCACCTTTGGCGGTTCACCGAGGAACGTGAACCGGTCGAGCGCGCTATTCACGCTCGATCCCGAAGGCGTCGTCACCGTGATGTTGACGTCGCCCTCGTCGTGCTCCGGCGAGACGGCCGTGAGCGAAGTGGCGCTCGTGACGGTGAAGCTCGTCGCGGCAATGGTTCCGAATCTGACGGACTGGACGTCGACGAAACGGGTGCCCGTGAGCACCACCGTGGTGCCCCCGGCAGCCGGGCCCTCCGCGATGGAGAGGATGATGATGGCCGGCGGGTCGCCGTCGTCGTCGAGGATGTCGAGGATGATCGGGTTGCTGGTGCCGATACTCGTGCCCAGGGACGGCGCCGAGAGCGTGAGCGAGAGCCCTTCCTTCGTCTCGACGAGGGTGTCTTCGAGGATCGCCAACGTGAAGGTCTTCATCGCCTCGCCGTCGGAGAAAACGAGCACGTTCATCGTTGCGCCGAAGTCCACGCCCGAAGTCGCACCGCTCGCGATCTCGCCGGTCTGGTAGGTCACGGTCGCGGTGCCGTTGAGGTTGCCCGTGCGCGTCACCGTGATCTCGAAGGCGACTCCCTCCTCGACCACCTCGTAACCGTCGTGGAGGAAGTCGAAGACGTCGCCGATGTCGTTGTCGGTGATGGTGACGACGGTCGTCGTCTGTGTGCCGAGAACGGCGCCCCCGGTGGGGTTCCCGAGGGCGAGATTGACAGTCTCGTCAGCCTCGACCACCTCGTCGGGGAGGATTACCAGCGGGCAGATCTGGCTCGTGACCCCCTCGGCGAAGGTCAGGGTCGTCGGCGGTGTCGGCGGCAACGTCACGTAGTCGAAGGTTGGGGTGGCAGTGCCGCCGCCGGTCGCACAATCGACGGTGACCGTCCCGTTCGAGCCGTCCACTCGCTCGACCACGAGGTTCACCGTTCCGGAGTCCTCGTCGACGGTCGTCGTGGCCGCCGCGAATTGGAGCTTCCCGGGGCCGTCGTTGTCGTTGATCGTGAGCGTCGCCGTCGCGAGCAAGCCGATGGTTGCGCTCGCCCCCATGGGATTGCTGAGGGTCATCGCGAGGGACTCGTCCGCTTCGGGCGCCGTGTCGTTGACGATCGCTATTGCGACCATCTTGGTGAGTTCACCGACGCCGAACACGACCGTCGTCGTGAGGGCGCCCATTGGCCCCGGTCCGGTGTAGTCGCCGGGTTCCACGGCTGTGCCGTTGGTGAGGGTGAGGTCGACGCTATCGCCGCCCGCGCCCGCGCCCGAGCGCGTCACGGTCACGAGCGCCGGGCCGTCACCTTCGCCTACGGAATACGCGGCCGCACTGAACGCGAACGCGGAGGGCCCATCGTTGTCGATGATCAGGACCGTCGCGAGGACTAACGTCCCGAGGCCAGCCTTGCCACCGGTCGCGTCCAGCATGATGGTGAACAGCTCGTCGCCTTCGACGAGCGCGTCTTCAGTGGTGTCGATGGTCACGCTCACGTTGGACACCCCGTCTGGGAAGACGGCGAAACGCTGGCCTGCGCCCGCGAAGTCCACGCCGGCTTCAGCACCGGGAGCCCCATCGATGGTCGACCAACTGGCGAATACCTGCTCGTCGGCACCGCCGCTGCGCTCGACGCCGATCACGAGCCGTTCGCCTTCGACGACTGTGTAGCTGCTCTGCTCCCACTCGATGGTGCCAAACGTCTGAGCCTGTACCGGCGGTGCGCTGGCCCGAGCGGCGACGATCGCCGCGAGCAGGGCAACGAGTACCAGGATGGAACGCCGAAGCTGGCCGAACGTGAGCGCGCGCCTGCCCATGTCGCCCCTCCCCTCGAGGATCCGACACCCCGCTTGTGCGGAGTGTCACCACAATCGGGGTGGCTGTCCAGCCGGGCGTCACCGGCGTGCGTTGGTAGCGAGCGCTCCTAGAGTGGCAGTGTCGTGAGGATCTGGCCGGAGATCGCGATCGAGCAGTGGGGGCAGTTGAGCGTGACCACGATCGCCGCGGGGATCTCGTCCACGAGGTCCTCAGCCTTCATCCGGGCGATGCGCAGCCCCGTGAGCGCCTTGCCGCAGTAGGGGCAGAGGCTCGTTCTAGGTTCGCCGTCCATGGTGGGCTCCTTCGCGGCGATGGTACCGCTCACGACCCTCGCGGAGCCGCGGCTGCGTTCTTGAGCTGGCGCTCGCGCTTCCGCAGCAGCCGTTCGTGGCGATGTTCGAGCGCCGCCACGTCTACCCCCGCTGCTGAAGAGCCCGGGCGCAGCAGGCCGCGGCGGACGAGCGTGGTCGCCTCTTCGATCAGCGCCAACGCGCCCTCGATGTCGTGCTGGCGGTGCTCGAGGATCTTGGCGAGTTCCACGTAGGGAGTGAGTCGCCGCGCGCGCGGCTCTGCGATCAGCGCCCGCCAGAGTGTGGCCGCCGCTTCGTACTGCTTCAGCCGCTGATGGCAGCGAGCCGCCGCCTCCATCGCCTCGAGTCGCTCGGCGCGACTCGCGCCTTCGGCAACGACGGCCTCGTAACGTTCCGCAGCACGGGCGAGGTCGCCGGCGTAGGCGGCGGCGCGGGCCGCTTGCAGTGGCCCCGACTCGCCCGCGCAGGCAGCAGCGAGCTGCGCCGTGAGCGCCACGAGCGAGAGCACGTCCCAGGCGTTGTGCCGGAGGACGGGGCGGATGTGGGTGGGGTCGCCCGTACGCTGGAAGGCGATGTAGCGCAGTGGCACTTCGTGCGAAGGGCAGTCGTCCTCGCGTTCGAAGTCCAAGAGCGCGGTTTCGAGCTCGACCAGGCGGTGCGACGGCAAGGAACCGCGGAACAACCGCCGGTTCGGGTGCAGCAGATCGAGGTGGGGGATGTCGCGCAGGCGGGGTTCCAGGCGTGCGAGCACGTAGCGGGATTCGAGCATCGGGAGGTCAAACGATTTCCCGTTGTAGCTGACCAGCGCGCCTGCGCCCGCGATCTCGTCCGCGAGCTCTCCAAGGACGCCAACCTCGTACTCGGGCGAGGGGAGCAGGTATTGACGGAGGCGCAGGCACCCGCCGACGAACTGCGCGACCCCGGTGAGGAACACCATCGCGCCCGCCCCAGCGAGGCCGGTCGTCTCGGTGTCGATGAAGAGGAGGCGCCGCGGGTCGCAGGTCGCGAGCCGGGGCTCGCGGCACTGCTGGGCGATGGTGCCGAGGTTGAGGGTGAGGGCGCGATGGAGGGGCACGCTCCCGTGGAGGTGTCCGCTCTCGTACACACTCTCGATCACGTAAGCGGGACCGAGCCGTGTCTCGAACCAACGCCCACCGAGTCCGGCGAGGTCGTCGCGCTCGGTCACGCTTTCGCGCGGCAGGACAGGCCGATCGCGGACCGGCTGCTGCAGCGCTGTTTGCAGGCGTGCACGCAGCGTCATGGCTTGATCCTGTGCTGCCAACAGAACATGAGTTCTGATTCTGCCGGTGGATCGCTGCTACCGCAACCTCGATTCGCGGTGCGCCTATTAGCGCCGCAGCAGCGCGACGAAGCGGTGTCGCGCTTCGTCCAGCTCCTCCACCCGCAGAAGGATGGCCGCCGCGAGGTAGACGGCGAGGCCCGCTCCGGCCCCCGCGGCCACGGTCACGAGGGACGCGGCCATGCCCGGCTCGTCGAAGGCCGCGAGCGAGACTCCGAGGAAGAGCGCCATCGCCCCTGCTGCGGCCGCCACCCGCGAGATTCCCTGAAGCTCGCGCAGCGTGCCGATCGCGGAACCCGCGCGACGGGCGTACAGCCAGTAGAGGAGTAGCCACTCAAGCCAGGACGCGGTGGCGAGCGCGACGGCCAGTCCTTCGGTCTCGAAGCGCTTCCAGAGCAGCGCGCTCAGGACGATGTTGACCACCATCGCCACGAGCGTGAGCGCGACGGGCGTGCGCGTGTCGCCGAGCGCGTAGAAGCCGCGACTGTGAATCTCGATCCCTGCTTGGGGCACCACGCCGATGCAGAGGAAGCCCAGGGCCGCGGCCGTGATCGCGGTGTCGCTCGCGTTGAACGCGCCCCGCTCCAGGAGGAGCGTCGTGACCGGCTCGCGTAAGAGCGCGAGGCCGATCGCGGCGGGGATCGTGAAGAACATGATCGTCCGCAGGACCCGCGAGATCGTTGCGGCGAGCTTGTCCAGTTCCGCCGCCGCGACGTGTTCGGCCAGCCGCGGGAAGGCCGCTGTCGACAGCGCCATCCCGAAGAGGGCGACCGGCAGGTTGGCGATGAGCCAGGCGAACGTGAGGCTCGAGATGGCCGAACTGCCCACCTTCGAGGCGAAGAACGTGGTCGTCACGAGGAAGTTCGCCTGCGCCGCCGCGAGCCCGATCACGCGCGGGCCCATGAGACGCCCGACTTCGCGAGTGGGCCCGTCGCGGAGATTGATGCGCCAGCGGTAGCGCATGCCCTCCCGCGCCAAGCCGGGCAGCTGTACCAACAGATGCGCCGCCGAACCAACCACGACCCCGATCGCTAGCCCTTCGACCCCCCAGCGCCCGGCGAGCGCAAGCGCCCCAAAAATGATCCCGAGGTTGTAGAGCATCGGCGCGAGGGCGGGGAGGAAGAACTGCTGACGCGCGTTGAGGATCCCCGTGATCATTCCGCTCACCGAGAGCAGGAGCGGTGAGAGGAGCATGATCCGCGTGAGCTTCACGGCCTCGGCCGTGAGCTCGTCTTCGCGGCCGATATCCTCGCCGAGGCCGGGCGCGAAGAGGGGGACGATCCAGGGGGTAATCGCCAGCGCGATCAGACATAACACCGCCGTGGCCGCCATCACCGTCGTCAGGACGTTGCTCGCCATCGCCCATGCGGCCGCCGCGGTTTCGCGACGATAGAGGCGCGTGAAGACGGGGATGAAGGCGCTGCCGAGCGTCGCTCCCGCGAGGACCTGAAATATCAGGTCCGGGACGCGGAAGGCCACCCAGTAGGCGTCCAGTTCGGGGCTCGCCCCGAACGTCTCGGCGATTGCGGCGGTGCGGACGACCCCGAGGAGACGGGATCCGAGGAAGCCGAAACCGACGATCGCGGCGGCGATGGCGAGGCCGCTGTTGCGGGCGGAGCCAACCCCGCCCACGTGCCGACGTCCGGACGCCATGGCCGCATCGTACGGGCTCGCCGATCTGCGGTCGCCAGAGACCCCTCATTGTCAGGCGGCAGAGCGCTCACCATAATGTTGCTAGCTGACGTAAAGGCTGGAGGCTCCAGGAGGGGTGGTGTTCCGGCTCTTCGCTAACCTCGATCGCCGCGTGTGGCTTGCGAGCTTCGGGCTGCTCGCGGCGGGCGGCGTCGTGGTTGCGCTCTCGTTCCTGTCCTTCTCCGGAGAGCGGGAACCCGGCTCCGGAGAGCGGCCACCCGGCCCTGCGAACTCGCCCCTGGCCGCCGAACTCGAGGGCGGCCCCGTGTTCGCGGTGGCGCCCGTCTCGCTCGCGCCCCCCGCCGTCGATCTCCTCCCGCCGCTCGCCGGCTGGCGTCTGCCCCTGGTCGCCGCCGATGGGGCGCCGCCCGGGCCCCCCGCGGCCGACCTCCTCCCGCCGCTTACCGGCCCGCGTCTCCTCCTGGTTGCCGCCGATCGGGCGCCGCCCGCGCCCGATCCGTTAGCGCTGGTCTCGGCCGCGGCCCCGGAGCCGTTTCCGGTCCTTCACGTGCCGATGGTGGTGCGGGAACACGACCCCGAGTTCCTGCTGCTCCGGGATCAGCTCGCCGTGGCGATCGACGCCTACCAGCTGCCCGGCAGCTATGCGGTCGCGGTGACAGACCTCCAGACCGGTCACACCATCTCCGTGAACGGAGAGCGGCCCCAGTACTCCGGCTGCGTCGCCAACTATTTCGTGCTCGTCTCCGCCCTCCGGGATGTGGAGGCAGGGGAGTACGAGCTGTCACGTGTCGAGTCGCTCATTGCGCGGACGACCTGGAGCAGCAACGCCACGACCGCGCGCGCGATCTACGAGATTACCGGTGGTGGCGATTCGCGCGAAGGGGTGCGCAAGGTCAACGCGATCGCGGCCGAGCTGGGCCTCGAGAACGTCCAGCTCGACCACCCGCCGGCCTACCCCGCGCAGTCGCTCGGCCTCGATGTCAGTAACTGGCTGACGGCGGAGGACATGAACGGCGCGTTGGGCGCGCTCTACCATGGCGATCTCCTCGGCGAGGAGATGCGCGCCCATCTGCTGGGCGCGCTCTCGCAAGTAACGCCCGGACTGAACTACCTGACCGCCTCCACGCCCGATGCCATCGTGAGCCACAAAAACGGCTTCTTCCCCATCCCCGGCGGCGGCTGGGTCGATAACGACGCGGGCATCGTGCGCTTCGAGCGGAACGGGCAGGAGTACGCCTACGCGGTCACTTTCCTCTCGCAGGATGTGCCTGTGCGCCTGGGCGATATCACCCTGGGGCAGAACCTGATGGCGCTCACCTGGGACTACTTCAGCGCGCGCTACCCGTAGCGCCAGCCCCCCGCGCCGCTACCATGGAGCGCATGCGCTACAAGCGCGTCGTGGCGAAATTCGGCACGAGCTTGCTGACCGCAGGCTCGGACCGCCTGGACCTCGAGGCGATGTCCCGGCTGGTCGGTCAGGTCGTGCGTTTGCGCGCGGCTGGCTGCGAGGTCGCTGTGGTTTCCAGCGGTGCGCAGGCGGCCGGCCGCCACGTCCTCGCCCATCGCCCCGCTGGCGCCCCCGAACCCAGCCGCCAAGCGCTCGCGAGCGTTGGGCAGAGTCACCTGATGCAGAGCTGGGACGAGCTCTTCGAATGGCACGACGCCGTAATTGCGCAGGTGCTGCTGACACGGCGCGACCTCAGCGATCGCCTGGGCTACCTCAACGCCCGCACCACGCTCCGCGATCTGCTCGATTGCGGCGTCGTCCCCATCGTGAACGAGAACGACGCCGTTGCCCTCGACGAGGTCCTGGCTTCGCGCATCGGTGAGAACGACAGCCTCTCCGCTTTCGTCGCGAACCTGATCGACGCCGACCTCCTCGTCATCCTCACGGATGTCGACGGCCTCTACACCAGCGACCCCACCCTCGACCCGACGGCCGAACTGATCCGTGAGGTGACGGAGATCGACGAGCGCCTTGAAGCTGGCGCTGGGGATGGGCCGGGGCGGGGGGGCATGGCGACGAAGCTCTCGGCGGCACGGGTGGCCACCCAGGGCGGAGCCGCGGTCATCATCGCCAACGGCCGCACGCCAGATGCGCTCGTGACCGCTGCCAGGGGTGAGGCCATGGGCACGCGTTTCGAGCCGGCCGCCAACCGCCTCGAGGGGCGTAAGCGCTGGATCCTCGGCAACGCCGGCGCCGGCGGGCACCTCGTCGTGGACGGAGGCGCGGTGGCCGCGCTCCGTGAACGCGGCCGCAGTCTTCTGCCCGCGGGCGTGCAAACGGTCGAAGGCGTCTTCGATCGCGGCGAGGCGATCGAGGTGCGCGATCTCGCGGGCAAGCGCGTCGCCGCGGGGATCACGAACTACGCGAGCGCGGAGGTGTTGCGCATCCGCGGCCTTCGCAGCGACCTCATCACGGATACCCTCGGCTACGCATACGGCGACGAGGTCATCCACCGCGATAACCTCGTCCTTCTCTGAGCACCATCTTCGGGAGGCAGCAATGGCCAACTACGTTCGTTTCGCACGCCCCGACGGCAGCACCGGCGCCGGCCTCCTCGAAGGCGACCGCCTCGCCGTCATTTCTGAGCCGTTCTGGGAGACGATCGAGCGCACCGGCGAGGACTTCGCCCTTGCCGATGTGCGCCTCCTGCCCCCGGCCCAGCCCCGTTCGATCGTCTGCGTCGGGCTCAACTACAGCAGCCACCTGGGCGGGCAGCCGGCCCCGGATCCGCCGACACTCTTCCTCAAGCCGCTCTCCTCGATCGCCGGACCGGGGGACGAGATCCGCCTCCCCGCCGCCTCCGCCAAGGTCGACCCCGAGGGCGAAATCGTGATCGTGATCGGCCGTGAGCTCTTCGCGCCTACCCGCGAAGAGGCGCTCGCCGGCATCTTCGGCTACACCGCGGGGAACGATGTGAGCGCGCGCGACTGGCAGAACAGCGACGGCCAGTGGTGGCGGGCGAAGGGCTCCGACACGTTCGGCGTGTTCGGGCCCAGCATCGCGACCGGCCTCGACTACAACGCCATCGAGGTGCGCACGCGCGTGAACGGCGAGGAGAAGCAGCACGGCCGCGCGGACGAGCTCATCCTCGACATCCCCGAGATCGTTCGCTACGTGGCCGCTGTCATGACGCTGCTCCCCGGCGACATCATTTTCACGGGCACGCCGGGCCAGCCCGAGGCGATCACGCCCGGCGACGTTGTGGAGGTCGAGGTCACCGGTGCCGGCATCCTTCGCAATCCGGTGGTTGCCGGCAGCTGAGCTTCGCACGCGAAAAGCACCTATCCTTCGCAGAGCTTTTGGCGAGGTGCGCACATGAAGAAAGTCGTGGTCGACCAGTCGATCTGCTTGAAGGCAGGACAGTGCTATTACCTGCAGCCGACGGTCTTCAAGGCGGATTCGCAGGGCTGGCCGGAGATCCTGATCCTGCACCCCGAAGGCGACGACCTCGAAACGGCTGAGGATGCGGCCGAGATCTGTCCGAGCGGCGCGATCGAGATCGTCGACGTCGACGGCTAGCGCGTCAGGCTTGCGGGCGGCCCCGCTTCCGCACCAGGCCGCGTGCCCCCAGACAAAGTGCGCTCGCACCGGACAGGGCGGCGAGGGGCACGAACATGAACAGCAGCATCGGCAGGAACAGCCCGCGCGCCTCTCCAGTAGGGCCGAAATAAGCCGCTGAGAGCGCCACCGCCACCGACCAGCCGGCCGACGTGCAAACGAGGTTCGCAACGACGAGCCGCGCGCGAATCCCCGGCAGCGCGCAGGCGACGGCAAGCACCGCAGGCAGCGCCAGCCAGAGGAACACCCCTACTGCCGCGCAAACGTTGGCGTTCCCGGGGCAGCGGCTGAGCACCGCCAGAACGGCCAGCGAGACCAGGAACGAAAGGCCGAGCGCCGCCATCCCGCGCACGAGATAGCGCGTAGGCGCCGCCTGGCGCGCCGCCGCCCCCCAGGGCTTCGAAGCCTGCATACCTAAAGATTCGTCGCGTCAGGGCCACGCGAGTAGGCGGGGCGGAAGTGGGCTGCGCTCAGCGCGAGGTGATCACTAGCCGTGGAGAGCGAAAGAGCCGAGCGCTTTGCCGGCGACGCTGACCGCAGTCCAGCTCATCCAAATCCCCCCAACCTGGCCGGGGGCCGATTGGTGAGTGACTTTGGGCGAGCGAATGAATCCGATCGCCGACACCGGTCAGATGCGCTCAGGGACCCCGAGTCGTGGCGGATCGATCGGCTCCGCAGCCACTATCTCTGCAGCACGGTCTTCAGTTCCCCGACAGTCTGGCGATCGGCGTTCAACCAGGTGATCAGAAGATTGGCAGTGGCGGGTGGGTACTCGGCTAGGCTTGTCTTCCTCATCTCCTCGATCTGGGTAGGCGGACCCTCTATCAGCGACAGTAGATTCTCGGCACGGTCCTTGTCCGTGGCACCCGGGTGCATCTCGTCCGCGCTGATGTTTTCGTAGGGTTCAATCCCGGGCGATTCCCCAAGGTCTTCGAGCGCCCGATCAATCAGGCGAGCGTTAGCTCGCTCGCGGAGAGACCATTGAACCAGCCAAGCCCAAAAACCCGGCATCATGGTCCTGACGCTATTAGCCCAATTTGCAAAGCGGACCGAACCCTGGAGTTCGATCCGCTTCCATTCGCGCAGCTGCTCGACGCGCCGAACCCGCTCGCGGGCTGGCAGATCGTCGTCCCAGGCAGCCCTCATCGCTCCCCCCTCCCTCTGGGAGATCAGAGCCGAATAAGCCGCTCGGGTCTCCGCTGCGGCGTTCGTGGTGACGTCTTCGAGTTCGTTCGTGACTGCCGCGAGGCGACTGGCCGAGTTTGCCAACGCATTGGTCCCGAAGTCGCCATATCGCCAAAAGTACACCACCGCTCCGACGAGGGTGACGCCAAAGACCGCTCCCGAGACAATGAGGGCGATCACGTCAAGACCTGTGGACCACGCCAAGTTCCTCGTGGAGCCATGCGTAGTGACCTTGGATCTCAGGAATCAAAGTGTCCTCTAGGCGATCCGCCAGGTCGCTGATTCGAGTATTAGTCTCTCCGACGGTTCGTTCAATCCTGTGCTTCGCCACGGAGGCCGTGATGATCGCGACGATGACGCTGAATGAGCCTGACACCATCGTCGCCACCGCAAGGACAACGCTCTCGTCCACTACAGGGCGATCTCGGCTGCGGGTTGCATCAGAGCGATCCCTACCTCGGCGCGATTCTGCATACGATTTTGAAGCGCGCCAGCCAAGAAACAGCGGAGTTTCGTTCCGCCTCAGCACCGAGTGCTCAGCCGTGTGGGCCAGATAGGTGCACATCGAGAGTCCTCCGTCCCTTTCTCCAACCTCAGTGTAGTAATGGGCCAGTCGAGCTGAGGCAGGCGCTGCCTCAGCATCAGTTCCGAAGTCGCGCGAAGCGAGCCCACTCGGCCGCCGGCGTACCGCGAGGGCCAGCGTTGAGCGTGGCGCCCTCAGAAGGAATTAATCGAAGCGGGTGGGGAGATCGAGGTGTTCGAGGGCGTCGGTGCTGACGCGCTCGACGATCGCTTCCCACTCGTTGAACTCCCATTCGCTCACGAACGTGATGGCGGAGCCTTCCTTGCCGGCGCGAGCCGTGCGCCCGACGCGGTGGATGTACTCCTCCGCGTTCTGGGGCACGTCGTAATTGACCACGTGGGCGATGTCGGGAATGTCGAGTCCGCGGGCGGCGACGTTCGTGGCGATGAGCCATTCGAGCTTGCCCGCACGGAAGTCGCGCATCACGTGGTCGCGCTCGCTCTGGCGCAGATCGCCGTGGATGGCGCGGGCCTGGATGCCCTTGCGTTGGAGGTCCTGGGTGAGGCGATCGACGCCGATCTTCGTGCGCCGGAAGATCAGCGAGCGGCCGAGGTCCATCGAGTCGTGGAGGTAGTTGAGCGCGCGGAACTTGTCGCGTCCGGCCACTTCGCAGTAGAGCTGGCGGACGGTATCCACCGGCTGCAGCTGCGCGGGCACGGCTTCGATCCGCTCGGAGTCGCGCATGTAGCGCCAAACGAGCTTGCTGATGCTCATGGGCATGGTCGCGCTGAAGAGCGCCGTCTGTCGTTCCAGCGGCACCTCGCGCAGGATCTGGTCGATGTCCTTGGCGAACCCGATATCGAGCATCTCGTCCGCCTCGTCGAGGACGACGAAGTGGGTGCGGGAGAGCGAGAGCGTGCGCCGGCGGAGGTGGTCGATCGTGCGGCCGGGCGTACCCACGATCACCTGAGCGCCGCGTTCCAGCGCTTCGAGGTCCCGTTGGATCGGTTTGCCGCCTACGAGGCGGATAGTCCCGAAACCGTAGAACCGTCCGAGGTGATCGATGACGTCGTTGACCTGGTCGGCGAGTTCACGGGTGGGGACGAGAATCAGCGCTTGGACGTAATTGCGATCGGGATCGATCGAGGCGGCGAGTGGGTCGCCAAAGGCGAGCGTCTTGCCGGTGCCGGTCTGCGCCAGCCCGACCACGTCGCGGCCTTCATAGAGGAGCGGCATCGACTGCTCTTGAATCGGCGTCGGCTCTTCGAAGCCTAGTTCGGCCACGGCCCGAAGCCCGGGCCCGCGCAGGCCGATTGCGCGGAAGGCCTCGGGGAGCGGGGGGCCGTCGTAGTTGTCGTCGCTGGGGTGCTGGCGGTTATCCCCGCGATCGTCACGTTCGTCGTAGCGATCGTCCTGGGGTTCCTGTCGCTCCCGGCGGTTGCTGAGAACCTGCGGGGCGTTCTGCTGGCTACGGCCGCCGCTGCCATTGCGCGGCCGGTCGCGCTCGCTGCGGCCGCCGTTCCGTGCTTGGGGCTCATCGCGATCGTCGCGGCGATCGTCACGAGATCGGGGCGCCTCGCGTTCGCTCGCGCGATCGTCGTCGTGATCACGCCTGGCCTCGGGGCGATCGTTCGTTGCGGTCGCAGCCTCTCGCGGGGCGCTGCCGTTGCGTCCCCGGCCGCCGCGTGAGCGGCGCCGGCGGCGGCGTGGGGCCGCGTCCGGATCGCTGGTGCGGGCCTCGCCCACGGCGGCCGTTCGGCGATCGTCGTTCTTCTCTCGGGGTTCCGCTACGGCTACTGGGCTGGAGGCTTGGGGTTGGTCGTCTTCATGGGTTTTCGCTCGTCGGAATATTCGCAAGGGTAGGGGCGGGTCCTCTCGTCGTCGCTGACGGGTCTGGTATAGGGGCTGGGCGGGGCCGTTACGCCAATCTGGGCGGCTCCGTTCTCGACTTCCTGCGCCCACGTGCGGCGAGCCGCGGCTTTCGCTCCAGCGCCTCGTTACAACCTTAACACAGGGGCCCGATAACCCAGGACAGCCGCCCCCAGCCGCGGCTGGGGGCGGGCGCTAGAATGACGAGCATTCACCATCGCATCACCGCGCCACCGGAGGCCCGCCTTGGACTACGAAACCATCATCTACGAAGTCGAGCGCGGGCGCGCGCGCATCACCTTGAATCGACCCGAGAAGCTCAACGCGCTCTCGATTCAGGTGCAGGAAGAGCTCAACCACGCCCTCTGGGAGGCGGACAACGACAGCCGCGTCCATGCAGTGATCCTTCGCGGTGCGGGTCGCGCCTTCAGTGCCGGTTACGACCTCACCCCGCGTGTGCCGGTTGAGCGCGCGAAGGATGACACGACCCGCGATGGGAGCACCTTCGACGACGATGCCTGGCGTATGGAGCAGGGCCAGCGCCTGCGCATGGCGATCTTCGACATGCACAAGCCCGTGATCGCCCAGATCCACGGCTATTGCGTGGCCGGCGGTACGGACGTGGCACTGCTCTGCGACATGATCATCGCTGCCGACGACACACTCATCGGCTTCCCTCCGGCCCGTGCCCAAGGCGCCCTTCCCAACAACATGTGGCTGTACAACGTCGGTCCCCAGTGGGCGAAGCGCTTGATGCTCACCGGTGACTTCGTCTCTGGCACCGATGCGGCCGCCATTGGTCTCGTGATGAAGGCGGTGCCCGGCGATCTGCTCGAGCAGGAAGTCGAAGGGCTCGTCGATCGGCTCGCGATGATCGATACGGAACTCCTTTCCGCGAACAAGCGCATCATCAACCTCGGTCTCGAGCTGATGGGCGCCCGTACGCTTCAGCGGCTGGCGACTGAAAACGACGCGCGTGCCCATCTCGCCCCCAGCGTGAGCGAGTTCAGCATGCGCGCGCGCGAAGAGGGGCTGAAGGCCGCGCTCCAGTGGCGGGACAGCAAGTTCGGCGATCAGCGGGCCCTTGTTAACAGTCCCGAGATCCGCGATGAGAACGGTTTCTTCCGTGACGATTAAGGCGACCTCGCTCCTCTCGGTCGCGGTCATCTGGGGCGCCTCCATCGGCGCGGTCGTGGTCCAGCCCGGGGCTTGGTGGGCGCTCCTCTTCGCCGCCCTCGCGAGCGGCGCGGTGGGTATCGGATTCGGGCGGCGCCTGGGCCCGTCGCGCCTCCTCGCGATCGCCGGCATCTGGGCGGGCGCGGCCGCGATCTTTGCCACCGATGCGAGCCACACCTGGGTCTCCATCTTTGCGTTCATGGCGACCGCTGCGGTCGTCTACGGCTTCATGCGGCGCGATGCCTTGGTCGTCGGCGCTGGCGTCGCCGTCACCTGGGTGGCCACCGCGGTCGTGGTCGTCGTGACCGAGGGCGGCGTCTGGATCAGCGTGTTCGCGTTCCTGACGGCAGCGATCGTGGCGAACTCCTTCGGCCGGGTGGGCCGGGGGGCGATCGCAATCCTCTGGTGGGGCCTCGCGGCGGCGCTGATGGTCTTCCTCGACGGCGCCTATTGGCTCGCCGTGATCGCCTTCGTCCTGAGCGCCCTGCGTTTCGGCATGCCGGTGATGCGCATGCCCAGGCGGGTCGAGTGGGACTTCCACTCCGACGACGACAGCGCCCCCGCTCGCTAGCATGGTTCGCGTGCCCGAGCCCGACGAGTACGAGATCTCCGACGACGACGAGTTCGACGAGGACGAAGTTGACCTCGGTCCGGACGAGCGCGACGCAGACCTCCTCGATGGCTCCTGGGAGGAGGACTACTACGCCGGCCGCCTTCGCCGCCGCGATTGGAGCAGCATCGGCGTTGCCGTAGCGCTGCTGTTCCTCCTCGGCCTGCTCCTCCCGAGCCTCCTGGTCCTTCTCAATTGAACCTGCGCAGCCCATCGCCGCGCGTCGTGCCTGCGTCCCATGACCACGCCCTCGCTTGAAGGGCAGGTCGTCGCCACGATCGGCGGCGGCGACGCCCACCACCGCGCCGTGGCCGTCGCCTGCGCCGAGGCGGGGGCTGCGATCGCGCTCGCGACCTTCAATCCCTCGTCCGAGCAGGAGTACGCGGTCAACTCGATCGCGAACGAGGTCTGGGCGCTCGGCCCCGAGCATTTCGTGGCGGTGCTCGAAGCCTCGGACGTCGAGCAGCTGGGTGGCTTCGCGCAGAAGTCCTGGAGCCAGCTCGGCCGCTGCGACGCGATCGTCGTCGTTTCTTCGTTGCCGCGCCCTGAACTCACGGCGCCAGAAGAGGATCGCCGCGCCTACGCGGGCCGCCATCGCGCGCCCCTGCTTGCGGCGCAGGCGTTCGGCCAGCTCATGCGCGATCAGGGATCGGGCGTGGTCGTGTTCGTCGCGCCGGAACGAGATCCCGCCGATGCGAAGGCGCTCAGCTCTGCCCTTGCCGCGCACCTCGGTGCAGGCGGGCCGCGGATCGTGGTCGTCGGCGAGGACGCGCCCACGCCCGAAGAGGCGGCCGCCGCGCTGCTCGCGATCCTCGCTCCCGCCTCCGCCTGAGCCCCGGCGCGAAGGCCCACATGGCGCGCGTTCGGTAAGCTCCGGCGCGAGCATTGCCCTTGACCTCCCCTCCGGCCGCCCCGACCGCCCCCCCGCTCGACGACATCGTTGTGCTCGAGTTGGCGACGGGCGTGGCCGGGCCCTACTGCGGCCGGCTGCTGGCGGATCTCGGTGCCCAGGTCGTGAAGCTCGAACCCGCCGGTGGTGACCCCGCTCGCTCAGAGCTTCCCCTCGTCGGCGGGGAGAGCGCGTTCTTCGCGTGGCTCAACGCGGGCAAGCACAGCGTCGTCCTCCCGCTCGAAGATCCACGCCTGAGCACGCTGCTGACGCAGGCCGACATCGTGCTCCACAGTGAACGCGGCGCGGACGCGGATCGACTCGAGGTGGCGATCGCGGCGGCGAACGAGCGCGCCGTCGTGCTCTCGCTCTCGCCTTATGGGCGTAACGGCCCACGCGCGGACTGGCAGGCGAGCTCGTTCACTGAGTACGCCACGAGTGGCTTCCACTACTTCGGGGGCGACCCCGTGCGGGAGCCCCTCGCCCTGCCCGGACATCAGGTTTCCTTTCACGCTGGGGTGCACGCTGCCGTCGCCGCACTGGCCGGCCTCTGGGAGGCGCGGGAGCACGGGCGTGGGCAGCGCGTCGAGATCTCGCACCAAGAAGCAGTGCTGAGCGATCACGCCTGGCTGACGACGATCTGGACCCACCAGGGAACGGTGCAGCAGCGCAAGGGCAGCAGCTTCATCCCCTGCGCCGACGGCTTCGTCTACCTGTTCGATCTCGCACCCTACCCGAACCTCTTCGTCCTAATTGAGCGCTTCGATCTCCTCGAAGATGAGTCGTGGGCGCAACCGCTGGTTTGGACCGAGCGCTTCAGCGAGGTCGCCGCGGCCTTCGCGGAATGGGCGAAGACGCGGACGAAGCAGGAGATCTATCACGCCGCCCAGGAGCTGCGGATCGCGATCACGCCGGTGAATACGATGGCCGATGTGGCCGCCAGCGAGCAGCTCGCGGCGCGTGACTGGTTCGGGGCGATCCAGGCCGGCGGGCGCGAACTGGAGGCGCCGGGCCTGCCCTACAAGCTGAGCGAGACCGCCCTTCCCGGCGCGACCGCCGCACCCGCCCTCGGCGAGCACACCAAAACGGTGCTCGCCGCCGGCTTCGTCTGGGCGAACGCTGCAGTCGCACCCGTGACGGCGGCGGGGCCAGCCTCCGGCGGCCCCCTCTCCGGGCTGCGCCTCATCGAGGTCACGGCCAACTGGGCGGGGCCGATCGCGGGCCGCCACCTCGCCGACCTCGGGGCGGATGTGATCAAGATCGAGCTCCACACGAAGCCCGCGACGCGGGCGCTCATCTACGTCCCCGCCGACCTCTGGCCCGACCACTACCACCGCTCTGGCTACTTCAACAAGCTGAACCGGAACAAGCGTGCGATCTGCCTCAACCTCGCCACGGACGAAGGTCGCGCGATCCTGTTCAAGCTGGTGGAGAAGGCTGATGGCCTGCTCGAGAACAACGCCGCCCGCGTGATGACCCAGCTCGGAATCGGCTACGACGTGCTGCGGGCGGTGAATCCGGGGCTCGTCATGTGCTCGATGGCGGGCTTCGGGGCGACTGGTCCCGAGCGGGACTACTCGGCCTACGGAAGCAACATCGAGACGATGAGCGGCCTCGCGAGTGTGCTCGGCTACGGTCCCGGCGAGTATTTCGGGACCGGCAGCTTCTATGCGGATCCGGTCACGGGGAACCACGGCGCCGTCGCCGTCCTCGCCGCTCTGCACGCGCGGCGAGCGAGCGGTCGCGGTCGCTGGCTCGACATGTCCCTGTTCGAGGCGGTCCTGCCCTTCTTCGCCCAAGAGTTCCTCACCTATTCCGTCACGGGCGAGGCGCCCGAGCCCATCGGCAACGCTTCGCGAGTGCACGCGCCCCAGGGGGTCTATCGCTGCGTGGGTGAGGACAACTGGCTCGCGCTCACGGTCCGCGACGAGCGTGACTTCGCCGCCCTCGCCCGGGAGATAGGCCGTCCCGAGCTCGCGACCGACCCGGCGCTGGCGTCGCTCGAGGGCCGCCGCGGCCGCTCCGCTGAGATCGATGGGGCCATCGGCGCGTGGTCAGCTTCGCGGACGACGGTGGCCGCAGCGGAAGCGTTGCAAGCCGTGGGCGTGCCCGCTGCCCCCGTCATGCCAAACTGGCAGCTCGTGAGCGATAACCACCTCAACGATCGTGGCTACTTCGTGCCGGTTCGGCACGCGGTCGCGGGGACGCACCCCTTCCCCGGCTTCCCCTGGCTCTTCGAGGCGACCCCTGCTGCGATCAGCCGCGCGGCGCCGCGCTTCGCCGAGCACAACGAGGAGGTCTTCGCGGATCTCCTGGGCCTCGGCGAGGCCGAGATCGATGCGCTCTATGCCGCCGGTGCGACTGCGGACGAGCCGATCTACGCCTCGGGACCGAGCCTCTGATGCCCAACATCCTTGTGCTTTGGCCAGCCCCCCTCCCGGCCCCGCCGCTCGATGGGTGCGAACTGCGGGGCTATGCAACCGCCGCCGAAGTCGTTGCTGCCCTGGGCGAGGCGGCGGGCAGCGTCGTGCTCTGTAGCGATGGCCTCGCCATTGACGATCTCGGTGTCGTCGCGGAGGCGCTGGCAGCGGTCGACGACGGCACGACCACGATTGTTGAAGTGCAGCACGAGCGCTGGGACGGCGAGACCCAGTCGCCCGTTAGCGCCGCCTGCGCGGGCGTCATCGCCGGCTTTGGCCCTGCCGGGGTGGCGGCGGCGGTGGCGCTCCTCACGCAAGAGGGCTAGCCAGTTTCGAGGAGCGCCCCCACCGCGGCGTCGCTTTGGCCGAGCGCGCGACCGCGCTCGGCGAGCCCTTTGATCGTGCTGCGGTTGCGGCCGCCCAGAAGCGCGCCGATCTCGCCGTAGCTGCGCCCCCGGGCTTGGAGCGCGGCAGCCGCAATCGCGCGGGCCTGGGTGGCCGTTCCGGCGCGGCTCCTCCCCACCACCTCTGCGGTGTTGATCGCATAGTGCGTCGCCACCCGCTCGAGCACGGCCTCGACGGTGTCCTCGTCGCGCGCGCTTAGTTCGATCGCTCCGAGTTCGGCGGCGAGGCGGATCTCATCCAGGAGTCCGCGCCGCTGCAGTCCGATAGCGGCGTGTACCGCGGCCAGGGTGGACCGAACGGAGCTGGCGGGGGGTAGCGCGATCTGCTCCACGCACCAGTTCGGGAGCCCGGCGCGGAGCTCGCTCGCACGTTGCGCGACGAACGCCTGTCGTTCGCCTGGCGCGAACGGCTCGATGCGGGCAACGACGCCGGCTTCGAGCCGCGAGCGGAGCCGCTCCGGCAAGCCGAGCTCACGCGGCCGGATCTCGCTCCCGAGGGCGGCTACGCCACCGGCGTGCGTGACGGCATCGAGGGTGTGCAGGAGCTCGCGCTGCGTGGCGCGTTTGCCCGCCAGATCCTGGAGGTCGTCGACGATGAGCAGGCGCACGCCTCGAATCGCGTCCTGAAAGGCCTCACTGCTGCCGTCGCGGAGGGAGCGCTGGTAGCGCGAGAGGAACCCCTCCCCAGTCAGGCAGGCGACGCGCCAGCCGCGCTCTCTGGCGCAACTCGCGAGCCCGTGCAGGAGGTGGGTCTTCCCGAGCCCGGGCGCACCGTGGACGAGGACCGGGCTGATCGCGGTCTCCGGCGCATCGATGAGGTTGAGGCAGCTGAGGATGGCGAGCGCATTCCCGTCCGCCCGAAAGTAGCGTGCGAGGGTGAGCGCGCGGTCGACCTTCCCGATCGTTTCGGGTGCCGTCGATGCGGTTTCCACGGCGGTGCTCTCGGGGCGGTGTCCGGCCTCGTTCGTGCCCGGGGCCACGAAGCGCACCGAGATCCCCTCGCCGGCGATCGTGGCCGCCGAGCGGTCGACGATCGTGAGCAGGTTGTCGTTCAGCCAGTCCGCACGGAAGGAAGAGCTCGCCTCGACGACGAGCTCGGCCCCGGAGCACGAAAGCGCGCGTGTATCGGCCAGCCAGGTCTCGAAATTCGGGCCGCTCACCTCGAGCTCCAGGCGGCCGAGAACGGCACGCCAGGTACGCGCGAGCTCTCGCGATTGGGGCAAGCTGTGGCCGAGCATGCGTGGGCAAGTTCCCGCTACGGGACGTGCGCTCGCGGGCAAGCGACGCCTCGGTTGGCTTCGAGTTAGGGGCGCTGAGGTGGCCGCCCACTGAGCGGAGCGACCTCCAGAACAGTAGCGCCGATCGGCCTTGGGCGGCAATGGTTCGTCCGCCTCCTCGGCACCTTCGTTCACAGACTCTTCACGGCCTAGGGAGCTTATGTGGGAGTTCGCGGCGATGGCGGTAGCGGTGGCGATCCGCGGGTCGGTTCGCCCAGGGAGGGGCTCGTTGCGGGCATGTTCGCTGAATGAGTATTGCAAGTTGACGTGCGCGTGAGCGTTGCTAGACTGGCTGAGAAGCGATGGAGAACGGCTCGCACGGCTACCTCCAGATCGGCGAAGCAGCCGAGCGCTCGGGCTTGACTCAGCGCACCCTCCGCTACTACGAGGAGCGGGAGCTGCTCCCGGCGCCCTCGCGCATGGAGGGTGGCTTCCGCCTCTACTCCGCCGAGGACATGGAGCGCGTCGAGCGGGTGAAGGAGCTCAAGGAGCTCCTTGGCTTCTCCCTCGCCGATATCAAGCAGATGCTCGATGCCGAAGACGTGCGCATGCAGATTCGCGCCGAGTGGCGCAAGGACGCCGACGCCGAGGAGAAGGCGGAGAAGGTCCGGATCGCACGCGAGGTGACGCTGCGGCAGATCTCTCTTCTCGACCAGAAGGTCGAGAAGATGGAGAAGATGCGAGCTCAGCTCGCCGAGCGCCTGGCCAAGCACGACGAGATGCTGCGCCAGTACGCAGAGGCCCAGACGACCGCCGCGGTGCGCGAGTAGTTTTGAGCGCGAGGGTCATTGTGTCCCTGGCCGCGGTTTGCGCCGGGCACCAGGGGCGAATCCCATCCCCGCGGAATCTGCTACCTGCCGTTGAGGAGCCGTCGAGCGGGGGTTATGGGGCTCGTCTCTCTGAACTCTGAACTTTGAACGCTGAACTCATCCGCGCGCGATATGCTGGGGTGGACACATCGGGGCAGCGAACCCCGTAAGCTAGCCGTGATGCACGTCCGTGATACGTTCGACCGCCCCCTCCGCGATCTTCGCGTCTCCGTGACCGACCGCTGCAACTTCCGCTGCATCTATTGCATGCCGAAGGAGGTCTTCGGACCTTCCTTTCAGTTCCTGCACCGTGATGAGCTGCTCACCTACGAGGAGATCGAGCGGCTCACGCGGCTCTTCGTTGCGCATGGCGTCGAGAAGATCCGGATCACCGGCGGGGAGCCGCTCGTGCGCCGCGATCTGCCCCGCCTGATCGGGAAGCTCGCCGCGATCGATGACCTCCTCGACCTCACCCTCACGACGAATGGCGCCCTCCTCCCCACGCAGGCCCAGCCCCTCCGGGAGGCGGGGCTGCGCCGCATCACCATCAGCCTCGATTCGCTCGATGACGAGGTCTTCCGCGCGATGAACGACGTGGACGTGGGCGTCGAGGTCGTCTTAGCCGGCATCGATGCCGCTCGCGCCGCCGGCCTCGACCCGATCAAGGTGAACGCGGTCGTGAAGCGTGGCGTCAACGACCACACCATCGTTGACCTCGCGCGCCACTTCCACGGGAGCGGCGCGATCGTGCGCTTCATCGAGTACATGGACGTGGGCACGACGAACGGCTGGGTCCTGGACCACGTCGTGCCCGCGGCCGAAATCGTCGAGCGTATCGATGCCGCTTTGCCCCTCGAAGCGATCGATGCCAACTACCCGGGTGAGGTCGCACAACGCTACCGCTACGCGGACGGAGGGGGCGAGATCGGCGTGATCTCGTCGATCAGCGAGCCCTTCTGCGGCGCTTGCACCCGCGCTCGGCTCTCGCCTGAAGGTGCGCTCTTCACCTGCTTGTTCGGGGCCGAGGGCTTCGACCTGCGCACGCCGCTTCGGGCTGACGCTAACGATGCCGAACTCGCCGCCGCGATCGAGCGGGTCTGGCGAGTACGCGCTGATCGCTATTCGGAGGTTCGCACCGAAGCGACGACGGATCTCGAGCGCGTCGAGATGTCGCATATCGGCGGCTGATCGCCCGCGCGCTACTCCACGGGAACGATGAGCAGGCTGCGGTGGAGCGAGTGCATCACCCGGTCCGTGGTGCTCCCGAGAGCGACGCGCGTCGCCAGGCCCTTCCCGTGTGACGTCATGACGACGAGGTCTGCGTCCGTGCGCTCAGCAGCGGTACTGATTGCGTTCGATGCCGACGACTGCACCGCCATGGTCGTCTCTCCCTCTTGCGCGAGCTGGCCGACGTAGCTCTGGCTCGCTTCTTCGAGCGTCTCGAAGACGTTTGCGGAGTAGGAGGCGGCGCCGAACTCGAAGCCCACGGCGGACGGCACGCTGTACGCCTGCACGAGCGTGATCTCGCCGCCGCTACGCGCGGCGAGATCACGCGCGGCCGCGAGCCCGCCCTCGGCTTCGGGCGAGCCGTCCACTGCCACCACAATGCGCTGATAACGAGGCCGGGTTGGATCGCCCACGCTTGGGACGAACAGCACGGGCGCTTGCGAGGAGCGCACGACTTTGTCCGCCACGGAGCCCACGAACGTCGCGTGGAAGCCACTGCGGCCGTGGCTCGCGATGGCGATGAATCGCGCCTCCGCGGCGGCCTTGACGATCATCTCCGCGGGTGTGCCCAGCAGGAGCTCCGAGTCGTAGGCAATCCCGCCGGCGCCGTCCTCCATGAGGTCGCGCACGTAGTTCGCAAACACCTCGCTCGCTTCCGTGAGGCTCGAATCGCGAACCTCGCCCTCGTCTGCCACGTGGATGATGCGTAAGGAGGCTTCGTGCAGCTCGGCGAGCCGGAGGGCGTGTGGGAGAGCCCGCTCCGAGTTCTTCGAGCCGTCGAGTGGAACCAGGATCGGGCCGCTGTCGTTCGCCATGCGTTTCCTCTGTGTGTTGGGTAGCGCAAGCCTCTGGACCCGTTCGCGGCCCGTCAACCGCCCCGTATGCTCGCGGCTGTGCTGAACCGACCCAATTTTGCGGTTGCGACAGGTGACTTTGCTGGGCGGGAGCGATGACGGAACCGTCTACGCCCGCGCCCGCGCCCGCGCCCGCTCGCATCGTTGGCTATGACTTCGCGCGGGCGCTCGCGGTGTTCGGCATGGTCATCGTCAACTTCAACGTGGTCATGGCTTACGACGACCATGGACCGGCCTGGCTCGAAGTGTTCGTCGGCGCCCTCGAAGGACGGGCGGCCGCGACGTTCGTGATCCTCGCCGGCGTGGGCACGTCGCTGCTGACCCGGCGCGAACGCGCCAACGCCGACCGAGCCGGGGCGCGCCGGCGGCAGCGCACCCTCTTGCGGCGCGCGCTCTTCCTGCTCGTGCTCGGCTACGCGTTCATGCCCCTCTGGCCCGGCGACATCCTCCACTACTACGCGTTCTACATGGCGATCGGTTCGTTCTTCCTGCTCGCCCGCGACCGCGCGCTCTGGCTGGCCGCGATCGTGAGCAGCCTCGGCTTCGTCGTGCTGCTCGCGATTTTCGACTTCGAGAGCGGCTGGGACTTCGACACGCTCGAGTACACCGACCTCTGGACCGTCGAGGGTGCGCTCCGCAACCTCCTCTACAACGGACTCCATCCGGTCGTGCCCTGGGCCGCCTTCTTCCTTGCCGGGATGTGGCTGGGGCGGCTCGACCTTCGCGACGATTGGCTCCGCCAGCGGCTTCTGTACTCGGCTCTCGGCGTCGCGATCGGGATCGAGTTGCTCTCGATCGCGATCGTCGGTGGGCTGACCGCCGACTATCCGCAGAACAGCGATGAGGTCGAAGACATCCAGGCGGTCTTCGGCACGGGCCCCATCCCGCCAATGCCCCAGTACCTGCTTGCTGGAGGCGCGACCGCGATTGTCGTGATCTGCACGAGTGTTGCCGCAACTGTGCGCAGGCCGCGAGCGCGCTGGGCAACGCCTTTCATCGCCACCGGGCAGATGGCGCTCACCCTGTACCTGGCGCATGTCCTCTTGGGGATGGGGCCGCTCGCGCTCGCCGGGCGCCTCGAAGACCAGACGGCGGAGTTCTCACTGCTGGCCGCGGGCATCTTTTTCGTGGCCGCCGTCGCGTTTTGCTGGTGGTGGCGTTCGCGCTTCGCGCGCGGCCCGATCGAGTGGGTCATGCGCAGAGCTGCGGGCTGACGGCCCGGCGACCATGACGGACCGGCCTGGTTCGAGGCGTTCGTCGGTCGCCCGATGCCTTGGGGGCCGACGGAACGAATACCGGGGCGGCTTGCGGGAGTCTATGAGCGGCGGAAAGCGCTAGGACCTACTGCTCGTTCAACCTGAACCAGCGCCGCTGGGGATCTTGAAAGTCCCACTGCTCGACGAAGAGGAGCAGGCTGCCCACGTCCGTCTCGAGGACCGCCCAGCAGAGGTTGCCGCTTATGGAATCGCCCGGATCGAGCTCGACGCCCGGCGGGAGCGCGACGAAATCGTCAAGTCGATCCGGGATCACGCCGCAGCTCTCGCGGAAGTCGGCGTAGGGCAGCCCCGCCGGCCCGAGCGCCCGATACGTGAGCTCGACCACGATCTGGCGGGCCCCGTCCTCGCCGTCGTACGTCAGCGTGACGTTAGCGATGAAGAACTGACTGTCCTCGGGTGGCGGGTCGTTGAAGCGGTTCTCGTCGAGCACGTCCCCGGTCGCGTCGGGCTGGATGCTGTTCACTCGGACGAGCCAGTCGCCGATCTGCAGGGCCGTCCCGATCGTGATCGCCGTCTCCCGGCTCATCCCCGGCCCTGAGGCGTTCGCGACCGGCGTCGCCGTGTTAGTGGCGGAGGGGAGCGTCGGCTCCGCGGCCGGCTCGGCCGTCGGCGTCGCCGAGGGTGTTGTGGCAGGCGCCGTCGGCTCCGGAGCGGCGGTCGCATCGTCGATCCTGAGCGCATTCACGAACGCGAGGAAGTCCGCGATCGGGGAGTCGTCACCCGGCCGCGTTGAGAGCGTCGCCACCGTCCGGCAGCTGCCCGACACCAACGGGACCTGATACGTGTCGTTCGTCGAAGGGAACTCGACGCGCACGAGCGGCCACATGCGGTCGTTGAAGAAGACCGAGCCGATCACCTCGGCGACGATCCCGTTCTCGGCGTAGAACTCGACGAACGCCTCGCCAGTTGGCTCGACCGGGAGCGCGTCGAGGCCGCAGCCGAGCACGTTGATGTTCGTCGCGAAGGTTCGGTTGAAGTCGAGATAGACGAGGAGCGTGCCATCGAGACCGCCCCCAGCAAGCGCCTCGTTGAACGCACGCCGGACCCGCGTGGGCAGCCGCGAGAACAGCGGGTGATCGTCCTCGATCTCGTCGCCCGCGCGGAGCAGAGCGAAGCTCCAGTCGTTACGGACCTGCCCTTCGAAGTCGCCCTCGGTGTCCGCCGTTCCGCCCTGAAGGCCGGCCGCGATATCGGCGGTCGCCTCATCCGCGCGGGGGTTCAGACGATTCTCTTCGCCCCGAGCCGGATGCGCGTCGAGCGGCTGCTCACCCTCCTCCGCGACGGCCTGCGCGGCAAGCCCGGCGACCCTGAACGGATCGCGGGCTACCGCGGTGGCTACCTGCCACTGGAGCGCCGTCGCATCGAGCGGGGCTTGCGTGATGGCAGCGTGCGCGGCGTGGTCGCGACCAACGCGCTCGAGCTTGGGATCGATATCGGTGGCCTGGGCGCGAGCGTGGTGGTCGGCTACCCCGGCTCCCGCGCGAGCCTCTGGCAGCAGTTCGGGCGCGCTGGTCGTGGCGAGGAGGTCGCGCTCTCGGTGCTGATCGGCACCTCGAACCCGCTCGATCAGTATGTGCTCGCCAACCCGGAGTTCGTCTTCGAGCAGCCCGCGGAGCACGGCCTGATCGATCCCGACAACCTCTACGTCCTCGCCAGCCACCTCAAGTGCGCCGCCTTCGAACTGCCTTTCGCCGACGGCGAGGCGTTCGGTGCGCATACCGAAGAGTTCCTCGCGCTGTTGGTCGAGGAGGGCGTGCTCCAGCACGCCCGTGGCCGCTACTACTGGATGACCGAGTCCTACCCGGCAGAGCAGGTGAGCCTACGCACGGCGAGCACGAACAACGTCGTCATCATCGAGCAGGGCCCCGAGCCACGCGTGGTCGGCGAAGTCGACCGCGCGAGCGCGCCCCTGCTCGTGCACGAGCAGGCGATCTACATCCACGCGGGCCAGCAGTACCAGGTCGAGCACCTCGACTGGGAGAACGCGAAGGCCTACATCACTCCGGTGTCGGTCGACTACTACACGGATGCCCACTTGGCGGTGGACCTGAAAGTGCTCGAAGGCTTCGAGCAGGTGGCCGCCCCCGCGGCCCTGCACGAGGTCAGTGAGGTCGCCGTCACCTCCCTCGCGACGATCTTCAAGAAGGTGCGGATGGAGACCGGGGAGAACGTCGGCTGGGGCAAGATCGCGCTCCCCGAGGAGAGCCTGCACACATCGGCCTACTGGCTCGCGTTCGAGGAGGCCGCGACCGTGGGCTTGCGCCGCGACGAGCTCGCCGCTGGTCTCGCCGGGATCGCGCACCTCGGCCGCAACCTCGCGCCCATCTTCTGCCTCTGTGATCCGCGCGACATCGAGGCAGCCACGCAGGTGCGCTCGCCCTACAACCTCCGCCCCACGGTGTTTCTGTACGACCACGCGCCAGGCGGGACGGGCCTGTCCGAGCGCATCTTCGAGATCCGCGACGATCTCATCGCCGCGTGTGCCGAGCTCGTCGCCACCTGCCCCTGCAGCAACGGCTGCCCGTCCTGCGTAGGCCCGCAGATCGAGCCGCGCAGCCCGGCGAAGGCGGCGGCGGCGACCCTCCTCGAGCGCGTGAGCGCCTGACGCGCTCGAGGAGGTCACATCGAAGCCCGTTCGCCCCTCGACGACGGGCTCCTCGAACTCCTCGTACTCGGAGACGAGCGCGTTCGGTAGGCCCTCAGCGTTTCGCGGAAGAATCCCTCCCTGACACACAATCCGCTGGAATCCCAACCGGAACTCGACAAGCGAGCGCGAAGGTGGAGCAGCCCCTAGGGCGCGAAGCCCCAGCAGATGAGCGCGGGGGAGGTGGGCTGGGGGGCCCGAGCGCTAGCGAGCTTTCTCGCGGTGGTCGAGGACTGCCGGCTCAGCCTGGGCGAGCGCCTCGAGCGAACGCCCGTCGGGGAGGTTGCGCACCCAGCCGGCGATGCCAAGGCTGTTTGCCCGCCGCCGGACCCAGTAGCGAAAGCCGACACCCTGCACGCGCCCGCGCACGACGACGCGCCGGCAGACCGCACCGCTCACGCTTCCTCGGGCCAGATCGACTCCCAGCCAGGTCCGCCTTCCACGGCCTCGCGAATCGTCTCCCGCTCGAGCTGCTCGAGGCGGTCGAGGGCCTTGGTCATCGCCATGTCGGCTTCGTTCGAGACTGCGGCCATGCGCACGCTCATCGCCCTGAGGACATCGCCCTCGCGCATCAGCGCGATCGAGTGGGGCCAGAGCGCGAAGGCGAAGTCCTCGGGCATGCCGAAGGCGCTGCGGTGCTCTCCCAGCCAGGCGTAGCGCTCCTGGAGGTTGGCGACAGGCGCCACGACGGCGACGAGTGGCCCTTCGCCGGGGGTGTGGCGGGCATCGAGCAGCAAGCGCTCCGCGAAGGTTTGGAAGCCGATCACCATCAGGTCGGCGTTGGCGAGCCGTTCGTTCAGCGCCTCGAGATCAATCTGCAGGCCGTTCTCGGAGTGCACCACCGTAGGACCCCCGGACGCCAAGCGAGGGGACCGGCCTTGGCCGTGCCCCCTCGCTGGTTCTGCGTTCGCATCGCCCCGCCGTCACGAGCTGGCGGCGCGGAGCGCGACTAGTACATCGGCGCCGCCGGAGCAGCGGCCATCGGCGTGTCGTCCTTCTTCTCGGTGACGAGGCAGTTCGTCGTCAGCACCATGGCGGCGATGGAGACGGCGTTCTCGATCGCCGCGCGGGTGACCTTCGCCGGATCGATGATGCCCTTCTGGACCATGTCGCCGAACTCGTTTGCCTGCGCGTCGTAGCCGAGGCCCTTCTTGAGGTCCTTGACTTCGCCGACGACGACCGAGCCGTCCTCGCCCGCATTGATCGCGATCCGCCGCAGCGGCTCTTCGAGGGCGCGGCGGAGGATGCGGGCGCCGGTCTCCTCGTCGCCCTCGAGGTCAAGCTTGTCGAGCGCAGAAATGGCGTTCAGCAGAGCCACTCCGCCGCCCGGCACGATGCCCTCTTCGACAGCCGCACGGGTCGCGCTGAGCGCGTCCTCGACGCGGTGCTTCTTCTCCTTCAGCTCAACCTCGGTGGCTGCGCCAACGGCGATGACGGCGACGCTCCCGGCGAGCTTGCCGAGGCGTTCCTGCGACTTCTCGCGGTCCCAGTCGCTCTTCGAGTCTTCGAGCATCGCGCGCACCTGGCCGACGCGTGCGTCGATATCCTTTTTCTTGCCCTTGCCCTCGATGATCGTCGTGTCTTCTTTGGTCGAAAGCACGCGGCGGGCGCTGCCGAGGTCCTCAACGGTGACGCTATCGAGCGTGCGGCCGATCTCCTCGGAGATGACCTGCGCGCCGGTGAGCGTGGCGAGATCGCCGAGGTTGTCCTTCTGGCGGTCGCCGAAGCCCGGCGCCTTGACCGCGAGCACGTTCATGGTGCCGCGCAGCTTGTTCACCGCCAGCGTGGCGAGCGCTTCGCCGTCCACGTCAGAGGCGATGATCAGGAGGTTCTTCGACTGCGAGACGATCTTCTCGAGGAGCGGCAGAAGCTCTTGGATCGAGGAGAGCTTCTTGTCGGTGATGAGGATCAGCGGATCCTCGATCTCCGCTTCCATGCGGTCCGGGTTCGTCACGAAGTAGGGGCTGATGAAGCCACGGTCGAAGGCCATGCCGTCGACGTACTCGACCTCGGTGTGGATGCCCTTCGACTCCTCCACCGTGATGACGCCGTCTTTGCCGACCTTCTCCATCGTCTCGCCGATGAGCTCGCCGATGGTCGGGTCGTTATTCGCCGAGATGCTGGCGACCTGCGCCATCTGTTCGCGTGCGTTCACCTTGATCGAGTTGCGGCTGACGCGCTCGACGACGACCTCGGCGCCCTTCTCGAGGCCGCGCTTCAGCGACATCGGGTTCGCGCCGGCGGCCACGTTCTTGAGGCCTTCCTGGACGATCGCCTGGCCGATGACGGTAGCGGTCGTGGTGCCGTCGCCAGCGATGTCGTTGGTCTTCGAGGCGATCTCCTTGGCGAGCTGGGCGCCGATGTTCTCGAACGGCTCCTCGAGCTCGATGTCCTTGGCGATCGTGACGCCGTCGTTGGTGATGGTCGGGGCGCCGAACTTCTTGTCGAGCACCACGTTGCGGCCCTTCGGGCCAAGCGTGATCTTGACTGCGTCGGCGAGGGCATCGATGCCACGCTTCATGGCGTGGCGGGCTTCTTCATCGAACAGCAACTGCTTGGGCATGTTGGCGGTCTTACCTCTCTTGGAGTGCGATGGCCGGTATGTTAGCACTCTCTTGCAAAGAGTGCTAACAGAAATTTCCTACCCCGAGCGGCTGGCCGCTCGGCGGCGTTTGCTGAGCCACACGAGGGCAGACCGTGAGGCGAGTTACCGCCGGAGCAGCCCCTTCAATCGTCGCCTGAGCCCCTCGCCCGTGCCCCGCCGTGTGAGTGCTCGGGCCCTGCGTTTTGCGGCTTCCTCGGCTGTGTCGTCGAGCGGCGCAATCTCCGCGTTCTCGCCATAACGACGTCTAAGTGCAGTCCCGAGCAGGAAGTCCGCAATCGCGGGGTTCTTGGGGAGGAGGCTCCCGTGCAGGTAGGTCCCGATCGCGTGCTTGCGGCGCGCCCCCTCGGAGCGATCCTCGGCGTTGTTCCCGCGGCCCTCGACCACCTCGCCGAAGCGCCCCTGCCCGTCGCCCAGGTAGGTGCGACCGCCGTGGTTCTCGAAGCCGACGACCTCCCCGAATTCAGTGCGCAAGAGGACGTTGCCAGTAGCGCGCTCGGCGCCGGCGCCGGGGTGCCGCGTCTCCATGTCGAAAACGCCGATGCCGGGGATACTGCCGCCGTCCGCATCGACATAACGCTTGCCGAAGAGTTGGAAGCCTCCGCAGACCGCGAGCGTTGGTAGCCCCTCGTCTACTGCCTCACGGATCGCCGGGCCCTTGGCCACGAGGTCGGCGGCGATTCGGCGTTGCTCGCGGTCCTGGCCGCCGCCGATCATGAGGATGTCGTACGCGGCCGGGTCGAGGTCGTCCCCAACCTCGATCGCTCCCACCTCGAACTCGATCCCCCGCGCGTCACAGCGGTAGCGCAGCGCGATCGCGTTGCCGCGGTCGCCGTAGATGTTCATGACATCGGGGTACAGGTGCGCAAGTTTTATCTTTAGGCCAGGCATGTCGATCTCGGGATCATCGTAGCCCGTGCGGCTCGTCAGTGGCTGGCGTGCGGCTAGCCGATCGCCGGCCGCGGGGGCGAGCGTTCCGATGCGGTCCCGCTCAGTCCGCCGCCGGGTCGCTGGCGAGCCAGTCGGCGATCAACTGGGCGGTGGCGGCGGCCTCCAGCCGCGTGGTGTCGATCGTGAGATGGGGGAAATCGAAGGGGAATTCGCCCGGCGTGCTGACGTGCTTGTGCTCGGCGTCCAGCGCTCGCAGGACTTCGTCAGTCGCCCAGACGACATTCTTGTGCGCCCGCCGATTCTCGGTGAGGTTCCTGGCCAGGCGCACATCTAGCGGGGCCGCCAGTTCGACCATGTAAACCGACCCGCCTCCGGTCCGATAGGCGTCCGCGTACCGGTTGACGATTTCGTGGTCCGACTGAAGCTCGAAGTAGACGCCGATCGTCAAATTGATGGACAGATTTACGGCGGCAGCCTCCGCCAGGAATGCCACGCGGATGAGGTCCGCGAGCCTCCAGAAGGGGTCGCTACCGAACTCGAAATACCCGCTGAGAAGGTCGATGATCTGGTGGTTGAAGAGGAGCTTCGTGCCGGTCAGGCGCTCGAGCTCTTGGCCAACGGTCATCTTCCCAACGGCCGGCGCTCCGGCGACGAATACGAGCCGAGCAGGGTTGGGCAAGCGCGCCTCCTAGCGTGAGCCCGAGCAGCCCGACGGGCGGCGTCCACGCCTCAATTCTCGATCTTCCGTGCGGAAGCGCCCAGGCGCCAGGACCGCTCTGGCATTTCCCATGCCGTCGCCGTCCATCGTGGGGTGACACGAGCGATCTTCCGGATCGAGCGGTGGTTCGCTCGGCCCGAAGGCGACGGAAGGTCCGGGTTCGACGGCGAGCGCTTGTGGAACGGCCCGATCTTCGACGCCTACGTGGGAGCGCTGGGCAAGCGTGTTCCCGCGGTCCGCAGGGGCCAGAATCCGATCAGGTACTGGCCACGGCGCTAACTACCTGCTGCCTACCGCCGTTCGCTCAAATGTTCTAGACTTCGTCAGCGATGACCGCTTCTGAGACGGCCCTCGCTCCCGAACACGACCCCCGCGCGCTCGCGCCCGCCCGCGGCCTCCTGCGTGAGGTCTTCGGCTACGGCGAGTTCCTGCCCGGGCAGGCCGAGGTCCTCACCTCCGTGCTGGCGGGACGGGACACGCTCGCGGTCCTGCCCACGGGTGGCGGTAAGAGTGTCTGCTTCCAACTCCCGGCGCTCCTCCTCGATGGCCTGACGATCGTCGTCTCGCCGCTGCTGGCGCTGATGAAGGACCAGGTGGACGCGCTCACGCAGAACGGCGTGCCCGCCGCGGCCGTGAACTCGACCGTCCCCCGCGAGGAGCAGGCCGAGATCCTGCGCCAGGCTGCTGCTGGCGAGTTGCGCCTGATCTACGTCGCCCCCGAGCGCTTTGCCGACGGCCGCTTCCTGGCGGCCCTGCGGGGGGTACGCATCGCCCTCCTCGCGATCGACGAGGCGCACTGCATTTCCCAGTGGGGCCACGACTTCCGCCCCAGCTACCGTGATCTCGGCGGGGCGCGCGCGCTCCTTGGCGGGCCGCCGATTGTGGCGCTCACGGCCACGGCCGATCCGCGGGTTCGCGACGATATCGTCGAGCGCCTCCAGCTCCGCGACCCGGACGTGAGCGTTGCCGGCTTCGATCGGCCGAACTTGCGTTTCCACGCCATCCGCGTGCGCAGTCAGAAGGAGAAGCTCGATCAGATCGCGGAGCTGCTGGGCGCCCTCGGCGAGTCGTCGGCGATCGTCTACTGCGCGACGCGCAAACGCGTCGAGTCGCTCACCGCAGGCCTCCAGGCACGGCGCATCCGCTGCGCGCGCTACCACGCCGGCCTCCCCGACGAGGACCGGGCGCGCGCCCAGAACGCCTTCGCGCGGGACAGCCTCCGCATCATTGTCGCGACGAACGCGTTCGGCCTCGGCATCGACAAGCCCGACGTTCGCCTCGTGGTCCACCACGACCTGCCGGAGTCGATCGAGGCCTACTACCAGGAGGCGGGCCGCGCCGGCCGTGACGGGGCCCCCGCCGAATGCGTGCTCTATTTCGCCCCTCGTGATCGCGGCCTCCGCGAGTTCTTCATTGATCGCGGGCACCCGCCGCCAGCCACGGTCCTCGAGGTCTACAAGGCCCTCGTCCGTCATCGAGGCGATCGTGCGCTCGTCCGCGACCTCCTCGACGAGGAAGAGGCGATCGGCGTGCACGCCGCCGTTCAGGCGCTCGTCGATTCCGACATCGTCGCGCGCCAGGGACCGTTCGCCTGGGCGCTCCGCCCCGACGGCGAGGACGACATCGATCTGGCCGGCCTCGAAGCGCATCGCGCGCATGCGACCGCGAAGCTCGATGCGATGCAGGCCTTCGCCCAATCCGCCACCTGCCTGCGGGCGCGCGTGCTCGACTACTTCGGCGAAGCCGGCTACCCCCGCGCCTGCGGCAACTGCGGCCCCTGCCTCGCCCCCAGCCAAAGTCGCGCCGCCGATGCCGAGGACCCCCTCTTCGTCGCGCTGCGCGCGCTTCGACGGCGCCTCGCCGAGGAGGAGGGCGTACCGCCCTTCGTGATCTTCAGCGATGCGACCCTGCACGACATGGTCGAGCGGCGCCCGACGACACAGACCGGTTTCCTGGCGGTCGCCGGCGTGGGCCGCGTGAAGGCCGAGCGCTACGGCGAAGCCTTCCTCGAGGTCGTCCGGGCAGATCCGCGCTCCGGTCCGCGGACGGAGGTATCGCCCGACGACCTGCTGGCGAAGCTTCGCGCACTGCGCGATGAGCTGGCCGACGAGGAGGGGATCCCCGACAGCGAGGTAGCGAACGACGCGACGCTGGAAGCGATGGCGCGGATTCCCGCAGCGGAACTCGCCTTCCTTACCGCCGCACCCGGCCTCGGGCCCAGGAAGGCGGAGCGCTACGGGGCTCGGTTCGTCGCGCTGCTCCGAGCCGCCCCAGCGCGATCGGAGGGCGCACCGGCCTCGGATCAGGCGGAGCCGGTGGAGCGCGAGCCGGGCTACCGCCGTCTCGTGAAGCCAGCCACGGGCGCGGGCCTCGCGCCCACGGCCCGTCGCACGCTCGAGCTTCACGGCGAGGGTCTGACGATGGACGAGATCGCGACCCGCCGCGGCCTCGCCAGCCGCACCGTCGCGCAGCATCTCGCGCAGCTCGTCGAGGCCGGAGAGATCGCGGACGTCACCGCCTGGGTCAGCGAAGCCGAGCTGGCGAGCGTGCGGCGCCACGCGGACGGCCGGCCTCTGGGCGCCCTCAAACCTCTCCGCGAGGCGATCGACAACACCCTCTCCTACGACCAGCTCCAGCTCGTGCGCGCCTACCTCAACCGTGAGCTCGCGGCCGTGGAGGCGCCGTAAAGCATCGCTAGGGCGGCGGTGGCAGGACGAAGTCCAGCGGCCCGAGGAACTGCAGGCGATTTCCCGGTTCCTGGCCGCAGCCGAAGTTCGCACCGATGAGCTTCCCCGAATTGTCGAGATGGAGGGTATGCGCGATGGCGTCGAGATCGCCCACGTCGGTCGACGCTGAGAACAGCACGTCGTAGCCGGCAGGTAGGTAGCCGGGGCTCACGTCCCGGCGCCAGGCGGCGTACAGGCGCCGAGGTTGGGTGCTGAGATTCGCGACCCTGCGGTCGACGAAGTCCCCCGCTCGGAAGTAGTGGCCGACGCAGTCACTCGAGGTCCAGACCTCGACGGGCGTACCCACCTCGACTCCCTCGTCGCAAAGGGCTGCCGCGCCGATACCATCCGCCTTGGTGACGCAGCCGACCTCGAAGTACCGGACGAGTGCGCCAAGCCGTGCTTCGTCGCCTGAGAGCGCCGCCTCGATTGCGGCATCCACGACCGGGACTCCCGTCCGCTTCTCCAGACCCCACCCGGGGAGGCGGAAGCGGGCGTCGACGGGGCTGCTGATCGGCAAGACCGGGAAGTAGAACGTGCTCGACCCGTTTCCGAACTCGATCGGAAGGAAGTGCGGCCCTCCGCTCACGAGCTCTGGATTGAGTTCGACCAGCCCGGTGACGAGCGCCGTGAGCGCGTAGCCGGATGCGCTTGGCTGGAGCACCAGGATCGAAGCCAGCCTGATTGGGGGCTTCGACGACGAACTGGGCGGCCCTCCGGCGGCGACGAGGCTCAGACCGACAGCAAAGGTCCGAGAGCAGTCTGGCTGCTTGCCGGGGAGCTGAGGGCAGGCCAGGGTCACGGAGGTGAGCTCCGGTCCTCCGTAGTCGTCACCTGCTTCCGCGATCGAGGGATCCATAGGTGCTCTCGCAGCAGGCCGGGCAGCGCTGACGGCGAGACGATCATCCCTTCGGAGTTCAGGGGCAGCCAGGCGAAGCCGTCGAGAGTCGCTCCCCCCTCTACGCCTTCGCAGAGAGGGAATGGCCCGCGGTCGACCGGGAGTTCGGCGTCGCGGCACACATATTCGGAGAACTCGGCGAGCGCCACGAGCGCATCGATGTCGCCGTCCAGCGCCCAGGCCACGACCTGCTCCGCGAACTCGCAGGCGTCTGCTGAGAGCGGACACGGCCCAGGCGAGACCGGCGTGGAGCTGGGGCTGGCCGTGGCCGTGGACGTTGGTAGGGCCGTGATCGTGGGCGAGGCCACAGGTTGGGTCGGAGCGTCCGAGGTGGCCTTCGCCGTGGGTGGTCCCGCTTTTGCGGTTGGTGCGGGATCCTCGCCTCCGCCACAGGCGACCGCGAGCGCGGCGAGCACGATCGCGTTGGTGGCCGCTGCCACCAGCCATCGGCGGGGCAGCCACGCGGTACGCCGCGGCTGTCTCTTCGCTGCCGGTCCGGTCATCGCGCCTCGCGGGCCCATCGTCGCAGACGCGTCCAACTGATCCGCGGTCGGTCGGGAAGCCGGTGGCCCTCGTACCGCCCTGACCTCGCATTCAGCGCATAGCGGAAGCCCCGACGGCGCGCTCGTCAGTCCTTCGCCCCGGGTCGGCTGGCGAGCCAATCCGGTCGCAGGATCGCCATCATCGCGTCGTCGAAGCGTTCGCCGTCGACGAGCGCGCTCTCGCGCTCGACGCCTTCGTGGCGGAAGCCGCACTTCACGTAGCAGCGGATCGCGCGTTCGTTGTACGTGAGGACACGCAGATCGACCCGGTGCAGCGCGAGTGTCTCGAAGGCGTGGGCGAGCACCAGCTGCGTGACCGCCGTGCCGAGGCCTTGGCCCAGCAGCTCCGGGTCGTGAATCCCGACCGCGAACCGCGCGCGTTGGTCCCGCGGATCGATCGCGTGCAATCGGGCCACACCCACGGCGCGTCCTTCGTGCTCGATGATCCAACCGTGATTTGGCGGTGCGAGCCGCGCATGTTCGCGCTCGATCTCGTCGATCGTGAGCGGCGTCAGGTCTGTAGCGCCGCCGCCGAACATGCGCACGATCTGGGGGTCACGACCGAGCCGCAGGCGGTCTTCGATGTCGGCGGATCGCGGCGGTCTGAGCGTAACGCGCGCGCCTTCGAGGACCGGTACAGCCATCGCTCCAGCCTACGAGGCGAGCGCGGCCAGCGTGCGCAGGAGTTCGCGGGGCGGCGGTAGGCGGTCGCGGTTGCGGACGCAGAGGATCGTCGCCGGGACGGCGATTGCGACCAGGATCAGGCCGGCGGCGACGAACCGGGCGGCCCAGGAGTGGTTGAAGGAGTCCCCGAATCCGACCACCACCGCCGTCGGCACGATCGAGCCGAGGAGGACGAGCGTGAGGAAGAGCCGGAACGACATCGCCGTGAGCCCCGCGGCGTAGGCGGCGAAGTCGAAGGTGATCGGCATCATTCGCCACCAGAAGACGAGCTGCGGCCCCATCTCCTTCGCGAGTCTGTCGATTCGCTCCGCCCCCGCTTCGCCCACGAGGCGAGGGATGAAGCGGCGCCCGAAGCGTCGTGAAATCCAAAAGATGATGGCGGCGCCAATGAGCTGGCCGATGACGGCGTACACGACCCCGAGGGTCACGCCCCAGATCAACCCCGCGGCGATCATGAAGGGCGGATTGGGAATTGGCGCGAAGACCATCGCGGCCGCGAGCACGGCGATCAGGAGGATCGGGCCCCAGGGACCGAGGTCCTCGCCCCAGTCCCGGATGTCGCTGGTCTCGAGGTCGCCGAGGGCGAAGTCCGCGACGATCAGCCCGGCTGCTCCGAGGAAGGCGATCGCGCCGATGAGGCGCCGCCGGCGCACGGGGTCGAGGAGGAGGGGCCCGTCCCCCGCCTTGCGACCGCGCGAGCGACCGAAGCGGTCGCTCAGCTCACCCCACAGGAAATAGGTCGCCACCAGCGCGACGCCGAGAGCGACGCCGGCACTGTCGAAGGCGAGGTAGATCGCGGCCGCAAGGGCGACCCCAACCGCGAGCGCAACCGTCAGGATCGCCGTCGCGCGCATCGCCCTCGATGGTACGAGATGCTCGGTTAGGCGTAGTGCGAGGCCGGGCTCAGGCCTGAAGCCCGTTCACCAACTGCTGGTACTCCGCGAGGTGGCGGATGCCGAGGAATTGCTCGCGGACGCGCTCACGTGCGTTCGTGCCGAGCGAGGCCGCGTAATCGGCGTCGCCAAGGAGGCAGTTGAGCGCCGCTTCGAGCGCGTCTACGTCCGTGGGGTCGTCCAGCAGGTAGCCGTGCACGCCGTGCACGATCTGGTCCTGCAGGCCGCCGACCCGACTGGCGACGACGGGCCGGCTCTTCCACATGGCCTCCGTGACGGTCAGCCCGAAGCCCTCGTGCAGGCTCTTCTGGACGATCACGCGCGAATGGCGTTGGAGCGCGTTGACGATCGCGGCGTTCTCTTCCACGTCATCCATCGGGAGCGTGGCGAGGTGCATGCGGGCACGCATTGTCTCGGGGAAGGCGGCCCACTCCGCCTTCAGCTCCTCCAGGACGACCGCGCCCTCGGGGTCGTCGGTGACGCCCGCGACATCTGGCCCGGCGAGCACGAGCTGGGTGCGGCCGCCGGGGTCGCCGCGCTCGGCGTAGGCGGCGAAGCCGCGCATCACGCCGCCGTGATCCTTGAGCGGATCCCAGCGCGAAACCTGGACGACGAGTGGGTCGTCCCAGGCGGGGGGTGCGCCGAGCCGGAGCACGGCCGCTTGCCGCTCGACCCGCTCGGGCGAGCCGTCTTCCCTCGTGAAGAGCGGTGCCACGCCATCGGGCGAGTCGGCGATCAGGTTCGCTTGCGCGAGGATCGCGCGGATCACGGGCTCGCTCAGCTCTTCGTTCTTCGCCGAGAACGCGTCGATGGAGGGGTGGACGACGACGCTACGGCCGTCGTCGAGGGCGGGGGGGATGTACTCCTGCCGGGAGAAGATGCGCAGGGGCACGTCTCGAAGGTGAGGGACGAGGAACTCCCAGCCCCGCTCCACTTCTTCGTCGAACTCATCCGCGCCGATGTGGCAGCGCCAGATGACGATCGCGCCGTGCTCCATCAGCGGGGGCGCCAGCCCCGCTGTCTGGGGGTCGTGCAGAAACACGACATCGCCTGAGCGCACCTGCTCGAGAAGGGCGTCCGCGTTCGGGGCGAGAACGTCGCGGTAGACCTGAGCGGCATCAGGGCCCAGTGAGGAGCCATCGCCGTGCGATCCGTGCAGGGCGTGGTGCAACCGCTTGGTGATGCGGAAGAATTCGGGCTCGCCCTCGATCACGGCCCAACGAGCATCGATCCCGGACCCCCGCGCGTACGCCAGGAGCGACCGCAGCATCTCCGCGACGCCGCCTCCCTCGGCGGTCGAGTTCACGTGCCAGACGACGCGGCCGGCGAGACGATCGCGGCTCTCGTCGAGGATCGTGCGCGCCCGTTCGTAGGCGCCAAGATCGACCACGTTGATGAAGCGGTCGAGCGGATAGGAATGCAGTTCGACTTGGCCCAGCGGCGTCATGGCGCCCCCACCCCGCGCGGTCGTTATTCCAGAGTTGTCGTCGTCGATGGAGCCTAGCGCAGTCCCTCATTACGCGAACGGCCGGCCTGGCAGTCTCCGCGCGGCAGAGAATCGGGGCTACGCCTGTCCTCCCCTTCCCTTAGTCGTCCGCGGGAGGTCCTGGATAGGCGCACCCCCTAGCGAGTTGGGTACGATGCGGGCACGACCCACGCCTAGGAGGTCCTGCTGTGCCTGGCGCCCTCGACGGAGTTCGGATCCTCGACTTCACCCGCTACCAGCAGGGCCCCTTCGCCACGGTCCTGCTCTCGGATCTCGGCGCCGACGTGATCAAGGTCGAAGAGCCCACGAACGGCGATCTCGGCCGCAGCCTTGGACTGCAGCCCGATGGCTGGTGCGCCTACTTCCAGGCTCTGAATCGCAACAAGCGCTCGCTGACTATCGATACGCGGACGCCCGAGGGGCGCGAGATCATCTACAAGCTCGTCCCGGACACCGACGTCGTTGCCGACAACTTCCGCCCCGGCACGATGGAGCGCTTCGGGCTCGATCACGACTCCCTCGCCGCGATCAATCCCCGCATCATCACCGCCAGCGCGACGGGGTTCGGGCCCGAGGGCCCGCACGCGCACGAGCCCTCGTTCGACTCGATCGGCCAGGCGATGGGCGGGATCATGGTCGCCCAGGGGGGTGGTCCCGGGGCCGTCCCCGCCAGCGTCATCGGGGGCATGGCCGACCAGGTCGGGGCGATGATCTTCGCGCTCGGGATCTCGTCCGCGCTGGTGGCGCGCGAACTCCACGGCGTCGGCCAGCACGTCGACACCTCGCTGCTCGGCAGCCAGCTCGCGCTCCAGGGACTGGGCCTGACGGGGTTCTTGCGAACTCGCGCCCAGGGGCCGAGCGCCCCCCGCTGGAACCCGCTCTTCACCTTCTACCCTTGTAGCGATGGCCTCTACCTCAGCGTGGGCCTGCTCGACCCGAAGTGGTGGCCGCCGTTCTGCGTCGCCCTCGGCCGCGAGGACCTCATGGTCGACGAGCGCTTCGAGGCGCCCCAGGGCCGTATCGGCAACCGCGACGAGCTCATCGCCGAGCTCGAAGCGACGTTCGGGTCGAAGCCGCGGGGCGAGTGGCTCGCCATCCTCAAGGGGGCGGATCTGCCCTGCGGGCCGGTGAACGACTACGCCGCCGTGGCCGAAGACGCCCAGGTGATCGCGAACGAGTACCTCACGACGCTCGAGGACGCGTCGCTGGGCACCGTCGGCGTCGTGGGCACACCGATCCAGATGACGAAAACGCGAGCCGGTCCGCGATCGACCGCCCCCGACCTCGGCCAGCACACCGAAGAGATCCTGCTGACCCTGGACTACACCTGGGACGACATCGAGCGCTTCAAGGCCGCGAAGGTCATTTAGCGCTGGCGAAGGCGCGGTAGTCGTCGAACACCGCGTTGAGGGGCCAGGTGGGCGGCCAGTCGGGGAGGGCGTCGAGCGGAAACCAGCGTGCGTCCGCCAGCTCCTCTTGCTGAAGGCGGAACTCGCCACCGACGATCGTCGCCAGGCAGGCGACCAGCACCTGGTTCTGCCCCACAGGCTCGCAGGAGTAGGTCCCTAGCACGTGCTTCACGCGTACGTCGAAGCCGACTTCCTCCGCCGCTTCGCGTACAGCCGCGTCCTCGATGCGCTCGTAGGGATGCGGGATTCCGGTAACGAGTGCGAACTGGGGAGAGCCGTGGGCTCGGGCAAGCAGCACTTCCCTGTCACGAACGATGACCGCGCCCGCGATCGGGGAAGGCGCGTCGGAGTGGATATAGGCGCAATCCGCACACGCGGGCAAGAGCTCGGCCTCGGGGACGGTGCGCCCCTGAATCGGCTCGCGCCGCAGGTTCTGCCCGCAGTACGGGCAGAAGCGTGCTTCGCGGAGGGTCACCCTGTCCCGGCTAAGCCCGCGGCAGGCCTAGCCCGCGCGTGGCGATGATGTTGCGCTGGATCTCGCTCGTCCCGCCGGCGATCGTGGCCGAGACCGCGGACACATAGCCGGCTCCGAGGCGGCCGCTGAAGGGCGTGTCCTCGCCGCCGTTGAGCTGGCCGGCCGTGCCCAGCATCTTGATCGCGGTGCCCGCGATCCGCTGAGAGAGCTCGGTGCTGAACATCTTCGCGATCGAGGCCTCGGAGTTTGGGATCTCGCCCGCCGCTTGCATTCCGATCACGCGGTAGCTGAGCATTTTCGCGGTCGACGCCTCGATCCAGCGCTCGGTGAGGGCCTCGCGCACGCCGTCGGGGTTCCCCGAGCTCGCGCGATGCTCGCGCCACCAGGCGTTGTAGCGCTCGAGCGTCTGGCGGTGCGCGACCGCGCTCCCGATCGAGCTGCGCTCGAAGTCGAGCGTGGTGGCGCCGACGTACCAGCCGCGGTTCGTCTCGCCCACGATGTTCTTCGCCGGGACGCGCACGTCCTCGAAGAAGACCTCGTTGAAGTTATGCATGTTGCCCATGTTCACCAGCGGGCGAACGGTGATCCCGGGCGTCTTCATGTCGAGCAGGAAGTAGCTGATGCCGCGGTGCTTCGGGGCGTCGGGGTCGGTGCGCGCGAGCATGAAGATCCAGTCCGAGCGGTGTGCGCCGGAGGTCCATATCTTCTGGCCGTTGATGAGGTAATCGTCGCCGTCGCGGATGGCGCGCGTCTGCAGCGAGGCGAGATCCGACCCGGAGCCGGGCTCGCTGTAGCCCTGGCACCAGATGACCTCGCCCTTGAGCATGCGGCCAAGGTGCTCGGCCTGCTGCTCCTCCGTGCCGTGGGCGATGATCGTCGGGCCGAGCATGGAGACGCCGTTGCCCATGCTCCCCGGGGGCACGCGGGCCTCGGCGAACTCCTCGTTCATGATGAACTGCTCCATCACGCCGAGGCCGGCGCCGCCGTATTCCTCCGGCCAGGCGGGGGCGATCCAGCCGCGCTCCGAGAGCTTCTCGCGCCAGCCCACGTACCAGGGCGCATCACGCGCGGGGCCGCCTTCGCCGGCCATGCGGTCGGCGTCGTATTCGGCGGGCCGCTCGTTCTCGATGAAGGCGCGAACCTCGGTTCGCCAGGTGGCTTGCTGAGGGGTGTCTTGGAAGTCCATCGCGGCCTCTCCGGGCCCCGTCGCGGGGCTGATGCACGCTACCAGACCGCCGCAGGGGCCGTAAACGTGCGAGTGCGAAGACGAAGCAGCCCGCTAGGGCCGCGGAGATGCAGCAGACGAGCGCGGGTGGGGAGGTGTGGGGTCCGAGCGTAGCGAGCATAGAAGCTACTGCCTGTTGGCGGCGATCTCGGCCCGCCCCGCGTGCTCCCCGTGGAGTTCGCGATGCATGTGCGTAACGTAGATCGCGGCGCTGCCCAGGGCGACGGGGCCGAAGCTGAGCCAGCCGAACTCGATCCAGAACACGGTCAACCCTGCGAGCGAACAGAGGAAGAGGGCGAAGCTTGCGGGGCAGGGCCGCGGCAGCGAGCACACTCGGCGCCCAGATGGCAGGGATCGCCCACCAGGTCCAGGTGTAGTAGTCGATCTCGAGGCGGAGGGCGCCGTTCAGCATCATCACCAGCGGTAGGCCCACCCCGACCGAGACGAGGAACACGGCGCACATCGCCACCCGGATCAGTTGCTCCCGCCCCAGTGTTCGCAGCACCACTCCGGAGCGTACACGCATCCGCCGAGTCGGTTGGGCTCGTGGTGCCCGCCCAACTCGGGCACGGCGCTGGCACCGTAGGATGCGCTCTCATGCGCCCCACCCGGCCGGCCGCCTGCTGGCGCCGCGGCCTCGTCCTGCTCATAGCCGCGGGCGTCGCGCTCGCCAGCGTCTCAGCGTTCGCCTCGCGATCGATCAGCCCCGAGGCGGAGCAGTTGCCCGTGTCCGTGCCCCAGCCTGCTATTGTCCCGCGCGCCGTCATCCCCGCGCTCACCCGCGATCTCCAGGCGTGGTCGCACGGCCGTGCGCAGAGTCCCGCTTCGGCCACGTTCGGGGAGTCCGTCGAGGGACGTCCGCTGACCGTGCTGCGCCTGGGCGATGGTCCCCTCCGCGTCATCCTCGTGAGCGGCCTGCACGCCGGGTCCGAGCCCGAGGCGGTCAGGCTCGCGACGGATCTCTTCGACCATTACGGCGCGGATCCCGGGCGCCTGGCGCCCGAGCTCACCCTTTATCTCATCCCTTCCCTGAACGCCGATGGGCAGATTACCCACCGGCGCACGAACGCGAACGGCGTCGATCTGAACCGCAACTGGCCCGCGGAGAATTGGTCGAGCGAGGCCGTCCACGGGTTCGAAGCGGTGGATGGGGGCTCGGCGCCCCTTTCCGAGCCGGAGACGCGAGCGCTTCACGGGTTCCTGCAAGATCATGCGCCCCACCTCGTGATCAGCTGGCACACCTACGCCGGCATCGTCGAGGGGAACGATCTTGGGACGGCCGAGGCGCTGGCGGCGACCTACGCGGCTGCGGGCGACCTCGAGCTCATTGCGACCTGGGAGTTCTACAAGATCACCGGGGACCTCCTCGCTTCGACCAACGAGGCCGGCATCCCTGCGTTCGACGTCGAACTGATCGCCGGTGACGCCGATCCGTTCGCGCGGCACCTCGGTGCCCTCGAAGCCACGCTGGCGGGGCTGATCGCCCGTCATCCCGTGGTGACGGCGCTGATCCGGGATGGGCTCGTCGGCGGGCCCCGCTGAGGCGACCCCAGGACGTGCGCCGAAGCGAGGGCTGCGTGAGCAGCCCGAATGAGGCAGAAGAGCCCGCCGCCGCCGATCGTCATCCACGCGGGCGCGCCGGCCCCGGCAACGAGCGACCCCGTCGGCCCAGCCCCTGGAAACCGAGCGTATGGATGCCAACGACGCGGCCCATGAGCTGGCGGGTGTTACCCGTCCCCATCCCCGTCCCCGTTCCAGCAGCAGCCAGACGAGGGCGAAGCGCTGCGCGGCCTGCACGAGGGCGAAGCCGAAGGTGTCGATCCAGGGATAGGTAGAGGGCCGCGACCTAAACGCCGAGAACGCCTCGAGCGTCGTCGGCGAAGGCTCCGCTGACCGCCGCGCGGATGTCGCCGGCGTGGTCAGGGCCGAGTCGCCCACGGCGGCATCGCAGAGCGGCAAGGCCGGCACCGTGCTCGGAGTCGTTCGCCTATAGTCCCGGCACTCTCGGCATTCGGAGGCCCTTGATGGCAGGCAAGCTCGAAGGCGAAGTCGCGGTGATCACCGGCGGCGCCAGTGGCATCGGCCGCGCCACCGCCGAGCTCTTCGCTGACGAAGGGGCGGACATCGTGATCGCCGACCTCCAGGACGGCGCTGAGACCGTGGCGGCGGTCCGCGCTCGCGGCCGCGAGGCGACCTTCGTCGAGACCGACACGAGCAAGGAAGCTCCCTGCGAGGCGCTCGCGGAAGCGGCGATCGAAGCCTTCGGCAAGATCGACGTACTGGTGGCAGCGGCCGGCATCAGCAACTGGCGCTATCTGAGTCCAGAGGTCGTTCCCGATGCTCCCCCCGACCCGACCGCCACTTTCCTGATGAACGCCCCGGTGGAGTCGTGGGAGAAGGTGATCGACGTCAACCTCACGGGCGTGATGCTTTCTGACCGGGCGGTGGCGCGGCGCATGGTGGTGGCCGGGAACGGTGGCGCGATCATCAACATCGCCTCGATTATGGCCAAGGTCCCGCAGTCGGGGGTTGGGCCCTACTGCGTCTCGAAGGCCGGCGTCTGGATGCTCACGAAGGTTTTGGCGATGGAGCTCGCGGCCTACGATATCCGCGTCAACGCGATCGGCCCCGGCTTCATCGATACGCCGATGACGGCGGGCCTCACGGACACCGAGCTCGGCCAATCGTGGGCGATGCAGATCACGCCGATGGGGCGTATGGGACTTCCCGAAGAGGTCGCGAAGACCGCACTCTTCCTCGCCTGCGACGACTCCAGCTTCTACACGGGCGCCCTCCTCCACCCGCACGGCGGCGTCTTCACCGACTGAGCGGCCGCTGCCGCGGGCTCAGCGCAGAAGCGAGCCCGCCTCGTGGTCCAGGATCGCGGCGCAGTTGCGCGGTAGCGAGTAGTCGATCACCTGCTGCTTCTGCGCCGCCGTGAAAGGCATCACCGCGACTGTCGAAACGATCGAACGGAAGCGCTGCAGGATCGCGTAGTGGAAGTCCTCGTAGCAGTCGGCGAAGGCGTACCCGCGCACGCCCTCCTCCTCGAGAATCGCGTGATACTCGCGCAGCAGGTCCATATCGATCGCGCGGCGCACATCCGGCTGGAGGCACTCGCTCAGGAACCAGCCGATGTCGTGGGTTCCGCGGCCGAGCCCCATGCTCGCCCAGTCGATGATCGCGGGCGGGCCGCCCCGCGGGTCGAAGAGGATGTTTCCGGGGCCGAAATCGTTGTGCTTCAGCGTGAGCGGTGGGGTGCACCAGAGGCGTCGCTCGATCGCGCCACGGTGCGGTCCGAAGGCCTCGCCGACCTCGTGCATCCCGCTCGGCAGCCGGTCGCCGAGCTTGGCGACGAACGCCGCCCACCAGAGCTCGTACTCTGCTTCCAAGGCGGCGTCGGCCCCGAGCTCCCGCCAATCGAGCCACTCGATTGCGGAGAGCTCCGGGGTCCTCCCACCAGCGGCCGTGCATGCGCGCGATCGCTTGTACTGCCTGGCGCGCCTGCTCGGGCGTGCAGCCGTCGGCGCGTGGTACGGGCAGCGCGGGCGAGAGGTCTTCGAGCAGCAGCACGTGCACACCCGTCGCGATGTCGGCATCGCCGTAGTAGCACGCGGGCGTGCGCACTCCGACCCGCTCCGCCAGCTCACGGTAGAAGCGCACCTCCTTCGCATACGCGAGAGCCGTCCGCTCTCGCAGCACCGGTGCGGCGGCGGAGAGCTTGGCGACGAGCGAGGCCGGCCCCCGTGGCGCTTCCGCGCTGTAGGTCAGCGCGACCCTTACGACCTGGCCCAAGAAGCCCTCGCCGCCGGGCGGCTTCGCCGTCCGGAATGCCGTTACGCGCCCAGTCGCCCCCAAAGCGCCCCCGAGCCGCAGCGCCTCGGTGAGCCATGCGGCGCTCAGCTCCTCTAGTCCTCGCGGGATCAGCACCGGCGTCGAAAGGGAGCGCAGCGCCCGCGAACGCTACGTGGAAAGCGCACGCTGCTCGCGCCAGAGCGACTGCATCTCTCGTTCCGCGATGCGCCAGCCGTCCGCTGTCCGCGCGAGCGCGTCGCGGTAGATCCCGCCGCTCACGAGCACCCCACCGCTCGCCTCCTCCCCCTGGATCAGCGTGGCATGAACGTAGGTCGAGGTCGCCGCGCGGTCGCTGTCGAGGGGGATTTAGTGCTTCCCGAGCAGGTGTTGCAGCGCGGTCGACCCCACCGTCGCGCCCTTCACGAACTCGACCGCGGCGGCGCCACCCCGGCCGCCTCGCTGCCCTAGCGCACCCTCGCTTCAGGGGTGAAGCAGTCCGCCAGCCCCTCCCAATTCGGCCGCATCGATCGCGATCCCGTAGCCACTGATGACATCGATGATCGCGAGCCGATCGTTCTGCTCGCGTAACGCTTCGTCGATGGCGGGTCCCTCCTGGGGGGGCGACGAGTGTTGCACGCGATCGAGGGTCCGGTGCCTCTCTGCGGGTCGCTGACTCGCTAGCCCGCCATCGGTGGCTGAGATCGGCGGTCGTTGACGACGGTGCGCGTTGGGCGTACGTCTACGGGCATGGCGATCACGTTCGAACTGCCCGACCCAGCCTACGAGCAGTACACCTGGGTGTACGAGAACGAGCACGGGCCCGCCTCGCAGCCGCCGCTCATGCGCGGGGGCGCCTTCGGCGAACGGCCTGGCGGCGATGGCCCCCCGCGCCGCCTCGTGATCAACGGCTACGGTTTCTTCCGCAGCGATCCCTCCGGTGAGATGCCGATGCCCTTCGCTGTCCCCGACCTGGCGGGCGCGAGCGCCCTCGGACGGTGGCGCGAGCACTGGCAGCCGCAGGTCGAGGCCCTCTTCGAACAGCTCATGGCGTTCGACCCGCGCTCGGTCGCGCCCGGTGCGTGGCAGCAGTCCTTGAAGGTGCAGAGCGACGAGTTCAGTCGCGTCTTCGCCGGGGTCCACGGCGAGAGCGTGGTGACCTCAGGCCGGCTCGCGGATGAATTCGTCACGGCTTACGCCGCGCACTTCGGCGAAGCCCAGCGCGCCGACGCGCTGGCGCTGCTCCAGGGCTTCGAGAACCGCACGCTCGATCGGGCGCTCGCGCTTTGGGACTTGAGCCGTACGGTGCGGGAGGACGTCGCACTGCGCGCGGCTCTCGAAGGTGGCGAGCGGCCCAGCGAGGGGGAGTTCGCGGAGGACTTCGCCGCCTTCCTGGACGAGTTCGGCTACACCATCGATACCGGCG
>Ga0310121_10000221_pt1 | contig 62167 bp, 65 predicted proteins | sample CB27_Tmax_986_MG_FD_203504 | JGI IMG/M metagenome (GOLD analysis project Ga0310121, IMG submission 203504) | Marine microbial communities from Western Arctic Ocean, Canada - CB27_Tmax_986 | ecosystem: Environmental > Aquatic > Marine > Oceanic | place: Canada: Western Arctic Ocean | collected... | reverse complement strand
CGACCGAACCTAGGTTACACACCGAACGTTCCCTAGCGAGCGCTCAGTACGAAAGAGGGCCCAGTGACCGCAACGCCCCGCGTCGAGCCAGAGACCGATCCCTCCCTGATCGAGCCCAACGAGTTCCTCACGGAGGAGTTCCGCGTCAACCCCTTCCCGCTGTACAAGCGGCTCAGGGACCACGAGCCGGTCTACCAGGATCGCTTTCAGAATCGTTGGATCGTCTCGCAGTACGAGGACATCTGGGAGATCTACAAGAACAACGCGGAGTTCACCCGCGCTGTCTACGACCCGAAAGGCAAGTTCCACTTTGGCTCCGACACACCGCTGGGGCAGTCACTGAACGAACTCGGGGAGGGATCCGATTACGTCTGGCTGCGCGGAATCGTCGCGGGCGAATTCGTCGGCCAGCGCCTCCTCGCGCGACTGCCGCTCATCGAGCGCGCTGCGAATCGCATCATCGAGGAGCTCCTCGGCAAGGCCGCTGAGGATCGCGCTGCCGGGCGTACCCGTCGGGGCGAGGTCGAGCTGATCAAGCAGTTCAGCGCGCGCTTCCCGATCCGGGTGATCGCGGCGATGCTGGGCTTGCCCGAGGAGGACAACGACTACTTCGAATGGGTCTACGGCGAGCTGTTCGCCGCTCAGGGGTATGGGCGAGCGCACTTCCGTCGGGGGATGAAGGCGCGGGACGATCTCTTCGCCTACCTCGATCCGCTTCTCGACGATCGGACCGCGAACCCGCGCGATGACCTCCTCTCGACGTTCTGCCATGCCGAAAGAGACGGGGCGCGGATGAGCCGCGACCAGATGAAGGGCTACGTCGCCCTCATGCTCGCCGGTGGTGGCGACACCACGCACAAAGCGATCGATGCGATGTGGTGGAACCTCTTGACCAACTATGAACAGTACGAGGCGGTACGCGACGATCCCCAGCTGATGGACCGTGTTTTCACGGAAATGTTGCGCTTCGACGGCTCCAATCATTGGCAGCGTCGACGAACCAAAGTCGAAGTCGAGCTCAGAGACAAAGTGCTTCCCGTTGGCGCCAGCGTCTGGCTGTTTCTGATGTCCGGCAATCACGATGAACGGGTGTTCAAGGACCCGGAACAGTTCAACATCTTCCGCGAGGACCTCTACTTCGGGAAGGAGCTGCGTGTCGGGTATTGGAAGGACGGCGTCGCCAGCCATCTCGGCTTCGGCCAGGAGACGCACTTCTGCCTGGGCTACGCGCTCGCGCGTCAAGAGGCCGTGATCTCGTCACAGATGTTGCTCGCCGCCCTGAAGAATCCGCGGCTGAGCGACGTCCCGAACGAAGGGATCGTCTTTCCGCCGCCTGGTCGCGGCGGCGTCCGCGGCGTTCAGCACCTGGATATCGAATTCGACCTGTAGCCCGGTCTCGAAACTCGCCGACGCCAAAGCGCTGGCCCTGAGCGAAGTTTGACGTGGGCGTTAGGATTCCAACATCCGGGGGTGGTGTCATGGGATTCCTCGACCGCATCTTGCGGCGCGGTGGCAGTGCCGGCGATGTTGGGCTGACGGCCGAGGAAGCGGTGGACCCGGCTGAGTGCCGGCACCTCAACCTCAGTCCGAAGTGGCAGGATGCGGCGGATATCGGCAAAGAGGGCTTGGCCTACACGTTGCAGTGCCCTGCCTGCGGCGCAAGGCTCACGCCCGATGAGGCGCGCGCCCTGCGAGCGGCAAGCTAGCCTGGACTGAAGTGAGGTGCTTGTTTCAGCGGCTGGCCGGCGTCACTGAGGCGGGCAGGGAGAGAAATATGGAGCTCAACCACACGATCGTGCCGGCGCAGGACAAAGTTGCCTCAGCGCAGTTCTTTGCCGACATCTTTGGCCTCGACTATGAAGGTCCCGCCGGGCACTTCGCCCCCGTTCAGGTCAACGCCGCGCTGACCCTGGACTTTGACGGCGCCACCTCCTTCGAGAGCCACCACTACGCGTTCAAGGTCTCGGACGAGGAGTTCGACGCGACGCTCGCCCGTCTCACCGAGCGCCAGGTGGTCTATGGGAGCGGCCCCCGCTCATCGACAGATGGCAAGCTGAACTCTCGACGCGGCGGGCGCGGCCTGTATTTTCAGGACCCCAACGGGCACCTCTACGAGATCCTCACGCGCGACTGAGAGTCGGGGCGACCGCCTGGGGTGCTTCAAGATGCCAGCGGCGGAGTGCCGATGGGGATTCAGGCTCTGAGCGACGCCCCGCCTGACCGCGCCGCGCTATCATGCCGGCCTCTGGAAAGGGCACGAGGGGGGCACCGGCGTGAAGCAGGTACGCGTTTCTACAGGCAGCGACGGTGAGTCGCATCTCGAGGAGCTGGCCCTCGACTTCGCCGAGCGCGAGGGCACGCGCACCGCTCCCAGGCCCGCCAGCAGCATCGCGTTTGCCGAGCGCCCCGAGCGCTCCTTCATCGACTTCCACAACGCCCCCCGCCGCCAGTACGTGCTCTACCTCACGGCCTCTATCGAGATCGGGATCGGCGACGGAACCACGCTCGTGATGGAGCCAGGCGACGTGCTCCTCGCGGAGGACGTCGACGGTCGCGGCCACACGTCCCGGGTGGTCACCGGCGGGATCTGCGCCTTCGTGCCGGTAGGGGTGTGATTTCGGGGCGAGACCAACGGTGTTTCGAAACCCCAGCGGGGCAGTGCAGATCCGCGCTGAGGAGGGAGCGGCCCGAACCCGAAGTCAAGCGCTGTGAGCGGCGTCCGCGCCGATCCAACGATTGACGGTGGGAACCACTTCCTTCGTCAATCGCTCCATCGACTCCATCCAAGGCCCCGAATCGTCTGAGTAGTCGTTGCCCACGACGAGGAGCGTCCCGAAGCCGCCCAGATCTTCGTAAAGCGCGCCGAGTTTTTCGGCGACGGTGTCCGGTGATCCCACCAGCCATTCGTTGCGGGCGCGATATTCTGCAGTGAAGTCGGAATCAGGCAGGCTCTCATCGCTCTTCATGTTGGCGAGGCGGCCCGCCCGCGAGTAGATGCCAAAGAAGTAGTCGCTGTGGAAGCGCCCCATCATCCCCTCGGCGGCCAGGGCGATCGCTTCCTCATCGGTATCGGCGATCAAGACCTCCTTTCCAACTCGCCACTTCGCTCGATCCGGTTCGTGTCCAGCCGCCTCGGCCGCCTGCGAGTACGTCTCCCAGTGGGTTCGCAGGCAGCGATTGTTCAGATAGAGGCTCATCGGCAGTCCGCCGATCTCGCCGGCCACACGCATGCTCTCGGAGTCCGGGGTCAGGCCGGGAACGCCGATGGGCGGATGCGGCTTCTGGTATGGGGTCAAGTCCTGCCCCGACGGCACGTTCGGGTCTCCCGGCGATGCCGCCTTCGTTACGTGCCAGTTGTGCCCGACATATTCCCAGGGACCGGGCTCCGTCCAGAGCTTGACCATGATCTCGAGCGCCTCGCGCAGGTGGGCGTAGCGCTCCTTCGGGGCGTCTTTGCTGTAGCCGAAGAGTTCAGAGCCGCCGCCGCCCGCGCCGATCCCCAACATATAGCGGCCTTCCGCGAGGTGATCGAGATAGGCGACCGTCTGCGCCAGGCGTGCCGGGTGGTGGTTGGGGAGGATGTGCGCGCCCGCTCCCAAGGTGATCTGCTCGGTGCAGGTCAGCGCTTGCGCGATCACGAGCTCCGGTGAGGGGCATGGTTCCCACGGGGTGTTCAGGTGTTCGCCCACCCAGGCCTCTTTGTAGCCAAAGCGGTCAGCCGCCCGGATCATGCTCAGATCCCAATTGTGGCCGTCGATGACTGAACGCTCGGGCGGATGCGCCGGCATCACGAACAGCCCGACTTCCAGAGCCTGCATTGCTTTTCCTCACCCGCCCCGAGAGCGTATCGCGGTCCGCCAGCTTACACGGCTCGGGGTGCCTGTCGTATTCCTCCTGCGGAGCGCAAAGCCTCCTTCGTCGCGACGCGGCGGAGGTGCGGAGGCGTCGCCGGCCCTTTCGAACACGCGAATCCAGGCGCCGCCCAGTCCGACGGAGTTTAGCGTTCAAGGTTCAGAGTTCAGAGGGGGCGGGGTTCAGAGTCCGATGGAGTTCAGCGTTTCGCCCGCCCCTGGGGGGATCTACGCTCGCGGGCAAAGATCGGCCGGGCCCGCTGACGGCCTGTAAGCACCCTCGCGGGCTGTTAGACCTAGCTATCGCGCTCGATCAGCTCCACGCGGATGTCGTCCGGTGTGCGCAGGAAGCAGATACGCACGCCGGGTGCGGCCTCCATGGGGCCCTCCGCCAACTCCGCCCCGAGCCCGGTCAGGCGTGCGACATCAGCCTCGAGGTTGGCCGACTCGAATCCGAAGTGCTCCAGGCCCAAGTGCGGGCTCGCGTCGGCTGGGCCGAGCGTCTCTCCGCTGCGCGGTCCGGAGATCATAACGTTGAGCCCGCCCTCGCTCTTGCAGACGATGAAGCGGTCGCCGAATGCCGGTCGCGTGGTGTCGCTTTCGATGGTCAGGTTGAAGGCGCTGGCCCACCAGGCTGCGGAAGTGGGCGGGTCGGCCGACTTCAGGTGGATGTGGTTGATGCTGTAAGGCATAGGGCTCCTTCGGTAGTCGCGATCGACCGGCGCGAGTGACCATGGTGGCCCTGACCGCCCTCGCCGGCACGGACCAATGGGCGAACCGCGCTAGCGGCCAAGGATATGACAATAGTGCCCCTCCAACTTCGCTCGCGGCTGCGAGGGTCTGCCGGCCTCCGCGAGCCTCAAGTTCGGAGTGCGGGTTGGCATGCCCAGCGGGTAGAGGCGGAAGCTAAGTCGCAACGGCACTGGTCCACCCATCCTCACGCTCTCCACTCAGTAGAGGAGCGGAGGGTGGTGGGGCCGGGGAGGGGTACTTGCCCTCGGCCGTAGAGACAGCAAAGGAGTTCCGGCTGACCGGTGGTCGGATCGATCGCGAGGAGGTCCGGACCATCGAACGTCAGCAGCCGCTCACGGTCCGGATCGAAGACGAGCGACTCAGCCCGGAGTTCGGTGTGGGCGATGAGGCTCACCTCGCCGGAGCGCAGGTCGATCAGCGAGAGGGCGCCGTCGCGCTCCAGCCCCTACAGCGTCGGGCCAGGGCCGAAGGCGATCCCTGCGTTCAGCATCGGCCTATCGAGCCTGACGAGTGGAGCAACGTCTCCTTTGCGCACCTCGAGCATCACCAGGAAGGTCGCTTCGCCGGAAGCGAGTGTGATCAGCGCAATGATTCTCGAACTCGGCAGCTCCCCACCGTCAGAGCCCTTGGTCCCTTTTGGCAGCGTAGCGAGCGCTGAGGCTTCGGAGGACAGACCGCCCTCCGCGATCAGGGCCGCCACTCCGTGCGCGTCGTCGATCCGAAAGAGCTGCCCGCCCTCACTGGTGTAGGCGACGATCGCGCCGTCCGGAGTCATCTTCGTGACGATGGGAGCGAGCCCCGCGCGCCCACTACGGCCGCCGCCGCCGCCGCGCTAGACGCTCGCGCGCGCGCCCGTGGACACCCGTATCGAATCAAGCCCCGCGCGCCGTACCAACCGTGCAGGGCTACCGCGCCAGCCTGCCTCCCGTGTGACGCGCAGGAGCTGGCTGTAGCCGAAGAGCCCCAAGAACGATGCCGCCGAGGAGCACGGCGGCGGGCAGGGCGTTGCCCCCGAAGACGCTGATGCCCGGCCTGGCTGCGAGCGCGACGAGGCCGACGGTCCCAACACCACCGTTCCCCACACCAGCAACGGCTCGACCTGCCGCCGCTGTGGGCTCCGGCGCATGTCCTCGGCCGGCGCTTCCAGCTGGCTCTGCGCGCGAGCCGGGTCGTGTCCTAGCAGCGGCGAGCCAGACCTCTATGGCTGCAGCCGCTGGTGGCGGGCCGGCCAGCCACATCCAGTGGATGCCAGCGGGCGTAGACTCGGTAGCGCGATCTCTAGGGGAGCAGCTGCTCCGAGGTACAACGATGCGACTACCGTTCAGCGGGCTTGCAGTCGCTGCGGTCGGGGCGCTTGCCATGGCCTTCGCGCTCGGACTCGGGAGTGGCGAGGGCCTCGCCGACTACCACCAGGGATCTTACGGGCCACCACCAACCGCGCCGGATCCCCCAGACCCACCGCCACCCCCGACGACTGCGGACCCGGACCCGTCACCACAAGCTCCGGTCATGAACGCCGCTTACCAGGTTGTCGTGATGGTGGCTGCCGACCAGGGCCGCTGACGGCTCAACCTGGCATTTGCGGCCGTCGCCTGACCGCTCTCCGGGAGGGAATCGTGCTGTGCCGTCCGCGGTCCCGCGTTTCGACGGCTGAGATACGCGAGCCCGGGTGCCCCCAATCCCATCGGCCCTGTGAGCCCGGGATGTTCGCGCCCTCCCCGAGAGTCTAGGCGAGCTATTCGACTACTAGGGCGTGAGTGCCCTGGGTAGGGCGCCGAGCGGCAACATGGCAGTGGTTCGGGTGGGGTTTGGAACACACGCGAAGGGCCGCAGGCGAAATGGAACCACACGAACTGTCATCGAGAGCTTGCTACCGTGCGCACCGCCGAGTCGGGGTTCAGGGGCAAGGTCGGCGCCGTCCGCGCCAACGCGGATGGCGGAGGTGTTGTCTTGGAAGTGCCGGTTTCGTCGAAGCTGAGCCTTCGGATTGATCAGATGCCGGATCTCGTCTTCGTGAACGGCCCGCTGAAAAAGGAGCTCCAGGCCCCCGGCAGGTCGTGGAGGGCCACGGGTCGCACTACCGCTGCGAGTTCCAGATCGATCATGAGACGTTCCTGACGTTCATCCCGCCAACGAACCGGCGGCAGGCGGTGCGTGTGCGCCCAGCTCGCATTGGCCGATCGCCCGGGTGCTGCGGACCCTGGCCGGTCACGAGCTGGCCGAGGCGCTGGTCGAAAACATCTCGGCGAGCGGGTGTGCCCTCGCGGTTCCCACGGAACACGAGCCGTGTCTGGGTGTTTCAGGTCACGCTCTCGCTCCCGGACGAAGCTGAGCCGATCGATTTTGCGGTGAACGTCCTCAGCCGCCGGCTCACGGGATCGACCGTTACGTACGGCCTGGAATTCGAAGCGCGGCTCACATCCGGGTTCGGGCCGAAGCACGAGCTCGTTCGGGCATACGTCATGGCACCGCGGGGTGAACGCCTGAAGCAGCGCGTTCGGCCGAGGGAGGACGCCGCCTGACTTGGGAAGCGGGTGATCTCGATTGGCGATTCCCCTGGGTGAGCGCGCGGCACCCTGGAAGATCGTTTCGTAGGAGGCGGCGCACTCATCGTCGACGGCGTCTTGGACGAGCAGCAGCACGTCCATAAGCCAGACCGCCGGATGGAGTTTTCGTGCCCACAACGAGCTACGCGGAGTCCTATGCTCAGCCGCGAAAACGCGGGCAGCCGCCAGCGGCGCTGTCCGCTCAACGCCACCGAGGCTTGCTGAGAGAGCGCGATCGGCCGGCCGCCAAGCCGGGGAAGCTGTCGAGGTTGCCTGACAAGTGCGTAGGGGAATGAAGAGGAAACGCGTCCAGGATTACGCCTCGCAGTGGGAGCAGAACGCGCAGATTGATGCGATGTACGCCGTCCTGACCGTCGCGGAGAAGCAGAATCGAGGCCGGGAACTCGAAGAGTTCTTGTCGACGGGAGAGGACGAGATCGAGCGACTCCTTAGCTACATGACCGAGAATCACATCTCGATCGATCGGACCTCGACCTGCTTGGACTTCGGATGTGGCATCGGCCGATTGTCCAAGCCTCTCACTCAGATTTTCGACACTGTCACCGGTGTGGATATCTCCGCCACAATGATAGCTACAGCTCGGAAGATCGTTCCTGCAGCAAGATTCATTGTCAATGGTGGAGAAACTCTCGAAGGAATTGAGGGGTCAAGCATAGGCTTCACCTACTCGAATATCGTACTGCAACATCTCGCAACGAGAGATTCACTCGGGTATATCCGTGATTTCGGCCGGGTGGCGAAGGAAGGGGCTGGTAGTTTTTCAGGTGCCCATCCCTCGAGGTGGTCGTTTCGAATCGTTGCGTTGGTTACTTCGAGCGGCCAAGTGGCGAGCACTGGGAGCCTTGGGCCAAAGGAAAAGAGCGATCGCCATGGAGATGCACGGGCTCCCTCAGTCACTGGCGATCGAGGCTGCAGAAATCGAGCGGGCTCAAGCTTGAACATCTCACCTACACCAACTCGTGCGACCGTGACTTTGGGGGCCGGCTGGAGTTCATGACGAGAGAGATGGACGAGCGCCGCGCGTGGCGGGTGAGCCCAACGTATTTCTTCCGAAAGATTTGATGGCACCGGCCGGCGACGGACTGCGCCCTTCGGGTGCGTCCTCGCCAACCTAAACACCAACAGACGCTGGACCAGGTCGCTCTTCACGGTTCGTGACCCAGTGTCGGCGAGACGCCCGACAACATGGACCGGACCGGCCGTACGGGGGTCGAGGACCGGCCGTACCGACCGAGCGCGGTGTTGGGTTCAACAAGGCGCCTGCGCCACACCCGCCGTCTGAGCTGAAAAGCGAGCGGAACGGTGGCAACCTCTTCATCCCCGGCTTATTCGCGCCGCGACCCTCCTGCTCGCTGCCGACAGCGGCGCGTTAGCGCGCCGCTGCCGGCATTAGCCGCGCACGAGCAGGTTGCTCCTCTACCCCGTTAGACCCCTACGCGGCGACCCCTGCGGAGGCCGACGAAGGTCAGGGCTGCGAGGGCCACCAGGCCGGCCGCGCTCGCTCCCCAAAGGATTGCACTCTGCGTGGCCCCACCATTCTCGGTGCTTGCTGCGAGGCCAGTGCCAACGGTGGGCGCCGACGGGGTGACCGCGATCTGCCCACGGATCTCGCCGGGCGGGTTCGCCACCGAGTGGACGTTGACGTAGAGATTGCCAGCTTCCAGAGCCTCCACGAACCCTGCGAAGTCGCCCTCGAGCGGCCCCAGGAGATCCGCTTCGGTGATCGTTCCACTCGCATCGACTTCGGCAACGCCCGCTTCGTCCAGTCCGAAGAGGAACGCGACCACGGGTCCGTTCTCGCCAGTGGGGCCCACATGAATGTGCGCCTGCGTGATCCCCTCGCCCGTCGCTGTGAGCGAGAAGGTGAGCGAATCACCATCGAGGGTCGCGCTAAACGACCCAGTGGCCGAAGTGGTGACCGCGTCGGGGACTTCGCTGTCCCCGCTCAGCGTGGCCGAATAGTCCTGTGCCTGTGCCGCCGCATCCGACGAACCGAGCGCGAACGCGCTCAGCAGGGCGAACGTGGCAAGGACGGCCCACGTGGTCGCCCCCCGTGTAAATCTTGTGCGAATCATGATTCCCCTCCTGCCCCTAAGGGGGCACGGCGTCCTAACAGACCGCTCGACGCCGCCGTACGGGGCAGATGGCGGGCCTACTCCCAAGGAGTTGGGCGCGCCGTCTGCGGCTGACGAGGGCGATCCCCGGACCGCCGTGGAACCGCGTTCCGCTCGATACTCGTCCTCACCTAGAGACCAGGAGGATAGAGTCCTCCCCGCCGAGCAGGAGACGGCTAGTTCGTGTCTCTGACGGGCGTGGTGGTTACGGGACGCGGCCCGAAGAAGTCGATCGGCTTGGTCGCGACGACTTCGATTATCGAAGCCTGGCCCGCGGTCGCTTCCTGGACGAGACGCTCGTGCTCCGCCACGCGCATGGCTTCGTTCTGGACTGCTTTGCCGTAAAGGTGTGCTCGCTCGTCGTACATCTGCCCGCTCCTCTGCTGTGTTGCCAGGAGTATCGGGGCTGGGGGCGGGGACCTCTGCGAACGGGTTCACACTCACGCTCGGTGACGCGCAAATCACGCACCTCGGGGAGAGCTGTCTCGGGGGGATGGCTGAGACCGAGATGCCGCCGTGGTCTGGGAGAGTCTGGGAGCGACGAGCGGAGGGGGCGCCCGTGAGAGGGGTGATCGCGAGCGATTGCGCGAGCGTGAAGAGCGCGTGCACTGGCGGCGGGGCCGTGTCCTCGGGCGTGGGGGCCCGCTCGCGGTGGCACTGGATAGGCTCGACGAGCCGGTGCGGCCGTTCGAGCTTGAGTGGGAGCGAAGGGCATGACCAACCAGGGGGATGGGGTCCAGGTGGGACTCGATCCTGGATACGCTGTCCGCGAACTCGAGGGGAGCGCGGTCGGCGCGGACCAGCTTGCTCAGATGCTGAGCACGCTCGAGCGCGGCTTCGAGGGCGACTGGCCCCCGATAGAGCTCTCCGGTGCTGCCGCCGACGACCTGCGCTGGCAGCTCGAAGGGCCAGGGCCCGAGCCCACGGTCGTGGTCGTGAATGAGCACGAAGGCCGAGTTGTGGGGTTGCAGATCCATCTCGCGCGCCGGTTTCGGGTTCGCGGCACCGAGCGCCGTTCGCGCTCCGGTGTCTCGGCGGTGGTCGATCCGGACTATCAGGGACTGGGGCTGTACCGAGCGAGAAGCCAGTTCCAGCGCGAACACGTCACCCTACGCCGGTCAGAGATGGCGCTCCTCTGTCCGACCACGAATCAGATCCTCCTCAACAGCGGGCCGGGTAAGGGCTGGCTGCCGCTGGGCAACAAGGTGCGGGCGCTCGTGAGGCCGCGCGCGATTCGGCGCTATGGGGGCTTTGCCTGGAGCTCGCGGCTCACCATCGCCGCTCGCTCGGGCCTCGCGGCCGCCCGGCGCCTCGGACGCAGTTCGCTGGCGGGCGTGGGCTCGTGAACCGTGGCCAGTATCGACCGCTTCGGCCCGCACATCGATGATTTCTTCGAAGAGGCGGCCTCCCCCTTCGATCTGATCGAGGTGCGCGATGGACGCTATCTGAACTGGCGCTACCGCGATCCCCGCGGGGGACGTGCGCAGGTCCTCCAGGCGGAGGAGGGAGACCGCGTCCTCGGCTACGTCGTCTTCAAAGCGAAGGCGGACGAGGGTCAGCTCTTGGACCTGCTCGCGCTCCCTGGGCGTACCGACGTTTCTCGCTCTCTCCTGCGCGCGGCCTTGCGGGAGCTTGATACAGCCGGCGTAGTCGCGGTCACCTGCTGGCTGCCCACCCACCATCCCTACCGGGCGTTTGTTGGGGGGACGAGGGGTTCGTCAGTCTCCGGGGGGACATCGACTTTCGCTACCGGGCCGATATGATCGAGCCCGAGGCGCTCACCTTCCTCGACGACTCGGATTCACGTGATGCAGGGCGACATCGATGTCTTCGAGGCGCTGCCGGCGCGAGGGATGGATGCGGGCGCGACCGGTGCAGATCGCCAGACGGCGCGCGTTCGGCCTGCGGCATCCGCGGATCTTGCGGCCGATCCGCGTCCAGTCGTCGCGGGACTTACTGCTGGACGATTCCCATGGGGTGTCCCTCCGGGCTTTCGATCATGGCGAAATGGGCGCCGTTGGCGAGTTCGCTGATCGGCGTGGTGATGGTCGCGCCGAGCTCCTCAGCCTTCGCGATGGTTGCCCAGAGGTCCGCGACTCGGATGAAGACGGCCGTATAGGGCGCCTCACCGGGCGGCAGCTGGAGGAATGAGCCCTTCGGGTCAAAGTCCATCGGCCCCTGGGGGTGGATCATCACCGGGGCGACGGTGAACTCCGTGTCCGTGAACTCCCAGTCGAAGAGCTGGCTGTAGAACTCCTGCGAGGCCTTGGGGTCGGCTGTGGCTATCTGGAACATGATGATCGGGCTGGGCATGCGGGCATCCTGCTAGGAGATGTGAGGAGCCTACACGAGGTCGGAGCCCCCGTTCGCTGGACTCGCGCGCTTTACAGACGCCCCGCCCCGCCCCGGGATCGGGTTCCCTTGCTCACGCCCTGCTGACCAAGCGCACGCGTGGCCCCGTCAGAGTGAGATCAGGTGCCGCCGCGGGAGGCAGCAGTCGAACGCTAGCCAGTGGCGGCGTCTCTGAGGGCCTGCCACCATTCCTGGACCTCCGCCGGCATCGTCTCGTGATAGCGGCGCGCGGAATCGTTCGCATCCGCGCCGGGCTCCTGCATGTTGGTCGGCACCAGGGGCGAGGCGCCCCCGACCGGGTCGAGCCATTCGTGGTCCAGCTCAGCCATTGACTCACCGAGGCCCGAGTCCGGGTTCTCGTGGTGCTCGCTCGACTGGTGCTCGAGGAAGCCGTTGTAGTCGTCAAAGGAGAGGAACGCGTAGTACTGCCCCGGCTCCCTCCCCCGCCAGTACTCGTAGTGGCGCATTTTCGTCTCGTTCGCGTGCGTTGCCTGATAGAGCCCGCGAGCCGCGGCCTCGAAGCGGGCCTCGCTGCCCGGCTTCACGCGGATGTGGACGAGGAGCGTTGCCATCGTTGCCTCCCTTGGTCGTCAGCGCCGCTGACCGGCGCTGCGCAACAATCCAGTCTGGGCGGAGGGCTGAGTTATCCCAGCCCGTAAAGCGCCGTCACGTTGTCGTGCGTCATCTTGGCCACATCATCGGGGCCGACGGTCTGGAAGTTCCAGTCGATCGTCTCCCGGGACGCTGGCCAGGTTGAGTCACCGTGCGGGTAGTCCGAACCCCACATCAGGCGGTCGATGCCGATCCGCTCGCGCGTGTCGACGCCCACGGGGTCACTCTGGAAGGTCGCCCAGATGTTCTGCGCGAAATATTCGATGGGAGAAAGCGGGTCCTTGTAGCCCTGGAGAAAGCGAAACTGATCCCATGCGTGCTGGAGCCGGAAGAGGTAATGCCCGAGCCAGCCGATATCGTTCTCGACGGAAACAACCTTGAGTGTCGGGTAGCGGGCGAACACCCCACCGCAGAGCATCGCCGTGATCGAACGCATCGCCGGGCTCGGCAGGCTCATGTACCACACGAACCAGGGGTCCCCCTTGGGCCCCGCGGGTCGTGCCTGACGGCCGGTGAGGATATGCATGCTGAGGGGCATTTCGAGTTCGGCGGCGGCCGCCCAGACCGGGTCGAAGAGGGGATCGGCGTAGGTGCGATCGGGACCAACATCGTTCGGGATCAACGCCCCCCGCAGCCCCAGCCGGCGAGCACGGTGCAACTCCGCGACAGCCCAATCGATATCGTCGAGGCAGAGGAGCGCGAGGCCGACGAGACGCTCGGGGGCGTGCGCGACGAACTCCGAGAGCCAGGTTGAGTAGGCGGCGAACACGGCCTGCTGGAAGCCCGCATCTTCGAGTGAGAAGTAGGGCATCGTCATGCTCGGATAGATGACCTCGGCAGTGACGCCATCGATGTCTTGGTCCTTGAGGCGTTCGACCGGATCCCAGCCGCCCGCGCGGATCTGCTCATAGCCGCGCGTGTTTGCCGACTTGCGCTCCTTCGGATCGACATCCATCGCCGCAAACCCAGCCACTCGCTGCGGCCCTGAGCCCTCGATGACGAGGAACTCCCCATCTTCGACGGTCCCATCGGGCATCGTCGCGCGGGACTCGATGTGCGGTGCGCGATCGCGAAACTTCTTGGTGATGTGCGTCGTCCAGAGATCGCCCGGCTCGATCACGTGCGAGTCAGCGGAAATCACGCGCTGCTTGGCCTCGAGGGCAACCACCCGCTCTCGCGAATCTCGGTCCTGCGCGAGCCTGAACGCCGTCGGCGCGCCACCGATGCGTTCGCTCTCTGGCGTGGCCATGAGGCAGCTCCCCTCTCGTTCGCCGAGCCCTGCTCAAGCTGTGGGCGCAATTCTGCGCAGATCGTCATTCTCGGTACAACCCACAGGCGAGGTTTCCCAGCTCGGCACGCTCTCCCTCGCTGGTGGTGATTCGCCTCTCACTCGCGGCCGGGCCCTGGCTGTGGCCACTCTCCTTCGCCCCCTGGGTGGGTGCTAGGATGGCCACACACCGAACGAGGATAGAGCGATGACATCTGCGCCGGCCGTCAAGCGGTTCAACCCCCAGGATTTCGACTCGGAGGCGTTCCGCGTCGATCCCTATCCTTTCTATAAGCGGCTCCGCGATCACTGGCCTGTCTACCACGACCGTCTCCACAACCTCGTACACGTCACGCGCTACGAGGACCTCATCGAGATCATCAAGGATGACGAGCGTTTCAACACACGTCCCCATCGCTACGAGACGGATGGCGTGATCGGGCCCACGATCCTCACGCAGAGCGGCCGGGAGCATACGGAGACCCGCAATATCGTGGCAGCCGAGATCGTCGGGTCGAAGCTGGGAGCGTTCCAGCCCGCGGTCGAAAAAGCGGCGCGCGATCTCATTAACCAGTTCGCCGACGATGGGACCGTCGACCTGGCTGCCCAGTTCACGAACCTCTTCCCGCTCAATGTGATCATCGCGATGCTCGGCCTGCCGATGGAGGATCGCCACCTCTTCGATCGCTGGTTCAAAGAGATGATGGGGGGCATGGGCTGGAACGATGAGGCTCGCGTGATCGGCATCAAGGCGCGGCGCGAGCTCGGCGAGTACCTCGACCCGTTCCTGGTCGAGTTCCGCAAGGACCCGCCCGCGGGTAGCCTGATTTCGAAGCTCATCACGACGGACCTGCACGGCCGCACCCTCGACGACGAAGAGATCAAGACGTTTATCGCGCTCCTCCTCTCCGGCGGGGGGGAAACCACTGACCGGGCGATCGCCAACATGTGGTGGAACCTGCTCCGCCACCCCGAGCTGATGGCCGAAGTGATCGCCGATCCCAGCCTGCTCGATCGCGCCTTCACGGAGACCATGCGCCACTCGCCCCCCGTTCACGCGGAGCCGCGCGAGCCTTTCGAGGACCTCGAGATTCAGGGTGTCCTCGTGCCCGCGGGGATTCGCATGCAGCTCAGCTACGGCTCGGGGAACCGCGACGAGCGCATCTTCAAAGATCCGGACCGCTTCGATATCTACCGCGACGACCTTCACTTCGGCAAGGAGTTGCGTTCTGGCATCTTCGCCGATGGCAAGGCCTCGCACCTCGGTTTCGGCCTTGGGAAACACTTCTGCCTCGGCTACCAGCTCGCCCGCCAGGAGGCGGTGATCGGCTCGAAGTTCCTCCTCGAGGCGATGAAGAACCCGCGGCTCGAGGCGCCTGAGCAAGCGGGAATCGTGGCCTCTCGCGAGGGCCTCGCCCAACGCTCGGTCGCGGATCTGCGCGTTCGCTTCGATCCCGCCTAGGGCCGGAAGAGCGAAGCGGGGCAAAGCGCCCTCAGTGCCGTGGTCGAATCGCCCTTGACACGGGTTTCGCCTCGATTCAGGATCGGGTGAACCCGGGAGACCGTCCCGGCCGTATACACACCGAACCTCAAGAAGGTCCAGGGGGCAAGCATGGTAACCAGCACGTATTGGTCGCGTCGGGTGCGAGAGCGAAGCCTATCCCGCCGCGGATTCCTGAAGGGCTCGGCGGCGGCCGCCGGTGGCCTGGGGGCGGCCGCCCTCATTGGCTGCGGCGATGACGATGATGACGGTGGCGGCGACCCCGGTGGGGACGGCGGCGGAGATACGGAGCCGACCCCGAGTGCCGCGGCCGCGGCCCCGGCCGACGGAAGCTACTACAGCGCCCTCGGCGGCAGCACCTTCAGCATGGACCAGCACCGTGCTGTCACCTCCGGCGGCATCATCACGTACGCCTATGATGGGCTGGTCTCCTACGACGATATCAATGTCGGCAGCATGAGGGGCGTGATGGCCGACAGCCTGCCTGAGCAGCCTGACAACCTCACCTACATCTTCAAACTCCGCGACGGCATCAAGTGGCAAAATAAGGCCCCTGCGAACGGCCGCGACTTCACGGCCGACGATCTCTCCTGGAACCTTCAACGGCAGATATCCCGAGAGCTCAAGAACGGAGAGATCGGCAGCGACTTCGCCCTTTTTGGCACCGTCTATCGCCATGTCGAGAGTTTCGAGTTGGTTGACGACCAGACGGTCAAGATCGTCCTGAATGGTCCCCGGGCAACATGGCTCGATGGGATGGCCCAGACCCAGAATACGATGATGTTCCGCGAAACAGCGGAGCGCATTGAAGACGATCCGAACCTGCGCTCCGCTGACATCATCCTTGGGACCGGTCCGTATATCGTTGAAGATTACAATCCGGAGGGGCAAAGCAAGGCTGTCCGGAATCCTGAATGGTTCCTCAAGAAACAAGGCGAAGAAGTCCAGTATTTCGACACCATTATCAATACTGCTCTACCTCCAGATGTCAACGCCCGTCGTGCCGCTTTTGAGCAGAAGCAACTCGATTGGATCGGCGGTAGCCTTGACGCTGGAAACCCGTACCCATTCCAGTTCATCCAGTCGGTGCAGGACTCAGTGCCTGACCTGGAAGTCCAAGATGCAGGTGATCCGAACAACAACCGCGCACTGATCATGAGTTTCCAGCGCGGCCCGTTTGCGATCCCGCAGATCAGGCAAGCCTACTTCATCGCCATCGACCGCCAGGTCGTGGTCGACTCAGATTATGCCGGGCAGGCTCGCCCTGATGGTCCTATTCCCTGGCCCTACGTCGACTGGGCGATACCCCAGGAAGAACTCGCCCAAACGCCCGGCTACCGGCAGGACAAGGAAGAAGACCTGAAGGAGGCGCGGGCGCTCTGGGAGGCGGGAGGCGGGCCCGAGATCGGACCCATCCCCATGATTATTACGGAGGGTCCGCAGGGCACCGCGGCCGCGGAATGGTTCGGCGCCATGATGAAGCAAAATCTCGACGCAGATTTGGACGTCGAATTTGTGCCAGGATCGAGCCTGTTCCCCCATCTCATTGGCGATACGTTTACCGCGCATCTCGGGAGTTTGGGAGCCTGGACGTCACCTGATCCGCGAAACCGGTTCACCCTCTCGCACCACTCCACCGGCGGGATCAATTTCGCGAAATACAACGACCCGGAGGTCGACAAGCTTATGGATAACGCAGGTGCGACCCTCGATCGATCAGCTGCGATCGAGGATATCAAAGCTGCGCAGCGGATCGTGTTGGCTGATGCGAATGGTGGTTCAGATTGTCTGGCGGGAGGAACCCTCCGCTACCTGAAGTGGCCATACGTCAACATAGACCTTCATCCGTGGCGGGCCTACTGGCATCGGCAGGTCCAGTTCCGTTCGTGGATTGACCAGGATGACCCAACGTTCGAAGGGCGCCCGACCATTTAGCTTATTGGCAGTGGGTAGACTTGGGACTGCCGTCGAGCCGATGACATGGAGTCATCGACTCGACGGCACACTCGAAAGGGAGTAGTTCTCGTGGCAGATTATGATCTCGTCATCAAGCAGGGGACGATCATCGATGGCTTGCGGACGCCGAGGTTCGTGGGTGACATCGGTATCCAGGACGGGCGAATAGCCCGAATTGGGTCCATTCCCGCTGGGGATGGCGAGCGCGTTATCGATGCCCAGGGGCTGATCGTCGCGCCCGGTGTGGTTGATCTCCACACGCACTACGACGCCCAGGTATTCTGGGACCCCTACTGCACCATCTCCGCCTGGCACGGCGTGACGTCGGTGGTCATCGGAAACTGTGGGTTCGGCCTCGCGCCGGTCGCCCCTGAGGCGAGAGACCGCGCGATGCTGACGCTCTCGCGCAACGAAGCGATCTCGCTCGAATCCATGCAGGAGGGTCTGCCTCGGCCCTGGCCGTGGGAGAGCTTCCCCGAGTTCCTTGACGCCGTCGAGGCGACGCCGAAGGGCGTGAACATGCTCAGCTACGTGGGATTGGCGCCTGTCATGACCTACGTTATGGGCCTCGAGGCTGCGAAGAACCGGCCCGCGACTAGCGACGAAAAGACGGAGATGGCGGCCATTCTGGACGACGCCATGGCGGCCGGCGCTTGTGGCTGGTCGACCCAATGGTCGGGCGAAAACGGGGTGCAGCTCGACTACGACGGGACCCCGATGGTGACCGACACGATGGCCGAGGAGGATCTCTATATCTTCGCTGAGGTCCTGGGCAAGCGCGGCGAGGGCTTCATCCAGCTCACCGGCGACGGCGGCAAGGGCAAGGCCGAAGCGCGAAGAGTCCAGGAGCGCATCGCCGAGATCAGCGGTCGCCCGGTCATCTACAACGTCCTCGCTCTCGGCGTCGACCAACACGGTCAGGCGACGGGCGACCACAACGAAGTGATGCAGTGGATGGATGACGCGAATGCGAGAGGTCGACGGATCTTTGGCCAAGCGGTGACCGTCCCCTTGGGCTACCAATTTACAATGGAGGACTGGAACCTCTTCGACACCAGCCCGATTTGGAGAGAAGCGACGGTCGGAACCCTTACGGAGAAGGCCGCGAAGCTGCGCGACCCCGAGCGGCGTCAGGCCATGCGCGAGGAGTACGACGCAGGGCAGCACCGGGGTGCTCCCTTCGCCGGGACGATCGCTCAGTTGACGGTCGAAGGCGTGAACGAGCAGGAGCTCGACCGGTTCGAAGGGCTGACGGTCGCTGAGATCGCCGAGCAGGAGAGCAAGCACGTTGTTGACGCGATGCTCGACGTGGTCGGCGACAGGCTCGACACCACCTTCGTCACGCCCTGGCAGCCGATCGACATGAAGGAAATGAAGAGGGTGGCGAACTCACCGTTCGCCCTTCCCGGGACGTCGGACGGCGGCGCGCACACGAAGTTCCTGACCCTGGGAACCTACCCGACCTATTACCTCGCAACCTTGGTCCGTGACAACGAGATCATGGACCTCGAACAAGCCCACTGGCGGCTCAGTGCCTATCCGGCGCTCGCCGCCGGCTTCCGCGATCGCGGTTGGCTCCGGGAAGGCGCTCCCGCAGACATCATCGTCTATGACCTGGACCGACTCGAGGTGCTGCCCCGGGAGACCGTGCACGATATGCCCGCGGGTTCGTGGCGTCGGATCCAGCGGTCTGCGGGATACGAATGGGTGCTGGTGAACGGCGAGGTGACCTTCGCCAACGGGGAGTGCACCAGCGCCACACCCGGGAAGCTGCTCCGTCACGGGGTAGCGAGTTAGCGTTCGAACGAGGTGGCGCTACGTCCGATGGGCACCCTTCGCTCCGCGCGGCGGTGGTGAGGCTGCCCAACGAACGTAGCGCCGCCCGGACTACGAGTGGAGAAGAGCGATGGACCAGCGAGACGCCGAGGATTTCGTACGTCAATGGGCGACGGCGTGGAGCACGCCCATGGGCGCGGCCGAACTCGCTGCTCTGTACACCGCTGACGCTGGCACCGCTGGCAGCATCCGCCCCACCCAACCGTTCACCCAAGCATCCTTCGATGCCGCGGATGGCGCGTGGACCGGGGAGACCGTCGTCGAAAAGTGGTACCTCGCTGAAGAAGAACGCATCGTGGTGCACTGGGTTTTCGAGGGAACCCACGACAACAGCAGCTACACCTATCCGGGGCTGGCAGTGCTCAGCATGCGTGAGGGCAAGTGCTTCCTCGAAGAGCACTATGGCAGCGATCTTGCTCTTCCTCGTGAACTTCAGCTGCGTGCCGCGGCGAGTCGTGGCGTCTCAGGGTAGGGAGCCTCGTGGAGGGAGCGAGAGTCCTGATCACTGGGTGTAGCTCCGGCATCGGCCTTCTCTCCGCAATCGAGTTCGCCCGTCGGGGTCATACGGTGTTCGCTGGCGTCCGTGACCCGGAAACGGCCGGTCCCCTTCGGGAAAGAGCATCACAGTGTGACGTCGATCTGGATGTTCTCGAAATGGATGTCCGAGACGACGAGGCGGTGGTCCGCGCAGTCGAATCCGTGGAACGGAAAGCTGGTGGGCTCGACATCGTGATAAACAACGCCGGCCTCATGACGCGTGGCCCGCTCGAGTTCTACAACGATTCCGAGGTCCGCTCGATCTTCGAGACCAACGTCTTCGGGCCGATGCGAGTGGCCAGGGCGGCGCTGCCCCTGATGCGTCAGGCGGGCAGCGGTACCATCGTCAATATCAGCTCATTGGCGGGGCGTTTCTCTTGGGCCTTCGTGGGTGTCTACGCAGCATCGAAGTTTGCGCTGGAGGGATTCAGCGACGCCCTCTATTTCGAAGCACACCCCTTTGGCGTGCGCGTCGTCGTCGTCGAAGTAGGGACCTTCGACACCGAGATGCGCTACAAGATGACCGCGCCCGCAGCCTATGAGCCCGAGGTCTCGCCCTACCGCGATTTCTTGCATGCCTTCGACGGCATCCCGGCGAAGCCGGCTGGCGATGCCGGCTTGGTGGCCACCCTCATCGCTGACGTTGCTACATCGGCATCGCCGAAGCGGCGCTACCTTGTCGGTGAAGACTCGGAGCTTTGGCTTGGGTTGCGCGAACAGCACGATGACGACGCCTTTGAGTCGATCGTGCGCGATCGGCTCTCCTTTTGGCAGTGAGAGACACTCTGTGATAAGACGACGGCAATTGGTATGACTGGTTACATCATCCGGCGAGTGCTTCTCAACTTTTTAGTGATCTTTATTCTCGCGACGTTCGTGTTCATAGCCGTTCGCATTCTCCCTGGTGACTACACCGTTGAGCAGATAGCCACAAGGCAATTTGCTGGAGGAGGGGTCGAGGGCGAGTCAGTCGAGGACCTGATGGAGGAAGCGCGGGAAGCTCTCGGGTTGCATGGCAGTATCATCGAGCAGTACGGGCGATACATCCGTGACGTAGCGCGAGGCGACTTTGGCATATCTCTGCAGACCCGGCAATCGACGATCAGCGAAACGAGGGAGGCACTGCCCTATACGCTCCAACTCGGGACGATGACTCTTCTCGTCGCACTCGTGATAGGCATCCCCTTCGGATGCTTGTCCGCGTGGCGGAAGGGGTCGCGCCTCGACGCCGCTCTCCGGGTTACCGCAATGTTGGGACTAGCCGCGCCTACCTTTTGGACCGCCACGATTGGGACCTTGATCGTCCTGGAGACCGGCTGGATTCATCTCGACGTTCTCGGCCATCCCGGGATTTGGGAAGATCCTTGGGGCAGCATCCAATTGTTCCTGATCCCCGCGATCGCGGGAGGCGTGGGAATCGGGGCCATCCTCATGCGACTCGTACGTTCAGAGATGATCGCGGTGATGGGAACGGATTACGTTCGGACTGCGCGCGCCAAAGGACTAGCTGAGACTGCGGTCGCGGTCCATCACGGCCTGCGGAGTGCCCTGCCTACGATCATCACGCTGCTCGGATTGCTCGTGGCTGTCGTGGTGGGGGGCACGATCATCCTCGAGGTCATGTTCAACATCCCGGGCATGGGGCAGCGCATGATCAGAGCCATTGGCGGCCGAGACCTTCCCATGATCCAGACGTTGGCACTCTCGATAGCCGTGATGGTGGTCTTCGCGAACTTGGTCGTCGACATCATCACCGCGGTCGTCGACCCACGGATCTCCGTGTCGGCGAGCGACGTTTAGGAGGTGACAGAGTGAGGCTGGCCGAGGAGGTGGCGGTGTGGCAGAGGACCTAGGTCGCGCCGGCCCAGAGGGTGTTCTGGTGCCCGAGTTGGTGCCCTCGCGGGCACGCATGCGGACGACCATAGCCCGATTTCTCAGGAGCGACGCGCCCGGTGCGGTCGGGCTCGTGGTGATCGCGGTGATGGTGTTCATCGTCATCTTCGGTGTAATGATCACGCCCTATACGAAGGACCAGATCTTCACTGAAGTTAACCCAGAATACGATCCCCGCAGCACCTCTCCGGGAGCGCTGGCTGAAACTAGGTCGGCGTTCTTAGCAGGTCCCTCGTGGGACCATTGGCTGGGCACGGACACGAAAGGAAGGGATCTTCTCACGAGACTGATGTACGGGTCGAGGATTTCTGTATCTATTGGCGTGGGAGCTGCATTCTTTGGTGTCCTTGCAGGCAGCATCATCGGCCTAACATCGGGGTTCGCCGGTGGCAAGGTTGATCTCGTTATTCAGCGTCTCGTCGACGCGATGATCGCGTTCCCGGGGCTCCTGTTGTTGCTCTTGATCGTGCAAGTGGGAGAGCGCAGCTACACCTTAACGCTACTGGCGTTATCCGTGGGGGTCACCTTCGGGTCGTCAAGGATCGTGAGGGCGGCCACGATGAAGACCAGGGGCGAGACCTATGTCGAGGCTGCGCGCGCCATGGGGGCATCGAAGATGCGGGTCGTGCTGAGACACGTCCTGCCAAACATCGTTGACCCGATCATCATCATATTCTCGATTTCGATTGGGGCGAACATCTTGGCCGAAGCTAGCCTTGCGTTCCTGAACCTCAGTGTGCCGGGGCCGAGTTGGGGCCAGATAGTCAACGAGGGCAGGGCGTTCCTCGATAGCAAGCCGTTGATGAGCGTTTCGGCGGGGCTCGCGATCACGATCGTCGTGTTGTCTTTCAACGTCGTTGGTGATTCCGTTCGAGACTGGCTCGATCCCCACCAGCGGGCTCGCTGAATTGGGCGCAGATCTCGGGTTGTGAGGCAGCGCGCGGCGACGAGGCGCTTAGGCGGGCTCGACCTCCGGGGAGTAGGGCGGCGACGCGGAGTAGTCCACGCTCCGGTCGAACAGCTCGATCATCTCGCCCAGGGGACCATAGATGTACCCCGCTTCGCCGTCGGGCGTGAAGAACCACTCAGATCGACCTGTGGCTACATCGAGCACGTCCGGAGAGAGGAGGTCGTGACTAGCCACCTTCGGTAGGTCGATATTGGTCATGCGGAAGTAGCTGCCACCGCGGTAGCGCTTCCCCGTGTCCGGCGTGAGCACTGGTGTGTCATCGCGTACCTCGATTTCGAGGTGGGCATCCATCGCCGCGACGCGATAGCGCGCCGCCGCGTCCCCCGGGGCCACGCTTTCCAGACTCAAGCCCAACGTCCCTTCGTAGAACGCACGTGCCGCGGGGAAATCGGCGGTCGCGTAGTGGACGATAGCGAAGGGCACGCTCGATCGCGTGAGGATGTAGCGCTGGCCATCCACGGAGACCGCGATACCGCCGTCGTTCGGCATCGCTACAGGGTCGCTGAACGACACCTGGGGGCTGGCCGCTTGCATCTCCCCGTAGACCTGAGCCGGTTCGCCCTGGACAGGAACCACGATGGTGAGGTCCGTCTGCGCCGGCTGGTGTCCGGGTGAGTCAACGAGCCACGGCTCCTTTACTTCGATGAGAAACAGCTGCTGTGGCGATGTCGGGTTCTCGACTACGAAGGTATCGAACTCTTCGCCGTACGTGGGCACGCCTTTGCGGCAGGTCTCGAGCAGCGGATGCCCGTCCTCGAGCCGAAACTCGGTCACGCCACCGACACCCGAGTTGGTGAAGCCCGCCGGACGAAACGCAGCCGCCACTCCCTCGAGCGTAGAAACGTGAACGCCATGGTGCGCGGTTCGCAGGATTGCCATCGTGGTGTCTCCCTCTCGACTCATCCTTGCCGACGGACGGCGATGCGTGAGTGTACAGGGTCTCGTGGGCGCTGATCCGCGACGGTGCCGGCGACGTGGACACCCCACCCAGCCCGCTGCTCGACGCAGCGTTGGCCTCGAGGCGCAGTGATAGGACGGCCCGCGAACCGCCCCCAGGCTTCGATCCCGTAAGATACGGCCGCATGGGTGTTCTCGATCAGTTCAGCCTCGAGGGGCACGTAGCCGTGGTCACCGGTGGGGGACGCGGCATTGGCCGAGGGATCGCTTTGGCCTTCGCCGAGGCGGGCGCCGATGTTGCAGTCGCGGCCCGACGCACGCACGAGGTGGAGGCCGTGGCGGAGGAGGTGCGGGCGCGTGGCCGAAGCGCCTTCGCGCTGGGCATGGACGTGCTCGACTGGCCCGCCAACGATCGTCTGGCAGAGGCGACAGTCGCCGAACTTGGGAAGCTCACGATCTGGGTGAACAACGCGGGCGGGAATCTCGACCGCACCCTCCGTCCCCTCGTCGAGACTTCGGAAGAGGTGTGGGACACCCTCGTCGACCTCAACCTGAAGACGGCCTGGTGGGGAGCGAAAGCCGCCACCGAACGGATGTCCGAGGGCGGGAACATCATCAACATCTCCTCGACTGCGGCTTGGGGTGCCGCGCCCACCACCGGGCCATACGCCGCGACGAAGTCCGCCATGATCAACCTGACCAAGACGCTCGCGATGGAGTTGGCGGCACAGAAGATCAGAGTCAACTGCATCGCTCCAGGCCTCGTCCCCACCGAGATGCTCTTCGAAACCATGAAGGTGGACGAAGCGGCGGTGGAAAGCATGGGAGCGCAGCTGCCTGCGGGGCGCGCCGGCCGGCCCGAGGACATCGGCGCAGCGGCGGTCTACTTCTGCTCACCAGCAGCGGCCTGGGTCACGGGCCAGACGTTGGCCGTGAGCGGTGGGCCGACGGGAACGAGGGAGATGTGAGCATTCTCGACCAGTTCCGGCTCGACGGGCAGGTGGCGGTGGTCACCGGTTCCGGGCGTGGCATCGGCGAGGGTATCGCGGTCGGGCTCGCTGAGGCCGGCGCGGCCGTGGTCGTCGCTGCCCGGCGAACGAACGAGATCGAGGCGGTCGCCGAGAAGGTCCGCGCCGCGGGCGGCCAGGCGCTGGCACGCACGACGGATTTCCTCGAGGTCGACCAGATCGAGGCGCTCGCGGACGTCGCCGTTGCCGAGTTCGGGAAGCTCACGATCTGGGTCAACAACGTCGGTGGCGCCCAGGACCGGACCGCGCGCACGATCCTGGGCACGCCGGAGAAGGCCTGGGACAACCAGATCGACCTCAATCTCAAGTCGGTCTGGGCGGGGGCGAAAGCGGCGAACCGAGCGATGGGCGAAGAGGGCGGAGTGATCGTCAACATCTCCTCCGCCGCAGCAACGAAGCCGTCTCCGATGAACGGCCCGTACGCCGCCGCAAAGTTCGGCGTGAACAGCCTCACGATGACCCTCGCGGCCGAGCTCGCGCCCCGCGTGCGGGTGGTGGGAGTCTCGCCCGGCGGCATCCCCACCGAGGTCCTGATGGAGTACTCGGGCCTGAGCGAGCAGGAACTGCGCGAGCGGGGCGGTGCCAATGTGCCGCTCGCGCGTATGGGCGAGCCCGAGGACATCGCCGCCGCCGTCGTCTACCTCTCTTCCCCCGCCGCCTCCTGGGTGACCGGCACTACGCTCTCGGTGACCGGCGGCAGCTAGGCCTCGCCCGCGCGGCTCCTTCAGCCGGCCCTGCCGTTGGGTGGGGCGTGGCGTGGCGCGTAGCCGACCCGAGGTAAGGAGTGCTCGTACTGCTATGGTTCGATGGTTCGATTAATCGATGGCCGACCCTGAGCCGGACCGACCCGAACCGCCGAGCGCGGCTACGCGGCGCCTCCGCGAGTTCCTCGCTCGCGACGTCCCGCACGCGGAGATCGCCGTGCGCCTGGGCCTCCCGCTCGTCGAGGCGAAGCGCCGCATCGCGGCGCTCGGCGGACTCGCCGGCGAGGGGCGTTCCGCGAAGGAGCCTGACGGCGGGACTGAGCGGCGACAACCGGAGCGTGTAGCCTCCCCTCCCGTTCCCAACCCCGAGGCACGTCCCCCGCCGGAGCCGGCCGGGCGGGAGCCTCGACGCATCTCGCGGCGCGCGCTCCTGGGCGTCGCGACCGGCGCCGCCGTCGCGCTCGCGGGGGGCGGGTTTCTCGCGACGCGACCTACGCGCGGGACGAGTCCGAGCGGTGCGGGGGCAAGCCTGCGGCCGATACCCACACCGATCCCACCGAGGCCCCCGCCGCTCGCGTTGGCGCGTGAGACCGAGGGTGTCTTCGCGCCGCTTTCGTTCGCTCCCGGGAGGCCGATCGACGCCGCCCACGGGATCTTCTTCCTGCGCCGGGACGGCGCCGGCGAACGCCCAATCGAGGGCTGGCAGCAGCAGGAGGCCGAGTCCGCGCCGCCACGCTATCAGGCCAGCCCCGGTCGCCGCTTCGTCGCCGCAGGTAACGCCCTCCTCGATCGAAAGATGGGGAGGCAGTTCACCTGGCCGGGACGTGATCCCACGGGAGTTCGTTCTTCGCCAGAACGGAAAGCGAGAGACTGGGGCGAAGCGATGGTGCGAGCGGAACTGCTCGAGCGAAGCAAGGAGCTCGGCGAGACGCCGATCCTGGACCGCATCGCCAACATGCGCGAGGAACTCCTCGCCGGCGGCGACGAGGCCCAGCAGCTGCGGCACCTGCCCGCCTGGGTCGCGCAGAAGCTGATCGACGCGGGCATCTACCGGATGGCGATGCCCCAGGAGCTCGGCGGCGAGGATCTGCGCGCGCGCGCGCAGATCGAGGTCATCGAGGCGTCCGCGGCGATCGACGGTTCCGTGGGCTGGTGCGTCCAGATCAACTCGGAGATCAACGCCCTCGTCCTCCGTCAGGTGGATCCCGCCTTCGCCCACGAGATCTGCGATGACTGGAACTTCCTCGTCTGCTCCGGTCTCGGGCCGGCGAATGGACCCAACCCGGGACGGGTGACGCGGAGAGAAAGCGACGGCTGGCGCGTCAATTACCAGGGTTCGTTCGCCAGCGGCTGCCACGCTGGGACCTGGAACCTCATTCTCTCGCCAGCCGTCATGAACGAAGCCGGCGAGCCTGCGGAGGCTTCGTTCATGGTGCCGCGGGGCGAGTTCGAGATCGTCGATACCTGGGACATGGCGGGCCTCCGGGGTTCGGGCAGTCACGATGTCCGGATCACGGGCCCCATGCCGCCGAAGCACACGCTGCCCCAGGCAGCGCTCGGTCCCTCGACGCACTGGGGGAACCCCACCTACCGCAACCCCACCCAGGTTCCCTATAACAAGGCGGCGGTTGCGCTTGGCATCTGCCGGGGGACGATTGACGAGTTCACCGACCTGGCCCTGGGGAAGACCCCTTGGGGCTCGGGCACGCTCCTCAAGGACATGCCGGAAGCGCAGTACCGGCTCGGGGAGGCGGAGGCGACCTGGCGGGCAAGTCGGGCCTTCCTGATGGAAGCCGAGGACGAGATCGAGGAGCACCTCGGCCCGCTGCCCGCGGACGGGGGGCGTGCGATGCCGGAATGGGAGTTTGCGCAGCGTGCCCGCCTCGCCTGCATCCACGCCTCCCAGGCGACGCGACACATCGTGGACGTGATCCACAACACTGCGGGCACGACCGGGAGCCGGATGGAGAGCCCGCTCGAGCGAAAGCTGCGAGACGCCCACCAAGCGGCGGCCCACGGCGGCATCTCCTGGCGCCACTACACGGATCTCGGGAAGACGCTCCTCGGCCACGATCCACCCGCGAACTACAGCGCCGTCACCCGGGCCTAGAGGCGCGGCCTGGGACGCCGGCATGGCCCGTGAAGCATGAGTCCACCTCGCTCGGAGGAGGTGCGCCGGTCTACGCGTCGGGCTTCGTGCCCCAGCCGCCGCTGCTGAACGATTCATCGTACAAGGCGATGTGGCAGTTCCCGCAGAGGGGACCGGTGAGCTCGCGCTGGCCGTTGGTCACCGTGTGTGGTTCGCATTCGCCGCGGGTGGTGAAGCGCTCGACGCCATCCTTCTCGCAGAAAAGGCAGGTCTTCAGCGGACTCTCCGGGTGGACGCGCGGTTCCCACGAATCGGGCACGCGATTGACGCCAGACTGCGGGAGCGGCGGTATCGGATTTCTCGGCTTCGTCGCGTTGCGCGCGCGCGCCCAATCCTTCGCCTCATCAGTGGCGACCCAGGCGATCGCGTTCGTGAGCAAGCGACGGTAGTTGGGGTTTCGGTAGGCGGTCGGCATGTCGCCCGGCTGGATGTAAACGATGGGGCTGTTCAGGTAGTTCTTGACCCATACGACCGCGTTACTGGTCGCCGGATGGTGCCAATCACCGCGGTCGTACATGCGGCCCTCAGCGGCGAGCACGGGCGAAAAGAAGTTCTTCTCGGTGAACTCGAAGTCGCTGCGCATCAACACGTCGATGTCGTCTTCGAAGAACGGCGAGAGGTACAGCTCATCCTGCATCGCGAAGCCGTCCTCGACGCCTTCGACCACCGGGTGCCCGGGCTCCACGATCCGCATGCTGTGCTCGACGCCGAGGAGGTAGCCCGAGTCGGGCCATACTTCGCCGCGCAGCTCCGCGGGGTGGTAGAGGAAGCGCCCACCCACGATCTCTGCGTAGACCGGCCACGAGGGCCAGCTGCAGATGTTGTGGTGGAGGTGGACGAAGCCATGCGAGCCCGCCTCGAGGAGCTGCAGGTACTTCTCCTTGTACGCCTCGGGCGGTTCGTTCCCCGGGCCCGGTCGCGTCCCCGGCATGCTGTAGTCGACGATGACGCCGTACGGAGCCGCGAGCTCGGGGCTGAAGAAGGGTTGTGCCGCCGGCTGTTCGACGTGGGTCCAGGTGATCCCTTGGGGCTCGAAGGAGTCGAACATCTCGAAGAAAGACTCCCGTTGGAACGGATGGCCCTTCGAAGCGACGAGGACATCTAAGGACTGGGTCCGGGCGGCAGCGCTCATGATCTCTCTCGTTTCAAATTCGCGTGTTCGCGCGATGATACCGGCTGTAACCGTCGAGACGACACGGGCCGGCGCAGGTGCGAGAGCAGCCGGGCAAGCGCTTTGGCCGCCCTAGGTCCAAGGCCGGTGATGCCCAGCTCTTCGGGGTGGCGCCCCCTCGGGCGCGTCGTCAGACGGAGCGCGTGGTCCCCGCCGAGGAACCGCCGCGAGGGACCGATTGGCGGGCCGGGGCAAGTGTCTCCCGGTATCTCAATTTCCGGTTCCGGGGCCTTATCTGCAGCCTCGCTAGGTGACCTTCACCAGCTTCTGCATAGAGCGAAGCTCCCGCGGCGGATCCATCCGGCTGCCGTAGTCACTCCAGGAGACCTCGGCCACATAGATATCGCCGTGGGAGTCCACCGCCAACCCGTGAGGCGAGTAGAACCTGCCCGGCTCGTCGCCATATGATTCATGACCTGCGCGTCCCAGCAGGTTGCCCCTGGTATCCATTATTGTCACTCGCGGGCCAAGGTCCGTGCCGATGTCGTTGGTTCCGAGACCACAGAAATACTCCCCGATATAGGCCAACTCCCGGTCTTCGCGGGAATCGATGTAGATGGCGGCGGCGCGGGAGAGGTTGCCCCACTGCGTCTCATATTTGCCGTCTGCGCTGAACACCTGTACTCGATGATTCTCCCGGTCGGCTACGTACACCCAGCCGTCCTTGTCGGTATCGATGTTGTGGACGATGTTGAACTGGCCCTCGCCGGTCCCCGACTCACCCCAGGAGAGCAGGTACTGTCCGTCGGGAGTGTATTTATGCACCCGAGCGTTGGAGTATCCGTCAGCTATGTAGAGATTCCCAGAGCGTTTATCTACGGCGACATGGGTAGGGCGATTGAACGGATCCCCGCTCATCTTAGGAGCTGGGCTATGAGCAGCCCCGAGGGTCATCAGCAGTTTTCCGTCGGGAGTGAATTTGCGCACCGTGCTATCGCCGTTATCGACGCAGTAGACCTCGTCATCTGGACCGATCGTGACGCCGTGGGGATTCGTGAAGACACCATCTCCCCAGTAGCTGTCAACTTCGCCATCTCGATTGAAGATGATCATGGGATGGGTTCCACGATTGAAGACGTAGACCTGGTCCTTGGAGTTCACAGCAACGGCAGTAGCTTCCTTGTAGACCCAGTTATCAGGAAGATTGCCCCAATTCTCCCCCGAAAGCTCATACTTGAACTCGCCTTCGCCGAGGACCACGGGGCCCGTAGCTACAGCTGTGGCCGTCCTGTCGAGAGTCAGGCCATACTCCCAATCTTCGTTCTTCTGCTCGGTCATGAAGGTTCTCCCATGCTTCGTTGGAGGAGGTGACTGACTCGCCCCCGCGCTCGTGCGCTCGCCATAGTACGCCAATGCTGCAGGGGATTGCCCCGCGCGCAGCCTCACGTGCGACGCCGTGGACTTGACCAGCGCGCTGCACGTGGGCGAGATCATGGTCTGCGATGTCGCGGTCTCCACGCCCTGCCTGCCTACTGCGACCAGGGAGACGCCTGCGGCTTCGTTCCCAGGAATGGGACGACAGCGTCGAGGTGGCCGGTACCGTCCGGACCGTTGCCGGGCTCGCTGAAGGGCACCCAGCAGGACATCTAAGCGTTACCCGGTGCGAGCGCCGCCAGGCGAACCGATGGTGTACCTGAGCTGGCTGTCGCCGCGGCGTGGCAGAGGCGACGTTTCCCAAGGTCGAGTTTGAGTCGGGTTAACTGGAAGCCGGCGCCTCCGCCGGGATCTTCGAGAAGTTCCCGCTGAGGTCTGGTGGGCCCCGGTACAGCGCCTCCAGTTTCCGAGTCTGGATGTACCACTGCCCGTCCAGTCGCCGGTACGTGTCGAAATAGCAGAGGGAGTTCATGTTGCGAGCACCTTCGCCGCGGTTCGTGACTTCGCCCATGTACCAGCGCCCTCGCGCTGTGTCCCCGGTCACGTCATCGATGACGCCCGAGTACACGTGCATCCAGACGTTCTCGATCGTGCTCATGATGTCCGTCCAGAATGCAACCATCTGTTCTCGGCCCTTGTGCACTTCGCCTATGTGCCACTCGCCATCAGGCGACCACGTTTGACCCCAGGCCTGAGGGTCGAAGCGGTTGACCGCGTCGGCGTAACGTTCGGCAAGCTGCCTCAGGGCGACATAATCGTCGGTCGTCGGCTTCCCCATGCTCGTCCTCCCGGCGTCTGCGCCCGAGTATGGGTGAGGCCGCGTTCGCCGACCGCATTATCGGGTAGTAGTCGGTCCCTTGCGACGATCCGATCAAAGCCTTCCGCGGGCGGTTCCCCTGCGGGTTTCGGATGGCTGCAACACCCTGCGCCGGACGCGTTTCGCCGGGCAGTTCGTCATCGACGGAATAGACGGTGGGGTGGAGTTTCCCGAAGGCGACATTTCGTTTGCCGACCGCATCGTGAGCTTAAATCCCAGTAGCGAAGGCTCGGCTCCATACAACGACAGCACGCGGGCACTGGGCCCGCCGGATGGCGACTATTTGTCCATCGGGAACGCCACCACGACCTGCAATTCTCAGGTCGTTTTCGAGTTCGTCGACAACTATTTGATAGACACGGACGGCGACGATCTCTGGATCTTCGAGACCGGCCCGGCCGTCGAAGCGACCGATCTGTACATCAGCCAGAAAGGGAGCGACTGGATCTCGGTCGGCAAAATCGAAGGTTCGACGCGCGGCGTCGACATCAGCAGCTTCGTCAGCCCCGGCCAGAGGTTCCCATTCGTCCGTCTCTGCGACTTCGCGGATGGCGCGACGAGCGGGGGGAGCACCCCCGGCCCGGACATCGATGCCGTAGGGGCGATCGGAAGTGTGTTCCGGCCGGAGAATGAGCGGGAGACCCTGCCGGATGACGGCCAGCAGGGTGGCGGCCAGCAGGGGACTCGACCGTTCCCGGCAGCGACTTCCCGCCGCCGCCGTTCGGGAGCGGCGATCCGTCAGACGTCTCGCGGATGACCATCCAAGCGGGTCAACGCATGGTGGTTGCCGGCGAGCAGGTGTTTGTGCCGGTCTATCTGCTTCTTACGGACGATGTCGCCAATCTGAACTTCGAGATCACGTACGACACGGGCGTGGTTGCCGTCGTAGGCGCCCCCGTCCCTCAACAAAACTCAGAGGGCATTCTCGCGGGCAACTTGGACAGGGACCGGGCATTTAGGGCCAATCCCGGCGACCCCGGGATCATCCGCGTCGGTTTTGCTGGAACCGAGGGGATCAATCGCTCCGGCACGGTCGCCTGGATCCTCTTCCGGGCGGTCGGACAGCCAGGGGATCGGACCCAGCTCACCGTGAGCGTCACCGCCATTAACCAGCCGGACGGCACCGAGCCGGCGATCGATCGGATCCACGGGGCGGTCATCATCACCGACGAGAACGGCCTCGTGCCGGGCGACTGCAACGGCGACGGCGATCTCGACGCCTTTGATGCGGTCTGCGCGTTGGAAATATCGGTGGGATTGCGGCCGGTCCAGCTAAACCTCGATCTGGACGCGAGTGGCGACGTCACGAGCCGGGACGCGACCCTGATCCTTCAGCGTGATGCCGGGATCAGCTAGTGGGCCGGTGATGCAAAGCGCAGGAACGAAGCACGGTTTCGGGCCGGGTGCCGGGTCCCTCGCGAGGGTGCTCTCCGTGATAGGCGTTGTAGCGATGGTGGTGGCGCTTATTCCCTTACAGCCGACGCGCGCGCAGGCCCCCCAGCCCTGGGAGACAGCTACCGGGCGGGCCTGCTTCCAACAGTGGATCAACGAATCGATGGGAATCCTGAACGCCTTTGACGGCGGAAGCCAGTTCAATGCTCGCAAGCCGTGGTCCATCCACCCGCAGTACGGGACCATCCAGGGCAATTCCCGAATTGGACCGACCTCGGTCGCCGCACCAGACAATTTCGGGCGTTACAACAATGACCGTTTCTGGTGGATGTGGGACCAGTACCCGGTTGCGTTCAGCTATCAGTGGTCCTACAAGGCCTGGCGCGACGCGGTTGTCCCTGCTCTGCGTCCGTACGTGTTGGCTTGCATCGCCGACTCCACCGCGGGGGATTCGGGCCCGACCGCAACCCCCGGGACCTCTGGCACAACAGGAATCCCCGTCTCGGGCGGGCCCACCCTACCGGTTGACCCGACCGTCAGCGGCACGATGCCCCCGCCGTTGGGGACGCCCGAGCCCTACCCGACCGATGCCTTCACGATCCAGGCCGGGATGCGACGGGTGGTGGCAGGGGAGACCATCTGGGTCCCGGTCTACCTGATCAACGCCGAAGACGTGTCAAACATGAACTTCGAAATCGGCCCCGACGAGTCTGTTGTCGCGGTCGAGGGTGACCCCCTCGCGGGCAATCTGCTCGGCGGCCGGGCGTTTCGCGCCAACCCGGCTGACGCCGAGCTGATCCGCTTCGGGTTTGCCAGCACTGAGGGCGTCAGCGCCACGGGCACTGTCGCCTGGATCCTATTTCGCGCAATCGGCGAGCCGGGCGACTTCACGAACCTGGTGGTCACCGTCAGCGAGGTCAACAATCCTTCCGGCGCCTCGCTCCCCATCGATCGGATCGCAGGCCAGGTGCAGATAACAGACGAAGAAGGCCGAATTCCCGGCGACTGTGATGGTGACCTCACGGTCAGTGCGTACGACGCGGTCTGTGCCTTGGAGATGTCTGTCCAATTGCGACCGGAGCAGATAAACCTCGACCAGGACGATGACGGCAACATCACCTCCCGTGATGCGACCATCATTCTGCAAATCGATAGCCGGCAGATCTAGGGGCGAGAGATGACAGTGAAACCGCACCGCTACGGCTTCAACGGCACCCCCAGGGAGGGCGGCTCGCTCATGCGAAAGCTGGGCCGCTTCACGCTGGGCGCGACGTTCGTGATCGTCCTCGCTCAAGCGCTGATCATCAGCGTCGCGGCCCAAACCGGCACGACGTTCCAGGTGAACGACGCTGAGCTCGAGAAGGACGCTACCGGCGATGTCTCGATCAGCGTGTCCGGAGTCAGTGACATGGTCGCCATGCACATCGAGATCTCCTGAAACTCCAGCGTGCTGGAGTTTCAGGAGATAAGGAACGGCGATGTCATCCCGGCGAGCGCCCTCGTCGTTACGAATCCGGACCAGCCCGACCGGATCATCATCAGCTACGCCGCGCTCGACCCGATCACCGCGGACGGCACGCTTTTCGAAGCCGGATTCAAAGCGCTAGGCGATGAGGGCGACACCACGACCGTCGGCTTGGAGAACGTTGAGGCCTTCGACAGCAACGGCTTCGACATCCTGATCGACACCCGAAGCGGGCAGGTCTCGATCACCTCCGGCGGTTTCCCCTGGCTCTGGGTGCTGCTCGGTGTGTTGATCCTCGTGCTCATCGTGGTGCTTGTGAGGATTCTGCAGCTCAGAGGACGGCGGCAACCCGCAGGCCCCGGCCCGCAGGGCCCACCGCAACAGGGTGCACCCCCAGCAGCTCAGCAGCCGACGTTCTGCACAAGATGCGGTGAGTCGATGCAGCCTGGGGCGACATTCTGCCCGAGCTGCGGTACGCGCGTAGGCGGCTGATCCGCCATTCGGATGCTAGTGGGCGCCCGCCCGAAGCCTCTAGGTACGGCACATCGAGCGTGAGATCCTCGCGCTGGAGGGGAAGGCCTCCGGTGGACCCTGAGCGCCGGAGCCTGAATCGGTCCGCGGAGATTACGGACCTCCGCCGACCCGCCCGGCGCCACCGGCGAACCGGTACCCGAGGGGGCCTGGTGGAGGGGCAGACCGGCTCCGCATTTGGCGAGACGGGCGATTCGCCCCCTAGAGCGGGCACGGATTTCGTCTTCGCTCCGGGACTAAAACGTGGCGCTGCTAATCCCACCATCGATCGCGAGACTCTGGCCGACGACATAGCGCGCTTGCTCGCTGCAAAGGAGCGCGCAGAAGACCCCGAAGTCCTCGGCGTCTCCGAATCCCCCGGCAGGGACACGGAGGTCCCTCGCGAACTTCTGCACCTCCTCGTCGTAGCTCGTGCCCGCCTCGGCCGCATTTCGCGCGAACCGCTCGCGTACGCCGGCGGTATGGTGCATCCCGGGCAGCAGGCTGTTGAGGATCACGTTGTGACGGGCGACTTTCTTGGACACGGCCACGACGTAGTTGTTGAGCGCGGCGCGCGGCGCTCCGGACATAATGCGAGCCTCGGTGGGGAACTTGGCCGCGACCGTGCTGATGTTGACGATGCGGCCGAAGCGCTGCTCGACCATATGGCCGATGGTGGCGCGGATGAATTCCACCGGGCTGATCAGCGTCACCGCCAGGTTGTCGTGCCAGTCCTGCGGCTCGATGCTCCCGTAACCAGCGGGCGCCGCAGGCGGCGAACAGGTCATCACGAGAATGTCTGGATTGGGGCAGGCCGCGAGGATCTCTGCGCGGCCTTCAGGGGTGCTGTGATCGGTCGCCACGGGCGTCACGGTGACCCCGGTCTCGCGCGCGATCTCGGCGCAGGATTCCCGGAGTCTGTCTTCGCCGCGCGCGGAGACCACCAGATCGACGCCCTCCCGCGCGAGTGCGAGCGCGCTCCCCCGGCCCAAGCCAGCGCTCCCGCCGTTGACGATTGCGTTCCTGCCTCGAATGCCCAGGTCCATCGCGCGACCTCCTCGCTGCCGGCATGCCATCGAAGGTGAGCGCGCAGCTTGACGCTGCCAGGCCTCCTCCGCAATCCAGAAATGCACGGGCGCGCGCCGCGAGGCGAGGCCACCGCCTCGACCCGGATCATCGGCAGGCGTTCAGGGTGTTTCGCACGAGTGCCTGGGCCAAGCGCGGGGCGCCCCAAGCGAGCGTGATCGACCATGCCAGCCACCACGGGGGGAGCGTTCGCGGAGCAGACACGGATGGAGCTGCGGGTGATCCGACCCCAGAGATCGGCGGCGTTCTCGAGCGCTACCGGCGACTCGACGAGTACGGCTTTCCTTCCGCCGAGGCCTCAGGTCCTCGTCGCGGCTCGAGGAAGAGGCATGCTGAAGGTGACGGGCGAGCTCGCCGACGGCACGACGATCGGCTGCTGCGTAGCCGTGTACGCTACGCGCGCGGCGGGTCATGCCGTCTGAGGGAAGGCAGGCTCAATTGACTGTTTCATCATCAAGCTCCGGGTTCGTGGACCGCATGATTCGTGCGGCAAGAATAGACAGCGACCTCTACGAAGAAGTCGAACACGACAAGAGTGCGACGGGACAGGCGGCCATCGTTGTCGTCGGGACCAGCATCGCCGCCGGCATCGGCAGCGCGTTCGCCGGTAGTAACGCGTCCATCATCGTCCTGCCGATTGCCGCGCTTATCAGCTGGGCCGTTTTCGCGTGGCTGACCTTTTTCATTGGGACCCGCCTCCTGGCCGGCCCGGATACCAAAGCGGACTGGGGCGAATTGGCGCGGACGTTGGGATTCGCGAACACGCCCCGGGCGCTCCTCCTGTTTGGTGTTGTCCCGCTGGCCGCCGCGATCCTCGGCGTCATCGTGGCCGTTTGGGTGTTGATCGCGACGGTCGTGGCGGTGCGCGCCGCGCTCGACTTCTCAACCGGGCGGGCCATCGCCACTGTCATCCTCGGCTGGCTCGTGCAGGTCGCCATCATCGCGGTTGCGATTGGCCTTTTGGCCTAGCCGCTCGCCGTTCGCCGCCAAAGCCGTGCCGCCCAGCCCAGCCGCGGGACGCAGTCCGCGGCGTGAAGAGAGCGCCCGCGGCGTGAAGAGAGCGCCAATCGGCTGCGTGAGCCCAGGAGAGCCTCTGCGTCGCGTCGAGTAGCGGAGCGTTCGACGGCGTACGTTCACCGCGATCGAAAGTCCGACGCGTCTAGTACGGAAACGGTTCCTGGTAGAGATCCAGGGCGCGGCTGCCGACGAACGAGACGAAGCCCAGCGCCCGCGCGGTTTCGTGGACCCAGGCCACGTTCATCGGGTCCAGTGCGTAGTCGACGGTGAAGATCAGTTCGCCTCGCCGCTGGGCGGCGGTCAGAGCGGGAAGATACGCCTCGCTGCTGGCATGGAGTGTGCCCTCGGGGAACTCGTCATGCTGCCGCCGGCACTGATTTGAGAGCGACTCTACGTACTCGTCGCCTTCGACATCGTGATCCGTCGCAGGAAGCGGGCAATCGCCCGGTGGGTCGTTGTCCACCCCGCCATCGAACCACACCTGCTCCTGGGCGATGCCATCGATGGCCCGGAGATAGTCTTCGTCGGTCGCCAATCCGGCGGCATTCTGCGCGATGAGAATGAATCCGGGCTGGAGGCTTCGCGCAACCTCAGCGATATCAGTGACCCAGTCGACCATCTCCGCGCGAGCGTCCAAACCTGCTTCGTCTGCCAGTCTGTGGACGCGTTCGTCAGCGTAGGCTTCGACCCAATCCAGGTACACACCATCGACCCCGGCCATGACGATGGCCTCGAGGTAGCCGCCCTCGGCGAGCCAGATGTCGCGCCAGTCATCGTGCCAGAAGGCAACCGGAAAGTTCCCCTCCCAGCCGTCTGGGTCGGCGCCAACAATCCAACCAGGATCGCCGGCGCGCCAGCCCTCCTGCCAGTACGAGCGGTAGTCCTCAGCCTCGCCAATGTTGATGTAAGCGAGGACAAGCTTCGGGTGTGGCGCGTTCTGGAGCCGCGCCACCACCTGGGCCATTGGGTAGCCGGTATTTCCGCGCTCGGAGGGGATGAAATCGAGCACGACCAGGTCGTGTTCGGACGCTGCGATCAAGTCGACGGTTTCCTCATCGAGATCGGTATCGATGAGGTAGAGCCAGTGGCGTACTTCGGCCAGCCGAGCATTCTGCGCGTTGCCAGTGATGGGCCCGGCCGCGCGTTGGTGCCCGCCGTTCGACGTGTCCGGGCCAGAGCAGGCCCAGCCCGCCACCAGGAGGCCCACGACGACGGTGCTGAGCCCTAGCGGGACGAACCGGAACATGCACAGATTCTAGGTCGCGGAACCCGCCCGACGAGGCGGATCGAGAGGGACCGCGCCCGCCCGGCGAACTGCCACGCGGCGCGCGCTCTTCGCGCACGCGCCACGCGCGCGGGTGAGCCCCGAAGGCGTAGGCTGCGGGGCGTAACGCGCACGGACTCCAGGGGGCGTGACGATGCCCAAGACTCGGATCGGTGGCTGGGAGATCAGCTACACAGAGACGGGTGGCGGATCCCCGCTCGTCTATATCCACGGGGGCTTCGGTGGCCTCGGGTCGGCGCTAGGGCCGGCTGGGAGCCCACTTCGTGAGGCTGTCCGCGTTACCTTTGAGGGCTTCGGCCTGATCGAATACGACCGCCGCAACTGCGGGCAAAGCGAGATGCGCAGCGCTCCCTACGACCAGGACGACATCGCGGACGAGACGGCAGACCTCCTCGGACAGCTCGGCGTCAAGGAAGCCGTCATCGTGGGCGATTCGATGGGTGGCACGATCGCCCAGTCGCTCGCTCTTGCTCACCCCGAGATGGTCAGTGCCCTGGCCCTCGCGGAGACGAGCGCCCACATGAAGGACGCGCCCTTCTATCAGCCGATGACCGAGATGGTGGAGCTGGCCGCACGCGAAGGCAGCGACGCCGTGTTCGAGCGTCGCCGGGAGGCGATCTACAGCCCGCAGCCCCCGCCCCTGAGGAGGCCGGGCGTGACCGACGGCGACCGCCGCGAGACGCAGGAGCGGCTCGACGGCCAGGTCAGAGCTGTTCATGAGGCGCCCGAGGAGCAGGTGAAGGCGATCGCCCTAGGTGAACTCTGCAACTGGCGCGCCCACGCCGGATTCGACACCCGCGACCGTCTTGGGGAGCTCGCCGAGCACCGCGTTTTCGTCCTCCACGGCGACGCCGACAGCGTGGTGCCCACCGAGCACGGGGTTGAGCTCGCGAACGGCATTTCCGGTGCTGAACTCGTCCTGATCCCCGGCGGAGACCATGGCATCCTGATGTGGCCCAAGGCACGCGAAGCGCTGCGCTCGTGGGTCGAGGCTGAGGTCGGATGAGGCAGCGAAGCTCGGTTAGGCCGCCCCCGAACGCGACGCCGTGCATCCGGGATGCGCCGCGAGCGAGCGTCGAGGTTCTCGGTGATAGCCGTCGAATCGCCAAAGCCCACCTGCTGCGCGCGAAACCCGACGAGAAGCCGGCCACGCGGTTTCAGACCTCGCCCAATCTCGGCGAGTGTCGATTACCGATCGGCCAGAAGGGGTCAATACGCACACACGCGTCGCTGACCTCTAAGGTGGTGGCTGACTTCGCAACGCAGGATGGCCCTTTTTAGGATCAGACAGGGGCTCACGCCCGGATTGGAGTGCTTCATGGCGACCATCGACTCGCGGGAAGACATTGAGGATATCAAGCAGCTCAAGATTACGTACTGTTCGCTTTTAGATGCCCGGCGCGTGGACGATCTCGTGGAGCTCTTCACGGATGACGCGACATGCGAGTTTGAGGCGGTGTTCGGGAGCGAAGAAGAGGGGCGATGGGAGGGGAAAGAGGCGATCCGGCGCAGTTACCAGACGAAGTGGGGCGATACAGGGGCCCCATGGACGAGCATTCATGCCGTCACCAATTCCGTTGTGCAGGTAGACGGCGATACCGCGACCGGCCGCCACTATCTCCTCGACTACTTAATGGTCGTACCTGATCGGACCCCGCTGACACTTCTTGGCATCTACGATGAGGAGTATCGCCGCGAGGATGGCTCCTGGAGGATCAGCAGGTGCCGCATCGAGGTCCTCTACCAGCGGGCCGGGTAAGCCGCCGCGAACCGCCGTCTCTGAGCGGGCCCGGGTTCCCTCGGATGCAGCCACTCTTGGGCGTGCAGAAGTGTTCGTCCCTGAGGCGCCGGGCAGGGTCCGTCCTTGGTTAGCGGATCAGCCGCCTCCGGTGGGCGCGGCAGATCGTACGAACGCTTGCGTCTGTGCTCTCGGTGGCGGCCCTGACTGACCGGTTACTCACCGAACCCGACCTGGACGTTGGCCCGTACCGAGGGTTGACCATCGGCGAGGGTCACCACCTCGAGTTCGACGAGCTTGCGGCCGTCCTGCTCGCGCTTGTCAACGACGCGGCCCGAGAGGACCAGGGGATTACCCGCGTAGTCGGGGCGGCGGTAAGCCACGCGAACGCTGCGAACGGTGGCCTCGGTGCCTGCCCAATCGCTCACGTAGTTCGTGATCCAGGCCAGCTTCATCAGGCCTGGGACGACCGCCCCGCGGAAGCCCTCGCGCTGGGCAGTAGCGGAGTCGCTGAAGCGGCTCTTCGTTGCCGGGTCCTGGCCCATGAATGCCAGCGCCTCCTCCTCGGTGGGGGTGCGCTCGAACGGCGCCAGGTCGTCGTCGACGTTCAGGCTCTCGAAGGTCGCCATTGCCTGCCTCCAGCGGGCTGCTCGGCCGCGCCCCGATCATACGGCCGTCCGCAAGCGCAGCCGCACCGGGCGGCGAGAGGCCGCACGAGCGATCGGCCTCACCGCGAGATTGGGATCCCCGACCATCCGGAGATCGCCGAGGAGGTGGGGGTGGATTCGATTGAGGCGTACTGCCACCCAACGGCTAGAATCCGACTGTCTCCCGGGGGGTCGAAGACGAGCGGGCCTGCTTCGAGGGACGAAGGAGCGAAGGATGGCTGATCCGACCCGCGTCGGCATCGTCGGCGCAACGGTGACGCTCGGGGGCAGCGGCTGGGGTGCGAACGCCCACGTTCCCGCGCTGCAGGCGCTGCCCAACTACCAGCTCCAGGCCGTCTGCACCGCGCACGAGGCGACGGCCCAGGCGTCGGCGGCAAAGTTCGGGGCCGAGTTGGCGTTCCACGGGAGCGACGACTTGGTCGCGCACCCGGACATCGACCTCGTCGTCGTCTCGGTGCGCGTGCCGGGGCACCACGAGCTGGTCATGGAGGCCCTGCGCGCAGGAAAGCCCGTCTTCTGCGAGTGGCCACTCGGCGCGACGCTCGAGGAGGCGGAGGAGATGGCGAACCTCGCCCACGAGCGCAACCTGCCCACCGCCGTCGGCTTGCAGGCCCGCAGCGATCCGAGCGTGCGCTACGCGCGTGACCTGATCGCCCAGGGCTACGTCGGTGAGGTGCTGACCGCCAACCTCAGCGTGATGTCCCAAGCGGTGCTGGAACGTGGTCCGGGTCGGATCTGGCAGGCGGTGCGCGCGAACGGCGCCAATCCGCTGACTATCGCCGGCGGTCACGCGATCGACGCGGCCTGCTCCATCCTCGGCGAGGTCGTCGAGGTATCGGCCCGGGTGACGACAAGGATCACGGAATGGCGCGACGAGGACACCGGCGCGCCCGTCGCGGTCGACGCCCCCGACAGCATCGCCGCTGTGGGGCGTCTCCAGAGCGGGGCCGAGATCGCGATTCAGGTGGCGAGCGTGCCGGTCCAGCCCAGCGGCACCCGCCTCGAGATCTATGGCGACGAGGGGGCGCTTTTCCTGACGGCCCGCTCGGCGAACATCGGGCCAAACCAGCTCTTTGGCGCCCGCAGCAGCGACACACCGGCGGAGCTCCCACCGCCCGGCGAGTATCTGCTGGCTCCGGAGGGAACGCCGTCGGGCCCGCCGCGCAACGTCGCCCACGCGTACGCGCGTATGGCGGACGCGCTCGAAGCAGGCGAGTCGTTCGATCCCGATTTCGATCTGGCGGTGAGGCGGCATCGCCTCTTGGCGGCCATCGAGCGCTCCTCAGAGACCGGCGTCGCTGAGACTGTCTCCGGCTAGCTTGCAGGGGCCCGCGGCTCAGCCCGGGAGACGACCGAGAGACAGGCGGGGTGGTCGCCGTCCTCGAGGGGCGGCAAGAGGAGGGGCTCCCAGTCTGGTCACCGATCGCGGGCCGGCGACGACGCCAATGTGGGTGCCCTGCACAGCGGTCGGGGCTCGATGGGTGTTTCATGCATGGCAGGTTCTGGAACGCACGGCCGAGCGTGCGTAGCCGGCTCGATTGACGGCGCATCTGCTTGTTCCTAGCATCGCGGCGGCTTCGGAGGCGCCATGCAGCACGCTCGCCTTGGCGGAACCGGCCTTCAAGTCTCGCGGATCTGTCTCGGGACGATGACGTTCGGCGTCCATTGCGATGAGCGGACGTCGTTCGCCATCATGGACCGCGCCGCTGATGCGGGGGTGACGTTCTTCGACACTGCCGATGTCTACCCGATTGGGGGTTCCCTCGAAACGGCGGGCAGGTCGGAGGAGTTCATCGGTCGCTGGCTGAGAGGGAAGCGCGACCAATTCATCATCGGCACCAAATTCGGCGGTCGCATGGGGCCCCAACCGTGGAACCAAGGCAACTCGCGAAAGCACATCTTCGACGCGGTGGAGGGCTCCTTGCGCCGCCTCGGGACCGACTATATCGACCTCTATCAGCTCCACGGTCCCGATCCCGAGACGCCGCTCGACGAGACCCTGCAGGCGCTGGACGACCTCGTTCGATCGGGCAAGGTTCGGTACATCGGCTGCTCGAACTTCCTTGCCTACCAGCTCGCGCGCGCCCTCGGTCGCAGTGAGGCCCAAAGCCTCGTTCGATTCTCGGCGGTCCAGCCCCGCTACAACTTGCTGTACCGCGAAATCGAGCGAGAGCTTCTTCCCCTCTGCGTCGAGGAAGGGGTGGGCGTGATCCCGTACAACCCGATCGCGGGTGGCCTGCTGAGCGGCAGGCACCGTCCTGAGGCCGTTCCCGAGGCGGACTCGCTCTTCGGGCTCGGCGGCGCCGGCACGGTCTACCAGAACATGTACTGGCACGAGCCTGAGTTCGCCACGGTGGAGACCCTGACGCCACTCGCCGCAGAGGCGGGCGTTCCGCTTGCCCAGCTCGCCGTCGCTTGGGCTCTCGCCCATCCGGCGGTCACTGCTCCCATCGTTGGCGCGAGCCGGCCCGACCAGCTCGAGGACACGCTCGCTGCCGTCGAGCTGCGGCTTGATCCGGACCTGAAAACGCGACTCGACGAACTCACCGTGGAGTATCGAACGGGTGACCCGCGGGGCGACCGGAGAACGGCCTGGGCGGCGAGAGACTAGCGGACTTCGAAATCCCGTCCGCGCCGCACGCATTGTCTGCCTCCCCCCCGCGCGATCCTTGATGAGCGACGTGACGGCGGAGCGGCCGCGGGGGAGAATCGCGCGATGAAGTGGGCGGGCCGGGGAGCTTGGGGGTGCGCTGGACTCGCGCTCGCCTGTCTGCTGCTCGTCTCGTGCTCCAAGCAGGATGACGCCGCCATCGACGCACCCGAGGCGAGCGCTCTCCTTGAGCGCGCGGCGGCCCGGCTAGACGAGGTGTTGACCTTCCATTTCGTGCTCGACCACGAGGCGGGCCGGTCGCCGATAGTGCTCGACCTCGCAATGGAGCGGGCCGAAGGGGATGTCTTACGGCCGGACCGGCTGCGGGCCGAGGTGAAGGCGGTCGTCCAGCAGCTCGGGAGTCTCAAAGTCGAGGTCACCGTCGTGGCCGTGGGCGACGACGCGTGGATCACGAACCCGTTCAGCCGCGACTCGTGGGTGGCCATCCCCGGGAGCAATCCACTGGCTGAGATCTTCGACCCGGCCGCGGGCGCCACCTCGGTGCTCCGGGGAGCGCGTGATGCGCGCGTCACGGGTGAGGAGCGCGTCGACGGATACCTCACGTGGCGGGTCGAGGGGACCGTCGACGGCGGTGACTTGGAGAGCTTCACCCCAGCGGCCGAGGAAGGCTACGAAGTCGTAGGCGTGGTCTGGATCGATCAGGAGGATGACCTGGTCCGTCGGATCCGCTTGGAGGGGCCGCTCGGCTCCGAGGATGACGCCGACGTGGTACGACTGCTCGAGCTCAGCGACTTCGACAAGCCCATCGAGATCGAGCTGCCGTAGGGGTGCAGAGCGCGGCGAACGCGACGCGCTCTGCCTGGCTGCTGGTCGCCGCGCTCGGGCTCGGGGTCTTCGTCGGCGGCTTCGACCAGACGTTTGTCGTCCCCGTCCTCTCCCGCATCCTTGGCGACCTCGACATCGCCGTCGACGAGTTCGGACAGGCCTCCTGGATCGTCAACGGCTACCTCCTGGGCTACACGGTGGCGCTGCCGCTCATGGGGCGCCTGGCCGACGTGCACGGCCATTTCCGTGTGTTCGTCCTGGGGCTCGTGATCTTCATGGGCGGATCGGTCCTGGTGGCGCTTTCCCCCAACCTCCCCCTCCTGACCCTGGCGCGAGCGCTGACGGCCGTGGGCGGTGGGGCGCTCGTGCCGGTGGCGCTGGCGATGGCCGCCCACGCGTTGCCGCCGTCGCAGCGCGTGCTCGGGCTAGGCGCCGTCTCCACCCTGGACGACTCCTCGAGCCTGGTCGGGCCGCTGTGGGGGACGCTCATTGGTGTCTGGATCGGCTGGCGGGGGCTGTTCTGGATGAACATCGTGCTCGCACTGCCGGTGCTGATCGCGGTGCTGGTCCTTGCGCGACGCCAGGGTGAGCCCGCGCGAGCCGAAGGGCGCGTCGACTTCGGGGGCGGGCTGCTCCTCGCCGGTGCGCTGGCGGCGCTCACCTTTGCCCTGGCCGACGCGAGCGCGCGGGCCGCCTGGCAGACGGTGTCGCTCTACCTCGGCGCGACGGTCCTCTTTCTTGGCTTCGTGGCGCGGGAGCTGAGGGCGACCGCCCCGCTGATCGAGCTGCGGATGTTCCGCAGCCGGTCCGTTGCCATCGCGAATGCTGTCTTCCTGCTCGAGGGTGTGGCGCTCATCACGGCGCTCGTGAACGTCCCGCTAATGACGGACGTGCTCTGGGGGCAGAGCGGCGCCGGCCCTGGTCTCATGCTCGGACGGATGGTGCTGTTCATGGCCCTCGGGGGGCTCGTCGGGGGTGCGCTCGCGACGCTGGTCGGTTACCGCACCATGGCCCTCGCCAGCTTTGCGCTCACAGCCGCCGGCCTCTTCGCGATGGCGGCATGGGCGGAGCAGCCGGGGGAGGCTGCCCGCTGGATTGCGCTGGGGCTCGCGGGATTCGGCTTCACGCTCGCGGACGCATCGCTCTACGCCACCGTCATCGAAGCGGTCGAGGTAGGCCGGCGAGCCTCGGCGACAGCGCTGCTACAGCTCTTCCAGACGCTGGGCATGGTGATCGGAATGGCGCTCCTCGCGTCGGAAGGGCTGGGCCGGTTCGACCGTCGCGCCGCCGATCTCTTCGAGGCTGAGTTGTTCGACATCACCGACCGGCAGCTGCGCGAGGTGGTGCACCAGACGCTCGATGAGACGTTCGTCGTGGCAGGCGCGCTGATGGTCGTCGCGGCGCTGCTCTCGCTCTGGCTGGGGGGTGGCTGGCGGCACGGGCGGAGGTTCGGCAGAGCGGGAGCGGAAGCGGACGTCAGGACAGGAGCGGATCCTTCTGACTGAAGTGCTCGCCGTCCTGCGTTCCGGCCCCCAGCCAACCTATCGAAGCGGCAAGCTCCGGATGAGCGTCGGCCGCACGCTTGCGCCGACCTATAGCTACCGAGCGTAGACCGCCGAGCACACAAGGGTGATGTCTTCGTAGCATCCTCTCCCTGGAGATCTGATACCTGCGAACTCGGATGGCCCCTGGTTGGGTGGGTGGGTATACCAAGAACTCGGCTGCGCGGCCCCTAGCGAAGCGGCCGGAAAAACTTCCGCACGTCCTCGACGAACAGCGCAGGCTGCTCGGCCGGGCCGAAGTGACCCCCCTTCGGATGTTCGGTCCAGTGGGTGAGGTTCGCGCTCTCCTCCACCCACCGCTTCGGCGAGTAGACGAGGTCGCGCGGGGAGACCGCGATGCCCAGAGGCACCTGCCGGGCGGCTTCGGGGTTGCTGGGCGGCCGGGCCGCGGTACGGAAGGTGTGCCAGTACCAGCGCGCACTCGTGAAGAAGCTGTCCGTGAGCCAGTAGATGCTCACGAGGTCAAGGAGGAACTGCCGCGAGAACGCCTGCTCGACGTCACCGTCGTTGTCGCTCCAGTTGCGGCGCCGCTCAACCAGCCAGGCGGCCAGGCCCGCGGGCGAGTCATGGAGGGCGTAGGCAATGGTCTGGGGGTCGGTGGTGTGCACAGCCACGTGTGCGAGTGCGTCGACCCAGCGTTCTTCGAGCTGGTCGTACCAGTGTGCCTCCTCGGGGGCGAAGTCCTCGCGATCCATGCGGCTGGTGGGCCCGTCGAGGATGCCACGGAGGATGGTGAGCGTCGAAGGTGGCGATGACGGCGGGGAGACCGAGGCCCGCCGCCCGCCGCCGGCTGATGTGACATAGACGCCTCGCACCCGCTCGGGGTACTGCTGGCCAAGCTGCATCGCGATCATCGCGCCGAAGTCCCCGCCACCCGTCGCATAGCGTTCATAGCCGAGCACGTCGCTCATCAGGCGTGCCCACATGTCCACCGCCTGCACGGCCTGTACGCCGTCGACTTCGAGGGGGGTGGAGAAGCCGAACCCCGGCAGCGAGGGCACGACTATGTCGAAAGCGTCGAGCGGATCACCACCATGGGCGGCAGGGTCCGTGAGCGGCCGGATCACCTGCTCCCAGTCCCAGAAGGTCCAGGGCCAGCCGTGGGTGAGGATCAGGGGAATGGGGTCGGGCCCTTGGCCGCGCTCGTGGATGAAGTGAAGGGGGACGCCATCGAGCATCACGCGATAGTTCGCGAACGCGTTGATGCGGGACTCGGTCTCGCGCCAGTCGTACTTCGCCCAGGAGCTCAAGAACGACTCGAGGTACTCGCGATTCATCCCGTAGCGCCAGTCTTCATTCGCGAAGTCGCGCGGGAACTTGGTGCGCTCGATCCGCGATCGCAGGTCTTCGAGGGCGGCGTCGGGGATAGCCACGGTGAACGGCTCGGCTTGCATTCGACCACCTCGGTATCAGCGGCTCGGGCGTCCACAAAGCGGACGTCGGCGGCGTGAACCTTACGCGCTCATCACAAACTGAGCTGGAAACGCCAGCGCGCTCACGCAGAGTGGAGCGACCAAGGCGGGCCAGCAGAAGCCCCCGGTCGATCGAAGCGTCGTCTCAACGCACCAGCGACCACCGCATCTTGCAGCTCGCCTTCGATCACGCAGGGCTCGCGGGGCGCACCGCACGGTCACTCGCCAAGCCCGCTCCAGTGTCCCCGCCGTCCGCTTTACGACGCCGGTGCTGACCCGGCATAACCAAGAGGGACGCTCAAGAGTTCGTGAAGGACACTGCTCGAAGGGTAGGCGAGGGGCCCCGCGCGTCGTAATCTCGCCAGCGTTGGAGGCGGGGTGTGTGGAACCCCGGATGGACGCCTAACGGCGACCGGCCGGGGCCGGAAGGGAGCCTTCGGGCGACCGGAAGGGGCGCAGACCAGCGGGAAACCGACGGTTCGCGAGAAGCTCCATTTCTACCTTCGGCGAAAGGCGCGTCATCTTCGGGTGGAGCGCCCTTTTTTTCGTACCTTTTCGTACCTAAGACGGCGTCTGCCGCTCGTCCGTTCGTCGCGGGGGGCAAACTCAGGGCGACACGGCTGCACATTCGCTCGGCACCGTCGGCGAGGAGACGGCTGATCGAAATGCTCGGGCGCGGCACGGCTTCGTTATCATCGTCGCCTATCAGCTCAGGCGAGGAGTAACCCGATGGCAATTCGACTCGGAGACGAAGCCCCTGACTTCACGGCAGAAACGACGCAAGGCTCGATCAGCTTCCACGACTGGCTCGGAGATAGCTGGGGGGTGCTGTTCTCGCACCCGGCCGACTTCACGCCCGTGTGCACGACCGAACTGGGACGCGCGGCCGCGCTGAAGCCCGAGTTCGACAAGCGAAACACGAAGATCATTGGCTTGAGTGTAGACCCAGTGGGCTCGCACGAGGACTGGGCGGCCGACATTGAAGAGACGCAGGGCGCGGCCCTGAACTTCCCCTTGATCGCCGACCCCGACCGCGCGATTTCGCTCGTGTACGACATGATCCATCCCGAGGCAGACGCGACCGCGACCGTGCGCTCGGTCTTCGTCGTCGGGCCCGACAAGAAGGTCAAGCTGACGCTCACCTACCCGCCCTCGACCGGACGGAACTTCGACGAAATCCTCCGCGTGCTCGACTCGCTGCAGCTCACCGCCTACCAGAAGGTAGCGACGCCTGCTGACTGGAAGCAGGGCGAGGACGTAGTGATTCTGCCGGGAGTCTCAGACGACGAGGCAGGTGAGCTGTTCCCGGGCTACACGACGGTGAAGCCGTACTTGCGTACGACCGCACAGCCCAAGGGCTAGTTTCAAGGCCCCAGGTCAGCAAGCTTCTGGGCCAGCGGCCTCAGAAGGCCGAAGCAACTGCCGGGGAACCGAGCCTCCCGAAAGGGAGCGTCATGCCCCCCGTGCGGGGCCGCGGACCAGTAGCTCGGGGAGAGGCAACGGGTGGCGTCCTGAGACGGCGTCTGCGCTGCACGGATGGGGTCATCGTGCTCGACGGCTGAGTTCGGGGTACAGCCGGCAGACGCGGAAGGAGCCTCTCCTCGGATGGCCTGCGTGTAGCATCGGCGAGTGACCCAGCCCACCGAGATCGCGAGCGCGCCCGCTCGCACCTCCCCGGGCCTGCCGACGCTCGAGACCTTCTCGGCGTTCAAGTCGCGCCCGTTCACCTATCTCTGGATAAACACCTTCAGCTTCGGCTTGGTCCAGGCGACCCAGCGCTTTGCCTTCGTCTGGCTGGTGCTCGAGCTGGGGCGCGGGTCGGGGGCGGCCGGGCTGGTGAGCTTCGCCCTGGGCATCCCTGTGCTGTTCATGACAATCCCAGCCGGGGTACTCGCGGACCGTATGGACCGCCGAACGCTCGTGTTGGTGAGTCAGTTGGCGGCAGTGGTGGTCACGCTCGCAGCTGCGGTCGTCGTGTTCGTCGGGGCGATGACGACGGCGTTCGCGCTCGTGCTGGCCCTGGGCGTGGGGGCGACGGTGGCGGTGGGGCTGCCCGTGCGCAACGCGATCGTGCCCACGGTCGTCGAACGCGGCCGGCTCATGAACGCGATCGTGATGATGAGCATGGGCATGAACGTCTCCCAGATCATCGGGCCCGCGTTCGGTGGCCTGGCGATCGCGATCTGGGGGATCGGGGGCGCGTTCGTGGCGCAGGGCGTGGTCCTCTTGATCGGCACGGCGGCGCTCATCCCGCTTACCGTGCCTCGCGCCCGCGCCGCCTCCGAGAATCGTGCGCCCATCGACGACCTGCGCGAAGGGCTGCACTTCGTCTGGAACCATCGTGGGATCCGCACGCTCATCGTGCTGCTGTTCGGCTCGAGCATGTTCATGATGGGGCCGTTCGCGGCACTGCTCCCGCAGATCGCGAAGGAAGAGCTCGGCAAGGAGGCCTTCACGGCCAGCCTGCTGTTCGCCTTCATGGGGGCGGGCATGCTGATCAGCTCGCTGGCCCTCGCTTCGATGCCGGGGTTACGGAACAAGGGAGGGTGGTTCCTCGGCTCGATGATCCTGGGCGGCTCGATGCTCGCAGGCATCGGTCTCTCGCCCTGGTACCCGCTTACGGCCACGCTCATGTTCGTGGGGGGCCTGTCCGGGGGGTTCTTCATGAACCTGAACCAGACCCTGGTTCAAGCAAACACTCCCCACGAGATGATGGGCCGCGTGGTGAGCATCCACACGCTCGGCTTCCAGGGCATCGGCCCTTTCGGTGCGCTCTTGGCCGGCGTCTTGGCGATCGTGCTCACAGCGCCGATCTGGATGGCCATCAGCGGCGCCATCGTCGCGGCGCTGGCACTGGTCACGCTGCTTACCCAGCCGGCGCTGCGACAACTCAGCTGAAGGCGCCGGGCGCCGGTTCGAAAGCGATCACGGGGCGGCGTCGTCCGCCGGCGCCGCTGCGTTGCCCGACCTCTGTGCACCTGGTCCTCCTCCCCGGGGAGCGCGCGGCGGGGCGTATCCACAGCGAGGCGAGTGGCTTCGAGATCGCCTTCAGCGATGCCCAGGCAGGGCCCAGCGGGGCGCCGAGGCACTCTTTCGTTCTCTACCGAGACGAATACGCCTCCATTACCAAAGTCGTCCGATTTCTGGATGAGCTCTCCTCCGAGGAGCTGCGCCGGCGCGAGCGGGCGTTGCGGCACGCGTATCGGCCGGCGATTCACCGGCGCTGGGCGCGCCGCATCCGCAATTGGCTCAACACGCTGAAGGACGCCTTCTCCGATGCTGCGGCGGCCGTCGCCGGTCACGCCGGCTTCAAGGGCCAGTCCGGGCGTGCGGGGAGTACGGGCGGAGTGCTGGCCGGACCGCTTGGCCGCGCTCACGACGCTCTGCTCGAGCGGCACATTGGGCATCGCGTGGTCGTGGTGGTCGAGGATGGCGACGGCGAGGAATACGTTGGCGTCTTTCGCGAGTACAGCAGCGTCTTTCTGTCCATCGCTGACGTCGAATCCCCATCGGATTCGGGCGAGCCGAGGATGGCGGACCTCATCCTCTCGCGTCCCCGCTGGGTCGTCCGGGCGGCGGCCGAGCCGAACTAGGCAGAGCAGAGATTCGTGCCCAAGCGCGGGACGTCCGCTCATCCGCGGTACCGCAGATTGACTTCCCCCACGGCTCAGCGTCGGGCGGCGTCCATCTCCTCCACGCTTGTGAACTTGAGCCGAGGACGGCCTGCTGCCTCGCCTCGGGCACGCTCCAGCTCGTCGATCACGAGCCAGTCGTCGAAGGTGAAGTAGCGGGGCCGCTGAGACCGCAGAGTGGCCGCTACCTCTTCTGAGTCTGGGGCAGAGGGGTCCAGCGCCAGACCGCTCCGCGCATCTTCCAGCATCGAGCCGGCGGTCTCCCGCGCGTCGGGCTTGTTCGTCCCGATGACGCCACTCGGACCGCGTTTTATCCAGCCGGCAGCGTAGATCCCCTCACAGCGATGGCCGTCGCTCGGGTCGAGCACGCGTCCCCGGTCGTTCGGAAGCACGCCCCAACGCTCGTCGAAGGGAAGGCCTGGGAGGGGCTCGCCGCGGTAGCCCACGGCTCGAAAGACGAGCCCGGCCGGGAGGTCCTCGATCTCACCCGTAGCTTCGGCGAAGACGGTGCCGGTTGCTTTGGCGGCGATGCGGTTTCTGCTCAGGGACAGCGATCTCACAGCATCGTGTTCGTTCGCACTGAAGGCCCCGACAGACGCGAGGAAGCGGAGGTGGAGGCGACGGGCCTTCCCCGCGGGAGCGGCCTCGGCCAGCCCCTCGAGGAGCGCGACGTTGCGCTTCGCCGCCCGGTCGTCGCCCGCATCGAGCGCGGCCCGACTGACGTCGTCCAGCTCGATCTCCTCGGGCCGAAGGATCAGGTCGGCGCCGTCGAGCTTGGCCAGCTCGCGGAGCTCAGGCGGTGTGAACGCCGCTTGCGCAGGGCCTCGTCGCCCAAGGACGAAGACCTCCTCCACGCCGCTCGTGGCAAGCGCCGAGCGGGCGTGCTCGGGCATGTCGGTCGCAGCCAGCTCCGCGGGCGTGAGGCAGAGCATGCGCGCGACATCCAGCGCTACGTTTCCCATGCCAATCACCGCCACCCGGGGCTGCGTGAGTGCGAAGCTCCGGCTGCGGAAGTCGGGGTGCCCGTTGTACCAGGCCACGAAGTCGCGGGCCGCGTGGACGTTCTTTAGATCCTCGCCAGGGACGCCGAGCGTCCAATGGGAGGTTGCGCCGGTGGCGAACAAGATCTGGTGGTAGTGCCGTTTCAGATCCTCGAGAGCGATATGGGTGCCGTATTCGACGCCCCCGAAGAAACGAACTCGGGGGTGGCGAGCGATGGCGGCGAACACCCTGGTTACCGACTTCACCCGCAGGTGGTCGGGCGCCACCCCGTAGCGCACGAGGCCGAAAGGCGTCGGCAGCCGGTCGAACATGTCGATCTCAACCGCTGGGTCCTCGGAATCGAGTAGCGCCTGGACCGCGTAGAACGCGGACGGGCCCGCACCGATGACCGCTACCCGCAGCGGGCCAGTCCGCTCGGTCATCACGCTGAGCCGGAACCGCGGCGCACTATGCCTCCGGTTCCTCCATCACCTGAGTCTGCAAGGTCTCGACCTCACCACGGAGGCCGTCCAGCCGGGCCTTGACGACATCACCGACCGTGACCACTCCCACGAGCTCACCGCGATCGACGACGGGCAGGTGACGGAAGCGGCCTGCGATCATCTGCGCGAGCAGGGCTTCGACGTCATCCCCGGGGCTGCCCTGGACCACGTCCCGAGTCATCAGCGTTGCAACCTCCCGTTCGAGGTCGACCGCGCCAAGGGCCGCCGCGCGCACGATGTCGCGCTCTGAGAGCATGCCGACGAGCCTCCCCGGCGCCTCGACGACGGGGAGGCAGCCGATGTCGTGCTCGGCGAGGAGCGCCAGCGCCCGCCCAAGCGTCTCGTCCTGCGCGATGGTGAGCACGATAGGCGGTTTCGTCGCAAGAACGGTCTCGAGCTTCATCTTCCTAGCCGCCCGGCTCTAGCGGCCAGCCGGGTGCAACGAGCGCGGCGGCCACGCAGGTTTGATCTGCATGCCGGACCCCGCCCTCTGGGCCCATCGCCGTCGTTACTGGCACCTCACCACCTTGCCCGTCGATTCCAAGCAGCCTAACCGGCCGGCTCGCCCACCACGATAGCGCTTGGACGTGGGGCGAATCGAGGGGCGCGATGAGCTTTGCGGGGCCATTTTTCGCTCGGTACGTCTGAGGTGGTGCAAGGCGATCTGACCCCACTGGGCCGGGCGCGTAGGATTCCGGCGAATACCGTGCAAGACCCCGCCTGCTGCCAACCCCAAAGGAGGAGCTCGCGTGGACATCGCCGAGTACTCCCTCAGCCTGAGTGAGTGGCTGTATGTCTTCGCAGCCGCACTCTCGACGGCAGCGATATTGTGGGGAGCCGCGCTCGTCGCCTGGTATAGCCGCCGGAGGGCCCTTCCTGAGTCCCTGGCCGGGGCGGCGGTTGTCGTCTTCGGCGCGGCAGCACTGTCTTACTGGCTCACGGGATGGACAGGTACGACCTACGGCTTCAACAGGCTCGACATCAGTGAGCTCTTCGCGAAGGTCTTGGTCGCTCTCGCGCTATCAGGCGCGTTGCTGGCAGGCGCGGTGGTGGTCGCAGTGGCGTTGGCTGCCCCGCTGCGTGGTTTCTCCGCGGGCCGCAGGCGCGCTCTTTTGATCGCGGGTGGCCCGCTCGTCCTGCTCGCTGCCGCCGTGCCGGCGCTCGCCTGGGCCGTACGCGACAGCGCTCCTTCGGGCCACCCGAACAACACGGATCTCGCGGGTGCTCTGCCCGCTGACATCGTCGCCCAGGGCCTCGAGTTTCCCACCGGTCTCGCGATCGGACTCGATGGGGAGGTGTTCTTCAGCGAGCTTGGCGGTCGGATCGGCGTCGTCCGCCCTGCCAGCGAGCCCGGCCCCTTCCCGGTGCACACGGTGGCACAGCTGCCGGTGCCTCCAAATGGCCGCCTCTTCCATATCGCGCTGCACCCCGAGTGGCCTTCGAGCAACTACCTGTACGCATCGGTGCAGCAGGTAGTCGAAAGCGAGCTTGGCCTCGCCATCGTGCGCTTGGCGATCGTGGAGGGTCGCGCCGCCCAGATAGACACGCTCGTCGAGCGGCTGCCAACCCCTGACCGCGGCCTACACTTCGGGACGGCAATCGCCTTCTGCGAAGGCGCTTTCTATCTGACCGTGGGCGAAGGTGAGCCCTCCGCGGGCGACAGAGCCCTCGTGCAGGTGCCCGCCAGTGCGGTTGGGAAGGTTCTCCGCTACCGGCTCGAAGGCGCCGACCTGGCCCCCGCCGGGACGATCCACGACGATCCGCCCGTCTTCGCCATGGGGTTCAGGAATCCCTTCGCGGTAACGTGTGACCCTGTGACCGGTCTCCCCCTCGTCGCGGACAACGGACCGGAGACGAACGATCAGATACGCCTCGTGCGGTCCGGCTCCAATCACGAATGGCCCTTCAGCGCATCGCGGTCCATGTTCACTCCGGCGCTCTACGACACGGGGGGGGGGCCTCACCGTTGGACCGACCGGTATCGTGAGCCGCCCGCTGGACGACGGCTCACGCGAAGTGTTTTTCAGCGCCACAAACACCAATAGCGTGTATCGGTTCGTTGTAGCGAAGGAATCGGAAGCGGCGTCGCGGCTCCAACTGGCCTACCAAGGAGAAGAGCTACTGCTCGCGATGGCCCTCGGTCCGGACGGATGCATCTACTTCGCGACCAGGACCGCAATCTGGAGGCTCCGTGAGCCAGCTTGCTGACGTAGATCGCGCGGCCCGCTCCGACCATGCTGCTTCACCCCTCGTACTCGCGCATCCGCCCCGGAGCGGTAGGCGCGCCCATCGGGCTGGGCTATAGCAGTCACACACGGGCAGTCGCCCGGGAAAGCCACAGTCGATGTCGCTCACCATCGTCATCAGCTACCGCCGTCAGGACAGCGCCGGCTGGGCTGGTCGCATCTACGACCGGCTGGTCGAGCACTTTGGCGAGTCCGCGGTCTTCATCGACATCGACAAGATCCGACCGGGCGACGACTTCGCTGAGCGCATCCTCGACACCATCAACTCGGCCGATGTGTTCGTCGCCCTGATCGGGCCGGATTACCTCGCCACGCCTGCGGGCAGCAACGAGCCCAGGCTCTTCGCCGAGAACGATTACGTCCGCCTGGAGGTCGGCACGGCCCTCGAAACGGGGACACGGGTCATCCCCGTGCTCGTGGACGGTGCCACGATGCCCGCTCCCTCTGACCTGCCCGAGCCAATCCGCGCCCTCGCCTCCAAGCACGCCCATGAGGTGAGCCCCACGCGCTTCCGCGCTGACGTCGATCAACTCATCACTGCTCTAGACGAGCTCACCGAGGAAGGAGCGTTTGGCCAAGCGGGCAGCGCCGCCGCCGGCATCGAAGTAGAGCCATTAAGTCCTCCGAAGACCAGCGTGCACGTGCCTGCATCCCCGCTCGGGGCTGGCGAGGATGTACCAAGTATTCCGAGTGGCCTGGCGTTGACGGATGCTCCCGAGATCCGCTACGCGCGCACCGACGATGGCCTCAACATCGCTTACTGGACGCTCGGCGCCGGACAGCCGCTCCTCTTGCTCTCGGGGCTGAGCCACGCCGAAGCTGGGTGGGAACTAGACGAGCAGCGCCACTGGCTTGAGCAGCTCGCCGCCCACTATCAAGTGGTGCATGTCGACTTTCGCGGCCGGGGCTTGTCCGATTGGAGCGACGTAGCTGCCTACGGGCCAGACGATCTCTGGCTCGACGTCGAGGCGGTCGTGGGAGATGTCGGGTTCGCGGAGTTCTCGATCCTGGCCAACGGCGCGGCTGCCCGTTACGCAGTCGCGTTTGCCCAAGACCACGCCGATCGCGTCTCCCATCTGGTCCTGTGGGCTCCGAACCCGGGAGAGCCGTCGGGCCGCTTCCGTGCCGTGATGGCTGCCAGGGACCTCGACATCGACGTAGCACGCCGGGCATTTATTCAAGAGATCCTTGGGGCCGACTCGGGCGACACCGGCCGTCGTCTCCGTGAGTTCACAGAGAAGAACGACGAGCCGCTCGACCCTCTCGTTGGACCCGCCATAAGGAAGTTCGATGCGACGCCTCTGTTGCCGAACCTCTCGACTCCCACACTGGTTCTTGCTCACGCTGACTCTCGGTTGTTCCCCAACGTTCGGTCCGTGCGCGGAGTAGCGGCAGCAATCCCGGGAGCACGGCTCGTGAGCATCCCAGGTACGACGGGCTTGATATCCCATGGTGATACCCGCCCCATCTTGCGAGCCTTGGAGAGCTTCCTTGGCCCTGCCGACCGAAGCGACTGAGGCGCGCCGGGCTGAGCGATTCGATTCCGTCTTCACCGGGCTCGGAGTCAGCGTGTGCGTGCCATGCGCCTTCGCCACCACCAACTCCGCACGGAACGGATCGACATTTGGCGTGGCAAAACACCATCCTTTGGCCCGACGGGATATTCGTGCCCCAGAGCTTTCCCGGCGAACACGGGGCTCATCATCCACGCCGCCCCCAGGTGGCTCAGGAACCTGTCGTCCGATCAGCGCAAGCGCAGCGCGAGTCCATGCAGCCCGTGCGCAAGGTGGCTCGGGCTCAGGGTGGCTTCGGGGTGCTCCTTTCGCTATAATTGAGCCTCTCTAAGATTCGGCCAGCGGCGCCAGTGGCCGCGCTCTACCCGCGAGGAGGTTGGCAGTGGGCATCCAAGGTATCGGACACACTTCGATCACAGTCAAAGACCTGGATCGGGCCATCGAGTTCTACGAAAAGCTTGGATTCACGGCCCCAACCGGCCGGCTTGACCTAAAGGGTGAGTTCATCGAAACGCTCCAGGCGATTCCGGGGGCGGACCTCACCGCCGCCACGCTCACGCTCGATGGTTACGCGCTTGAGGTCATGACCTACCACGCGCCGACGGGCTACGACCACAGTCCGCTGCGGACCTCCGATGTCGGTGGTTTTCATATCTGCCTCATGGTCGACTCCGCCGACGATGAGTACGCGCGGTTGAAGGCGGAAGGCATGCAGTTCAAGTCGGGAGTGCTCGACTACGACGGCGGGGTCCGCGTGGTCTACGGCTGGGACCCGGACGGGAACACGATCGAGCTTCTGTCCCGCCACGAAAGCTGATCCGAGCCGCGTGCTCACCGGAGGCGCATTATGACCGCTGAAGCCCCAACGAAGGCTTCCGACGCCAACGCTTTCGGGCGGCCTTTGACCCCTTCGGAACATCGCCGCACACCAGCGCGGCGGACCCTCCCGTTCGAGGACCGGCCGGAGGCCGAGTTCAAGGAGGGGATCGACGCGCTCACCCTGCTCCTCACGGATCCGCGGCAGTGTGACCTCCAGCAGGCGCTACACGCCCTGTACCAGACCGAGCTCGGAGGGCTCGATGTATTCGGCCGCGCCCTCGTTCACGCATCCGACTGGGCGAAGGAGCAGGAGCAGGAGCAAGGCCGCTCCGCCGAAGACATCGTCCCGTGGGGCTTCGAGCTGGCGTACGCGCGAATCCTCTGGGATGAGGTGCGGCACAGTGAGCTCGCACGCGCTATCGCTCACAACCATGACATCCATCTCGGCGATTTCGTCGATGGGTTCCGTCGCGATGGAATCCAGGAGTCGCCGCTCTCCATGGACCCGGCGATCACCTCTGCCTCGATAAACAGCGGCGGCGAGGGGATGGCCATGAACCTGTTCTCCGCGCTGATCAGCATGGCCCAGGAGCTCGAGGACGCGGACATGGAGGTCGCGTTCGATTTCAACCACGCGGACGAGATGATGCACGTCTCCGTCGGGGACCACTGGGTCCCGCGGCTCACCGAGAACGACCCGGAGAGACGCAAGGCTGCCCTCATGGCGCAACGGGCCTTCGAGGACAACGTCATCGCGATGCAGAATGGCGAGCACGTCCCGGGTTCCAACATCCACATGGCCTTCTAGCGGATCGATGCCTCGTCGCTACCGCGATCCCTTCTTCGGCGAGCGGTTCGTCGCAGATACGGCGAATCTCGTTGTCCACGACTGCGACAACGAGGTTCCCGGTGACGAGGGCTGCCTGATCGGCAACATCGCGCGCGAGGATGGGCACGCCTTCGACGATGCTGCGGAGGCCCGCGCAGCGCTCGCGGCGGATCACCGCCCCTGCCCGCACTGCCTCGGCAACGAAGACCCCGATGATGATCGTCCGGGCCGCTATGCCTCGCTTGGTGCCCGCCCGATCCGGCCATGATTGGCGTCACGACCCTGAACGGGCCAGCCTCCGGATCGCCGGGATCGAGGCCGGAGCCGCCTGTCCCTGCGAGTTGGGGCGCCTTTAGACTCGCTGGATGACTTACGTTATCGACAAGGACGCGTGCATCAATTGCGGCCTCTGCCGGCGTGCCTGCCCCACGGACACCATCCACTATTACGACACCGCCGACTTCATTCACACGATTTATCCGGAGGAGTGCATCGACTGCGGGAAATGCGTGCCAGTGTGCCCGGCCGACTGTATCAGCATCGATCCGAGCTACGTTCATGACCCCGAGGAGCTGGCAAACGCGAAAGCAAAGGCCCGTGAGTGGGCGCGGAAGCGCCGCGCGGGTGAGCTGAATAGCTGGAACCTGCCATTCTCAGGATGATGGCCGCATCACCGGGGACCCTCGCCCGGAGTTATACTGGCGCTGTTCAGTGGTAGCGAGCCGCTGACGCGGACTTCACCAGCCCCATCAGATCGAAGCTCGCGGACGAGGTTGCAACGTGGTCTTGACCGAAGCGCAGGAAACCAAGGACTTTCACGAGCCGCTCACACCTTCTGAGCACGCGCGTGATCCCGAGCGCCGCTTCCTCCCGTTCGAGAGTCGCGGTGAGAGCGAGTTCAAGGAAGGCGTGGATGCGCTGACGCTGCTTCTCACCGATCCGCGAGCGGTTCCGGTCGACCAGGTGCTGCACGCCCTCTATCAGACGGAATTAGGCGGCCTCGACGTTTTCGGCCGTACGCTGGTCCACTGTCGGGACTACGCCGATCAGCGAGCCGAGGCGGAGGGCCGCGATACCTGGGACGTTGTCCCCTGGGAGTTCGAGAAGGCCTACGCGCGCATCCTCTGGGATGAGGTGCGCCACACGGAGCTCGCTCGCGCCCACGCACACCGGCACGACGTCCATCTCGGCGATTTCATCGATGGCTTCCGGAAGGAGGATCGCCAGGAGACTCCACTCTCGTTGGATCCGGCGATCGTCTCGGCGACCATCAACAGCGCGGGCGAAGGACTCGCCATGAACCTCTTCTCGGCGCTGATCACGATGGGGCAGGAACTCGGCGATGCCGATTGGGAGACCGCCTTCGACTACAACCACGCGGACGAGATGATGCATGTCTCGGTCGGTGACTATTGGGTTCCCCGCCTGACCGAGGGGGAGCCCGAGCGTCGAGAGGCTGCCATGAAAGCTCGCCTTGCCGCGGAAGAGAACATCATCGCGCTCCAGGACGCCGACCACGTCCCCGCCGGCAACCTGCACATCGCGATCTAGGGGCGCCCGAACCATCGTCCGTGCGGGCAGCGTACGCTCGTGCCCCTGCAACTGAGGTTCCGGGTAGCGCGGGTGCGCCCCACCGTCCGAGTGCTCAATTCGGGGACGCGAGCCGCGCGCAGGCAGCTCCGAAGGCAGCAGGTCAGTTACTACTCTGAGACTGAAGTTATACCGACTAGTAGTAGCGGGAAGGCGGCTCTCCGAGGTTGCCCGCCACGCCCCCCGATTCCCCCAGGGCGTGCTCGAGTTCTGTCTGCCATGCAAGCGCCTCGCGACGCCGCTCGGGCGTATGCGCTAGCTCCTCGAAGATCCCCTGGCCCCACCAGGCGTGCTCCTCCTCATCGATCAGGATGAACTTGAGCACGCGGATGGTCGGCGCGTCGCTGATCTGGTCCGTCGCCGCGATGTGGTATCTGTAGTTCGCGATGATGTGGGGCTTGAGGACACGGTAGAGCCCGGCAACGCGCAGGAGCGGGTCCTCCTCGTCCTGCAGCATCTCGATGAACTTCACGAAGCCCTCACTCGGCGGATCGAAACGGTCGACCGAGCGGTCGGGGTAGGGGCCGTGGGCCCCGCGAACCCGCAGTTCCGGCAGTCGCTTGCCGAGCGAATCGGCGTGCGTGGAGCAGTGGTAGGCATGCGTATGGAGGCCAAGCTTGACTTTGATGTCGCCGATCGTGGCGGGCCAGCCTGCCTGCGCGCGCATCATCTCTCGTTCCGCATAGCGGTAGTGCATGAGCCGGCGGGCGTTCTCATCGACGGTGAACGCCCCGCCTACGTCTCGTCGATCGATGATCAGGTCCGGCATGTTGGTCGCCCACCTTTCGGTCGCTCAACCGTACGGCTGGCTACGCCCACGATAACCGCCGTAGCCCGGCTAGAACTGGCCCCGCAGCCGTGGGTCGAGAACATCGCGCATCACGTCTCCGAGAAGGTTGAAGCCCAATACGGTAAGACTGAGCGCGGCCCCTGGGAAAAGGAACAACCAAGGGGCCGCGATGAACGCACTTCGGTTTTGGCCGGAGAGGTCAGCGCCCCACGATGGAGTTGGTGGGGGCACGCCCAGGCCCAGAAAACTCAGACCTGCCTCCGCCAGGATGGCCGCCGGAAGAACCGCGGAGGAGATGACAATAACTGGAGGGAGGACGTTGGGAAGCAGGTGTTTTACGAGGATGCGGACCCTGCCCGCGCCCACCACCTCCGCCGCCTCCACATAGGTGGCTGCAGCGAGGTCAACCACGATCCCGTGGGTTACGCGCCCGATGGCGGGAGCGAGGAAGACGCCAATCGCGACCGAGACAACGAGAAGACTCGGCTGGAAGATGGCGATGGCGATCAGGAGGAGAATGATGTTTGGGATCGAAAGAGCGACGTCGATCCCGCGCTGAAGCACCTGTTCCACCCAGCCGCGCAGGTAACCGGACAGCATGCCAATGACGAGCCCACCCGTGACCCCGATGAGAACGGCGCTCAGGCCCACGATCATTGCCGGCCGCGCGCCGTAGACAACCCGGGACCACGTATCGCGCCCGAGGCGATCGGTCCCGAAAATGTGCTTCCACGAGGGCCCCTCGAGGAACTCACTGATCGGGCCGTTCGCCTCCGGGTCGTGTGTCGCGAGAAGCGGGGCGAAGATCGCAAAGATTGTCGGGATCGCCACGAGCAGGATGCTCGGCAGGGCGACGGGGTTCTTGCGGAAGAAGAGTCGCACGGCCCGGACAGTCTGCCCGCGCGGCCGCAGATTCTCGGCGAACGCCGACTCGGGTGCGCCGGTCGTCTCCTGGCTCACGAGCCGCTTCTCCTTCGGTCCTCTGCCCTCATGCGCCTAGCTGAAGCGAATGCGGGGGTTGATCGCCCCGTAGAGGATGTCGGCGGCGAGGGCGACGAGCATGAACCAGCTCGCAGCGATCATCGTGATGGCCTGCACGACGTTGTAGTCGCGATCCCCAATCGCGGTAAGCAAGAGCCGGCCCATGCCCGGGAGCGCGAAAATCTGCTCGATGATGACCGTCCCTCCGAGGATCGCGCCCACCTGCAGGGAAGCGAGGGCCACGACTGGGATCAGCGAGTTGCGCAGCGCATGTCGCATGATCACCACGCGCTCCTGCAGGCCCTTGGCTCGCGCCGTCCTGACGTAGTCCTGGGTAAGCGTCTCGAGCATCGTGGACCGGGTGAGCCGGGCGAGCACGCCCGAACCAGAGAGTCCCAGCGCGACGGCCGGCCAGACAACGAGGCTCAAGTTTTTGAGCGGATCATCGAGGAAACCCTCCCAGGGCCGGGCTGGCGTCCATCCAAACCAGATAGCCGGGAGGACAACCATCAGTGTGGCGACCCAGAAATTCGGTACCGAGAGGAAGAAGACCGCAGCAAAGCGGCCAGCGTAGTCGGCCACGCCATTACGGAAGACGGCCGAGATGATGCCGATCATCACTCCCAGCGGCATCGAAATAAGGAGTGCCATGAGAGACAGCTCCAGGGTCACTGGTAGCGCCTGCTTCAGTAAGTCAGTAACCGGCACTTCACGGGCATTACTAGAGCGGACAATTGAGATCCCGAGGTCACCCTGCGCAAGGTCAGTCCACCAGTTGGTATATTGCTCCCATTTCGGATCGTTTAAGCCCCACAGTTCCCGAAGGGTTTCTACTTTCTCCTGATCTCCTGAAATACCAACGTAGACCTGGGCAGCGTCCCCCGGCATCACGCGCGTCAGTATGAACACCAACGTACCGACTGCCCAGACAAGCGGCAGCATCAGCAGCAAGCGACGAATGACGTACTGGCGCACCGTGCCTCCGATTGACTCGCGATGCTACTGGTCTACGTATCGAGCCAGAGGTCAGTTTGGAACCTATGGAGGTTAGGTGATGTCGTGTTCAGACCTTTCACACGATCGTACAGTAGTGCTTTTGTCGGTCCACTGGGTAGGTCCAAGACCACGTAATCTTTGATTGCGATCCGCTGCGCCCTTTGGATAACGTCGAGAAGCTCCTCGGCATCGAACGTCTCCTCTGCCTGGGCGATAAGAGCCTCAACTTCATCGTTATGATGGTTCCAGAGACCGTTATAACCGGCATCGAGCTGGAGCTGGAAGCCGTTCCCAACTGGGTCTTGGTTACCAAAGGTGCTGGACACGAGGAAGCCGAAATCACCGCCGACGACCTTGTCGAGAGTGAAGGCATCATCGCGTTTGAGGTTGATTCCGGCCTCCAGGATCATGGCCTCACCGCTGTCCGTGTTTCGGGCATTAATGTCCGTGCCCGTCCGGCCCAGCATCACGATCTCCGGGCTTCCAGCAGCCTCATAAAGCGCCTTCGCTTCGACAGGGTCAAACTTCTGGAGTTCACGTAGCTCCGTCTGGGGCAGCGCCCAGACGGTGAGCCCGCTGGTGATCGGGCCGTTGTAAAGACCCTCCCCCCCGTGTACCTCATCGATCATGCGGTCGTAATCCATCGCGAGTGAGCATGCTTCCCGCGCGCGGACGTCAACATTTTCCACGTTGAACGCGTAGAAGTAGGGCGTAATTGTGGCGAAATTGAACTCCCCAAGGTCGGGAGTCGAGTCAAGGAGCTCGCGCGTCGTGAACGGATCAAGGAGCGAGCTCGCGCTATCGTAGTAGTCGATATCGCCCGATTTGAGGAGGCTTGCAAGGGCCAGCCCATCGGGCGCAGCCCGGTCTTCCCAGCCATCGAGGTAGGGAATACCCGCCTTGTGGTAGTTGGCCTGGCGGCGCAGAACGAGGCGAACCCCGTCCTCGAGGGACTCGACCTGGTGCGGTCCCGTGCCGATCGGGTTCGCCTTGAGATCACCGAACTTTTCGACCGCCTCCTGCGCGATGAGGGCGTAGGCGTCTACCGCGAGAACGTCGAGCGTGAACGCGTAGGGCTTGTTCGTGACGAGCTTCACCGTCTTCTCATCCGGGCCCTCAACGCTTTCGATCCAATTCCAAGTCCGAGGGGAGAGGATCGTCTCATCCGCGACCTGGTAGTAGCGCATCCAGGAGTAAGCGACGTCTGCGGAGGTCGCCGCGCGACCGTTGACGGGGTCAAGGTCGTGGAAGTGCACGTTGTCTGCCATCGTGAAGATGTAGTTGTTCTTGTCGACGATCTCCGTCTCCGCGGCGAAGTTCGGCTGGAGCTCGAGCGTCCCTGTATCGCGGGTGAAGGGCCCGTCGT
>Ga0310121_10000220_pt1 | contig 62309 bp, 50 predicted proteins | sample CB27_Tmax_986_MG_FD_203504 | JGI IMG/M metagenome (GOLD analysis project Ga0310121, IMG submission 203504) | Marine microbial communities from Western Arctic Ocean, Canada - CB27_Tmax_986 | ecosystem: Environmental > Aquatic > Marine > Oceanic | place: Canada: Western Arctic Ocean | collected... | reverse complement strand
TTCCCCGGTCTGACGAGCGACTGCCTCGTCCTGCAACCTCTCGACAAAGCCGCGAAATGACAACCCGCCTGTCACTTCGAACCGACGTGCAAGCTCTGCGAGCTGAAGCACATTGGCAAGCACTTGCTCGCCCGCTGGCCGCATGACAAAGCCAGCGTGGGCGCGCGTAGCACGAAGCAGCCGTCCGACGGTCCCCGAGACAGGTACGGTGTTTCGTTGTCGATGCAGTGCTTGGAGAAGCCCAAGCGCGTCGACGACGGGCAGCAAATGGGTGACTGAGTCGTCATCCGGCGCTGGTGACCGAAGCTCGTCCGGGATCCGGAACGGGTGAAAACGACCAAATCGCTGCCGATACTCGAACAGCACTTCGTCTTCGATGGCAAACAAGGAGCCGCGTAGGGTCGCGAAGACGGAGAGTTGGTCATCGGGCCACTCAATGGCCGACAACGCAGCCCGCATCGTCGCTACCTCTTCTCGCGTATGGAACGTACGCCCTCCCACGAGCAGATGGGGCACGCCGCGCGCTTCGAGCGCGCTGACGTATCCACTCGTCACATCCCGGCCAAAACTCTCAAAACGTCGAAACAGCAAGCAGACATGACGCGCCGTCACGGGCACCCGCACCCCGCCGTGTTCGGTCACGGTCCAGCCGCTGTCGCTCACGAGCCACTCGACAAACGCTCCCACAGCATCGGGCAGCGACTCGTCGATCGCCCGCGCGGTCAGTCTCCACGCGCCATACGGCTTTGGCACCGGGAGGGCCACGATCGATGGCTGATCGGACGGATCGTCGCGATGAGGAGAGAGCGGTACATAGTCGGCCTGGGTCGACGTCTCATTCTTCGGCGATGCGGCCCGCAATGACGCCGGCGGTACAGTCCGCAATGAGATTGACGGTGACGATGACGCTCCCTCCTTCGGTGCCCGTGTCATGAGCGGAGCAAACGTGCGGTTGATCGCGTGTTGAATGGACGGCACTCCCCGAAAGCTCGTGGTGAGGGAAACAAGTGAGACGCCGCACTTTTCCAACTGCTGTTTGACCTGGTAATACGTCCCGACGTCTGCCCGGCGGAAGCGATAGATGGCCTGCTTCGGGTCGCCGACGATAAACAATTTTCCGACCGCCGGCGTCACCTCTACCCAGTCGCTCTCATTCGGGTCATCGGCCGTGAGAAGCAGCAAGATCTCAGCTTGGAGAGGGTCCGTGTCTTGAAATTCATCGACGAGTACATGGGTATAGCGACGCTGAAAGTCCTGACGCACGTCGTCGTGGTCGCGAATCAGGTCGCGGGCTTTGAGCAGAAGATCGACAAAATCTAGACACCCGGCGTCTATCTTGAGGTTGCCGTATCGCTCGATTGGCGCCTGTAACTCTTGCTGCAGGAGCGCGACGAGATTGGCGTCGGCCACGCGTCGGAAGCGACGCAAGACATCCACGATCTTCCCATGCTGCTCGAGCACTCGCGACCGAGGGATCTCTGGGCCGTAGCTCGTCCCGCTGCCATGAGGCGGCCGCGCGAACTTCCAGTTTGCCTCGAGCTCGATCAGCTGGGCTTCGATCCCATCGTAATCTCGCCGTCGCGCGCTACGCAGACGGTCTTTGGACTCGATCGCCTTGGCCACAAGACGCGCGGGATGGGTTGCCCGATAGAGCCGGTCGCTCGTGTTGCTCGCCCTGGCCGTGAGTTCGGAGAAGTCGTGAAGATGAGCGACGATCTGGTCGACGATGGCGTACCGCTGGAACTCTTCTTGACGATACGGAGCGGAGAAGTCGCGCCACCCCGCCAGCCGCCAGGCGGCCGCCCGGAGCCGGTTCGTTCGCCCGTGTGACGATTCATCGGCATCGTTGAATCGAAACGTCGAGCGGCGCCGCAAGGCCCGGCGGACCCCTTCCGGCGGATCGGCGAGAACGGCTTCGAGCCATTGGTCGAATGCCTGCGCGAATAGACGCGCGGCCTCCGGTTCGGGTAGGACGTCGAACTGGGGATCGACGCGCGCTTCGACCGGACGCTCGTGCAGCAAGTCGGCGCAAAACCCGTGAATGGTCCCGACCTGCGCCTCTTCGAGATGAGCAATCGCGTGGTCCAAGTGATGCGCGACATGCCGTCCGTGTTGGTCGGGCTCCGCGTGTAACCCATCGCCATGACGCGCGCGTTCCAGCTCTTCGCGAAGCCGCAACTTGAGCTCGCCGGCGGCCTTCTCGGTGAAGGTCACCGCGAGCACCTCGTCGACCCGCGCGGCCCCCGACCCCAAGAGATTCACGATACGCGCGACGAGCTCTGTGGTCTTGCCGGTGCCCGCCGCAGCTTCGACAAGCAACGACTCCTCGAGCGAGGTCCGAATACGGACCCTCGCGTCTTTGTCAACGAGCGGGCGTCGAGGAATGGGTTGTGTCATGTCGAGTCGCGTTGGATCGAATCGTGGTCCCGTGGCGCAGAAGCAACACGCTCCCGCAGCCACAAGGACCCCGGGTTCTCACGGCATGCGACGCAAAGCGGCGAGATCCGCGAGCTTTGATTGGTCCTTCTTTCGCACCCGGGTCTCTTCCCACGGGCCACACACCTCCCGAAAATCGCACCAACGACACGCGCCTTCCCGTGGAGCGGGCACCAGCTCACCGGCTATCAGCGCGCGGTCAACCACCTCGAGCACTTCGATGCCCTGACGACGCTCGCGGTCCCCCAGCGTTACAGAGCGCACTCCAAACGCGCCGGCAACCGTCCCAAAAAACAATCGTGACGCGTGCACACCGCGGGCCAAGGCGTGCTCGACCGCGAGCCCATACAACACGGGTTGTAAAACCTCACCGTGCCCTACGACCATTCGGTCCCGGGTCCGGTCCCGCCCCGTCTTGTGGTCAGTGACCCGAAGCCCTCCGTCGGACGTCGGACCGGCCTTGGCCTCGATCAGATCCACGACACCGTGCAGCTGCCACTTTCCGTCCAGACGTACTGGTTCCGAAAGGCTTTCAGCGTCTCGACCCGAACCGCCGCCAAAACCAAATCCGAACTCGGCGTGGATGGGAATCCATTCGCCTCCCTCTTCGGCGACCCGCTGCAGCCATCCCTTTAGGTCGATACGCATGGACTCAATCTCGTCGGCCCACACTCGGTCAATCGCCGGCGCGAGATCTTCTTTGTAGGCATCGGCCACCCGGTTGAGCGTGGTATCCAGGACGCGGTCCGCCTTCCGCAGGGTGTCGGTCGTCACCGGCAACCCCTTGGTCTCTTTCAACGCACGCACAAACTCGGCTTGCACTTCGTGAAAGAGACGGCCACGCGTCAGCGGGTCCAGCCGTTCGAGTGGCTGGATCTCCTCCCGGGGTTCCAGTCGATAGATCGTGGCCAGGAGAAACTGATACGGGCATCGTGCAAAGCGCTGCAACGCCGATACGGAATAGGGCCGGGCAGTCAGACTCTGAGCCGCCAATGCCGTCCTGGCAACGCTGTCCTCGGCCATCCCGTAGAGTCCGTCGTATCGGGACCAGGGGACACGCCATCGCGCCCACCGGGTGAGCAAGGAGCGCCGCAGACCCGGGTTCAACGTCAAGAGATAGCGAGCCCTCCCTTCGATCGCGGTGACCTCCTGCTTCAGGAGCGGACCGAGCACGGCAAGATCGTGCTCGGTGTCATCAATGGCCAGGCGCGCGTCATTGGGGGCGGGCCAGGCGAGCCGCGCCCCAGACAGTCGATCGGCCTCTCTTTGAAGTTCCTGGAACTCCGGAACGCGCCCGATCCTCGCCCGCTCGAGATCGAGGGCATAGAACGACGGGACGCGGGCACGCGCCTCGCTCAGCTGAAGCCGGGGATACGACAAATAGAGACGGGCCGACGACGCGCCGACCGCCAGCCGCAGCAAGAGTCGCTCACTGGCGGCCCGGTCATCTCGGGTAGGCAAGCCAAGCGTCGTGGTATCCGGGGACGCTCGGTTGAGCGCTTCGCGGATATCGTCCAGCAACAATGGGTCCTGTCGCTGCTTTTGCGGAAACAATCGCTCAGCCAATCCGGGGACAAAGACCACATCAAAGACGCGCCCCCGCACCTGGTCGGGCCGACCGACAAAGATGTGGCCATAGCGTGTGGAGGGCGGCGTCTGCTGCAAACCAGCGAGACGGTCGACCAACACGTGCCGCACTTCGGCGAGCGGGACGGGACCCACGCGTGCCATCGGCCGCAGCTCGCCGAGGACCGCGAGCACCCGATCCGGCTGCTTGAGCACCATCGGCGCAAGCCGCTCGAGTCGGTCCAGCCAGTCTCCCCAAGTGGCTCGTTCCGGCAACGCGGCGAGAACGTCGACTATCGGCAACGCGAAGCGACGTAGGTGGTCAAGGTTTCTCAAGTCCCGATCTAACGCCCTGACTCGCGGCGACTCCGGCTCTTCGCTGGCCTGCTCATCCCGTTTGATCTCGAGCTCGTGCGACAAACCATCGAGCCGCCGGGCCCAGCGATCGCGACCACCGATGACCGCCGACTCGACCAGGAGTCGATCCCAGTAGAGAGGCGCGCGGAGGGAGCCGGCTACGACCGGCTGGTCCGGACTGTCGCGTGGCTCGGCGGAGTCGTCGGACCCGGTCGGGGCGTCGACCCGGTCCTCAACCCCATCGGAAGGTCCCTCGTCAAACAACGACAGCTGCGTGGGCGCGACTTGTTGTACGGGGAGCACGGCATCAGCTCCATCGGGTGGCACCCAGGACGGAGGGTCGGTCGGAGGATGACCGTCCTTTGTCAGGGGCGGCACTTGTGCCAGCGAGAGATACTCGGCAAACCGCCGAGCCGAGAGCTGTTCCGCGGCACAGGCGAGGATGGCGAGAAACGCCCGGCCCGCCGGGTCTGGCGCCCGTGTCCCGCCGACGAACCACCCGCGAATACCGGCACGGGTCAGCGCGGTTTCGAGCAGACCGGCATAGAGCTCTGGCGAACGCACCAGAATCGCCATCCTGTCGAGTGGTACTCCGCGTTCTGCTTCCCGGAGCGCCGCCCGTGCGATCTCCACGCACTCGCGGTCTTCCCCGGGCGCCGAAAACAGCCGGACCTCGGGCGATGACTCGGGATGGGAGGGCGATGAGGCACTTGGCACGTCGGCCGCGAACAAATAGGCTCTCACCCGGTCGAGCCCATCGGCGTTCTCTGACGCCGAGGGCCGATATTCCACGGTCGCCTCCGCAAGCTGCGCGAGCGCCTTCAGCGACCGGTCATCCCCGGAGGGAACTGTTGCCAAAACGTGCGAGGCGCTCGCCCACACGGCCCGCGCCAGGGCGAACGTGGCTTCGTCGTGAATAGCCACGTCGAGAAGAAGAAGCGGTCCGCCAATGGGGACGGTCATTGCGCCGGTCGCGGATGCCGGGTCTTCTATCGAACGGGCGGCGGTTCGAAACAACGCCGCATGGTCGACCAATCCGGCCGCAGTGAGCTGTTCGTCGTACCGTCTCGCCAGAATCTGCAGGTCGGTGCCGCGGTCACCATGGTCGGCAAGCAGGGCCTGGTCGATGTTCGACCGTCGTAGCTCGTCGAGCGTGTTGCCAAGCGCCTGACCAAAGCTCCTCAAGCGAGCGACCGCCGCAAGGTAGGAAAGAGATTCGTCCACGAGCGCGTCAAACGCGGTCCGGGCGGCGACCGCGTACGTGCCAAGACGAGACGCGGCGACAAGACCCCGGCGCGCAAGCTCCGGGCCCGCAAGACCGGCCGCCAGCTGATAGAAACTCAGGCGGTGTATGCCAAAGACAGCTCCGGAGTCTTTAATGACGTCGCGAGCCAGCTCATCTACGGCTTCACGAGTGTCGCCGACCGCCAATTGCTCGACGCTCGAGGGGTGAGAGCGTATGAATTGGTGCGCAGCGCTTAGTCGAACATCGGCGGCAGGGGAGGAGATGATGGTAAACGCCGACTGGGTCTTGTGCTTTTTCGACACACCGTCCCCGCGGTCTGACACCGGGGTCCCCGTTTACGGCCGCGCATCGCGACCGTGATCTGCTCAACCCAGAGTCCGGCTGGTGTCGATGACATCTGACGCCAGGGTGCTCAATGCGGGCCAGCACAACGAGAGAGTTGGTAGCCCGCACAACCGAGGAGCAACGCCGCCCCTGTCACCCGGAACAGCTTGACTCCGTCAACGCTTCGTAATTCTGAGGCTAAAGCCTGATGCTATCACGACGCCCGCCGAACGGAACGAAGAGTAACCGGTGCGGACTCGAGCGCGCGGCGCGCCGCCACTTGCGCTCGACGACGACGGTGTGTCAACTCGGCGTACTTCGCCGTGTCGGGGAGACCGGCTCCCCGTGGAATGATGAGTGCCGGTGGTGACGAGCGCGACAGACGCGACGAGAGGGACGGACGCGACGGAAGAGCTATCTTTGGGGGCTGCCGCTGTTTCATGACGGCATGGTGACAACGGAGGCACAGTTCCACGGGCGAGCCTTTCGAACGGGTGAGGCTCAGTCGAGCGGGCGCGCGGGCGCAAAATCGGCACAGCGCGCGCGGCGCCTGAGCCACCGGTGTGAATTCTGCCTGGTTCAGATGCTCTGGCTCGCTCGCGTTCGTGTTGAACAAGAGCTGAGTTCTCGTCGCAACGGCGTGCTGATTCATCGTGTCCTCCTCGGCGTTGTCCCCGATACAGCCACGATACTGGGAGGGCGTGACAGGGTAGGTCACACGGTTCCCAGAAAAGCAGTCCCTCTATCATTGAGACGGGGAGCGGCACCGAAAAGTGCCGAACACGATGGCACGAAACGCCGAAACTATTCGGCAGTGGCGCCTCTTGCGTGAGATCGAAGCGTCCCACGGTGTCACGATCCGGCAAATGGCGGAACTCACGGGAGTGACCACCCGCACCATCCGACGAGATCTCGACGCCCTGCAAGAAGCCGGCTTCGCACTCTACGATCAGAGTGTCGACGGCGAGCGCCGCTGGATGCTGCGCACCGGGCCCTTTCGCTCTGTCGATGAAGCGGGCTTCACGCTCGGTGAGCTCTCGGCGCTGTACTTTGGACGAACCCTGATGGACTGTTTGGTCGGGATGCCGTTCCATGAGGATCTGACTCACGCATTCGCAAAACTCGAACGCGCCATGGGTCCCCACATGCGGGCGTTTCTCAACCGCCTCCCGGACGCCATCCAAGCCAAACCCGGTCCGAAGCCGCCCCAGCTCGCGCAGCATCTCTCGAAGACAATCAACCGGCTGCTGGATGGCGCCCTCCACCAACAACGGCTGTCGATGCGATATCACTCACTGTCGAGTGGGAGGGAGAAGACCTACCGGATCGATCCCTATCGTTTGGTCTATGCGCAAGGCGGCCTGTATCTGTTTGCCTACGTGCCGTCGTATGGGCAGGTGCGGACGTTTGCGGTCGACCGTATCCGGGGTCTCACACCGCTGGACGAGACGTTCGACGTCGTCGAGGACAACAGCGACCGCGCCCTCACCGACTCGCTCGGGATTCACGAAGGCACACCCGAACACATCGAGGTCGAATTCACCCGCGAGGCCGCGCCGTTTGTCGTGGAGCGCGTCTGGCATCCTTCGCAAACGGTCAGCCCCCAGCGTGACGGGTCAGTCATTGTAGGTCTTGACGTGTGCGCCGACGCGGCGCTCAAGACATGGGTGCTCGGATTCGGGTCACGCGCAAGAATTCTCACCCCATCCCATCTCGCCACAGAGGTGGCCGCGGAGCTGACCGAGGCGAGCGCTCGCTACGCCAATCATGCGAAGAGGCCCCGAAAACCAGGGCGCTAGCACCGAGGCGATGGATTTGGCCTCTTCGCGAAGTCTGGAGCGAATGCCAACATCCTGGTCACGATGCACGCCATTACCGAGCCAGCGAGTCGGAACGCGCACGTGCGCCTTGTCCGGCCCTAAATCCGTCCGGGTGGCCGTCACTCTGACTTCCTCGTCTTCGAGCACGGACCCGGCCGATACAGTGAGAGGGCGACGACGACACGGAATGTTCTACTGGGGAGCGATTGGGGGCCCAATCAGCAACCGGCCCACGCAGCCTCATAGGCTGCTTTGGCGAGCTTCATTCGCAGCCTCCCGAGCGACCGTAGGCACGGCGGGGCCCCATTTTCAAGCCATCGAGCGACGGTGTTCCAGGCAATGCCGCGAGGGCAGTCTCCGTTTCATACCGTTGCGCACAAGTACGCACGCAAAGAAGAAACGCTTCAGCCTGGTAGCCTCGTCTCATCAACAGCATGACCGACACCCCCCGCACTCTCGTCGGCGCCCTGACGCCCAACGGCCGCATCGACGTCCAGATCAACCGGGGCCGGGTCCGCGCGCTCGTGAGCGGCACGAGCGTCTACCAGGTCGAGGTCCCGACCAAGCCGCTCGCCCGCCAGAAGTGGAAGGTCATCAGGTCACAATGCGCCGGCCAGCTCGATTCGATGGTCGAGCTGCTTCAAGGGCTGATCTCGGAACGGCTCATGGAGGTCGTCACCCGTCAGGGCGAGGGCCTCTTTCCCTCGCCCCGTGACATTTCGTTGCGCTGCTCGTGCCCCGACTGGGCGACCATGTGCAAGCACGTGGCGGCGGTGCTCTACGGGGTCGGGGCGCGACTCGACCACGAACCCAAGATGCTGTTCACGCTGCGGGGCGTCGACCCGGCCGAGATGATCGCGGCCGCAGTAACCGATGCACCCAAGAAGCGGGCGTCTGGTGGCCGCAAGCGCCTGAAGACGGATGACGTGTCGTCGGTCTTCGGCATCGAACTGGAGACGTCCCCTCCCAAGAAGACGGCGACGAGGAAGGTGTCGGCGAAGTCGTCGGCCAACAAGAAGAAGCCGGTCACGAAGAAGCCGGCGCCCAAGCAGGCGAAGACGACCAAGTAGCCACGACGAACTCGACTGCCTGCTGAAAGCCTACCGAGCGTCGGCCGCGAGTGTCTCCTGGACCCGGGCTCCGCGCAGCAGGTTCTCCATGCCGTCGTTCCGCTCGTGGCAGGCGTACTCGTAGAGCCGCCCTCCGGTCTGCGGTCCGGCGGCAGTCCAGGGAGCGACCCAGGTGGTGGCGTCCTCGAGCGTGACCTCGTAGCGCAGGGTGCCACGTTTCCAGGTCCGGAGGCGTCAACGTCGCCGCCAGTTTTGTCTGAACCGCAACGGTGTGCATCGTGAGCGGCGATGTCCCGGCCGCGGTATCGTCCGGTAGGTAGAGGTCGATAGCAAGATCAGAAACAGCCGAGACGGCAAAGTCCACCGGATCGCTGAGTACATAGGCGCCGGCCGGAATCATGATCTCGGGCTGACCGTCGAAAGTGAGATCTCGAGAGGAGTTGACAGGACCGAGAGCGGAAACCATGATGACCCCGCGCCGATCTTCATCAGCCAATCTAGGCGAAGTTAGTCGCCGTCACGGCCCTTGCGATACTTCTCGCGAAATTCCTCGACAAAGCCTTTCAGTTTACGTTTCGCGTTCTCGATTTCCGGTTGTGTGTCACGCCAAGCCTTCTCGGCACGAGGCTTGATGTCGTCGCGCATTATCCGCTGCGTCTCGGCCAGAACCTCTTTGGCTTTGGCGCGCGCTTCCGGGCGACGCGCCAGTTCCCGACCGAGCCGCCAGATCAAGCGGTGTATGTGGGTCATCTGAACTTTCAGTATAGAGATCACCAACCTGTACCTCGGCATACTCGACAGCATGGAGGTTGCGGCGGACACTCCCGGCGACTGATCAACGGCGACCGGAACAAGCACCCGTCGTCGCGAGCAAGCGGCTCTGGGAGCTCATGGGCGTCATCATGAAACGACAGCGCGAGCGCGCGGCCGAGAAAATCGTCAATCCGACTTACACCGCGACGGAAGGCTCGCCTGCTTCGCGCCGGCGCGCAGAGACGGATCTCCACAGCGGACGACCGGACGTTAGCGTTGTAACGGAGAAAGCGGACATTTCTACCCGGGGCAACGCGGAATCGCGGCTAGTGGTTCCTTAGTCGCTCCTGAAATGGCTCCTATGATCCCGCGCTTGATCAAACTAAACTGCAAGCTGCGAGCACCAGGACCTCTATCTGAGCCGGTCCCAATGCGATGGCAAGCGTTGGTCGGACGCCGTGTCGAACTGATACCGGGGCCAAGATTCGACGAGGAGAAGCGGTATACCCCGTCCACAAATCATGCGTCGACCGCCATCCGGATATCTGGTCCTGCTGGTTGTCGCCGCCAGTGCTGCCGTGACAAGCGGTGCCGTCACGTGGTGGCTGTCTCGACCGGCGGAGTCTTCTCCGCCCCGCGAAGCGTTCTCGCTTGCGTTGCCTGCCAATCACGACCTCATCGAGTTTGCCATCTCACCGGATGGGACAACTTTCGTGTACGCCGCGGTTGCGCCGGGGGCCGAAACAGAAAACGACGACGAGACCGCTTCGCGCGTCGGTCTGTATCTCCGTCGCCTCGATAGCTTTGCTGTGCAGCCCCTGGCCGGGACACACAACGCAACCCAACCGTTCTTTTCGCACGACGGAACTCGAGTTGGATTCTTTGCCGAGGGCTTTCTCAAGTGGATGACGCTGGACGGTGAGCTCCCGGCCGACATCATTCGAGTACGGAGCCACACAGCGGGCGCGAGCTGGACCGCGGATGACCGAATCGTCTTCGCGACGCTCGACGGACGCGGGTTGCAGATGGTGTCGGTTCGCGGTGGCGAAGGTGACGACGTAGAAGAGCACGCCATCACGACGCTCACCACGCTCGATGAGAATGCAGATGAAATTTCACATGGGTGGCCACACGTCCTCCCCGACGGTCAGTCGATTGTCTTTACGGTGGGACGCCGAGACCGAGACGCCCGTCTGGCGTGGCTGACGCTTGAGTCGCAGGAATACGACTTGCTCTGGCCAGCGGATGGCGGGGCATTCTATGTGGAGTCGGTCGCGCCGTCCGACAAGGACACTGGAGCATTAGTCTTTGTCCGTCGAAGCGAAGTCTTTGCGCTCCCTGTCGATATCGCCCGACACGAAGTCACCGGGCCGGTTCAGGCAATCGCGGACGGCGTCGCCGGCAGCGCGGCGGGCTATGCCCGGCTCGGACGGTCAACCCTCGTGGCGGCACGCACCGGACGTCTCGCGTATACGACGTCGACCAGCCAGGCCGCCCAGACCCAGCTCACGTGGGTTGACCGGATGGGGCACCCGGTCGATGTCGACGCCATCGAGGCTCGCCACGAAGCTCCGCGGGTGGCCCCCGACGGTTCAAAGATCGTCGTCGCCATCCGCCAGGGACCCTTCAGCCGGGACCTCTGGGAGTACGACACCGCAACTGGCACTCGGCGCCAGCTCACCAGTGACGCGGGCGATAATCACTCGCCAGTGTGGACCTCGGATGGGCGCCACGTGACGTTTGCTTCAAATCGCGATGGCCCCCAGGGTCTCTATCAGTTGAACCCTTCGGAACCGCTCACGGTTGAGACGCTTCTCGCCGGGGACACGCGAACACCAGGGTCGTGGGGACGTGACGGGCGAACACTCTTTTTTCACGAGTCCTCTTTTGACCGGCAACGCGACGTGTGGCTTTGGGATGCTCTGGACGACGCGGAGTCCCCGAGACTCTTGATCGGCACACCGGCCAACGAGCGGGCACCAGCTATTTCCCCGGACGGGCGTTGGCTCGCCTACGTCTCCGACCGCGAAGATGGCGACCAGGTGTATATACGCGCATATCCGGAAGGTGCGGCACGACGTATCTCGACAACGGGCGGAGCCGAACCTGTCTGGTCAAAAGATGGCTTGGAGCTCTTCTATCGCCGAGGGCGCCATCTTTTTGTCATGAATACACACGACCTGAACGACATGGCCACTGCCGACGACGAACGATTGATGTCGCGTCAGCTGTTTGCTGGGTCGTTTGTGAGTGATCCGGGTGGCCATGTGCCTTCGTATGACGTCAGCCCCGACGGAACACGTTTTGTCATGCTTCGACCCACGAGCCGGACCACTGAAATCTCCGTCCTGACTGGCTGGACGCTCCGTCCGCAATGACCGCCTCTTTGTGAGGAACCTTCGGAACCACGTCGCTCGTATGTATCTATGTACGGATGCAAGGATGGGAGGCGATAGACATGGATTGTGTGAGATGCCAACGTGAGGTTCCGAACGACGCCGCGTATTGTCCGACGTGCGGTGCGGCCCAAAACGCGTCCGCACCCGATTCGTCAGCGGTACGATATTTCCGGCGGTCTCGGGTCGACCGGCAAGTGGCAGGTGTCTGCGGCGGAATCGCGCGGTATTTCAACGTAGACCCGGTCTTTGTTCGACTGGCCGCCGTGGTTCTCACGATCGGCCCCGGGGTGATCTTTTTTGGGGTGGTCGCGTATCTGGTCGCGTGGCTGATTGTGCCCGAAGCAAACGTCGGGGTGGAACCCGTCGTCGCCACGACGGACGGTGGCTGGCGGTCGAAGAGACTCTACCGATCGCGAAGTGATTCACAGGTCGGGGGCGTGTGCGGCGGAATCGCTGAGTACTTTTCTGTAGATCCGACCGCAGTTCGGCTGTTGTGGGTAGTGCTCTCGATCGTGCCTGGCGTGATCGTCTTCGGCGTTCTCGCCTATGCGGTCGCCTGGCTCATCGTCCCGGTCGCCCCTCTCCCGGTTACTTCGGAGCCAAGCCCAGCGTCGACCGGGGGACTACCCTAGCGGGCTCCCCCCCTGCCGATCGTTCGATGCGGCGGTCGCGCCCGTGTCACTGGGCGGCGCGGTAGACCCCCAGGGTGGGATGGTGCGCATAGGTCGTGGAGAAGTCGTCACCGAGACCAAAGTGCCTCTTGACTGTCTCGGCTGGCGTCAAATACCACCCGCCCTGGCGTTGGTCGGTTTCGTCCTGGTCATACCATCCCCAGGGCGGCCGAGCCATGTTGCGACCGCCCACCACGCCGTTCAGCACTGACCCTACCAATCCGAGTGTCGTTTCGTGGGGAACAACATTGCCACCGGCGTCAAGGGCCCGAACCGTCCAATCTTGGTAGTCGAACGAACCACCAAAGACGCCGCTGTGCTGTTGCCGGGCGGCGGGCCATAGGGATTCGGTGAGCGACACCAGGTCGTAACCCACTTCTTCGTCTGGGGCGCCAGTCGGTTCTTCAGCTTGCCCGGTATACCGATAGGTGACAAATCCGCCTTCAGCGGATCTGAGCTGGTCCCCACCGTGATACGCCTCCATGCCGTGACCTTTTGGCTCGATGAAGATGACCGCGTGCTCGTCTTCTGCCGTCACGTCGCGCTCGCCAGACCCCACCCGATACTGAAGGAACTGGTTGTGCGCCAGCGTCTCGACAAAGACGACCCGTGTGCTCCCAAACAAGCCGATCGCCTTTTGGACGACGACGAGTGCGCCCTCCAGATCGTTCTCGTGGGCCAGGACCGCGGCCTGGGACAACCCAGTGGGGTCATAGTTGCCATGCCGGGCGACGCCCTCGCGGAGAATCTCCGACAGCACGGCGCCACGCACATTGCCCCCCTTGTAATCGCGCGGATGGAACGCCGCGTAATGAACAAAGTAGTGCGTCTCGGTCTCGCTGACGTTGAAATAGATCGTGGCCGATAAGCGGTGGGACTCGTTGCCGGCGTTTTCCCAATTGTTGTCGCCCCGCCAATCACCATCGAAATCGAACCGCGTGACATAGTCGAATCGCGGGCTCGAGCCGAGCGCCTGACGAAACACTGGTGCGAAACGAGCGGCGATCTGATGGTCGAGCGTGGCACCGTCGTAGGTCACTATCTCCACGTGTGCCTGCCTCGGCGGATTTGATTCGACATCTCTGACTGCGACGGCATCCGGGTCGCTCCCAGTCGCCGCGTCCGCAGTCGGCCCGGGCGGCCGAGGGAGATCTTCCAGCCTCGCTTTGACTTCATCGAAACGCCGGCTGGTAGAAGAGAACTCTCCGGTCCGACGCAGCGTCTCGACCAGGTCCTGGATATTCTCGACCCGTTCCGCCGGCTGAGGATGCGACGCGAAGAAGCGCTCCACGACGTTGGCCTGACCTTCGCGGAGGGCACCAAGCTTCTCAAAAAACGTGATCATCCCATTCGGGTCAAGACCCGCAGCGGCCACGTTTGCGGCGCCCAATCGATCAGCCTCCCGCTCGGCGTCACGCCCGAACTTCATAAAGACGCCGCTCGCCGTCATCTCGGCGGCGATGTTGGCGATCTGGCCGCGGGTGCCACGCCCCAAGATCGACCCGAGAACACTCAGACCCAGATTCGCGTATGACGCACGTTGCACCTGCTCGGCGCCGTGACGAGCGACAACGTGTCCAATCTCGTGCCCGAGAACACCGGCGACCTCCGCCTCGTTGTCGGCCGCTTCAAGCAAACCGCGGTTGAGGTAAATGAACCCACCGGGCAAGGCGAACGCGTTGATCTCGGCCGAATCAACAACCTTGAAGATGTAGTCAAGCGAGCTCCGCTCCGACTGGGACGCCAGCGCACGTCCAAGCTCCGAGACATACGATGTGACGGACTCGTCTGTCAGCAGCGTGAGCTCCTTTTCAATCTCGGCCGTGGCCTGCCGGCCGACTTCGATCTCTTCTTGCTCGCTGAGCGCTCCCAGCAACTGCGCGGCGGCAGGATGCCCCCAGAGCAATAGGCCGACACAAAGTGCCGGGACAAGACTGTGTGAGAGTCCAGAATGTAAGAGTTGAGGAGCCGATGTATTTGCCACGAAGCCTCCTTTGTTGCGGATGGGAGCGAGTACTCTACTCCACCCTAGCCGCGCCCCGGGTATTGACGGGTCCCAGGTATCGGTCGCTCTCCAGACCAGCGTGACGAAAAGCGCCCTGCATCGCCTCCGCCACTCCCTCCGCGACGCGATCCGAACCGACAAACGCAAAGACCGAGGGCCCCGAACCAGAGATGGAACACCCTAGTGCCCCCGCTTGTAAAGCCGCTTTCTTGACGTCTCCAAAGGCCGGGACCAGCGGGGCCCGCAGGGGTTCAACCAACACATCGCGAATGCTGCGACCCAGCAATGCCAAGTCGCCGGTATACAACGCGCTGACGAGAGCGGCGATGTTCCCCAGATTTGTCACAGCCTCGGAAATCTCGAACCGCCGCTCCGCGACGAGACGTCGAGCACTCGCGGTCTCTACCGCGGCGTGGGGGTGAATGATCACGACGCGAAGCCGATCCGGTACGGGCAACGACACCACGTCCAGAGGATCGTAGCTCCGGATGAGCACGATCCCACCGACGAGACTCGGCGCGACATTGTCGGCGTGCGGTGTACCCGAGACCGCGGCCTCGCCTTCCAGCGCGCAGTCCATCAGCGCCGGCTGAGAGAGCCTCCCTTCAAACAGCGCATCGACCGCTACCGCACCCGCGACGCCGCTCGCGGCCGAGCTCCCGAGACCGCTGGCCAACGGCATCTGCTTGTGGAGCCAGAGCCGCACTCCTCGCCGACCCGCCGGATCAATGCGACGAAGCACCGCCGTCGCGGCAATCCCCGCCGTATTCTGGGCGGGGTCGGTGTTGAGCGATGGCGCCCCGGTCACAGCGACAATCTCCACCCCGGGCGTCGTGGCGGACTCGACCTCGACCGTATCGCCCGGCGCCTGCAGCGCGAGCCCGAGGACGTCGAACCCTGGTCCCAGATTTGAAGCTGACGCCGGTGCAAACACGCGAAGCCGTTCCGACATGGGCAATCAGTGTACCAGTCGACCGTCGCAACTACCCGCTGGGAACCGCCGAACGCGAATCATGGGACATCGTGGCGACGTCATAGTGCTAGTGTTGTGTCTGTCAAGTGAGGAGAGTCAATGCTTATTCGATTTCTTAGCGCCGCCGCCGTAGTGATGCTTGCCGTTGCCTGCGGAACGGGGGCCCCTGACCAGTCGGCCTCCGGAAACGCCGACGGCCTGCCGCCGATCCTAGCGAAATCCATTGAGTTCCACGGTGGCGACCTGTACAACCGCTCGCGAATGCGCATGACGATCTCGTCACTCTCTGGCAGCTTTCAGATCGAGACAACACGCGACAACGGACAGTTCGAACATATCGTGACCGGGGCCACCCGTGACGGAACAAATCGACGCGTCCGCCTCACCAACGACGCGGTGGAGGAATGGCACGATGATGAAGCCGTCGAGCTCGACGAGGAGATGCAGCGCCGGGCCCGTGCGTATGTCGACGCTCGTGTCTTCTTCCCCCTTCTGCCGTATACCCTTCGAGGGGGCGACATCCACTACGAAGATCTCGGGATGGAGCAATGGAATGGCCGCGACCTTCACAAAGTCGGCGTCTCCTTCACGCCTGGCACCAGCAACGACGCCGATGACGGCTACTTATTCTGGTTCGACCCGGACACCGGGCGGATGGAACAATTCGGCTATGATTTCGACGGTGGCCTACGATTTCGAAAAGGCGTCGCCGTCGAACGAGTCGACGGCGTCTTGTTTTCCACCCAAGAAAACTACGCCATCGATGGCGGCCGAGTCCCGGTCGCCATGCTGTCGCCGGAATATGTCGCCGAAAACATGGCGCTCCTGTCCACGGTAGCCATCTCGGACGTCACGGTCGAGCCGCTCTAGCAACAAGCCGTGCCTGTCCGCTCCCCGACGCAGGAAGAGGCACTGCACTGGTCTCGGTGGCACACGGAACGCCAATGCTGACCAGGCGGACCCTGGCGGTCCTTTTCCTCTCGGGTATCCTCGCGCTCGTGGCCTCCTGGGTGACGAACGCGTGCATTTTGAAGCAGAAGAGCCGGCCGGGCTGGACGACCCGTTCCAAGCGTTTACACACGGTCGTGCCTTCACGCCGCGCGTCTGGTCAGACGCCTTACCTCGCCGCCTACGCACGAGCGGGCAACTACACGCTCGTCACGTTCGACCAAGGATTTCGCCAGTTTGATGGGCAGTCGTGCACCGTGCTCACGCCGGCTGCGTAGCCGGTCGACGTCATCCGATCACCGTGGGCTACCAAAACGCGTCTCCGGAATGCCACGGCTCCCTGCGCAGAGGGCTTGTTGTCTAAACTATTAGGGTCCGCTGGTCATGTCAGTTTTCCTCGACCAGGCACCATGAGAATTCTTTACATCAGGTTGTGCGCGGTCCAATTCGCGATGCTCGTCGCCTTGGCAACGCTCGCGACGGCGCAGGTTCCCGAGAGCACCTCGGTGCGACCTGTCCCGACCACGTCCCCAGCAATGGAAACCAGCGCCGTGGAGCCGGGCGGGTTCTCGTCCGGGTCGGTGGTCGTGACGCCATTCACGAATCTCTCGAGATCGGCGGCTGACGAATGGTTGGGGGACGGTATCGCCGACAGCGTCATATCGGATCTCGTCACCAGGACAGGGGTGACGGTCATCCCCAGCGGCCCGGACTGGACCGAGATGCTGCGAACGCAGGCGGCCTCGACCGACGACGCGGCGGCACTCGCGTTGGGACGTCAACTGGGCGCGCACTGGGTCGTCACGGGTGGTTACCAGCGGCTCGGCGACCAACTGCGTATCTCCGCCCGCCTTCTTGATAGCCACACCGGTGTGTCTATCCGGGGGGTCAAGGTTGACGGCACGCTCGACGATATCTTTGACCTGGAGGACCAAATTTCTGACTGGCTCGTGCGGAACGAGGATTGGTCACCCGCACCGGCCAACGCTCGCTCTCTGACGCCACTCGACCGACGAGACGTAAGCGCGGCGACAGACGGCGAATCCGAACTCGGCGCCAGTGGGAGCGATGGGCCCAACCGCACGAGCAACTATCCAAGATCTCGCGCAGCCGACCCGGTTGAGATCGCCGGTGGCATCATCTTTCCGGAACCGGACTCCTCCGTCGGCGCGGAACGTGGTAGTCCGGACCCTGGCCGTTTAGGCCCTCGCGGGGCCGGGGGCGGCGGGAGCTTTGGCACGTTACCGGCTACGGCTGGCGTGCTCGCGGGCCGTCCGACCGTCGGTGCAGTGCGGGCAGACGTGTCGCCACGCATCGACGGACGTCTCGACGATGCGCTCTGGCAGCGCGCCTCTCGAATCACCGAGTTCGTGCAACAGAGTCCACTCGACGGGGCGCCGGCGACCGAGGATACCGAGATCTTCCTTGCCTACGACGATACCCATCTCTACATCGGGATGTACGCGCACTACTCCGACCCCAGCATGGTGCGCGCCAGTCGTGTCGACCGCGACCAGGGCACGTTCGGGGACGACTACATCTCGGTGTACTTCGACACTTTCCTCGACCAGAAGCGTGCCTATGTCTTTTCGCTCAATGGCTACGGCGTCCAGAACGACTCCATTCTGGAACCAAGAAGCGGCGGCGGTGGAAGCAGTCGGGGACGAAGCCGACGCGGCGGAGGGTTTTCCGGCGGTGGAGGGAGCACCTTCACGGGCGTGCGATGGGGAGACTCTTCGTGGGATGCGCTGTTTGAGTCGGGCGGCACGCTCGTCGATGACGGTTGGACGGCGGAGATGGCCATCCCCTTTAAGAGTCTACGGTATCCGACAGTAGAAAATCGGGCGCATCGGTGGGGGTTTCAGATCGCCCGCCGGATCCGCGGCAAGGACGAGACGGACGTCTGGTCACCGATGTCACGCGGTGTATCCGGTTTGTTGCCGCAGATGGGAGTGCTCGAGGGGTTGAGCGGTCTGTCGACCAGCCGCAACCTCGAGCTCCTGCCCACGATGACGGCGGTGCAGGTTGGTCGACTGAATAGAACGGGAGGCGGCTTTCCGACGGAATCCCAACCGGAGGGCGGCGTCAACGTCAAATACGGGTTGACCTCCAACCTCACTCTCGATGCCACGTTCAACCCCGACTTCTCGCAGATCGAGTCCGACCGGCCACAGATCGAGGTTAACCAGCGGTTTCCGCTCTTTTTTCCCGAACTGCGTCCGTTCTTTCTAGAAGGCCAAGAGATCTTCAACATGCCGGGTCCGGTCAACTTCGTGCACACGCGCACGATCGTCGATCCACGGTATGGAGGAAAGGTGACCGGCAAAGTCGGCAACACCACGGTCGGTGTGCTGGTGGCGAACGACGAAGCACCGGGCAACCTGGACGACCCGTCGAACCCCGCGACTGGCAAGTCGGCAAATGTCATGATCGGACGGGTGCGCTATGACCTCTATTCGGAATCGCACATCGGTGCCATCGTCACCGACCGAGAGTTTCTCGACGACTACAGCCGTCTCGCCGGTATAGACGGCCAGTTCCGTCTGAGCGACACCGCGTCTCTCGGCTTCCGAGCGATCACTACCCAAAATCGGGAGCAAGAGTTTCTGGCGAACGCTGATGGTGTTCTCGAGTCAACGGGAAACGTCATCGACACGAGCGGAAACATGTTCGACGTCGGCCTGACCAGCCAGGGGCGGAACCTCAACTACTTCGTTGCCGGTTACACCATCGCGCCAGAGTTCGAGACAGCAGTCGGGTTCGTGCGACGGCGAGACGTCAGGTCGGTCATCAGCAACGTCGGCTATCGTTTCTGGCCGGAGAGCTGGCTCATCAACTGGGGCCCGACCGCAAGCTACGGTCGCAACTGGGACTTCACGGACACGCTCGTCGACGAGACAGCCCAAGCTGGTGTGAACTTTTCGTTCGCCAAGAACATCAGATTCGGCCTGAGTGCAAACCAGGATATGGAGCGGTTCGGCGGGATCAACTTCGACAAGCGACGGTACTCAACAAACCTGAGCGTGAGCACCTTGCAGGCGATCTCGTTTGGCGGCTTCTTTGGATATGGCGACGAAGTGAACTACAGCGACGCACCGGTCCTTGGCAAGGGAGGGAGCGGTGGCATCTTCATGAGAGTGCGTCCGCTGAGCCGGCTGCAGTCACAAATCAATATCAGCACCAGTAACTTGGTGGATCCGTTCGACGAAACCGAAGTGTTCGACGTGAAGATCTACCGCGCCCTGACGACCTACCAATTTACGGACCGGCTCCTACTTCGGAATATCCTGGAATACAACACCTTCAACCGAACGGTGGGCGCGAACGTCCTGGTCTCTTACCGGGTCAATTCAGGCACCGTCTTCTTCATCGGCTATGACGACCGCTATCAGCAGGGCGACATGCTTCTCGACAGCTCGGGCAATCGGGCCTATGTCGGCAACCCAGATTTTCTTACGACTGATTTTCTGCGCACGAACCGCGCCTTCTTCACCAAGGTCTCGTATCTCTTCCGCTACTAGTCAAAGATCCCGAGTTGGAGCTTGGCCGCGTCGGTCATCCGGTCTTTGTCCCAGGGCGGCTCCCACACCAGGTCGACCCGGGCATCGGTCACACCCTCCACGGACTTGACCTTCCCTTGAACTTCGGCCGGCAACGTGACCGCGGCCGGGCACCCGGGGGCGGTGAGCGTCATCTGAATAACCGCGAGGCCGCTTTGCTCGACGATGATGTCGTAGATCAGCCCGAGTTCGTAGATATTGACCGGGATCTCGGGGTCAAACACCGTAACCAGCTGGTCGACGATTTTTGGCTTGAGCTCAAGCGTTTTGACCGGGTCGGCCTTGAGGTCCGGCGTTGGCTTGGTTTCGGCCGAGGGCGCGGTCAATGCGCTCGTATCGATGGCCGGCTCGGTCCGGGGGATCTTGGCGACCGGCGTCGGCGCGTCATCGGGAACCGATGACTCGGTGTTCCGCGGCGGCGGCACGTCGTCGAGATTGAGGATACTCATGGCGTGGGTCACTCCGTGGTGATGAGCTCGTGGGCATCATCGCATGCGGCGCGTAGCGTGTGCCACGCCAGGCTGGCGCATTTGACGCGGGTTGGATAGTCGCGGACGCCCGCAAACACCGCGAGCTTGCCGAGGCTGTCGCTATCGACTGAACTATCGCTGCCTGTCACCATCTGGTGAAACTGCTCGAATAGCGCTCGGGCCTCGGGGAGGGTCTTGCCGGTGACGGCATCGGTCATGAGCGACGCGGACGCTTTGGAAATCGCACACCCCGACCCCAAGAAACTCACGTCGGTGATGGTGTTCCCCTCGACATTGACATAGACGGCGAGTTTATCGCCGCACAACGGGTTGTACCCGTCGGCGTGTCGGTCGGCACCGTCGATCTCTCGAAAGTTCCGAGGTTTCCGATTGTGGTCGAGGATGACCTCTTGATACAGCTCTCGCAGCTCGCTCATAGCGGAAACATTTCTCGCACGCGGTGCAACGCGGACACCAAATGGTCCAGCTCCGCCCGCGTGTTATACATTGCGACCGAGGCTCGGGCCGTCGCCGGCACGCCAAAGCGGTCCATAACGGGCTGCGTGCAGTGATGACCCGTTCGGATCGACACACCCTCGGTATCGACGATGGTGCCGATGTCGTGGGGATGCGCTCCTTTCAACACGAACGCCAGCACGCTGGCCTTGTTGGCGGCGGTCCCGATCAGACGCAGCCCGGGCACTTCAGAGAGCACAGCGGTTCCATACTCGAGCAAGTCTCGCTCGTGGGGCTGGATGCGGTCGAAGCCGATCCCGGTGATGTAGTCCAGCGCCGCGCCCAAGCCGACAGCGCCCGCCACATTCGGGGTTCCTGCCTCGAACTTGTGAGGCAGATCGGCGTAGGTAGTCTTTTCAAAAGTGACGGAACGAATCATGTCGCCGCCTCCCAGAAACGGCGGCATTGACTCGAGCAACTCCTCGCGCCCATACAGCACACCGATACCGGTCGGCCCATAAAGCTTGTGACCGGTGGCGACATAAAAGTCGCAGTCGAGCGCTTGCACGTCGACCGGCATGTGATACGCCGCCTGCGACCCGTCGATCAGGACCAGCGCGCCCTGTTTGTGCGCGAACTCGATAATTCGCTCGACGGGGTTTATGGTGCCCAGCGAATTCGACAGATGCACGACGGAGACGAGCTTGGTCTTGGGACCGATCATCTTCTCGAACTCATCCATCTGCAGCTCGCCGTGGTCGTCGATAGGCACCACCTTCAACCGGGCATGGGTCTGCTCGCACAGCATCTGCCACGGCACGATGTTCGAGTGGTGCTCCATGTGGGTGATCAGAATCTCGTCACCCGGACCGATCTGCTGGCGTCCAAAACTTTGCGCCACCAGGTTGATGCCTTCCGTGGAGTTGCGAGTAAAAATCACCTCGCGCGTCGCTCGCGCGTTGAAAAATGCTCGGACCTTGTCTCGCGCTTGATCGTAGGCAGCCGTCGCTTCTTCACTGAGCACATACACGCCGCGATGGATGTTTGCGTTGCTGTGGTCGTAAAAGCGCGCGAGCGTGTCCAGCACGGCGCGCGGCTTCTGCGTAGTCGCGGCGCTATCGAGATACACAAGCGGCTTGCCGCGAATCAACCGCTCCAGGATCGGAAAATCCTCGCGGACTCGTGCAACGTCGAACGTCAGGACCGGCATGGGAGATGTCACGCTATAGCAAACGATGCGTGCCCGGTTCCGGGTAGTTGCTGCAAAAGGACGTCGTCGAGCTGCGCCCGGATCGACGGGATCGTGATCCGGTTCAACAGATCACTCGCAAACGCGTGGATGAGTACATTGCGTGCTTGCTCGACATCAAGGCCCCGGGCCCGCAGGTAAAAGAGCGCATTTTCGTCCAGTTGACCAATCGTTGCCCCGTGGGTGCACCGCACATCGTCAGCAAAAATCTCGAGCTCGGGCTTGGTGTTGATTTGCGCGTCCTCCGACAACAGCAGCGCCTTGTTGGTTTGCTTGGCGTCGGTTTTCTGCGCGTCGATTGCGACGATGATCTTGCCGTTGAAGACCGCTCGTGACTGGTCGTCGAGAATGCCCTTGTAGAGCTCGTGGCTATTGCAGTGGGGCGCCGCGTGATGAATGGTCGTGTGGTTATCGACCAGGCTACGGCCGTTCGCCAAATACAACCCATTCAACGTGCACTCGCCGTCTTCACCGTTCATCTCGGCGCGCACGTCGTTTCGGACGATCGCCCCGCCCAGGGTGATCGCGTGCGACGAAAAGGTCGAACCGCGTCCGGTCGTCAAGTGCATGCTGGCGATGTGATAGGCCTGAGCGCGCTCTCGGACCAGCTTGTGGTGGTCGACCACCGCGCCATCACCGACGACCACCTCGGTGACCGCGTTGGTGAAATACGGTGTGTCGTCGTCACCCGTCACACCCGGGACGCTCCCGTAGCTCTCGACCAGACGCAGCTGACTCTGCTCGCCAGCCAGGACCAGCACGCGTGGGTGGGTCATGATCTGACCGCCGCCCGCCGTGACAAACAATAACTGAATCGGGGTTTCGACCACGGTGTGCGCTGCTACCCGAACGACGACCCCGTCCTGGAGGAGTCCGGTATTGAGCGCGGTGAACGATGATGCCGGCGTGTCAAATCCGGCGAGCTTTGACAGATGCGACTCGACCAAGGCGGGGTTCGTCGCCAGGACATCGGCGAGTCCGTGAACCTCCACCCCCGCGGGCAGGGTCGCAAGGCTCGCTCCGGACAATGCAGACGAGAAACGGCCGTTAATACACACGACCCGCGGACCATCGATCCCCGCGAGCTCGAAGGGTGCGAGCTGTGTGTGGTCGATCGCGCCGGCGACATCGGCCGTGTTGTCACCGCCGACTCCGGTCCCGACGGATGGCAAACGAAAACGACTTCTGGCAATCGGAGCGACGTTTGTAAACCGCCACGGCTCAAGTCTGGTCGTCGGCCATCCGCTGTGCACGAACTGTCCGAAGGCCCGCTCGCGGAGCGACCGCAGGTTCTCGGCACCCTGCCGCTGGATCTGCTCGAATTCCGTCCGATAGATTTCGTGACTCTCTGCGACCTCGGTCATCATCTCGATGGGCTCGTCGCCGCGACGTGAGGAGCGGACGTCTCGGTCTCTATCCAACCGTAGCCCTTCTCCTCGAGCTCGAGAGCGAGCTCTTTCCCCCCGGTTTTCACAATCCGCCCGCCGGAGAGGACGTGCACGAAGTCCGGCACGATGTAGTTCAGTAATCGCTGATAGTGCGTCACGACAACGGTGGCACGCTCTGGCGACCGGAGAGCATTGACACCGCGGGAGACGACCTTCAACGCGTCAATATCGAGCCCAGAATCGGTTTCGTCCATGATGGCGAGTTTCGGCTCGAGGACGACCATCTGAAAGATCTCATTCCGCTTCTTTTCGCCGCCCGAAAACCCTTCGTTGACCGGCCGCTTCAGCAGACCCTGGTCGATCTCGAGGACCCCCATCCGCTCCTTGACAAATTCCATGAAGTCGATCGCGTCCAATTCGCTGTCACCCCTATGTTTCCGCACTTCGTTGAGCGCGGCCTTGAGGAGATAGGCGTTGTTCACACCCGGAATCTCGACCGGGTATTGGAACGCGAGAAACACGCCAGCGCGGGCCCGCTCCTCGGGCTCCATGTCGAGCAGGTCGCTGCCCTCGTAGTCGACCGAACCGTCCGTGACGTGATACTCGTCGCGGCCGGCCAGGACACACGCCAACGTACTCTTACCGGAACCGTTGGGCCCCATGATCGCGTGGACCTCGCCCGCCTTGACAGACAGGTCGATGCCTTTGAGGATCTCCCGCCCGCCGACACGGGCGTGAAGGTTTTTTACCTCAAGCATGTCTTGGCTCGTCTCCTCCGAAACCGTCGTTAGGGTCTGTCACCCAACGCTGCCCTCCAGGCTCACGCCGAGTAGCTTTTGCGCTTCGACCGCGAACTCCATGGGAAGCTCGCGAAAGACCTCTTTACAAAAGCCGTTGACAATCAGGTTGACCGCGTCCTCGGTCGAGAGCCCACGCTGACGGCAATAGAAGATCTGGTCTTCGCCGATCTTCGATGTCGAGGCTTCGTGCTCAACCTGTGACGACGTATTTCTCACTTCGAGATACGGAAAAGTGTGGGCGCCACACTTGTCTCCGATCAGCAGCGAGTCACATTGAGAGAAATTGCGGGCATTTGTTGCGTTCTTGCCGATCCGCACCAGCCCGCGATAGGTGTTCTGACCTTGACCTGCCGAGATGCCCTTGGAAATGATGGTGCTCTTGGTGTTCTTGCCAAGATGGATCATCTTTGTGCCGGTATCGGCCTGTTGATGGTTGTTGGTCACTGCGACCGAGTAGAACTCCCCGACGGCGTTGTCTCCCTGCAGAATGCAGCTGGGATATTTCCAGGTAATCGCGGAACCGGTCTCAACCTGCGTCCAGGTGACGGTGGCGTCGTTCATCGCCCGGCCACGCTTTGTGACGAAGTTGTAGATCCCGCCCTTCCCGTTCTCATCGCCCGGATACCAATTCTGAACCGTCGAGTACTTGATCGTCGCCGAGTCCAGCGCCACCAATTCGACCACCGCGGCATGGAGCTGATTCTCGTCACGCTGCGGGGCAGTACAGCCCTCCAGATAGCTGACGCTGGCGCCCTCGTCGGCAATCAGGAGTGTCCGCTCGAACTGCCCCGTCTGGGCGGCGTTGATCCGGAAGTAGGTCGACAGCTCCATCGGGCACCGAACGCCCTTTGGAATGTAGGCAAACGAGCCATCAGTGAAGACGGCGGAATTGAGCGCGGCGTAAAAGTTGTCAGACGCCGGGACAACCGACCCGAGATACCGTCGAACCAGCTCTGGATGATCCTGGACCGCTTCTGAAAAGGAGCAGAAGATGACTCCCATCTCGGCGAGCTTGCCCTTGAACGTGGTGCCCACCGAGACACTGTCAAAGACCGCGTCGACAGCCACGCCGGACATGATTTTTTGCTCCTCGAGCGGGATGCCCAGCTTTTCAAACGTCGCTCGCACCTCCGGGTCGACCTCGTCCATGCTGCCCAGCTGAGGCTGCTTTTTTGGCGCGGAGTAGTAAATGATGTCTTGATAATTGACCGGGGCGACCCGAACGTTGTGCCACGTCGGCTCGGTCATCTTCGACCAGATCCGATAGGCTTCCAGCCGCCATTCGAGCAGCCACCCCGGCTCGTTTTTCTTGGCCGAGATTGTCCGAATGACGTCTTCGCTGAGGCCAGGCGCCAGACGGTCTTCCTCGACATTCGTCACAAAGCCGTATTTGTACTCCGTATTCGCCAGCTGTTCGATGGTCTCTGGTGACGTCGTCATTTAATCTCCGACCAAAATAGTCCGCTTTCGGAATAGTAGCCGATCCGCGAGTCCGGTGTCACCACTGGAGGACCAGAGAGCGCTCAGATTTGCACTATGTTTTGCTGTGAGAGCCCAAACTGAGGGCGCTGCCAATAGCAAAGACCGCCACCGCGCCCACGACATTGAGCCACAGATAGGAGATGTCCGTGGTGTTCTCCACGAACATGACGGTAGCCATCCCTCCCAGGAGGCCCCAAAACGCGCCGCGAGGCGTGGCGCGTTTGTGACCAATCGCGAGCGCAAACACCCCCAGCAGAGATCCGTAGAAGAACGAGCCAAATCGATTGACAACCTCTATCAGTGACCCCAAATTCGCCGCATACAAAGCTGTAATCGAAGCAAAGATGCCCCAAAATCCGGTCGCAAACTTCGAAACCCGAAGATAGTGGGGGTCTGACCCGTCCTTTTTCAAATGGCGACGATAAAAGTCCATCACGGTGGACGCAGACAGCGCGTTCAGCTCGGCGGCGATGCTCGACATGGCTGCGGCAAAGATCGCCGCGATCATCAGCCCCACCAGACCGATGGGCAGTTGAGTGGTAATGAATGTGGGAAAGACGTAGTTCACGCTGGAGAATGCGTCGTCACCGGTCACGTCCTGGACCAGACGCTCCGCGCGGCCTCGTGTCTCCGCGAGTCGCTGGTCGGCGCTCAGGAATGCCGCATTCGCCGTGTTCACCGCTCCGGCGCCCTCGGTCTCACGCGCGCGGAGAACTTCTTCGGCCGCCAGTCTCCTGGCAGTATGAGCTTCTGAGAACTCTGTTTCGAGCGCGCGATACTCGGCAGCCCGACCGCTGGCGCGTATCTCGGCGTCGTGGGCCGCGTTGAACAGCATCGGGGGCTGCTCAAACAGATAGAAGACAAAGACCAGAACGCCCGTCAGGAGGATGAGCAGCTGGAGCGGGATTTTTGCAAACGCGCTCATCAGCAGCGACTGACGAGCCGAATCGACCGATTTCGCGGTCAGATACCGTTGCACCTGACTTTGGTCACACCCAAAGTAGCCCAAACTGAGAAAAAGTCCGCCGACCAGCCCCGACCAGAAGGTATACGTTTCGTTGAGGTCAAACGAAAAGTCGATCGCTTCCAGGCGACCCGTGGCCCCGGCCATGTGCAGGGCGGGCTCGAGCCCCACCTCGTCCGGCAGACCCGCGGCAAGCGCCAAGACCGCAGCAGTCATACCAAGGGTGATCACCACCATTTGCTTGACGTCGGCCCAGGTCACGGCCTGAACTCCGCCAAACATCGTGTAGAACGTTGTCGGAATCCCGATAGCGAGGATGGTGAGAGGGAGACTCCACTCGAGCACGATCGACAGAATCACGGCCGGGGCAGCGATAATGACCCCGGCGCTGAGTCCTCGCGAGATGAGGAAAAGCAGGCTCGCGAGTGCCCGCGTCTTGGCGTCAAACCGGCGCTCAAGATATTCGTAGGCAGTAAAGACTTTGGCGCGGTGAAAAAACGGCACGAGCGTGACCGACAGGATGATCATTGCGACTGGTAGGCCAAAGTAGAACTGCACAAAGCGCAAACCATCCGTATACCCCTGACCGGTGGTGCCCACGAGGGTAATCGCGCTCATCTGCGTAGCCATCACGGACAACCCGACGGCCCACCAGGGCAGGGAGCGGGACGCAAGAAAATACCCCTCGACCTCGCGCGTGCCTTTTGACCGCTTGATCCCGTCGAACAGGATCCACGCGAGATAACCGATGATGATCAGCCAGTCGACCAGATGCACGCTCAAGTCCCAAAATGACGGGAAAACAACCAGATCGCCACCAAGACAACTGCTTGGACAACGAGCACGGCCGTATAGGTTCGGGTCACGAATTTGAGTATACCGGTGCGGAATCCTGTCAGTGATACGGTGTAGACGTCATGAGTAGCGCCACCGAGGCACCACGTCGACTTCCAATCGCAAAGATTCTCATTGCGCTCGTCGCGCTCGGGCTTCTCTTCTCTTTCGGGCGGCAGGTCGCCTATCTCTTGCCGGAGTTTGCGAATTGGGTTGGAGGACTCGGGCCGCTGGGGCCGATCGTGTTCATCGCTGGATACATTGGCGCCACCGTCGCCTTTGTGCCGGGCTCCGTCCTCACTTTGGCGGCCGGAGCAATTTTTGGTCTGGCCTGGGGCACGGTCTACGTCATGATCGGCGCGACGCTAGGAGCGGCGACCGCGTTCATGGTGTCCCGATATCTCGCTCGCGGTGCCGTAGAGGACCGGCTGAGCGGGAACGAACGTTTTAAGGCAATTGACCGTGCTGTAGGGAAAAAGGGATTCAAGATCGTTCTTCTCCTGCGGCTCTCGCCGGTCTTTCCCTTCAACCTGCTGAATTACGCGCTCGGGCTCACCAATGTGCGGTTTGTCGATTTTATCGCGGCGTCGATCGGGATGCTCCCCGGCTCGCTTCTGTATGCCTACTATGGAAAGCTCGCGGGAGACGTGGCTCAGATCGCCACTGGTGGCGCCGTCGGACAGGACTCCGGCTACTACGCCGTGCTTCTGCTCGGTCTCATCGCGACGGTGGTGGTGACCACGGTCGTGACCCGAACGGCGCGGCGGGCTCTTGACGAAGCCACCGGCACCTGACCGGTCTCTACTCTGTCGGCGCCTTGCCCCCGCTGGTTCGGACAGATAGAATCTCTCCGGCCACGCCCCCCGGCATTTGCGTTCTCGCCGTGGCGAGATCCCGAAGGCCGGCACTTATGTCAGCGTGTCTCGCAATCAATCTACAGAGCGACTTCTTCCAATCAGATGACCGCGGCACACCGACGAAAGGAGTCACGAGTTGGCTGACGTGACCACTGTGGACAAAGGCGCCCACGCCGCGCATTCCACTGACACCGCGCACGCCCATCACGACGAGGGCTTTCTCCGCACCTACATTTTTTCAGTCGACCACAAAGTCATCGGTATTCAATATGCCGTAACGGGACTACTGTTCCTGCTTTTCGGATTCGGACTGATGATGATCATGCGGTGGCAGCTCGCCTATCCGTTCCAGCCGATTCCTATCATCGGCGGCTTCCTAGGCGATGCCCGCGCACCGGGCGGAATCATGTTGCCCGAGTTTTACAACCAGCTCGGGGCCATGCACGGGACCATCATGGTCTTCCTCGGCGTCGTGCCTCTCGCGGTCGGCGGATTTGGAAACTTTGTCCTCCCGCTGCAAATCGGCGCACCCGACATGGCGTTTCCAAAGCTCAACATGGCGAGCTATTGGTCGTTCTTTCTCGGTGGCGTCGTGATGTTTGCGAGCTTTTTTGCCCCGGGCGGGGCCGCAAACTCGGGATGGACCTCGTATGCGCCGCTGTCGGTCATCGCGACGACCGGTCAGACCATGTGGCTGCTCGGGATGATTTTCCTGATCACCTCGTCGCTTCTCGGCTCGGTCAACTTCATCGTGACCACCATCCAGCTACGAGCCCCCGGTCTGAGCTTTATGCGGCTGCCGTTCTTTGTCTGGGCCCAGCTGGTGACCTCGTTTCTGCTGTTACTGGCGTTTCCGCCGCTCGAGGCCGCGGGCGTCATGCAGCTCATGGACCGACTGGCCGGAACGAGTTTCTTCCTGCCGACGGGTCTGGTGGTCAGCAACACGCCGATGGAGATTAGCGGCGGTGGCAGCCCACTCTTGTGGCAGCACCTCTTCTGGTTCCTGGCGCACCCTGAGGTCTACGTGCTGATTCTGCCCGCGATGGGTATCGTCGCTGAGATCCTGGCCAACAACACCCGTAAGCCTCTCTGGGGCTATCGGGCCTTGGTCGCGTCCGTTGTCTTCCTGGGCTTTATGTCGTTTGTGGTCTGGGCGCATCACATGTTCATGACCGGCATGGGCACCACGATGAGCGCGTTTTTCCAGACGACGACGATGATCATCTCGATTCCATCGGTCGTCATCTTGTCGGCGTTTCTCCTGTCGCTCTACGGCGGGTCGATTCGGTATACGACGCCCATGCTCTTCGCGCTGGCGTTCTTGCCGATGTTCGCCATCGGCGGCCTGACCGGTCTGCCCTTGGGCTTGTCAGCGCCGGATATTCACCTGCACGACACGTATTACGTCATTGGCCACTTCCACTATGTCGTGGCCCCGGGGACCGTCCTGGCTCTGCTGGGAGGCATCTACTATTGGTTCCCGAAGGCGACCGGTCGCAAGATGAATGACCTGCTCGGTCGCATCCACTTCTTTGGCTCATTCATCTGCATAAACGTCGTCTTTATGCCGATGTTTATCCAGGGACTTTCGGGAATGAACCGACGGATGGCGGACGGCGGTCTGGAATACGCGATGAATCAGGACGTACTGGTCTGGAACGTCGTCATCTCGATGGGCGCGTGGACGCTCGCGTTGTTCCAGATCCCGTTCATCTTCAACTTCTTCTGGAGTATCAAGAAGGGCGAGAAAGTCGGAGCCAACCCCTGGGAGGCCACCACATTGGAGTGGTCGGCCCCATCGCCGCCTCCGCACGGCAATTTCTCGGCGCCGCCCTCGGTGCATCGAGGGCCATACGAATACAGCGTGCCCGGCGGCGAATCGGATTTCATCATGCAAGCTGACCCGCACGGACCGCAGGCTGAACCTTCCAAGGCATAGGACGTAGGACGCGATGGAAATTCCGTATATTGTCGACGAGCGGCCGGATACCGGCCTCACCAATGTCAAGCTGGGTATCTGGCTGTTCCTCGCTTCAGAAGTGATGCTGTTTGGCGGTCTGTTTTCCGCCTATATCTTGCTGCGAATCAACGCGGTCGACGGCGCGTGGCCAGCCTTCGCGACAAACCCGCTCAGCGTACCGATCGGGGCGTTCAACACCGTCGTGCTGATCTCGTCGAGTGTCACGATGGTGCTGAGCTACGCCGCACTGAAAATGGACGACCTCTCCGGTTACAAGAAGTACATGGGCCTCACGATTGGTCTGTCGCTTTTGTTCCTCGTGGTCAAGTCCTACGAGTATTACGACAAGTTTTCGCACGGCGACATCCCGGCGGCCAGTACCTTCTTGGCCGTCTATTTCACTATGACCGGTCTCCACGGTCTGCACATCATCGGTGGCGTTGTCGTCAACGGATACTTCTTGGGTCCGGGCACGGCGATGTGGTATTCCAACAAGCCGCAGTTCATCAATCGAATCGAAGCCTCGGGTTTGTATTGGCATTTTGTCGACCTGGTCTGGATCTTCTTGTTCCCGGTGCTGTATTTGCTGTAGTTACGTATCTAGTGACGCCGGGATCGACAACAATCGCCCCAGACAATAGCCAAGGACACGACTTATGAGTGAAGACGTCCAGGGTCACATCAAGCTGTATTACAAGATCGGCGGCGCGCTGCTCTTCCTGACGGTTGTTACGGTCGGCGTTTCGTATATCGACTTCGCCGTGCCGATGGCCATCGTTGTCGCGCTGATCGTCGCCACCGTAAAAGGATCGCTCGTCGCCAGCTATTTCATGCATCTGATTGGCGAACAGAAGGGAATCTACGCAGCACTCGCGTTGACCGCCTTCTTCTTTGTGGTGCTGATTTTTATCCCTCTTCTCGGCCACTCAAATACGTTTGGTGAGCGCAAGTCCTTTCCCAACAGCCATCCACCGGTCGTGGGGGGGGAAGCTCACTAACTGAGGGTCACTCTATGTCTCTGCGGTCGATACATCTCGTGTTCATCGTCGCGTCGATCCTGTTGACGCTTTTCGTGACGCTCTGGGGCACGGGCATGTATATGTCTGACGACGGCACGTGGGGGCACTTGGCGTTCGCAGTGGGGTCGTTGGTGTCAGGCGTGGGCATGACGGGCTATCTGTCGTTCTTTATCCGCAAAACTCGGCAGATCGGCATGCACTGACGGAGTTGATGATGGTATACAAACTGGCAAGTGTGGCGGTGTTCGCGGTGGGCCTTCTTCTGCTCACGCCGACGGAATCAGCGGCGTGCCCGATCTGCTTTGGATACGATCCAGGCTCGAACACCGGGCCGGCCGTAAACTGGGCCGTCTTCTCATTACTTGGAGTCACGGGCGGTGTCCTGAGCGGGTTTGTTGGGTTTATCTTTCACCTGATCAAGCGGTCACGAATGGCGCTCGGTCAGGCTTCCGATCCGGACCAGGGAGAGCGTTTCGATGGGTGAGTTTCTCGGACTGCCGGTTCAGGCGTCCGCACACGCGGACGAGATCGACCAGATGATCATCTTGATCCATTACTTGATGTTCGTCTTGTTCATAGGGTGGGGCATCTTTTTTATCTGGGTCCTGATTCGTTTCAGGGCGTCGGCGAACCCTCGCGCCGATTATGCCGGGGTCAAGAGCCACTCCTCCAGCTATCTCGAGATCGCGGTAGCGGTGATCGAAGCGGTGCTGCTGGTCGGTTTCGCCATACCGGCGTGGGCGGACCGAATCAACGAGTTCCCGCCCGAAGAAGATTCCACGGTCATTCATGTCATCGCGAAACAGTTTGAGTGGCATTTCGTCTATGCCGGTCCTGACGGCCGGTTTGGCGCCCGTGACGCCAACCTGATCACACCCACAAACGCGATCGGGCTCGACCGGAGCGATCCGGCCGGAATGGACGACATCTACACGATCAACAACATGGCCTTTCCGGTCAACAAGCCCGTGCTCATGTATCTCACGTCGTTGGATGTGATTCACAGCCTCGGCATCGCCGAGATGCGGGTAAAGCAGGACGTCATCCCCGGTCTCGAGTTCCCGATATGGTGGGTACCCACCCTCGTTGGCGACTTCGAGATCAACTGCTCACAGCTATGCGGGTTGGGACACTACCGGATGCGGTCGGCGGTGCACTCCCTCACACCGTCTGCGTTTGACGCCTGGCTGGAAGAGCAAGCAGCGCAGCAGTAGGCCGCGGAATCGCGTTCGACGTTCGGACCTGGCGTATTCAACAGTTCAAGAATCGGCGGATCACGAAGGGAGTTTCCCATTCAGATTCGACACGTTGGCTTGCTGTTGCTGTTCGTTGTGCTTGGCCTCTTGGCCAGCGCAAACTGGGCGACCTTCACGAGTTACACGGAACTCAACCTCTTGGTGACAAGAGTTCAGGCTCCGCTCGGTATGCTGATGCTGGCCGCCGTGGGTGTGATGGCGTGCCTGTACTCGATTCTCCTCCTGGTGGGTGAGCGTCGGCTGCTGCGAGAGAACGCGAAATACACCCGCGAACTCGCCGAACTGAGAAAACAGGGACTTGACCACCTCACGGACGAGCTACAGGAAGTTCGGGCAGCGGTGACGCGCGAACTCGCGGTGGTCAAGGAGCTGCACACGCAAGGGCTCAACCAGCTTGGGGAGCTGAGATCCAAAGTTGACCGGGTGACCGCTCAGTCTAGCAGCGCCGACTCCAAAGAGTAACCGTGTTACGGTCCCACGGGGAGGTCGCCGGCCCCTTCCGTAGCTTTGCGACCCTGACCAGAATGGCACATTTGTGTCGAACAGGTCCTAGACTGAAGTAATGGGCCGGGCTTTGCGGCACGTCAGGATCGCCGTGGCTGCGCTGCTGGCGACGGTCATTCTCTTCACGGTCCTTATATTCGTAGTAGGCTCCACTGCGTTCTTCCAGACCCGCCTCGCCCGCCTTGGCTTCTCGACCCTCGACGAGCGATACGGCATCCTAGGACGAGCCGACTCTACCAATCTGGACATCGCACGACTCGATGTCCGACTACGCGGTCTCTCTCTCGCAACCCGCGACCACGCCGACGAACCCTTCTTTACCGCTGACGAAATACGGGTAGACCTGCCGTGGTCTGCCCTCTGGGACGAGTTCTCGGTCGAGCTCGTCTCGCTCGTGAACCCCGGTTTTTTTGTTCGGGTCGGTGACGATGGTTCGTCCAACTTGCCTGACACCGGGACTCCAGCCACCGAGCAGCGAGCATCGATAGAGCCCACACCGGTGACCATCGACGTTCTCTCTATCCGTGACCTCACGGTGAACTTTAGCGACCAAGCACAGGCGATCAGTCTGCGGGTCGGTCCGACGACGGTCGAGTTGACGCAAGACGGGCCCCGTACGGTCGGACCGATCCGTACAGCGGACGCCATCGAATTTGAAACGGGTGAGCAGACGTTCCAGATCGATGAACTCGAGGGCCGGCTGTGGTTCGACGGATCGGGAATCGGTCTGGAAAATCTCACGATCTCCGGACCGGAGGAATCGGCCGCGTTGCGCGTGTCTGGTGAGATTCGCACGCTCACGTCAACACCGATGGCCGACCTGACGTTCGAATCTGTGGCCGACCTTTCTCGGCTGGTCGCTCCGTTTACGACAGCTGTGGTCGAAGGACAACTGTCAATGACGGGCACCATCGTCGGTCGGCTGGGTGACCCGACGACGGTGGTCGCCATCTCGTCCGAACAGCTCTCCTGGAACCGAGTGGAGCTGGCTCGTTTCAACAGCCAGATCGAGATCACGACGCGCGCGGCCCGGATCGACGGGCTCTCTGGCACGATGGCCGGCGGCGAGGTATCGGCGAGTGGCGTCGTCCAATTCGCCGCCTCCGCACCAGACGGCGGCACGAGCGCGGTGGACACGCGAGCTGCGAATGCCGTTCGGGTGATGTGGGACCGTCTCGACCTCGACGGGGTACTCGATGCCTTCTTTGACACGCCACCGGTCCGCTTCGCGCACACGACGAGCGGCACTGCCGAGGACCGCGGCGCAACCTCGACGAGCGGCACTCTTGACCTCAGTTGGACCGCCCTCACTCCCCAGTCGGTCACCGTTGCCATGGAGAGCAGGACGACGGGGCCCGAAGGTCGCGGGTCCACCACCCTTCGGGGAACCGATGGAGCGTATGAGCTCGTCATAGACCAGACCCTCGGGAGCACCGCCCGGGTCTCGGCCACACTCCAGGCACAGGCGAGAACGAACGAGTGGGCAGAGGTCGATATCGAGGGAACCGTCGAATTCAGATGCGAGGACCTTTCCCGGTGTCGTGACGACATTAGCATCCTCTCTCCGCCGGAGGCGCCAGAAGCGCTCGACACGTTAAGCGGTCATCTGGTTGGCCAATTCGACGTGGATGGCTCGCTTGGCAATCCCGGCGTCCGGGGGTCCATTCGGACAACCACGACCGGCCTCAGCGGTGTGCCTCCGGTCGAGCTGACCGTCGCGTTGGCCGGTGACAGCGCTCGGCTCGAGGTCTCATCCGTTGCCGCCCACGTGGGAGAAAACAGCCTGCGCGGGACCGGCAGTCTTGCATGGGATACCGCCGAACTCCGCGGTCAGTTTGATACCGAACTCGTCCAGCTGCCGGCGTTCGAGTCTCTGGTTCGTGACCTTCTCAGCGCACTCGCCCCCGACATAAGCGCCAGGTTGGGCCCCGACTGGACGCTGCCGAGTGGTTCGTTCGCGGTCGACACCCAGCTCGGTGGCACGCTCGACGGTCCCCGCGTCGAAACCGCGGTGACGGGCAGCATTCTCATCGAGCCTTTGTTCTCGGACACACCCAACGAGCTACCAGTCCGGGCGGCGGTTGATATCGCACTGTCCGGGTCACTACTCCCCGAGCCAGACATCGTTGGTACGATGCGGACCGAGGACTTTCGATGGGGGGAAACGGCATGGGGCGCCGCCTCGATAGAGCTCGTCCATGCGGCACCACAATCGTCCGTGGAGGTGAAACTCCCAGACCTCGGCGTATCGGCCGCACTCACCGCGCGGTCGACCAACAATGAATCCGACCTTTCGAACCAAGCCTTCACCGGTGTTCTTTCCGTCGCTCCGTCGGTCACGCCAAATGAAGATACGGGCGGCTTTCTGACTCGACTCGGGGCGATCCTCGACCTCCCGCTCTCTGGCGACCTCGCTGTTGACGTGGCCGCGCGAGGTTCCGTACGCGAACCATCGCGGGCAGCCGTGGAAGCGGCCCTGTCAATTTACGGGGGGCAGTTCGGAGGCGAAGCGCTCTCGATTCGTCCTCCTCGGATAGAGATTCACTACGGTCCGTCTGGACTCTCCTTTACGGAGACCGAGCTTCATATCGGGGCGTCCACACTCAGCGTGTCTGGAGCTCTGTCACCGGACGGTACCGAGACGCTTCATCTCGGTATCGCCGGTCATTCAGAAGACATCCTCGCAGCTGTCGCCGCCGTGCCGGGGTCCGACGCGTGGTTTCCAGCGCTGGTTCTCGAGGGCGAGGTCGCCGTGTCTGCCACCGTTACCGGGTGGGTGGACGCGCCGATTGTCGCGGGTCAGCTGACGGTGCGTGCCGACCGGTTTGGTTTTGGCGACCACCCACCTCTCGAACAGCTTGCGCTGGACGTGTCATACAAAGATGGGGTCATCGCGGTGGACCGGCTGTCAGCCGTGTGGCAAGGGGCCACGGTCACCGGGGAGGCGTCTGTGCCGCTAGCGCTTCTAGCCGACAGCCTTCCCGAGCCACTCATTGCCACGATGTCAACGACTGACCCTGCGCTACCCACTGGCCCCGCCAACCTGCGGCTCCGGTTTGAATCCATCACCGATGAAGCTCTTGCCCCATACGTCGCGGGCGACGCTCTGGCGGACATCGAGGGCCTGATAAATGCCACGCTTGCGATCGAGTCCCACGAGCCAACCGCCGCGGGAGTGCGCGGCAGCCTCAGGCTCGACGACGCAACGGTAACGGTTGCGGGTATCCCGCTCGAGCAACGACGTCCGACTCTGGTCGAGCTCGACGGTCGCCAGCTGCGGGTCGCGGCATTTGACTGGGGCAACGGTGACGATTACGTCACTATCGGTGGCGTGGTCGACCTCGGCGAACAGCCGGTCACAGACCTCACCGTCACGGCGTCGGTAGACCTCGCGGCGGTGGGCGCGTTCACACCGGGAATAGCCGTGACCGGTCAAGCGGACCTCATAGCAAATATCCAGGGTCTCCTAGCTGACCTCCAGATAGACGGTACGGTCGAATTTTCCGACGCGGGTCTTCGGATGGCAGAGCCCCGACTCGTCCTCTCGTCTCTCAACGGAGCGCTCGCGCTGAGCGGAGATTCCATCACGCCGATCGGCCTCGGCGGTGAGCTCAACGGTGGCCCGATAGAGATCACCGGCGCACTGCGGCGCCAGGGTTTCAGTCCCGAGGGAACGGTGACCTTGACGGGCCGCCAGGTGGCCATGGAAGTGCCGCACGGCCTCCGGACCGAGCTCGATCTTAACCTTGGACTCGTTTTTGACGCGGACGAGGAGCAGGTCACCGTGACCGGGACAACTGTCGTACAGCGCGGAGACTATCGTGAGCCATTGTCTCTCACCGGTGGGCTCCTGTCGGTGGTCAATAGTCGGCAGCAGGTCCAGGTCGTCGGTCTCGACGAACCCGGTGCCCTGGATACCGTCCAGCTCGACATCCAGGTGGCGACTGCCCAAGACATCGTGCTCGAGAACAACTATCTCGACGCCTTGCTAACCGGTGACGTCCGTCTCGGAGGTACCGTCGGCGCTCCTGCGCTCACGGGCCGAGTCGCGCTCCAAGAAGGCGGACGAATCCGCTTTGGGACACGGACATATGACATCGAAAGCGCTGCGGTCGACCTCGTCGATCCAGCCGGGATCGACCCGCGGGTCGACCTCCGGGCGCGAACCCGCGTGGCCGGGCATGACATCACGCTCGCCGTCTCGGGAGGGCAAGACGACCTCGAGACCTCCTTTGAGTCGCCAACCCTCGATGAGAGCGATGTCGTTTCGGTGCTGCTGACCGGGTTGCGACTCAGCGAATCGACCGCCGATCCGAGTGCGGCCGCCCGGGAGCAAGCGCTCGGACTCGTTTCCAACGAGCTGCTGAGTACCGTCGGTCGCGGCGTCGGCCTGGACGTGGGGGTCGGACGGGATACGGCGGCTGCCGGTCAAGTGCGGTTTGACGAAAGCCTCATCGCCGGTGAAATTGACCCGAGCACGCGTCTCACGGTCGGTAAACGTCTCAACGACCGAGTCGAGCTGATTCTCTCGCGAGACCTCCGCGAAGGTGGTCTATCGTGGATCGTGTCGTATCTGGCTAGTAGCAATCTCGAGCTTCGCGGGTTGTTTAGCGACGACAACGACCGCGGCTACGAGATTCTTCACGCGCTCGAATTTGGCGATCCGCCCGGGTCACCCCGTTCTGGCGCCTCCTCCCCATCGGCACGACGCTCCCTGTTGATCTCGGATATCCACTTCAGCGGCGAACCCGGCTACGACGTCGAATCGCTGACAGGCACCACTCGTCTTCGCCCCACCGACACCTTCGACTTTCACGCCTGGCAGGACGACCAAGACCGCCTTCGGAACTTCTATCGGGATCGCGGTTTCCTGGAAGCGACGATCGGCGCGCGCCGAGAGCAGGGAGCATCGCCGAGCGAGGTGTCGCTGACCTACGACATCGTGCGTGGACCGCATACGAGGCTTGTCGTGGAAGGATACGAGCTACCAGACTCCGTCTGGCGCGAGCTGGAAGACGCCTGGGAGCTCTCGGTCTTTGACGAATTCCTCCGCGAAGAACTGCAGAGCGTGACTCAAGATTTTCTCAGTGCCGAGGGATATGTCGACGCGGTCATCGAGACGGATATCACGATCGCAGAGATGGAGGATGAGTCCGGGTCAGAAGACGATAGTGCCGTTCAAAAGACCCTTCGGCTGAGTATCAGCCCCGGTCCGCCAACCGAGACACGCGAGCTTGTCTTCTTTGGCCACACAGCGGTGGACGAGGTCACGCTGCAGGCCGTGGCCAACACGGCGCTCGAGAGCGAAGACGACTGGGGCAACCCGGATCGGCTCCAGGAAGCCGTGGTCAGACTCTACCGGAGCCGCGGACTACTCGAAGCGGCGGTAACCATCGACCCGATCCAACGAAATGGCCCGCGAGCCGCGCTACCCATTCGGATCAACGAAGGTCGGCGGTTCTATATTGCGTCGGTCGAGTTGAACGGCGTTGAGAATAGATCTACTGCCGAGGTAACGGACACGCTCAACCTGGACGTGCCCATCGCCTACAGCAGCCTCGAAGTGGAGGACGCGCTGAACCGGCTAGAACAGGACTATCGACGGATGGGGTTCAACGCGGCACGTGTTTCCGCCGAGTCCACTGTCGATACCACCAACGCGTCCGTTCGTTTGTTGATCACCGTACGAGAGGGCACGCAAGAGATTCTCGATGAGGTGATCGTCGAAGGGGCGTCCCGCACGCATCCGTCTCTCGTGTCGACCGCGCTCCAGCTGGAACCCGGACAACCCGTCAACCTGGCCGCGTGGAATCTGGCCCGCAAGCGACTCTACGACACCGGCGTGTTCCGTAGAGTGGATTTCCAAAGGGAACCGAGTGGCAGGGCAGACCCGTCGGCCGATCAGATGGACGCCACGGGGCCACAACCCACCCGGGCACGCGTGCTCCTCGAGGAGCTTCCCCTGTACAGGGTTCGCTACGGGCTGCGGGTCAATGACTTGGAGGCCTTACAGGGGTCGGCGAGCCGACGTGATTTTGGTCTGGGGTTCGCGGCCGATGCCAGTCGACGGAATCTTTTCGGTCGGGGAGTCACCGTCGGGTCGGCGCTGCGCGCCGGAATCCGGGGACAGGCGGGTCGGGCCTACATTCGAACCCCACGCTCATTCGGCTTGCCGATTCCGTCGACGGCGTTCGTGGAGCGGGCGCGGGCCAAACGGGGCGAGGATCGCGGTGGTTTCACCGAAGACGTGACAACCGTCAGCCTCGAGCAACGACTCGAGCTACCGATCGGCGCCCGGCTCTTATACAGCACGACCTTTGACCGCAACCATTCATTCGAAGCGGTCCCAAGCAATCCGGACTTCCCGTTTGACATCACCATCAATATCATCCGGGTGGCGAGCAACGTCGTCCTCGACCGACGAGACAACCTCTTTGACGCAACCCGTGGGTGGTTTCACTCCTCGTATCTGGAGTACGGCTTTGAGCCCGGGGTCGGCGGGGTCAACTTTACAAAATATCTTGCTCAGCAATATCACCACTGGTCCCTCGGGCACGGCGTCATCGTGGCATCGGCCGGCCGTCTAGGTCTGGCCACCGGGCTCGGTGACACACTCATCCCCAGCGAGCGGTTCTTTGCCGGGGGTGGGAATACCGTGCGGGGATACGCGCAGGATGGTCTGGGGCCCAGAGATTTTTTCGGAGACGCCGAGGGCGGCAACGCCTTGCTCATCGCAAACCAAGAAGTGCGCATACCGCTGTTCTGGCGTATCCGCGGCGTGGGGTTTGCGGATGTCGGGAACGTCTTCAAAACAACCCAGGGTATCTCGCTATCCCAGCTCGCGGTGGGCGCGGGAGTCGGGCTTCGCGTAGAAACTCCGGTTGGGCTGATCCGTCTCGACTACGGGTTCGCCCTCAATCGAGAAGCCGGCGAACCGGTTGGCCGACTTCACTTCTCGATCGGCCAGGCGTTCTAGTACTGGAGGACTGTCGCGGTCATTCACCGCGCGAGCGACACGCTTCGAGCGATCCGGGCGTCCGGCTTCGTCCTCCCACCGGAGACTCGAATTTTCTGCCGACGCCTGGTCTCTTTCGCGAAGCGCAGGCCCAAGCGACGGGCACGGACCGATTTGCAACCGTCACATCATGCTGGCGGGTCGCACCGCGCGGGATCACAACGGGGCCGATCAGGCATGCTCGCAGGTCGGAATTACGCACGAACTGGGTCACCGTGGCGCGGGACGACGACACGGCGGCCTCGGCCAAGTTCGGGAGGACGGTCATGGTTAGGATGGCCTAGAGGAAACTAAGACGAAACTATCGGCCACGTAAGGTCCGCATCGTCGATTCGACCTGCGCACGCTCCGGCGCCGCCGGCGCAACTTTTAGGAAGTTCTCGAAGGCGACCGCCATCTTTGTTGTCTGCCTCACGCGATAGGATGCCAGCCCACCGTAGTAGTGCGCATACGCGAACAACGGGTCGAGCGTAACGGCGGTTTCAAACGCGACCGTCGCACCCTCGAAGTTGTTGTTGCGTCCAAACGTCAAGCCGTGCTGATAGTGAGCGATCGCCAGCTCCGGGTCGAGCTCGACGGCGTAGCCAGCCGCTTCTTCGGCAAGTCTGTCCGATTCGTCGGTGTCGGGACTCTGCAACAGCACAGCAGATCGCCCGACGTGCGTCCAGGCGTTCATCTCGTCTCCGGCGGCGAGTCGTTCGAAGGCGAGGACGGCCTCGGCGAGCTGCTCCAACCGCGCGTGGGCGAGACCACCCAAGTAGATCACGCGGGGCTCATTTCTCCCCTCGGTGGCTTGCACCACCAGCAGGTCCTCCCCCGCCTCATACCAGGTCTGGATCTCAGCCGGGGTCGCTTGAACCGGAGTCGCTTGAAGCTGAGCGGTGAATGCCAGTGCCAGTAGTGTAGTCATCATCGGTGCCTCCGCGAGGGGACATCTCGTTCAACTAAAGGCGACAAGAAGCCGACGAAAAACAATGTCCCTGTATCTATCGCCGTGTGTGCTGCAACACTCAGGCCGACACTCGTGAATGTCGTGGACAGTCCACTGGTCACAAACACTCATGATGAGGTCGAGACGGCCTATTTTCTGGCGTCTCCCCGCGGCAGGGTACTCTCTCCCAGTCCAGGATCGCTTCGTCCGCGGTCACGAGCCTCGCCCGCGACTCCGCTGTCGACACGATGGTCCGGTCGGCGAGATCTCCGTGAAATCCATCGAGGGTGCCCGCAGTGATCGAAATGTGACCATCGACGGGAATCTCTCGTAGACCGCGGCTGAGAAGGTAGCGCCGCCAACTCGACGGGGGCTCGCCCAGTCGAAGCCGTCCCTTTCTCGCGAGCATGGCCACCTCCCAGAACGAGATAGCCGAGACCGCCAGCGCATCGTTCTGAAACGCTTCGTCAATAAGTGCGAGTGCCCCTGCCCCCAACCGGTCACTTGCAGCGTCGAGCCAGACCGGTACATGCGTGTCGAGGAGAATCACGACTCCGCGTCCCAGGACTCATCGACTGATGGCACCAGATCCTGGAGTACTTCGATCGAGCCCTTGTGGAGTCCCCAGAGACTCAGCGGGCGCTCAACATAGGGAACAAATCGCGCGACTGGACGCCCGTTCTTCGTGACAACCAGTCCCTCCCCTGTCGTCTCGACATCATCCATGAGTCGGAGGCACTTTGCCTTGAACTCAGAGGCTTTGATACTTTTCATACTCATTGCGTCACTGGCATCACCGATGGGGGGACTAGCGAGCGAGCTCTTCCTGAATAATCTCGTTGAACGCGTCATATGGAAGCGCGCCCATGACCATTCGGCCGTTGACAAAGACGGTCGGCGTCGATGACACCCCGTATTGCTGACCAATTTCAAGGTCTTGCTGGACCCCGGCTGCGTAACGCCCCCCATCAAGGCAAGCCGAAAATGCCGCCTCGTCGAGCCCGAGCTCCGCGGCATAGGTCTTGAGGGATGGCACGTCCAGCGCATCCTGATGCCCAAACATTTCGTCGTGCAGCTCCCAGAACTTTCCTTGCTCCTGCGCGCAGTTCCCGGCCTCGGCTGCCTTGAAGGCTTGGGCGTGATTTGGGAGGGGATAGTCTTTGTAGACAAACCGGATCTGCCCTTCATACTCGGCCAGGAGCTCTCGCAATGTGTCGGTCGCGCGCTGGCAGTAAGGGCATTGAAAATCCGAAAACTCGACGAGCACCAGCGGTGCATTCTCGGGGCCGCGTGACGGATCATCAGGCAGGACCTCGATCCGTTGCCGCGGCGGTTCGAGTGACACCGACACATCGTTGGCCGCCGCCCGTAGATCACGGCCGAACTGGAAGAGCGCCTGAGCCGGTCGTTGCTGCCCGATTGCGGCCCGGATCTCCTCGCGCATCTGGTCCAGCGTGCGTTCGCCAAAAGCGTTTCGGTTCCGGTCGTAAATCATCTCGATTTCTTCTTCGGTGACCGGCAGTGTGCGGGCCGGCAACTCGATGTCGAGCAGCTCGGCCCGCGTGATGCCTCGGGCCGCCGCCTCGCGCTCGATCAAACGGTCACCGATGACGACATCGAGTGCTCGTCGTCGCGTCTCGTATACCTGCTGGAGCAACCGTATGCGGGAGGATGCGTCGTTTTGCTGCCACGTGTCCTCGAGCTGGCTCGCTGTGATTACCTGGTCACCGACACGCGCGACCGCCTCGTCGGTCGGCGACGTCTGCGCGATCGCAGTCGCTGCATTTCCAAAGCCGATCCCCACGGCGACCGCCCCAACCGCGCTCCATCCTCTGTGTCGTCTCATGCGTGTCGCCTTTCTTCGCTCCGTGCCACCAGACCGACGGCACATCTGTCAAAGCGTCTTGCACTGTACCACTTTCGCTCCAGCCACCATATCCAAGAGCCGGACCCCGGGTGCGACCGCCAGAAGTCGGTATCATCGATGACGCAGAGCCACATGCTCCGCTCCTAAGGACACCGGGTGACAACGCACACGCTCACCGCACGGACTGCTCGGGGCGACATCGACGTCGACCGGGTGACCAGCACCGACCCAGACCTGATCCGGTCCTATCTGGACGACGCCGCCCACTATCCAGGGGGCCACGCGTCGACCGTCGGACGGCCTCGCTCAGAAGCCGATGTCGCGGCGCTCCTCACAGCTAGCAACCGGGTGCTGCCGGTCGGCGATCAATCGTCGCTGACCGGTGGGGCGACCCCTGTCGGTGGTACGGTCTTGTCGACCGAGGCCCTTGACAAGGTCGTGCTCACCAGCCAGTCAGAGATTCGAGTACAAGCTGGCGTATCGCTCCGGCTGCTCCAGGACACGCTCGATCGCCAGGGTGCCTTCTATCCGCCAGTGCCGACCTACGACGGGGCGACCGCCGGGGGGGTGGTCGCCACGAACGCCGCGGGTGCCGCCACGTTCAAATACGGGTCAACCCGAGACTGGGTGCGGGGTCTGACGGTCGTACTCGCCGACGGCGGTGTCCTCGACCTCAAACGGGGTGAGGTCATGGCGCACGAGGACGGGTTCTTTGAGATCTCCAGTTGTAGTGGCCGGCGACGCGTCGATATCCCGGCGTATAACATGCCCGACGTGCCAAAGCGGTCGGCCGGATATTACGCGGCGCCAAAGATGGATGTCGTCGACTTGTTCATCGGGTCAGAGGGCACGTTGGGCGTTGTGACGGACGTCACGTTTGCGGTGCTCCCTCATCGGCCACCGAGTTGTCTCTTCTGGCTCCCTTTGTCGGACGAGCGCGAGGCGTTCACGCTCGTGACGACGCTTCGAGCGACGTCTCAGGCTACCCGAGAGAGCCAAGACCCCTCGGGTATCGACGTCGCGGCCATCGAGCATCTCGACCGGCGAAGTTTGGAGATCGTCCGAGAAGATGGTGCCCACCTTGCCGCTGAGGTGACTATCCCGGATGACACACACGTCGGACTTTTTATCCAGCTCGAGCTCCCGCAGCATCCCTCCCTGACCTCGTCTCAAGCGTATGAGCAAATAGCGAATGCGCTCGAGCCGGCGACCCCAGACACACCACTCGTCAGAATATGCCGGGTCTTTGACAGCGCGGGCGTACTGGGACGGGTCGAGGTCGCCCTTCCTAACGACCGACGTCGCCGCAACCAGTTGCTCGCCATGCGCGAAGCCGTCCCGGAAGGGGTCAACCGCCGGGTTGACGCGGCCAAGCGTGTCGAACCGGGTATCCACAAAACGGCAGCCGACATGATCGCACCGTTCGACCGGTTCGAGGACTGTCTATCACTGTTCAGGAACGCGTTTGCCGAACACGGGCTGGACTATGCGATCTGGGGACATATCTCCGACGGCAATGTCCATCCGAACGTGATCCCCACGGGTCTCGAAGACGTGACGCGTGGGCAGGCGGCCATTCTCGAATGTGGCCGCTCGATCATCACAATGGGGGGGTGCCCGATGGCGGAGCATGGCGTCGGGCGCAACGGTGTAAAACAAGCCCTCCTCCGAGACCTGTATGGCGAAGAGGGAATCAGATCGATGAGGAAGATCAAGGCGGCACTCGACCCCGACTGGCGTCTGGCACCCGGAGTGCTATTTCCCGAAGCTCCGCGGCCTTGATATCGTGGGTTCCATGCCACGTTTTCTCACCCATTGGCTGACGACAGCGCTCGCCTTGGGAGTCGCATCCTGGAGCCTGCCGGGGGTCGAGGTGACCTCACTCGCGGCACTCGCCGTCGCCAGTGTCGTGCTGGGTTTTGTCAACGCGGTAGTCAAGCCCATACTCGTGCTACTCACGTTGCCTTTTACGGTGGTGACGCTTGGTCTTTTCTATCTTGTCGTCAACGGTCTGGCGTTTGGGATCGCGGCCGCCTTGGTCCCGGGCTTTCTGGTTCATTCGTTTTGGTCGGCAATCGTTGGCGCGTTTCTGGTTGGACTCGTGTCGTGGTTCGTTGGTGGAGGCTCTCGCCCCGTTACCGCCACCCATGCGCATGTGCGAAGGTTCTAGCAACTACTAGAGCGTCGCGCGTCGCAGTCTCAGCGCGTTGGCGATCACCGACAGCGAGCTCAAGGTCATGGCGGCACTTGCCCACATCGGGGTGATGAGCACCCCGATGAACGGAAAGAGCAGCCCGGCGGCGACCGGCACGCCTATCGTGTTGTAGGCAAACGCCAAGAAGAGATTCTGCCGGATGTTTCGCATGGTCGCGCGACTGAGGGTCCGGGCCCGCGCAATCGCCCGGAGGTCGCCTCTCACCAATGTGACACTGGCGCTCTCTATGGCCACGTCGGTGCCGGTACCCATCGCAATCCCCACCGACGCTTCCGCCAAAGCTGGCGCATCGTTGATCCCGTCACCCGCCATCGCCACGACATGGCCCTTGGTTTGATATTCCGCGACGATGCGACGCTTGTCCGCCGGTTGCACCTCGGCCACGACATCGTCTGGACCGAGACCGACCTCGGCCGCCACCGCCTCAGCCGTCGGTCTGGCGTCCCCGGTGACCATGAGCACTCGGAGACCATCGGCCCGAAGTTGTTTGATAGCCTCTGGAGTCGACGACTTGACCGGGTCGGTGATACCGAGGAGCCCCGCCAGCGATCCATCGATACCAACAAACACCCCCGTCTCGCCCAGAGCGGCGATCTCGCGGCGCTGGCGCTCGAGCGCAGTGACCTGCACTCCGTGCTGCTCGAGCATCGCCTGCGTGCCCACAACCACCTCCCGGCCGTCCACGACACCGCTTACCCCGCGTCCTGTCTGGGACTGAAAATCCGTGACCCTCGGCACAGTCAGGCCTCGCGCTTCGGCGGCTCGAAGCACCGAGGCCGCCAGAGGATGTTCGCTCGCGCGCTCGAGCCCGGCGGCGAGACGGACGACCCCGTCCTCCGCATCCACACCGCCGGTCGCGACGACTGTTCGTAACACCGGATGGCCCTCGGTCAACGTACCGGTCTTGTCGACAATCAGGGTGTCGACTCGCTCGAGAGTTTCGAGCGCTTCGGCGTTCCGAATGAGTACGCCCGCCGCGGCCCCTCGTCCGGTACCCACCATGATGGCCATCGGCGTGGCCAACCCGAGAGCACACGGGCACGCGATGATCAGGACGGCGACGGCGCTTACCAGACCCAACGCGAAACGCGGCTCGGGTCCCCACAGGCTCCACCCCACAAAAGACATCAGCGCGACGGCCACGACCGCGGGCACAAACACGGCGGCGACACGGTCGGCGACACGCTGGATCGGCGCCCGACTCCGTTGGGCCTCACTGACCATCCGGACGATCTGGGACAGCATCGTCTCGCTCCCTACTCGCTCGGCCTTCATCACAAAAGCGCCGGTTCCGTTCACCGTTGCCCCAACCACCGGATCTCCACTGACTTTCTCGACGGGTGTTGGTTCGCCAGTGAGCATGGATTCATCGACCGAGCTTTGGCCTTCGATGACGACGCCATCCACCGGTATTCGCTCGCCGGGTCGGACTCGGAGTCGATCGCCGAGCTCGACCACGGCGACCGGGACATCCTGTTCGGCGGCGGCGTCACCGTGGCTTCCGTGAGAGTCACTGCCCAGCCGATGGGCCACATCTGGCGTCAGCTGCAACAGTGTTCGGAGAGCGGCGCCCGTCTGATGACGCGCGCGAAGCTCAAGGACCTGTCCAAGCAGGACCAACACGATGATCACGACGGACGTGTCGAAGTAGGGCTCGACACCGCCGTCCGAGCGGAAGCCCTCTGGAAAGACGCCCGGCACCAGAGTGGCGACGACGCTATAGAGATACGCCGACCCGACCCCGAGACCGATCAGGGTGAACATATTCGGACTACGCTGCACAAGTGACGACCAGGCCCGCTCGAAGAATGGTCGGCCGGCCCATAGGACGACGACCGTCGCACACACCAGCTGAATAAGGTTCGACACTGTGCGCGGGACCACGTCGCTCAGGCCGGTCCCCAGCACCATCTCTGTCATGGCCAGCCCGAATACGGGAAGACCGACAACCGCGCCGCCCAACAGACGGCGCGTCATGTCGACGAGCTCGGGATTTGGGGGATCATCAAGACTGACCGTGCGTGGCTCGAGCCCCATCCCGCACACCGGGCACACTCCCGGATCGGTCTGTACGACCTCTGCGTGCATTGGACAGGTGTACTCGAGACGTGAAGTCACTGTCGGCATCTCGGGTTCGAGCGCCATTCCGCAGCTGGGGCACGGCACCGGCGTGGTCTCTCGAACGTCCGGGCACATCGGGCAGACATAGACAGACCCGGGCGCGGCGACGGGGGAGGGCTCCGGTTGTGCTTCTGGCGGGTGGAGAAACTGCTCAGGCGACTGTTCGAATGCCGTGCGACAACCGCTGCAGCAAAAGAGGTAGGTCGTTTCTCGGTATTCGAGCCTCTGGGTAGCCGTGTCGGGGTTCACCGTCATCCCGCAGACGGGATCCCGAGTTTCGAGAGCGGTCGCCATGCATCTACGATAGCCGAAGGCAGGGGGCCTTCGGGTGGTTGAGCAGGTGGTTGGCCAGAATGCTTACTGCTGGGTCCCGAGCCACGCCTCGCGAAACGCCAGCTGGGCGGGGCTTGGCTCGACACCAGTCGATTCGAGAGTGCGCAACCCTACACGCTGGTCTTCTTGGAGCGTGACGGTTGTCTCAAGCAGCTCTCCTCGTCTTTCAAAGACTAGCGGTAGCCGCTCGCCGGGACTCTTGTCCGCCAGAATACCGGCGATGTCCGCGGCCGACCGGATGGTCTGTCCGTTCAGAGTCTTCAAGGTATCGGCGCGCGCAACCCCCGCTTCGTAGAGAGCGGAGCCATACGGGACGCCCTCGGCCATGAGCGGCCCCGAGCGTGAGTCCACGCCGAGGGAGGGACGGCCGGGTGTGACGCGCTCGAGGATCAATCCGGCTCGGGCAAACAATCGCCGGTCGTGAGCGACCTCTCGTCCCTCGATATACCGATCAAAGAAATCGTCCGCAAAATCACGGCTGCCCGCGACCTCTGCCAGTATCGCCCTGAGGTCAGCTGGCGAATAGGGACGCTCGACATAGCCGGGTCTCGGCGACGCTGCCCGACCGAACCGGACCCACAGCATCCGCATGTAGTCGTCGAGCGTGATCGCGCCATCCGAACGATCACGAAGTGTCAGATCCAGAGCGAGCGCAATCACCTCTCCCCAGGTGTAATACGAAACAAACGTGTTCTCGAAATTTGTCCGATCGATCGCGGTCGCCGCATCGACAAACGGTGCCATTCGGCTCATCTCGGTGGCACTATTGAGTCGTCGTCCCGGACGTGAAATGACGGTGCTGAGCGCGCCGCCAAACGCAGAGAGCGTGCGGTCAAGATTCGCAACACCCGCTCGGAGCATGACGAGCTTGCCGTAGTAGTTCGTAAAACCTTCGGCAAACCAGAGGTCCCCGGAGACGTTGGCGTCGGTGAAATCAAAGGGCTCGAGGGACCGCGGCCGTAGTCGCTCGACGTTCCACGCGTGAAAAAACTCATGGGCCGCGGACTGGAGCAACCCCACCCGCTGGTCGGGGGTATCGATTCGACCCGCTGCGGTGAGAAACGTGCTATTCCGATGCTCCATCGCGTCACCGCTCGCAGCTCGGAGATAGTCGGCGATGAAGGTGTAAGTGCCGGTATCGAACGACGGAAATTCGCCAAACACCGTGACCATCTCGCGGACGATCGCCTCGACCGACGCGACAAATGGCTCCACGCTTTCGGGTGCACTGTCATGATGGATCGCCACGCGGAATGTCGGGCCTGGCCCGCCGTCCTCACGGTCGGAAACCGTAAATGTGCGAAGGTCAAAATCGCTCAGCTCGGTGGGACTATCCATCAGATACTGGAGATTTGCTGCGGTGAACACCATCGACTCGGCGGTCGGAACAAGCTGAGTCGCAACCCGCCACCGAGCGCCGGCCGGAGGGTCAAAGGTGACACGAACGGGTCGATCCTCCAATCCATCCGCCCACATCATCGTCGCGGGCATGTTCATATGGGCGTGGGTGGAATCTACCCCAAGGTAGGTGCCGTCTACGCGATCACCAAAGAGGCGGTAACGCAGCCGGACCGTTCCGTCATGACCCGCAATCTTCCAGACCTCGGCGCCAGACCGTTCGATGACAAGGGCACGGCCATCCCTGCCAAAGGCGTGGACATCAATGATATTCTTGGCAAATTCGTGCCGCGCGTAGCGACCGGGCGATGCGCTGCTCATGCGTGCCTGCAGTGGCTCAAACCCAAGCCCGGGAAAGACAACCTCCACTTGCAACCAGCGGTGCTGCGGCGACGGAACGGATACGCGGTAGACGACCGTGCTCTCGTCATCCGCCCCTGTCCTGGTCTGGGCTCGGTTCGGTTCCGCCGCCACCAGAAGCAGGCACAGACAAGACACCGCCCGTGCCGTCACTCGAATAGCGAGGCGACTCACGGCGAGGCTCCTTCCGAGCCGCCGAGCGCGGAGGCGACAAAGACGTCTTCGGACTGCGCACCAAGGATCTCGATGGTTTCATTGACAACGGTTTTTGGCACCCCGGAGACCCGATAACTCCGCGCGAGATCAGGAAACTCGGTCGCTTCGTAGGCTGACGCCGTAATGTGCGGGCTGGCCGCTGCAAGCCGATACGCCAAGCTGACCGCTTGGGGACAATACGCTCACGTCGGAGTCACAAAGACTTTGATATCGACCGGCTGCTCGACCGTCTCGAGTCTGGCGAGGGTGGCCGGTGACAAACGTGGCTCATTCGTCCCTGCCAACGCGACCGCGTCTACCAGCGTGGCCAATTCGTAGCCCGCCGGGACGCCGTAGTATCGAATTCCGAGGTCGGACCTTCCGACCACCGCAATTGCCGGCGCGCGGTCGATACCGTAGGCCGACGCCTCTTCTTTGTCCAAGATGAGATTGTGTTCCTCGACCGAAATACGGTCGGACAAGCGCGCAATCTGATCGACGACTTGTCGGGCCGCCAGACACGAATCGCAGCCAAACGTTTGGGAAAAAAAAACGAGACGGACCGGCGTCCCCAAGACGGCGAGACGATCCTCATATTCAGATAGGCCGCCCGGGAACATCACGGACCCTCCTACGTCTGCTTGAATAGATCATCGAATGCCTGACGTGCACCGCTCCCACCGTCACCGTCGCTATCACCGTCACCCTGACGCACATCCCGAGCGGCGGTGCGAGTCTCGCGCTCGACGGTCACCCGCGCCTCGTGATACGAGCAGGTGTTTCGGGTGTCTTTGGGCATGATGCGCTCCGGCACACGCTGGTTGCATTCGAATCGGCTACCAGTATCGAACCAGGTGCATTGGGCGCAACTGTGAAGGTCGCTGGCGCAACTTGGGCAGGTCGCGTCCAGCGCGATGGGGGGGGTGATCGCATGGCCACAGCGCGAGCACTTGACGACCTCGCGAAAGCTCGGCATGTTGACCTTGCGTGGCTCTCGCGGCCCGTAGCCCTGTCGAGGACCACGCTCGCGTTTGTCCTCACGACCCGATTCGCGAGGAGGCCCGAATGGATCGGGATTATCCTGATAACCCTGCTGACGATATTTTCTGGCCATCTACACTCGGTCGGGCTGGCAGAGGATCCAGCCCCGGAATGGTCTCGGCGACCACCCACTAAAGCTTATCTATAGCACACCAGAGAAATTTGTCTAGCGAAAGTCTGCCGCAGTCGCAAATTCGTTGTGACATAGATTAGTCGCCATGTCTCCGGCCTCCCTTGATGACCTCCGAATCGACCGCTCTCGGGAAGATGTCGACCGCCGGTCAGACTCTCGCGTGCGATGTACCGGGCTCGTAATTGTTGTCCTCATCCTTGCCGCGCTGGCCGGGGCGGGTGCGTGGTGGTGGTTTGCGGGCGACGGAGCCCTCGCAGTGACGGTGGCGCCCGTACGTCAAACGACGGCCGGCGACACGCGACCTGCCGTACTCAATGCCTCCGGATATGTGACAGCTCGTCGCCGGGCCACGGTCTCTTAAAAAATCACCGGGAAGGTCATAGACGTCGTCGTCGAAGAAGGCGTGGTCGTGCGTCAGGGTCAAGTCCTCGCCAGGCTCGACAACTCGACCGAACGGTCGCGGCTCGGGGAGCACTCCGAGAGCTCGAGGTGCGACAGCGCGAAGCCGCGCTCACGCTCGGTCGCCGGCGCGAGTTGGTCTCCGAAGGGGTCATCAGTCAGTCCGAGCTTGACACCGCTCAAGCGGAATTCGACTCGCTCGACGCGCGGATCTTTCACAGGCAACAGGACATCGTTGTCGCAGAACGCGAAATCGATCTCCGACGAACCGCGCTGGAGGACATCGTCATCCGGGCGCCCTTTGCGGGGGTCGTGATTTCAAAAGACGCGCAACCGGGAGAGATGATCTCACCCATCAGCGCGGGTGGCGGATTCACACGGACCGGCATCTGCACGATTGTTGATATGACGTCGCTCGAGATCGAAGTCGATGTCAACGAAAGCTATATCAACCGGGTCTCGCCTGCGCAGCGAGTCGTCGCCACACTCGATGCGTATCCTGACTGGGATATCCCCGCGAGCGTCATCACCACCATCCCTGCCGCGGACCGCCAGCGCGCCACCGTGCTCGTCCGAATCGCATTCGATGAGCTCGACCCGCGGCTCCTCCCAGATATGGGCGTGAACGTGGCCTTTCTCGAGGCTGAGGTTCCCAACGAGCAAGACCAGAGCAACGCGACCCGCCTGTGGATACCGTCAGCGGCCGACCGACGCACCGCGGACGCGACGGTCGTGTTTGTCGTGAGCGGCGAGACGACTGAGCGCCGAGCTGTCACCCTGGGACGGCAAGACGGTGACAACGTCGAAATCACCGCCGGTGTCCGCGAGAACGAACGAGTGGTTGTCAATGCGCCAGCCGAGCTGGTCGGCGGCGAGCCGGTGACGATTGCTGACAGTCCCCAGTGAAGTTCGACAAAACGCGAACCCTTGATAAGGCACACCATGTCGACTGATAGCAACGGCAGCAACGGCGCCGCACTCGTAGAAATTCGTAACCTCCACAAAGAATTCCGGCGCGGCTCCGAGCGCATTGACGTCTTGCGCATCGCCGACTCCGCTCGTGCGGTCGATATTGCAGCGGCGGTCGATACAAGATTTGCCAACTCCCCGGCCGAAACGAAAACGTCGACAGAGCGAGCGTTTGTGCAGTCGTTCGCCAGCCAAGTCGGAAACATCGGAGCGATTGTCACCGCGATTCTCGTGGCGGTCCTCTTTACCATCCTCCTCGTCACCGCCAATACCATGGCCCAATCCATACGCGAACGGACCAGCGAGTTGGCCGTGCTCAAGACGCTTGGCTTTACCAATATGAGCGTTCTCGTCACCGTGCTCGCCGAATCGCTTGTCTTGGCCGGAGTCGGGGGCGCTCTCGGACTGGGGCTGGGCTTGCTCTTGATAGGTCAGGGTGGCCCCACTGGCGGCTTCCTCCCCGCGTTTTTTGTCCCGCCCGGCGACCTGCTCTTTGGTTGTGGTCTGGTGCTGATGCTCGGGCTGGCCTCGGGTCTTGTCCCGGCTACCCAAGCCACTCGACTGCGCATCGTCGACCGCCCTCCGGCGCGTGTGAGCCAATGCGATTTCTGAACCAGCTCGTCGCCGTCATCACCCTCACACTCAGATTAATACCGCAACGCGCGGGGTCATCTGCCATCGCCCTGGTCGGGATAGGAGGGGTCGTCATCGTATTTGTTGCCGTGTTGTCGATCGCCGAGGGTTTCCGGGCGGCGCTTGTCAGCGCCGGGTCACCCGATACGGCCATGGTCATGCGGGGCGGAAGCGACTCCGAGTTGACGTCTGCGTTGACGATGGGCAACACCCGCGTCATCAAGGACGCGCCGGGCCTCCGACGAAGCGCCACAGGCGGCGGAGCGGCCGCGTCCGCGGAGCTCTTCGTAGTGATCAACCTACCCCTCCGGTCTACCGGAACCGATGCGAACGTGCCGCTACGCGGGGTGCAACCCGCAGCGGTCGAGGTCCGTGATGATGTGACCATCACCGAAGGCCGACGCTTTCGGTTGGGTACCAACGAGATCATCGTCGGTCGCAACGCTATGGAGCAGTATGTCGGTCTCGAGGTGGGGACCCAGCACCGGTGGGGTGAGAACGAATGGTCGGTGGTCGGTATCTTCGAGTCGGGGGGCTCCATCGTCGAGTCGGAGATTTGGTGCGACGCCAGCGTGTTGCAGCCGGCCTACCGACGGGGCGACACGTTTCAAACAGTCTTTGCCAAACTCGAGTCGCCCGAGTCCTTCGAGCAATTCAAGGACGCGCTTATGGCTGACCCTCGACTAGATGTCATGGTCGAGCCGGAAGGCGACTACTATGCCGCCCAGTCACGCGCGATCCACGGGATCATCACCGGGCTCGGCACGATCATCGCCGTGCTGATGGGTATCGGCGCGGTGTTTGGCGCGATCAACACGATGTATACGGCGGTTGCCTCCCGCACCCGCGAGATCGCGACGTTGCGTGCCCTCGGTTTCTCGGGTGGGCCCATCGTCGCGTCGGTGTTGGTCGAATCGCTGTTCTTGAGCCTATTGGGCGGACTCCTGGGCGGGACGGCGGCGTATCTCGGCTTCAACGGATATCAAGCGGCGACGCTGAACTGGCAAACGTTTAGCCAGGTGGCGTTCGCCTTCGCGGTCACGCCGGCACTGCTGGCGCAAGGGACGGCATATGCGGTGGTGATGGGGTTTCTCGGTGGGCTGTTCCCCGCTGTCCGGGCCGCCCGACTCCCGATCGTGACGGCTCTGCGCGAGTTGTAGCGGTCCGGGACACCAGGCCTTTGTCGCGACCCCCAGGGGCGCTACGCCGTCGTCGTGACCCCCTTACGTGGGCGCCAGGCCCTCAATGACCTGCCGCACTTCGGCATTGTCGGGCAGCACTGGAATCTCATAGACCCGGGAAAAGACGACCGTCCCCTGCTTGTCGACCACAAAGACCGCTCGCTCGGAAATCCCGTCGTCGCGGCCGACGCCATACGCCTCGGCTACGCCGCCATGGGGATGAAAGTCGCTGAGGAGGTCAAACGAGATTCCTCCCAGACTCTTCGCCCATTCGGTCTTGGCGGGTCCCGCGTCAACGCTAATACCGAGGACGTGCGTCTCATGCTCAGCAAACCACGCAAGATCTGCCTCGTAGTTCCGCATCTGCGTCGCGCACACCGGTGTCCACGCGAGCGGATGAAACGCAACGATAATGTTCTTCTCGCCCCGAAAGGTCGACAGCCGCACGCGGCCGCCTCGATGCGTGCCCAAATCGAAATCTGGGGCGGTGTCTCCAGCGCTCAAAGCCATGCAGGGAAGAATACCGTAGCCCGCCGCAAATTCTTCCCCTTCGTCTCCGGCGGTGGACAGACGCCGCTCGACGTCTTAACCTTCCTCAGTGTTCATCTGCGCTAACCCGGAATGACGGTGACCATCATCATGGACCCAAGACCTATCGCCCTCAACGCTCACCCGTAGCCGAGACGACGCCATGCCAACCCGATTCGCGCTTGCGTTGCTCGCCTTCCTGTTGCTCGTTACGTTGCCGTCGCTGACCGAGCTATATACCGATTGGCTGTGGTTTGGTGAGGTCGGATTTCAGGGCGTTTTTCTCAAGAGCCTGACGACGAAAGCGTTCCTCGGAGCGGTCGTCTTCCTCACGACGTTTGGAGTGCTCTTCGCAAATATTCGACCGGCGCTGCGTGGCCCAGACCGACCCTATGTCATCTTCCCCGGCGGTGGCGATATTCAACCGATCGTGGTCGAGCGGCGGCACCTCGCCCTGCTCGCGGCCGCGCTCTCCGGGGTGGTGGCGTTCTTTATCGCCGGAATCGCTTCGGCGCAATGGTTGGTCGTATTGGAGTTCCTCAATGCGACGCCATTTGGTGAACTCGACCCGATCTTCGGTCGTGACGTGTCGTTCTATGTCTTTACGCTTCCGTTTCTCGACTTCGCCAGATATACCAGCCTCGCCATCGTCGTGCTGGCGCTGCTCGGGTCAGCGGCCGCATATGTGATTACCGGTCAGCTCTCCCTCACACCGGAAGGCGTACAGCTCGGCCCTCGGCCTCGCCAACACCTCGCCATGCTCGTCGCGGTCGTCTTTGTCCTGCTCGCCGCTGGTGCGTATCTTGAGATGCCACGAACGCTGACGACACCGGCCGGTATCGTGCACGGTGTGTCCTATGTCGACGACGTCGTCCGACTGCCGACGTTGTTTCTCGTCATGATCGTGGCCGCAGCTGGCGCCCTCGCCGCCGCCTACGGCGCAATGTCGTCGCGCGTGTGGCCGGTTGGATTGGCGGTCGGAGCCTATCTGGTCGTACAAGTTGGCGGCGCCGGCGCCGCGACGCTGCTACAGCGGCTGGTCGTCACGCCGGATGAACAGGCCCGAGAGGCGCCATATCTCGTTCACAACATCGAGGCAACACGAACCGCGTTCAACCTCGACGATATTGACGAGCGGCAGGTCACCGGCGACGCCACGTTGACAATGACCGATATCGTCAACAACGCGGATACCATCAACAATGTCCGCCTCTGGGACCACCAGCCCTTACTCGACACCTTCGGCCAAATTCAGGAAATCCGGACGTATTATGAATTCGCGTCGGTGGACAACGACCGGTATGTCGTCGATGGCGAATACCGGCAGACCATGTTGTCTACCCGAGAGCTCAACTCGGCGAGCTTGCCGAACCGCTCGTGGGTCAATGAACGGCTGCAATATACCCATGGGTTTGGCGTGGCCATGGGTCCGGTCAACGAAGTCACAGAGGAAGGGTTACCGGTGCTCTTTCTTCAAGACTTGCCGCCGACCGGGAACACCTCGCTTTCGGTCGACCAACCGAGCATCTATTTTGGCGAGCTTTCGAACGACTACGTCCTTGTCAACACGAGGACGGACGAATTTCACTACCCCGAAGGCGACGACAACGTTTCGACGCGCTATGACGGCGACGGCGGGTTGGCGGTGGGCGGCCTGCTGCGGCGTCTACTCTTCAGTCTGCGGTTCCGGTCCTACGAAATCTTGGTCTCGAGCCAGGTCACCGATGAGAGCCGCGTGCTCTTTAATCGGAACATCTCAGAGCGGCACAATGCCATCGCTCCCTTTCTTCGCTTCGACTCCGACCCTTATTTGGTCATTGACGACGGCCGCCTCTTTTGGATACGGGACGCCTACACACTGAGTGACAACTACCCGTATTCGACACCGGTGACCCCCGGGATCAACTACATACGGAACTCAGTCAAGGTCGTGGTGGACGCATTCCATGGCACGACGACGTTTTACCTGGCCGACCCCAACGACCCGATCGCGCTGACCCTGAGCAAGATTTTCCCCGACTTCTTCCAGCCGCTCGACGCGATGTCCGAGGGGCTAAAGAGTCATCTGCGCTATCCGGAGGAAATTTTCACGCTCCAGACCACCATGTACTCGCTGTATCACATGACCAATCCTTCGGTCTTCTACAACCGCGAAGACCAATGGGAGGTGCCGGTCGTGGACGGTGAGGTGATGGAGCCGTACTACACGATCATGCGGCTGCCGGGCGAAGAACGCGCTGAGTTTATCCAAATGCTCCCGTTCACGCCGCGCGGACGTAACAATCTGGCCGCCTGGATGGTTGCCCGCAGTGACGGCGAGCAATACGGCCGGCTGCTTGCCTTTCAGTTTCCAAAGCAGAAGCTGATTTTTGGACCGGCTCAAATCGTCGCGCGGATCAACCAGGATGAGTCGATCTCGCCACAGCTGACGCTCTGGAACCAGCAGGGCTCAGAGGTTATTCAAGGGACGCTCCTGGTCATTCCGATCGAAGAGGCGTTGATCTACATCCGCCCCTTGTATCTGCGCGCCTCCGGCGGGCGGATCCCCGAGCTCAAACAAGTGGTGGTGGCCTACCAGAATCAAATCGTGATGGAGGCCACGCTCGACCAAGCCTTGACCCGACTCTTTGGTGGCTCGTCTGAGGGCGCACCAATCCAGGTGTCGCCGTTCGATACCGCGCCGGGACCGGAACCCACCACCCTCGTGGCCGATACAAGCGCCGCCCCTGTCGCGCCGTCCGCCATTGATGGCCTGTCGACACCGCTGGCTCGTCAGGCACAGGAATATTACACGCGCGCGATGCAGGCTCAACGAAACGGCGATTGGTCTCAATATGGTGAGGAGATCGACCGGCTCGGCGAGCTGCTGCAACAATTGCAACAAGAGACGTTCGAGCAGTAGGCTCATGGTCTCCGTCGATTCGGAAACGCGCAGTCCGAACGTGACGTACCGTGTGACCAGCGTTTCCGAATGTCGAGTCGCGGGCCTCGGCGCCGGCTGCCCACTGTCGTCGTTGCGCTTCGTCGATATATGACCGATCTGCCGCCAGTGTCCCGTCTTGATGGCGGCCACACATGAACTCGAGCCATTCAAGTGAAATTCGGAAACGCGAGTCTCGTCTGCCGGTGAGGAGCACCTATGAACACACATGTTCGATCTGTTTCTGTCCTTTCGCTGCTATCAGTTGTTGTCATTCTCGCCAGCTGCGGCGGCGCTCCAGAGATGGAGATACAGCTCACTCCGGGGCTGACAGCGTTCACGGGTGCCCGTCTGATCATCGGTGACGACTCGACTGTCGTCGAGAACGGAACACTCGTCGTGCGCGATGGACGGATCGAAGTCGCGGGAGCAAGTGACGCCGTCGAGATCCCGGCAGATGCCGAGCAGATCGACGTATCGGGCAAGACCATCATTCCCGGGCTCATCAACGCCCACGGGCATGTCAACAACGTGCGCGGGCTCGAATCAGACCCGGCGTTCTATACCGAGGAGCACGTGGAGAGCCAGCTCGGACTCTACGCGCGCTACGGTGTGACCACCGTCTTTAGCCTTGGGGGCGGCGGTGCGGCCGGGGTAGCGGTGCGAGACCGTCAGGGCGCCGATCTCAACCACGCACGGCTCTATCTCTCGGGCGATGTCATCACGGGCGATTCCGCGGAAGAAGTCGCAACAAAAGTGAACGCGATGGCAGACCTGGGTGTCGACCTCATCAAGATTCGCGTCGATGACAACCTGGGGAACACCGACAAAATGCCGCCCGAGATCTATTCCGCCGTGATCGATACGGCGACCGAGCGCGACCTCACGGTCGCCGCGCACCTCTATTATCTCGACGATGCCAAGGGCTTACTCAACGCGGGAGCCGACCTCATCGCCCACAGCGTGCGTGACGTCGAGGTCGATGACGAGCTCGTCACGCTGCTGCTCGAGAACAACGTCTGCTACTGCCCGACGCTGATGCGGGAGGTGTCGACGTATGTCTATGAGTCGCGACCAGATTGGTTTGACGAACCGTTCTTCCTCAAAGAAGCCGACGCCGCGGTCATCGAGGGTCTCTCCACTTCAGAGTATCAAGAGGGTATTCAAAACAGCAGCTCGGCTCAGGCATACAAAGAGGCCCTCGAGATGGCCAAGACAAACCTCAAGACGCTCTCCGACGCCGGAGTCGGTATTGCGATGGGCACAGACACGGGTCCCGCCGGACGTTTCCAAGGCTACTTCGAGCACGGCGAGCTCGCGCTCATGGTGGAATCGGGTCTCAGCCCGCTGCGCACCATTGCCGCCTCGACCGGCGAAGCGGCCCGCTGCATGGGGATCGGGGACGAGCTGGGGACACTCGAAGCAGGGAAGCTCGCCGATTTTGTCATTCTGGGCGCGAATCCTCTGGACGACATCCGCAACAGCACGACGATCGAATCGGTATGGGTTGCGGGAAACCAAGTCCCAGGTGTCTAAGACAGTTCCACTCATTGCGCCGCGTTGCGCTTGGCTGCGCCTGGTCGGCCAGGCGCTTCGCGGCTCCTGGTAACGCGCGCGACTCTCATCACGGACTGCTAACGTCCTAGACTCGTGATTCGCGCGCAACCTTCCTTTGAACCGTCTTCCGCGGAGCGAGCCGGGTCGCCCGCGCGAACGCCGGTCGAGGTGACCGGCTGGCTGCTCCTGGCCGGGGTGGTCTTGTATCTGTGCGTCTTCAACGGGTTGACCACCCTTGGATTTGTCGGTCCGGACGAGCCGCGCTACGCCTCCATCGCGCGGGCGATGGCCGCCAGTCAGGACTGGGTGACCCCACGGCTCTATGGAGAGCCGTGGCTCGAAAAACCGATTCTGTATTACTGGGCCGCGGGACTCGCCTATCGACTGGGCGGCGAGACGGAGTGGGCCGCCCGGCTCCCCTCGGCCCTCAGCGCCGGTCTGACGTCGCTCGCTGTGGCGTGGCTCGGATGGCGACTCTTTGGCGCGTTGACGGGCGCCATCGCCTTCGTGGTTTTCCCCACCACGGTGGCAACGTTTGCGTTCGCACGGGGGGCGACCACCGATATGCTCTTCTCGGCATCGCTCACCGTGGCAATGGTGGCCGCCGCACCGCGACTTCTGACGAACGACCGACGACGGCGGTGGGCTGCGATGTTTGGTGTCGCGGTTGGGTTTGCAACTCTCGCGAAGGGACCGGCAGGCATCCTCCTCGCGGTGGGCAGCGTGATGCTGTGGGGAGTAGCCTCCGGTCAAACCGCACGCCTCAGAGCGCTCGCGGGACCACTGGCGGTGACGTGCTTTGCGCTCGTGTCACTGCCCTGGTATGTCTTCTCAATCCTCCGGACGCCAGAATTTGTCGAGGTGTTTCTCATCGGTCACAACATCGACCGCTTCCTGACTCCCGTCTTTCGGCACCAGCAGCCGTTTTGGTTTTTTGGCCCGATTCTGGTCTTGGGTATCGCTCCGTGGTCGGCGTTTCTGGTCGCGACCGCGCGACGCGGATATCACTCGTGGCGGGACGGACGATGGAGGGCCTCGCGAGCGCTATACGTCGCAGCCTGGATCGTATTTCCGTGCGTCTTCTTTAGCCTGTCTCAATCAAAGCTCCCGGGATACATCATGCCGACGATCGCACCGCTGGCTGTCGTCTTGGCGGTTACGATCACGCAGCTTCTGGACCGCGACGACCGTAGCCTCCGATGGGTGCTCTTTGGGACGGCGACCGTGTTTGCGAGTCTCACTACGGCATTTGCACTACCGGGTCTCTTGATCGCCGACGTTCCCGGGCTCGCCGCGAACGACGTCCGACCGCTCGCTCCGATCGTGGGCGTAGCGAGCGTCACAATCGCAGCGCTGGCGTATCTCCGACGATCTCACGCCGCAGTCGCTGCAGTGCCGCTGGGGTTCGCCCTTGCAGTCGGCTATCTCAACACCTCGGTCGCGCCGGTACTCGACCCCTTGATTAGTCCTCGGGCCACCGCGCGACGCGTCCAGGAGTTGGGAGACGGCAATGTGGAGGTGTATCGACTGCAGCGAGGCTGGCACTACGGCCTCAACTATTACCTCGACCGCGAGGTCGCGGAATGGGACGAGCGCGGGTCGCCATCTCCAACGCTGGTCGTCACTCCATCGGACGCCATCGACGCCTTGACCAGACCGGGATTTTCGGTGGAAACGGTGGAACACATCTCAACCGAAGCGGTCCTGGTAAAGGTGCGGACGATCGAGAGCACAGGGGGCCGGTCTCGGAAGAACTGACGTGCCGGAGTCTGTCGATACGTGGATCGTCGTGCCCTGCTTCAACGAGGCCGCCCGTCTGGACGGCACGGCGTTCACCACTTTTGTCCAGACTCATACGTCTATCGGATTCCTCTTCGTCGATGACGGATGCACGGACGGCACGCGTGAGGTGCTAGAAGGCCTGTGCCACGAGTGCCCTGCCCAACTGAAGTTGTTCGTGCTCGCCACGAACGAAGGAAAGGCCGAAGCGGTGCGACGCGGGCTGCTCTCGATCCTCGGAGCCCATCCCGTTGTCGTCGGCTTCTGGGACGCGGACCTAGCCGTGCCCCTCCAAGAGATCGATGCCTGTCGCGCGGTACTCGACCGACGCCGTGATGTCGATATTGTCCTCGGTGTCAGACTGCGAATGCTCGGGCATCTCATCTACCAAAGCCAGCTTCGCCGCTGTCTCGGGCGCGTGTTTACGTCGGCCGCGTCGATCACGCTTGGCCGGCGGTTCCGCGACACCCAGTGCGGCGCCAAGCTCTTTCGGGTGACGCCCGTGCTGCAGGCAGCGCTGGACGAACCCTTTCGATCTCGCTGGGTCTTTGACGTGGAGTTGCTTCTCCGGTGCCGCGTCGACCCCGATCCGCATGGTAACCGCTTCCCGGCCGTCTACGAGTACCCGCTCGAAACATGGACCGGCAAAGCCAACTCAAAGCTCAAGCCGTGGGCTTACGGCTGGTGCGCCGCAGAATTGTTGGGGATCCTTCTGCGTGACCGGATGTCGTCCACTGACGCTTGGCGCCCTACCCGTAAGAGACCGTCGCAGACCTCTCGCTGACGTCTCTGGCGTGGTGTGCTCCCGCGCTACTGCATCGGGACATACGTCTGCGTCGACTCCCACTCGATGCCCACGACGTCATAGCCCAATGTTGTCGGGCGAAGGTAGACCCGCACGGGTTGCTGCCAGGCAACGTGGTCCGGGTGCAGCGACGAAATCTCTACCATAAGGAAAGGCGCCGGAGCGCCGACCTTGTCGACCGCAGAGTCTCTGGGCTGCCGAGGGTCTGTCGGACGCTGGCCGCAGCGTTGTCATGGAGCGACCAGGCAACTTCATACGACGTGCTCCCCGGCTCGACAAACCCATACGTCTCGGACAAGTTCTCGAATTCGAACGTGGCCTCCGTAACCGAGAATGCGTCGAGGGGGTTCACCGCGGTGAACCCAAACGCCCCAGCTCTTTGTTGTCGTGCCACCAGCACATCCAGAAAGTATTGCGCCTGCTCGAAATCGACGGACTCAGCGCTTCCGACGATCGCGTGGAGCTCTTCGCGGGTAAAACGCATCAGGATTTTGGCGGCCCGGAACGCATCACGCGGCGTCATACGGACAAACGCTGGATTTGGGTAGTCGTTACGCCAGCC
>Ga0310121_10000219_pt1 | contig 62411 bp, 54 predicted proteins | sample CB27_Tmax_986_MG_FD_203504 | JGI IMG/M metagenome (GOLD analysis project Ga0310121, IMG submission 203504) | Marine microbial communities from Western Arctic Ocean, Canada - CB27_Tmax_986 | ecosystem: Environmental > Aquatic > Marine > Oceanic | place: Canada: Western Arctic Ocean | collected... | reverse complement strand
CGGCCGTCTCGACGCCGGCTTTGCCAGTCCGGAGATCTTCGACTACCTCGATGCCGAGGGCGTCGAATACGCCGTCGCCATGCCCAAGAACAGCGTCCTGGAACGTCGCGCCAAGCGGTCCCTCACCAGCCGTTTCGACCGTGCACTCGGCTGCTACTCCTCAAATGATCGGTGCAAGTACACGCCTGAACTCAATCCCGCATGCCCGATGAATAATGCGGGCTAGGAGCCCGTGAGGAGCGTGCCCGACACCTGGAACCGCAGCACGTCGGCGGCGCCGCCGGGGTTGTGGTCCGGCCGGGCCTCGAGAGACTGGCCGTCGATGTCGATGATCCCGGGCAGCAGGATGAGCTCGACCGCGCGCCCGGAGCGCAGCAGGTCGCCGGGATCGACGGTCAACGCCCGACGGCCGATGTCGTACGAGACGGAGACGGCATCGAGGACACGGTCCCCTGGACGCGGTCGACCCGCGTAGCGCAGTCCCACCCGCCCTTCGAAGCTGGTTTCTTCCATGTCGTTGCAGAACTGGACGCGGAACACCGTGTCCTGTGGGATGTCTCGCTCCCCGTCGAGGGGCAGCGAGAAGACGATGACGGGCGTCTTGAGGGGCAGCGGCGGCAGGGGCTTTGCTTTCTCCACATGAGCCGTGGGCGAAGGAGCCGTGGTGAGCTCCACGTTGTCCGCGAGGATGTACACGACGCCCTCGACCGTCCGCGCCTTTCCCTCGACGACGAGCCATTTGCCGCTGTCGCGCCGCAGCTTGGGATCGAGCTTCCAGCCCTTTCCCTTCGGCTTCTCGCCGGTGACCCACACCGCGAACACGTCGTTCTTGAGGACCCAGTCCCCCAGCTTCCACCGGCTGAAGGACGGCAGGTCGCCAAAGAGGTTGGAGCCGCGGAACTGCCCGACCACTCGAATCCTCTCGCCGTCGCGCTCCCCTTGACGGGTCAGAAGCTCCTCGAGGGTGGCTTCCGGCGAGGGTGGGCGAGTCTCCTGTCGCTCGGTCGGCCCCTCGAAGCTCCAGAAGGTGATGACGGTGATGGGGGTCTCGTTCATGGGGTGCTTCCCCAGCGACACGGTGCCGGAGACCTCGATCTCGCGGCCACCCCAGATCCGGGCCTCCCGCTCGAAGTGTACCGCCAAGTCCGGGACCGGCACGATCGAGACGTGAGCACCGAGCTCCCCGAGCGCCCAGTTCCGGCTGCTGATGCCGCTGAGCATGTCGAGCCGGCCTCTCGTCCGCACTGACCGGCCCTCGTACGACTCCGGCATCTGCACGAGCGTTTCGATCTCGACATCGACGGGCTGCCCGAACTGCCTCTCGTACTGGTTCGAGCCGAACTGTGCCGCGGAAGGGGCTGCTAGGCCGAGGACCAGCACCAGTAGAATGGCCAAGTTGCGGGACGCGCGCATATCCAAGTATAGGGTCGCGATCGGCCGCCAGGTCAAACAAAACCATCCGGACCATCCGGAAGGTGGACGGCCCTCGTCGCGCTCGTGCCGATTCGCCCACCACCTCCTCTCTCGCGTGAGCTCAGTGGGGGGGGGGGGGGGGGGGACCCAAGGCGTCGTGGCCTCACCTGCGAAAACCACGACGGGTTGAGGTGGCCTGTGAGTGACTGCGATCCCTTGACCGGTCCGGGGGTGCGTGCTACGGTCGCGCCGTCGAGCTTGCCGACAACCGTAGGTTCTTGTGAGACTTGCGGTCAGGCGACCATGAAAATACGAGTCCTCGGCTGCTACGGTGGGAACGTCCCCAACCACGGGATGACCTCGTTCCTGGTCAACGGAAACGTGTGCCTGGACGCGGGCTGGGTCTCGGGTGCGCTGAGCCTGCGCGAGCAGGTCAAGGTCAAGGATGTGGTCATTTCACACTCACATCTTGATCACACGTGCTCGCTGCCCTTTCTCATCGACAACAACTTCTCGGCCGAAGGCTTCGAGCTCCGCATCCATGCCATCCCCGAGGTGATCGCCGCGATGAGGGATCACCTCTTCAACAACCACACATGGCCTGACTTCACCTGCCTTCCGAACGACCTGACTCCGGTCTTGAAGCTCGTCGAGATCCCGATCGAGGAGCCGTTCCGAGTCAACGGCATCACGCTGCGTGCGATCCACGTGTCGCACATCGTCCCCACCACCGGGTTCCTGGTCGAGGACAAGGCGGGTGTTGTCGCCTACTCGAGCGACACCGGACCCACCGAGCGGTTCTGGGAGGTCGTCAACAAGACGCGCAAGCTGAAGGCGGTCATCACGGAGACGTCGTTCCCGAACGAGCTTCAGGACCTGGCCGACGTATCCGGCCACATGACACCGCAGACTCTCGACGTGGAGCTGGACAAGCTCAAGCGCGACGTCCCGGTCTACCTCTACGGGGCCAAGCCCCGGCACCTGACCCGGATCCACCGGCAGGTGGCCGCGCTGAAGCGCAAGCGCCTGAGGTTCCTCACGCAAGGTCGGACCTACAAGTTCTAGCCAGGCCAGCCGAGCTAAACCCTCACCCGGCGCAGGCTGACCAGGCTACCCACGACTCCAACCGCCATGCCCCCGAACACGAGGGCCATGCTGATCTCGGTGGGCAGCGCAAACGCCGTCCTGCCCAGCAGCTCCGAGGTGTTCAGATCCCGCGCGAGCCACCCCAGCGTCAGCCAGAGGAGGCCCGCGGCCAGCGAGCCTCCGAGACCACCCTGGAGCATCCCCTCCACGACGAACGGCCCCTTCACGTACGCGCGCGTCGCGCCCACGAGGCGCATGATGTCGAGCTCGTCCTCGCGAGCGTAGACGGTGAGCCGAATGACGTTGGAGATCGTGAAGATCCCGGCCAGGACGAGGATGCCCCCGAGGAAGGCCCCGGCTGCGCGGAGTAGGCGCACACCGGTGGCCAGCCTCTCGATCCAGAGAAGGTCGTATTGGATCTCCTGCACACCAGGGACGTCGACAAAGACGTTCGCCAGGCGCTGGACCTCCTCAGGTGATTGGTGGCCGGGTCGCAGGTTGACCTCGTAGGAGGCGGGGAACGGATTCTCGCCAAGATCCTCCGGCAGCGAGCTCAGGTCCCGAAAGAGCGTCTTGAACCGCTCCAGCGCCTCCGACCGGTCCACCAGGTCGAGAGACTCGACGGCGGGGTCCTCGATCAATCTGTTCTCGAGACTCGCCTGAACGCGGTCCTCGATGTCTGCTTCGAGGTACACGATGATCTGAATCTTCTCGGTCCACTTCGTGACGACGTCGCCCAGGTTCCCGGCCACCGTGAGGAAGGCCCCGAGCACGAAGAGGCTCACCGCGATCGTTCCGATCGAGATCGCGTTGACCAGACGGCTCCGCCAGAGGCTCGTGAAGGCCTCCCCGAAGAAATAGCCGAGGGCTCGAAACAACGCCATGGAGACACGAGATTATAGTCCGTCGCCGTGTTGGTCTCGACGGGGGTCCGACTTCAGGCGGCGCTCACTCGACCCCGCTCGAGTGTGATCACGCGCTTGCCCATCCGCTGGATCATCTCGCGATCGTGCGTGGCGACGAGGACCGTCGTCCCCCGTGCGTTGACCTCGAGGAAGAGCCTCATGATCTCCTCGGCCATCTCGGGATCCAGATTTCCTGTGGGCTCGTCGGCGAGGAGAAGCATGGGCTCGTTGATCAAGGCGCGGGCGATGGCCACCCGCTGCTGCTCGCCTCCGGACAGCTGCCTGGGAAAAGCGTGCATCTTGTGGTGCAGGCTCACCGCTTTCAGGGAGGAGAAGGCACGGCGTTTCTGCTCGCGAGCAGGCACCCCGAGAATGCGCGGTACGAACGACACGTTCTCGAGAATGGTCTTGCGCTTGAGGAGCTTGAAGTCCTGGAAGACGACGCCGACCGAGCGCCGGAGCTCGGGGATCTGGCTCTCCGGGATCGCCGTGATGTTGCGCCCGCCGACGAGGATCTGCCCCTGTGAGGGGAGCTCCTCCCGGAACACCAGCTTCAGGAACGTGGTCTTTCCCGCCCCGGAGGGACCGGTCAGGAAGCAGAACTCGCCCTTCGGCACGTGGAGCGTGACGTCGGAGAGCGCCGTCGACTCACGGTCGTACTGCTTGTAGACGTGAAAGGCCTGTATCATCGGAGCGACCGCCCGCGATTATAGCTGCCGTCGGGTGCGCCCCCCGATTCATGAACGTCAAACCCGGTGCGTCCTCCAACGGCCGGTTCGATCCCCACCCACTTCTGGTGGGAGGTCACCGCCAGACCGTCCTCGCCCACCTCGTGCGCAGGCATCTGAGATGGCGCCATGCCGCCGAGGACATGGTGGTGCGCGCCGGCGACGACGCGCGCCTTCTGTTGCGCGTCACGTGGCAGCCGGGGCCCCGGAAGGAGCGACCCGCGCTGGTCCTGGTTCACGGCCTCGGGGGCTCGGACTCGTCCGCCTACATGGTCTCCACGGGAGCGCTGGCCTTCGCCCGGGGCTGGCATGTGGTGCGCATGAACATGCGGGGCTCGGGTGACGGCGAGGCGCTCTGCCCGCGGCTCTACAACGCCGGCCTCGACGGGGACCTCCTGAATGTGCTCGACGCGGTCGCGCGTCTCGTTCCTCGCGTGGCCGTCGTGGGTTTCTCGCTGGGCGCGAACCTGACGCTCCTCGCCCTCGGCCGGGGACGGGAGCGCCTTCCATCACGGGTCGGGGCCGCCGTCGCGATCTCGCCGCCCGTCGACCTGTCGGCGTGCGCCGACGCCCTGGAGCGCCCGGGCAACCGCATCTACCAGCACTACTTCATGCGGATGCTCGCAGAGACGTACCGGCGGCGACACCGCGACCACCCGGAGCTGTTTCCACCGGGACGTGAGCTCGGGGCCCGGACCATCCGCGAGTACGACCATCGGATCACCGCCCCTCTGGGTGGCTACGAGAGCGCAACGGACTACTACGCCCGCTCCAGCGCGGGGCCGCACATGGCCCTCATCGAGCGCCCCACGCTGGTGCTCAGCGCTGGCGACGACCCTCTCATCCCCGCTGCCTCCGTCGAGAGATGGCCACTGTCTCCGGTTGTCCAGCGTCAGCTGACATCCACAGGCGGACACGTCGGCTACGTGGGCCGGGCCGCCGCGCCGGGCTTCTTCTGGGCCCCGGACCGCGCACTCGCCTTCCTGGAAGGAGCGATGGCTGGGGCTCCGCCTAGCGCGGCTCAGCCGTAGTTCGAGCCTGCCGCTCGGTCAGGAGGGGCTCGAGGGCCTTCCAGACGTTTGCGGCGACTCGCTTGCTGCCGTTGGCCGTGGGGTGAATGCCGTCGGCCTGGTTCAGCTCGGGGTCTCCGGCGACCCCCTCGAGGAGGAAAGGAACGAAGACCGCCCCGTTCGCCTCGGCCAGCTCAGGATAGATGGCCCGAAACCGCTTGCCGTAGTCCTGGCCGTAGTTCGGCAAGGCCTCCATGGCCACGAGGGCCAGGCTGGGCGGCGGCTGCTGCCGAGCAACCCGATCGAAGATGGCCTGGATGTTGGCTCGCGTCGCCTCGGGATCCTGGCCACGAAGGCCGTCGTTGGCCCCGGTCTCGAGGACCAGGATCGCGACCTCCTGCCGCAGGAGCCAGTCCATGCGCCGCAGGGCCCCGGCCGACGTCTCGCCGCTGACACCGGCGTTCACCGCCTGGTAGTCCAGGCCGGCGTCGTCGAGTGTTTCCTGGAAGACTGCCGGATAGGCGTCGGCCGGGTCCAGGCCGTAGCCGGCTGTGAGGCTCGTCCCCACGAAGAGGATGACGGGCCGCTCGTCATCGACAACGACGGCCGCGGCGGGCGGCGGGGTCGATCCGACCGCCGGGGGCGAGGGCGACGGTCGGTCCGGGCCCGAGCCGCCAGTGCATCGGGCCATCAGGAGGATCGAGCCCAGCCCGAGGATGAGGGCCCCGCTTGTCGATATGATGGATGCAGGGCGTCGGAGGGCCAACAGGTTCATGTCCATGCTGCGTTGCGAAGCGCTCACCAAGACCTATGTCTCGGGCGGGCGCGAGATCACCGTCCTCAGGGATATCACGTTCGAGCTGGCGAGCGGCGGCTTCCTGGCGGTCACGGGCCCGTCCGGCAGTGGCAAGAGCACTCTTCTGGGACTGCTGGCCGGCCTCGACCGACCGGCGCGGGGCCGGGTCCTGCTCGATGGACACGACCTGTCGGAGCTGTCCGAGGACGAGCGCGCCAGGGTGCGGGCCGAAAAGGTCGGCTTCGTCTTTCAGTCGTTCCACCTCATCCCGACGCTCACGGCGCAGGAGAATATCCAGGTCCCGTTGGAGCTCAGGGGCGAGGACGGCCGCCAGCGCGCAAGAGAGCTGCTGACGCGGGTCGGACTGGGAGACCGGGGCCATCACTACCCGGCGCAGCTGTCGGGGGGCGAGCAGCAACGTGTGGCCGTGGCCCGCGCCTTCGCGCACCGGCCCCGGATCCTGTTCGCCGACGAGCCCACCGGCAACCTCGACGCCGCCAACGGGGCCAACGTGGTGGCGCTCCTCAGCGAGATGAACCGGGAGCTCGAGACCACCCTCGTGCTGGTCACCCACGACCCGGAGCTGGCCGGCCGGGCGCGGCGCATCATCCGCTTGCACGACGGCGCGGTCTTCTCCGACTCGGCGGTGGCCCCCGCGGAGGCCGAGGCCTCGTGAGCCGCATCCGCTTCATCCTTGCACTGGCGTGGCGCGAGGGCCGGGCCTCGGGGCGCCGCGGGTTGCTGCTGATCGCAGCGGTGGCCATCGGCGTTGCCGCTCTCGTGGCCATCAACTCGTTCACCGACAACCTGGGCGACTCCGTTCGGGTCCAGGCACGGGCGCTCCTCGGTGCGGACCTCGTTGTCTCGTCCTACCAGGCCTTCTCGGACGAGACGGAGGCGATCCTTCAGGAGCTGCTCCTGGCCCCCGGGCCCCCGGCGGAGACTCCCATGGCCCGGACCATCACGTTCGGAGCCATGGCCCGGGTCCGGGATGGGGGAAGGACGCGCCTCGTCCAGGTCCGTGCGGTCCAATCCGGCTACCCCTTCTACGGGACGATCGAGACCCAGCCCGCAGGTGAGTGGTCCCGGCTGGGCGATTCCGGCGGGGCGGTAGCGGACCCGTCGCTCCCCATCGGCCTGGGAATCGAGGTCGGAGACCAGTTTGCGCTGGGCGAGGCCACCTTCACTCTCCGAGCCATCGTCGAGAACTTCCCCGGCGACGTGGGCGTGCGCTCCTCTCTGGGTCCGCGCGTCTTCATCGGTTTCGACCGGGTGGAGGACACGGGGCTCCTCGCCTTCGGGGCCCGGGCCGGCCACCGCGCGTACCTGGCGCTGCCACCCGAGGCCCGCGCCGAGGAGCTCAAGGAGAGCTTCGGCCCTCGCTTCGGCGAGCACCGCGTGTCGCTCAGGACCGTCGACGACAACCAGCGGCGGCTGGGCAACACGATGTCGCGTCTCAGCAACTACCTCGGCCTCGTGGCCCTCGTGGCCCTGCTCCTGGGCGGACTCGGGGTGGCGAGCGCGGTTCACGTGTTCATCAAGCGGCGCATGGAGTCGGTGGCCGTGCTTCGCTGCCTGGGCGCCTCAGCGAACACCGTCCTGGCGGTCTACGTCGTCCAGGCCGTGACGGTCGGGCTCCTGGGAAGCCTGGCAGGCGCGGGACTCGGGGCGGGGGTCCAGCTCGCGCTGCCCGTCATCCTGCAGGATCTGCTGCCGGTGGACGTGGTCTGGTCTCCGTCGTGGCCGGCGGTTCTCGGAGGGATCGGCGTCGGCGTCTGGGTGGCGGTCGTCTTCTCCCTGCTCCCGCTCCTGGCGATCCGCCGGGTCTCGCCCCTGATGGTCCTCAGGCGCGACTACGAGGACGAGAACCCAGGGCGCGACCCGGCGCGCATAGTAGCCTTCGTCGCTCTCGCCGCCAGCGTGGCCGGCCTCGCCGTTCTCCAGGCGGGCGCCCTTCTCCCGGGCCTGGGCTTCGCGGCAGGTGTGGGTGTCGCCGTCGGCGCCCTGGGGCTCGCGGCCGCCCTTCTGGTGCGAGGGCTCCGCCGTTTCTTCCCGTCGTTCCTCCCCTACCTTTACCGTCAGGGGCTCGCCAACCTCTACCGTCCTGCGAACCAGACGCTCATGGTGGTGCTCGCCCTGGGTTTCGGGACGTTCCTCCTGGCCACCCTGCTGCTGGTGCAGCACAACCTGCTGAGGGACCTTCGGGTGGATCAGGGACAGGAACGACCGAACATCGTCTTCTTCGACGTGCAGCCCGACCAACGCGACGACGTGGTGGCGCTCGTGACCGAGCGGGCCCCTCTCGTGGGCCAACCGGTTCCCATCATCCCGATGCGCCTCCACTCCGTGAAGGGACGGCTCGTCACGGAGATGCTGGGAGCGACGAATGGCGAGAAAGTGCAGGGACGGTGGGCCCTTCGGCGCGAGTATCGCAGCAGCTACACCGACACCTCCGCTCGACCCGACGAGATCATCGAGGGCGAGTGGTGGAAGGCCGGAGCGTGGCTCGACCGCGACACCGACGAGCCCGTGCCGGTGGCCATCGAGGCGGGTGTGGCCCGCGAGCTCGGGGTGGGACCCGGCGACGAGATCGTCTGGGACGTTCAGGGCGTGCGGGTGCCGTCGCGGGTCGCTTGCCTGAGGGAGGTGAACTGGGCCCGCTTCGAGCCCAACTTCTTCGTGCTCTTTCCCGAGGGGCCGCTCGACGACGCTCCCCAGAGCCTGGTGCTGCTGTCCCGTGTCGAGGACTCCATTGATCGCGCCCGACTGCAACGGTCGGTGATCGACCTTCACCCGAACGTCTCGACCCTCGACCTCACCCAGGTGCAGCACGCGATCGAGTCGATCCTCGACCGCGTCGTCCTGGCTGTGCGCTTCATGGCTCTGTTCAGCCTGGCCGCGGGCGCCGTCGTTCTCGTAGGCGCGGTCGCGGCGAGCCGTTATCAACGAGTGAGGGAAGGAGCCCTGCTCCGGACCCTGGGCGCCACCCGCGGGCAGCTCCTGCGCATCCTCTTCGCCGAGTACGCCGTCCTCGGAGCCCTTGCGTCCGGAACGGCCATCGCCCTCTCGACCCTCGCCGGCTTCGTGATCGTCCGATACGTCTTCGAGGGCCGCTTCGCGGTGCCGGCGCCGGCGCTCCTCGGGCTCGTGGCGGGCCTGATGGTGCTCACCGTGACGATCGGCCTCTCGGGCAGCACCGAGGTCTGGCGCCGTCCTCCGCTGGAGGTGCTGAGAGCGGAGTGACTCGAGCGGCGCGGAGCGCCGATCGAGTCATCCTGAGGAGCTCCCCCGTTTGAACGAGCGACGAAGGATCTCCCTACCGACACATGCTTCGTCGCCCGTCCGAGTCGAAGCTCCTCTGCATGACTGCTCCCAGCTCTCGTCCCCTATCCCTCCGGCTCCGACCCCGAGATCGTCACCTTCATCTCGACCCGCTCGGTGGCCTTGTCGCCGTCCACGGGGGCGAGGCTGATCTGATCCACCACCGCCATTCCCGAGATGACCTCGCCAAGGACCGTGTACTGGCCGGCGAGTGCAGGCTGCGGCTGGAGGCAGATGAAGAACTGGGAACCGGCGCTGTCGACGCTGGAAGGCAGTCGAACCGCAGCCACCGTACCCCGGACGAAGTCCCGGTCCGAGAACTCGGCCTTCAGCAGCCCGAGACCGCCGGTCCCGTACCGGGAGGCCTTGTCGGGGTCCTTCGAGAGCGGATCTCCGCCCTGGATGATCCCGCCCATGATGACGCGGTGGAATGTCGTGCCGTCGTAGTCGCCGGCCCTGGCTGTTTCGACGAAGTGCTTCACGTGCCGAGGAGCCACGTCGGGAAGGAGGCGAATGGTGAAGCTACCCTTCGGTGTCTGCACGACGGCTTCGAGCTCGGACGGCGACGCGCTGGGCGGGGCGGGAGCGTCCTGCCCTTCAGCCGACACCGCGAACACGGCCACCGCCGCGAAGGCCACGACAGATGTGTGTCTACTCATCCCACTCCCCCTCCTCGAGGAAACGATCCCGGAGCTCGACGCGTCGGAACACTTCGTCGCGATCGCCCAGGCTCGCGGTACCCACGCCCTCGACCGCGCAGGAGGCGGCGCACGCTGCAAAACTCGCGGCGGCGAGAGGATCGCCGACCTCCTGGTAGCGCACGAGAAATGCGGCGGCAAAGACGTCTCCCGCGCCGGTGGGGTCGACCTCGGTTCTTGGAAGCGTGGGCACCTCGTACTCGCCCTTCCGGGTCATCAACGTGAGTCCGTGTACGCCGCGGGTCAACGCAATCATCGGCACGTGATTCAGCAGCTGCCGGGAGCCCACCTTCGCGTCCGGCATGTCGTGCTCGGAGAGGAAGACAACGTGGACGCCGGCCAGATCTCGAGCAGCTGTCGTCCACTTCCGAGCGGAGACGCTCCCGCCGGGTCCGATCTCCCGAAGCCAGCCCTGGGCGACGGCACCCACGGCGCCGGCCTCGAGGGCGCCGGAGCCGAAATCATTGAGCTCCCCCGCCACCGGGCTCAGCAGGAGGGCGTCGGGGCTGCGCCACTCGTCGGGCAGAGGCCCGAGCTCGATGTTGTCGGCCCTGGCCACTACGGTCTGGTGGCGCGTTCCGTCCTCGTCGTATTTGTTGACGAACCGGGTCGTGGCGGAGCTTGGGTGCACGAACACCTCGATGTCGGGCAACTCCTTCTCAGGATCGAAGTCGGGTCCGGCCGAGGTGAGCACACCGACCTCCCACCCCAACCGGTGGGCCGTCAGTGCCGTGTAGGCCGCCGAGCCTCCGAGCACGTCGCCGCCCAGGCGGCGGTCTCGGGTCACGTGGCCGATGGTCAGGAGTCGCGGCATCCGAAATCTGGATCAGGTCCGCGCCTTCTCGAACAGGCGCATCTGCGACTCGCTCGGCACCGGCACCGCTACCGGGTAGCGGCCGGAGAAGCAGGCGGTGCAGTGACGCTGTTGGTCGGGATCTTCGACAGCCGAGAGCAGCCCCTCGTGCGTGAGATAGGCCAGGCTGTCGGCATCGATGTACCCCCTGGTCTCGTCGACCGTATGGTTTGCCCCGATGAGCTCGCTCTTGAGCGGCGTGTCGATCCCGTAGTAGCACGGGCCCGTGGTGGGAGGGCAGCTGATCCGCACGTGCACTTCGCGGGCCCCCGCTTCTCGAACCATTCGAACGAGCTTCCTGGACGTGGTGCCCCGCACGATCGAGTCGTCGATGAGGACCACCCGACGGCCCTCCAGCACCTGACGGACCGGGTTGAGCTTGATCTTGACCCCGATGGTGCGCACCGACTGCCGTGGCTGGATGAACGTCCGGCCGACATAGTGGTTGCGGATGAGGCCCCATTCGAACGGAAGACCACTCTCCTGCGAATAGCCGAGGGCCGCCCCCATCCCGCTGTCGGGGACCGGCACCACCACGTCGCCCTCGGCCGGCGCCTCCCGGGCGAGCTGCCGCCCGAGCAACAGCCGCGACTGCAGGACCGTGCGCCCGAAGACGAGGCTGTCGGGACGGGCGAAGTAGACGTGCTCGAAGATGCAGTGAGCCGACGACTCGGGGGGGAAAGGCTTGAAGGAACGCATTCCCTCTTCATCCACCACCACGATCTCCCCCGGCTCCACGTCGCGCACGTACTCGGCGTCGATCAGGTCGAGAGCACACGTCTCCGACGCGATGACCGTGGCGCCCTCCAGCCGCCCGATGATCAGCGGCCGGAAGCCCCAGGGGTCCCGGGCGGCGACGAGCGCCGTCGGCGTCATGAACAGCAGCGAGAAGGCGCCCATCACCTTGGAGAGGCTCGCCGCGATGGCGTCCTCGAGGTGCTCGCGGTGGCTGCGTGCGTAGAGGTGGAGGATGACTTCGGTGTCCGAGGTCGACTGGAAGATCGAGCCGGCCGCCTCCAGCTCCTGGCGCAGGATGGCCGCGTTCACGAGATTGCCGTTGTGCCCGACGGCGATGGGGCCCCGATGGCATTCGATGAGATAGGGCTGGGCGTTCGAGGCCACGGTCTCGCCCGCGGTCGAGTAGCGGACGTGCCCCATGGCCCGGTCGCCTGGCAGCGCCGCGAGCCGAGCCTCGCTGAAGACGTCGTTGACGAGGCCCATGCCCTTCTCGAGCCGGAGCTGGATGCCGTCACTGGCCACGATCCCCGCGGCCTCCTGTCCACGATGTTGAAGGGCATACAAGCCCATGTATGTCAGGTGAGCGGCCTCGGGGTGACCGACGATGCCGAAGAGGCCGCACTGGTCGTGGAAGTGATCGTCGTCCACCACGCTGCGGCCCGCGGAGGACTGGTGCCGCTCGTTTTCGAGGGTCATTGTTCGAATGGTATCCGATCCCTGCGTCTTCGGGGCCGGTCCCCGCGGCGAGAGCGCCAGCATTTCCGCCATGGGCCAAAAAGGGGGCTTCCCATGGCCGGCGGCCGGCGCTAGACTCGCCGGACGCAGCGCGCTGCGTGAGGAGCGTCCCTTCAGGACGAGGTCCGCGATGGTTACTGTCTGCGCCTGGTGCCAGAGGTATATGGGCCCGAAAGAGCCCCTTCACGATCCTGCCGTGAGCCACGGCATCTGTTCCGGATGCGTTGAGCGGCAGACCCTGGCCGATGCACCGGTCGTGGTCGTCAACCCGGCTCGGGTCGCCACCGTTCCCCTGCTCAGCGGGGCCCCCGGCGTTGCCATCGTCGTGGATCGACGCAGCGGCGAGCGCCGAAACGGAAACGGCCACAGCAACGGAAACGGGAATGGGAACGGGAATGGGAATGGGAATGGGAATGGCAACGGCATCGTTGATGAGGCCGCCCTGGACCGCCGCGCCGACAAGCGGCGTCGCAGCTCGGCGCTCTACCTGGTCTGACCCCGACCCACCGGCCGCCAGCTCACCCGCTCCTCAACCGACCTCCGACTCACCCCCGAAGACGCGCGCGAAGATCACGGGAACGTGCTCGAGGTACCGCTCGAGCTGAAAGACGTGGTCGATCTCGGCCTCCGTCAGGATCTTTCGGATTTCGGGGTCCTCGCGCACCCGCGCCCCGAAGTCCTCGCCACCCTTCCACGCCTCCATTGCATGAGCCTGCACCACGCGGTACGCGTCTTCGCGCCGCATCCCTCGGGCGGTCAGCTCGAGAAGGAGCTGACCGGAGAAGACGAGTCCTCTCCCGAGCTCCAGGTTCTCGAGCATCCTCTCCTCGTTCACCGTCAACCCCGCGACGATCCGGGTAAAGCGGTGCAGCATGTGATCGAGGGCCAGAAAGCTGTCCGGAATGATCACCCGCTCGACGGAGGAATGGGAGATGTCCCTCTCGTGCCAGAGCGGGACGTTCTCGAGTGCGGCAAGCGAGTTCGACCGGACCAGCCGGGCGAGCCCGCTCACCTGCTCGCAGCCAATGGGGTTGCGTTTGTGGGGCATCGCCGAGGAGCCTTTCTGTCTCCGCCCGAACGGCTCCTCGACCTCCCGGACCTCTGTTTTCTGAAGGGCCCGGATCTCAGTCGCGAACTTCTCCAGGCTCGCCGCCATGAGAGCGAGGGTGGTCATGACCTCGGCGTGACGGTCGCGCTGCAGGATCTGCGACGAGATGGCAACGGGCACGAGGCCCAGCCGGCCGCACACCGCCTCCTCGACGTCCGGAGGCAGATGGGAGAACGTTCCGACCGCTCCCGACAGCTTGCCCACGGCGATGGTGGTCCGCGCCCTGTCGAGCCGGACGAGGTGGCGCTGGAGCTCCGAGTGCCAGAGCGCCATCTTGAGACCGAAGGTCATGGGCTCTGCGTGCACGCCGTGGGTCCGGCCGATCATCGGGGCGTTGCGGTGACGGTGCGCCTTCTCCTTCACGGCCCCCATGAGCCCCATGAGCCCGGGCCTGATCAGGTCGCAGGCGTCCCTCATGAGCATCGCGAGAGCCGTATCGACCACATCGGAGGAGGTGAGGCCATAGTGAAGCCACCGCCCCTCCGGCCCGACGTTCTCCGCGACGGCGGACACGAACGCGATGACGTCGTGCTGAACCTCGTTCTCGATCTCCTCGATGCGGCTCACCTCGAAGTGCGCATTCTCCTTGATGGCGGTGAGAGCCTCGGGCGGGACGATGCCGCGCTCGGCCAGCACCTCGGTGGCGGCGATCTCCACCGCAAGCCACTTGCCGAAGCGGTTCTGGTCCGACCAGAGGTGCGCCATGTCCGGGCGCGAGTAACGAGGGATCACGGAGTCTCCTTGATGGCGATGGCGGATCGGCGGCAGACTATCATGGGAGGCAGACGCCCCTCACGCGAGAACGACGGTCCGATTGCCGTGGACGATCACACGGTCCTCGAGCACGTATCGCACCGCCCGGGCCAGAACTGTCTTCTCCACGTCGCGGCCGAGCCGGACCATGTCTTCGACGGTGTCCGCGTGGCTCACCCTCACCACGTCCTGCTCGATGATCGGTCCCTGGTCGAGCTCCGTGGTCACGAAGTGGCTCGTGGCACCGATGAGCTTCACGCCCCGGGCCGACGCCTGCTCGTAGGGACGACCCCCGGCGAACGAGGGGAGGAAGCTGTGGTGGATGTTCACGATCCGGCCCTCGTAGGACTCGCACAGCGCGGGAGGGAGGATCTGCATGAAGCGGGCCAGGACCACGAGGTCGACGGCCTCGGCCTCGAGGATTCGCCCGATCGAATCGAAGGCGGCAGCCTTCGGCTCGGGAACGACCGGCACGTGGTGATAAGCGACGTCGTGCCACTCGACGAAGCTTCTCAGGTGCTCGTGGTTCGAGACGACGCCCCGCAGGTCGAACTCGAGCTCCCGGGTCCGCCAACGATGGAGCAGGTCGGAAAGGCAGTGCTCCTGGCGACTGACCAGGATCATGACCCGCCGGGGCACCCCTGAGTCGCGAACCTCGAAGCGCATGCGGTGCTTCTCGGCGAGCCCGGCAAAGCGTCTCCGAAACTCGTCGATCCCGAAATCTAGAGAGTCTGCCGCCACTTCGTTGCGCATGAAGAACTGTCCCGTGTCGCGGTCGGCGTGGTTGGCCACCTCCGTGAGCCACCCGCCCCACTCCGCGATGAGGCTGCTCACGGCGGCGACCAGGCCCACCGCGTCCGGGCACGAAACCGTCAGGATGTAGCTCCGGGGGGTTCTTCGCTTCCACGTGGGGTCGATTATGCCACCCTCACCGACGCTCCTCGGTCTCGCCGCGGAGCCGTAGTAAGCTGGGTGGGTTTGCCTGACGGAACACAGGGCAAGCATGGCTCGGGCCGCATTTCAGCGATCGGGAGCTCTCCAGAGAGTCACGAAGGACCCCCTCGCAAGACAGCGACGCCTCACGTGAGCGGTCGTCGCAGGGCGTGGAGGCGCGGGTTGCAGAGGCGCAGGTAGCAATGGAAACGTACCGAAGGAAGCTGGGAGCGGACGGTCGGGAGAGAGTCGAGGTGCGGCTCCGGGGGCCCCAGCTGCTCAGCCACCCGATCTACAACCGCTCCACGGCGTTCACGCAGGAGGAGAGGCGAGCCCTCGGGCTCGAGGGACTCCTGCCGGACGTGGTCTCCACGCTGGAGCAGCAGGCCCAGCGGGCCTACGCGGGCATCGCGGAGAAGGGCGATCCCCTCGAGCGCTACACCGGCCTCGCCGGGCTCCACGACCGGAACGAGCACCTTTTCTATCGCGTCCTCGTGGATCACCTCGAGGAGTTCATGTCGGTCGTCTACACGCCCACCGCGGGCCTGGCCAGCCAGCGCTACAGCCGGATATTTCGCCGGGCTCGTGGGCTGTGGATCACCCCGGAGCACCGTGGGCGGATGAGCGAGGTGCTGACGAACGCAGCGTATGAGGACGTGCGGCTCATCGTCGTGACGGACAACGAGCGCATCCTCGGCCTCGGCGACCAGGAGGCCGGAGGGATGGCGCTGCCCCCAGGGGAAGCTGGCACTCTACGTGGCGGCTGTGGGCGTCCACCCCGCCCAGACGCTCCCCATCAGCCTCGACGTGGGCACGGACAACGAGACGCTTGTCGAGGACGAGCTCTACATCGGCTGGCGGCAGCCGCGGCTGCGGGGCGAGGCCTGGGACGCCATGGTGGACGAGTTCGTCCGGGCGGTGAAGCTGCGGTTTCCGAAGGCCCGCCTCGAGTGGGAGGACTTCGAACCACCGGCGGCCGGCAGCCTGCTCGAGCAGTACGGCCAGGAGCTGCCGTCCTTCAACGACGACATCCAGGGGCAGGCAGCGTTGGCGCTCGCCGGGCTCATGACCGCGAGAAGAGCCACCGGCACGACGCTCGCCGAGCAGCGGCTGGTCATTGCCGGAGCGGGACCCACCGGGGTGGAGATCGTCCGGCTCGCCCGGCAGACCCTCGTCGAGGGCGACGTGCACGGCAGACGGCGATCGCTCTCGTCGACCCGGATGGGCTCGTGGTGGACGCACCCCCCGGGCCCTTGCAGGAGCTGTCGTGGCCAGCCGAGCTGGCCGCCGCCCGGGGGCTGGGGCCGGGAGCCAGCCTCGTCTCGGTCATTCGAGCGCTCCAACCCACCGGCATCGTTGGCACCACCGGCGTCCCGGGGCTCTTCAATGAGGAGCTCGCCGCCGAGATGGCGCGCCACGTCGAGCGACCGACGATTCTCTGCCTGTCCGGCACGGCCGCGAACCGCGAGGCCACTCCCGAAGACATGGCCGCCTGGACGGGGGGACGAGCGCTGGTGGCCACAGCGGGCCGGAGCGGACACGTCGGGCAGGCGCCGAGCGCCCTTGTCTTCGCCGGGCTCGGCCTTGGAATCGTCGCCATGGAGGCCCGGGAGCTGACCGACGGCATGCTGCTGGCGGCTGCCGAGGCAGTCTCCAAAAGCGTCTCGAGCAACGATCTCGCCGAAGGGCGCCTGTTCCCACCGGTCCGCGATCTGCGCACGGTGGCCGCACGGGTGGCGGAGGCTGTGGCCCGCCAGGCCGAGCGCGACGGGGTGGCCCGAAACGCTCCAAAGGACTCGGGGGCGGCCGTTCGCGCCGCGATGTGGAACCCGGCCTATCCGGTGCTCAAGATCAGCTAGCCGTCGGCCCTCCGGGACGCTCGGAGGGGGCGGCCGGAAGATAGATCTGAACACTCGTGCCGCGCCCGGGGAGGCTCTCGGCGTGGATGCGGCCGCCGTGCTCCGCCACGATCTGGCGGGCGATGGCCAGTCCTAGGCCCGTCCCCTTCACCTTCGTGGTGTAGTGGGGCTCGAAGAGGCGCTCCACGTCCTCGACCCCGGGGCCGTCGTCTTCCACCCGTATCGTCACACCCGCCTCCTCGGGGCGGGTGTGCAGCCGCAGCACTCCGCCGGTCCCGCCCATGGCCTCCAGGGCGTTGTTGATGACGTTGAGGAGAACGCGCTTGATCTGGTCTGCGTCGGCCTCCACCGCTGGCGCGTCCGGCGCCAGGTCCACCTGGATGTCGAGCCCCTTCGGAGAGCCTTGCGAGTAGGGCGAGAGCGCATCGAGAACGATCGCGTTGGGATCGGTCCGCTCGGGCCGCATGGCCGGCAGGCGGGAGAAGCGCGAGAACTCCCCGATGAGGGCCTTGAGGTCGCGCACGGAGCTCTGGATCATTTCTATGGCGGACGGAAAGAGCTCACCAAAGTGCGCCCGGTCCCGCACCCAGGCCGTCTTGAGAGTGTCGGCGGCCAGGCCCACGGGTGTCAGGGGGTTCTTGATCTCGTGGATCACCCGCTCGACGGCCTCCTTCCACGCCGTGAGCCGCTGGCTTGCAAGGATCTGCGTGAGGTCTTCACACACCACGACCGTGCCGATCGGCCGACGACCTTCGCCGAGGAGGGCCGAGGCCACGATGGACAGCGTCCGACGGCCCTGTGGCAGCCGGCACAGGATCTGGGCCTCCTGCCGGGCGGTCTGGCCGTCACGGACGGCCGCGACGATCTCGCTGAGCCTGGCCGTCCCCGGGCCGCCAAGAGCCTCCTCGAGAGTGCGGCCGTGGGCGTCCTCAGGGGGAAGACCGAGGATCTCGCCTGCCCGGTCGTTGAACGTCTCGATGCGGCCCATGCCGTCCAGCGAGAAGACCCCCGTCTCCACGTTGGCGATGACCGTGGCCAGGTGGTTCTTGAGGGTGAGGAGGCTCACCTGTGACTCCCGAAGCTCCGCCGTCCGAGCCTCGACCATGGCCTCGAGGTTGCGGCTGTAGCCCTCGATCTCCCGACGGCCGGCTTCGAGCTCGCCGACCATGCGGTTGAACGACTCCGCCATGCTGCCCACCTCGTCCCGGGAGTGGACGGGGAGTCGAGCCTGGAGGTCCCCGGTGGCGGCCCGGGACATGGCGTCGTGGACACGCCGCACCGGTGTGAGGACGATCCGGGAGAGCAGCGGGTTGAGCAACAGGAGCACAAGCACGAACGTCAGCGTGACGCCTCCGTAGAAGAGCGACCGGGTCAGCGTCTCGGAGCGCTCGAGCGGAGCCAGGCTGTAAAGCAAGTGCAACCGCCCGAACGGCTGCCCCCCGGCGGAGAGCGTGGCCGAGAGCGCCAGCACCCGCTCTCCACCCCACGTGGTCTCGCGGAACTCGTCGTCTCCGGGCTCCGCCCCCTGCGCGGGGCGCGCGGCCTCGCGAGGGACACGGAGGTCGGCGAGCAGCGGACGTCCGCCAACGCCCACCAGCTCGGCTCGCCCCTGCCGGTCGACGAAGAGGACGACGCCGGGCTCGTCCAGCAACGGCTGGGCCTCGTCCCCCAGGAGCCGACGGATCGCCGAGAGGCTGGCGGTGGCTCCCAGATCCAACCCATCCGCCTCTATCCGCGTCCAGACGATCCCTTCCTGCCCGGCAAGGTCCTGCAGGTGGACGGCCAGCGACTCCCGGTTCTCGCTGAGGAGGTCATAGATGAAGGCCCGCTCGTGGTTGCGGCGCAGCGTCGTCAGCAGCCGCCGGTCCTGTTCGACGAGACGCTGGCGCTGCTCGCCCAGGATCGGGACGAGGGCAAGGAGAAGCACGGCCGCGCTGCCGGTGAAGACCGCGGCGAGGGTCAGCGTGACCTTGCCTCGAAGGCTGAGATCGCGGACCGCTTCGACAAGTCCGAGGCGGCTCATGGCTCCCCCAGCCATCCTCGTGCGAGAGCGATGGGGCCGTCAGGGCCGTGCTCGACCACCCGCAGGGCCACCCCCTGGCGCCGGTCGCCGTGAGCGTCGAAGCGGATGGCGCCGCTGGCACCGTCGATCTCGGTGGCCGCGACGGCTCGTCTCAGCCGGAGGCGGGTGTCGACGAGGCCCTCGCCCTCGCCCCCGCCCTCGTCTTCTTCAAGGGCTTCGTCCGGGAGCGGCCCCAGAGACTCGAGGCCCGCCACCAGGACCTGAACCGCGTCGTAGCCGAGAATGGCCCGGCAGCCCTGGGTCGCGGTGCCGAAGATCGCCTGATACCGGGACTCGAACTCGGCCGAGGGCGAGCACAGCTCGACGAAGTAGGCCTCCGCCGGAGGCGCTCCCCGCCGGAACAGCAGCGGGTTGGACCAGCCGTCGCCTCCGAGGAAGGTCGCGCTCAGCCCGAGTGCGGTGGCCTGGGTCGCGACGAGCGTGGCGTCGGTGAACGAACCGGGGACGAAGACGACGTCCGGCTCGTAGTCGGCGATCTGACCCAGCTGCGGACGGAAGTCTGTCTCGAGAGCCAGGTAGAAGAACTCCGCCGGGGCCTGCCCTGTGTCCCGCCGAAACCGATCGACAAAGCTTCGCGCCAGCTTGTTGCTGTACTCGCGACCCACTTCGTAGAGCACGGCTGCGCGCTCGGCGCCGAGATTCCCCAAGGCAAACTCCGCGAGAAGCGTTCCCATCACGACGTCCGAGCTGCAGACGCGAAAGACGAAGTCCCGGTTGCGGCCGGTCTCGGGCACCCAGGTCAGATCCTGCGCGGTGGAGACGTTCGAGACCTGGACGATCTTCCGGGCCTCCGCCTCCTCGGCCACGGCCATGGACAGCTCGCTGGAATTCGACCCCACGATGGCCAGGGCGCCGTCGGCAACCGCGAGGGTGGCGGCGTGTCGCGCGTCGACGAAATAGCTGCCGGTGCGGTATTCGCGCAGCTCGACGAGACGGCCATGCACGCCACCGGCCCGGTTGATCTCCTCGACGGCGAGCCGCGCCCCGTTCAAGGACTGAAGGCCGGAGACGGCGTAGCGACCGAGGGTCGGGAAGACGCTGGCGAGGCGCAGAGCCCCGGGGCTTGGCGGTTCCCCCGGATCCAGCACGACAGGATCGACGCGTTCCGAAGTCAGTCCGGCCCCTGCTCGCTCCTCCGATGTGTCACACCCGAAGGAGGCGAGGACGAGCGCGGCCGCGGCAAAGGCTCGAACCGCCATCGCCTGTCGAGCGTAGCACGCCAAACCCTTCAGAACAGCCGCATCTGGCCGACGCCACGGCTCGGTTCTCCACGCTTGCGGACCGTGATCCAGCCGGTCCCGAGGGCATCGGCGACTGTGAAGCTCACGTCGCTCTCGCCGCGACGGCAAAGCGCCTCCTCGGCCGCGAGTAGCGCCAGCTCCGGGTGGTTGTTCTTCCGCGAGAGGTGGGCCAGGACGACCGTTCGGCACAGGTCGCCCATCCCCAGCTCGAGGTAGCGACCCACGTCGCCGTTGGAAAGATGCCCGAAGCCCCCCAGGATGCGCTCCTTGAGGGCCCAGGGGTACGGGCCGTCGCGGAGCATCGCCGGGTCGTAGTTCGACTCGAGGAGCAACGCGTGGCAGCCCTCGAAAGCTCGGACGACGCTCGTGGCCACGTGGCCCAGGTCCGTGGCGTGACCGAACGAGATCCCGCCGGCGGACAGCACGAAGGCCACCGGGGCTGCGGCGTCGTGGGGCACGGGCACCGCCTCGATCAGGAGCTCCCCCAGCCGGAGCGGCTCTCCGGGTGCGATGCGCTCGTAGCCCGGCAGCGTCTCGGCCCCGAAGCCTGCAGCCTGCCACGTGCCGCGGGTGCCGGCCAGCGGCATCCCCCACTTGGAGACGAAGGGCACGGCGCCCCGAGCGTGGTCGCCGTGCTCATGGGAGAGGAGGACGAGGTCGACGGAGACCGGATCGATCCCGGCGGACTCGAGGCGGTCCCGAAGCTGACGCGGACCGAGCCCGGCGTCCACGAGGACGCGAACCCCACCCCCCTCGACGAGTGTGGCGTTTCCGGTGCTCCCCGAGCCGAGCACCCGGAAGCGGAGGCTCACGCCGGGGGCTCAGGAGCGTGCGACGCAGCACCCCTCAAACGGCGAGATCCTTCTGGCGAGGGCGCCATCCTTTCAGATCGCCGAGCACGCTGGCGGCGAGGGGGCGCTTGAACAAATCGTTCGCGATCCGCTGCACGTCTTCCGCGGTCACCGCCTCCAGCGAGGCCAAGAGCTCGTCGACGGTGAACGAGCGCCCGAAGTAGATCTCCTCACGAGCGAGCTGGCTCATGCGGGCCGCGGTGGACTCGAGGGACAGCACCAGCCCTCCCTTGAGATGGTCCTTCGCCCGCCGAAGCTCCGCCTCTCCCAGCTTCTCGCCGCGCATCCGCCGGATCTCCTCGGTCGTGAGCCGGATGACCTCCGGCGCCGCGGCACGGCTCGTCCCCGCGTAGATGCTGAAGACACCCGTGTCGGAGTAGGCGGTGACCCCCGAGGAGATCGAGTAGGCGAGACCACGCTTCTCCCGAATGTTCTGGAAGAGCCGGGACGACATCGAGCCTCCGAGCACCGTGTCGAGGATCGCGCACCCGTACCGGTCAGGGTGATCCTGAGCGTACCCTCGCGTGCCGATGCAGACATGGACCTGCTGGAGCTCGCGCTTCGATCGGGTCACGATGCGGGCGGCGACCCGGGGAGCTCGCCCGTTGGTCGGCAACGGTCTGGGCCGCAGGCCGTCGAAATGACGACGCACGAGCCGCGACGTGGCTCGGTGCTCGAGGTTGCCGGCTGCAGCGATCACGATGTTGCGCGGCTGATAGGTCCGGGCGAAGAACTCCGCGAGGCCCTCCCGGCGCAGCCGGCCCACCGACCGCTTGCTCCCGAGGATCGATCGGCCGAGGGGATGGTCGGGCCAGAAGACCCCTGCGAACATCTCCATGACCAGGTCGTCCGGCGTGTCCTCGACCATGTTGATCTCTTCGCGGACGACCTTCTTCTCCCGGGCCATCTCGGCGGGATCGAACAGCGGGTTCACCACGATGTCGCCCAGGATGTCGACCGCCCTGGGCAGATGCTCGTCGAGGACCTTGAGATGAAAGGAGGCGTACTCCTTGGCGGTGAAGGCGTCCATGTGCCCGCCGATCGAGTCCATCTCCTCGGCGATCTGCTCGGCCGTGCGGTTCCTGGTCCCCTTGAAGACCATGTGCTCGATGAAGTGGCTGATGCCACTCTGCTCGGCCGGCTCGTGGCGGCTCCCCCGCTTCAGCCACACTCCGACCGCGACACTCCGCACCCCGGGCACGGCTTCTGTGATGAGGGTGAGGCCGTTGTCGAGAGACTCCTTGACGATCATCGTGGGGTTTGGACGCCACACCGGCGGCTCGAGGGCGATAGCCCACACTAGCACACGCCGTTGCCATCCCCAGGCCGGCGCAGTCCCCTGGGCAGCTCAGGGGGCGTCGGCGAGCTGACGCACGACGGGCAGAACGGCCTCGGCTGCCAGGCGGTGCGCGATCTCGTTCGGGTGTCGGTCCACCGGATGGACCCAGAGCTCAGACGAACGCCGACCCCGGAAGACAGGCAGCAGGTCCAGGAAGGGCACCCCGGACCCCAGGCAGAAGCGCCCGAGCGTCTCGTGGGGCTCTTCGAAAGGATAGGGCCCCTCGAGGCCGACGAAGAGCGGCCAGGCGACCACGAGGAACCGCGCGCCCTGGCGGTTCGACCGGCGACCCATCTCGCGGATCAGCTCCTGCGTCCTCGCCCAGCCCTCCGGATTCCCCTCGCCCCACATGTCGAGATACCATCGGGTCGTCTCTCGTCCCACACGCCAGGCGCTCAAGCGATCCGCAACGAGATCGAAGGTGCGCGCGCGCAGGCGTCCACGAGGTTCGACTTCCTCGTCGGGCAGCTGCCCTCGATCGAGGATCCAGTCATTGATGTAGCTCTGTCGGGCCTGGAACTCCGGTGAGCGGACCGCGTCGTTGAGCGTGAGAGCGTAGATGACCAGGTCCGGCCCGTAGAGGAGCGCCCCCTCGAAGCTGGCCATGAGCTCGGGGAGATCCAGGCCCCGGCGGCCGCAGTTCAGAACCTCGAAGCTCCGGGAACCCGACTCGTCGAGCAGCTCCTCAAGGACCCGTGCAAGAGTCTGCTCCGCCTTCACCCCCTGCCCCTCGGTAAAGGAGTCCCCGGCGATAGCGATCCTATAGACGCCCGGGGCCTTCGGCTCCGGGGGGACGTCGCGGAAGCGCAGCTCGTTGTAGCGCGACTCCACGGCCCAGGGGTGCCAGCGGGCGATGGCGTCGAAGCGGTGGGGTGCGATGGAGAAATACCGCTCACGGGTGTCGGGATCGTCCAGGTCAATCTCGAAGTACTCCCGCGGGTTCGAGGGGTAGCAGTCGAGCAGCCTGGTCCAGCCGGCATCGACGATTCGGCGGGTGGCGAGGTGCCGCTCGGGTGCGAAGCCCACGAGGCGCAGCGCCACCTCGAGGAGAAGGAAAGCGACCAGCAGCGAGCCGGCAGCCAGGGTGAGATTGGCCAACCAGCCCCCAACGGATCGCTTCAAGACGCTGCTCCCGCCCTGGCAGTGGCGCCCGCCGGGCCGCATTCGACATCGCCCGTGTCGTAGGCCACGGCCCACCACTCCCCGAAGCGCCAGGTCCGAGACGGGCGGCCCAGGATCTCGTCGACGTGCGGAGACTGAAGGCGGGACCAGTCGCGCGCGCTGATCAACAACACGGGTCGCCCCCGCTCGCGAGCGAGACACGAGACCTCTCTGAGCTGCCTCGGGTCGTCGGGGATGCCCTTGACGAAGACGGCCATCCGTTCCGGATCGCCGAACAGCTGGGCGATGTAGTAGGTCCCCCAGGAGGAGTGGACCTGCAGCATCTCCCGGTCGAGCCCGCGGGTCCGCACGAAGGCGAGCAGCTCGTCCTTGCCTGGCGAGGAGTCTCGCGGGAAGGTGGCGTCCGGCCACCGGAAAGCGAGGGACATCCAGAGCACGAACACGAGCGCCGCGGCGGCGCCGATCACCGCCCGGCCTCCACCCTGGAGGGACACGGCGAGGGCGAGCACGAGGAACAGGACGGGAAAAGCAAAGTGATGCGGCCACTGGGTGAATGCGCTTGTGGAGGCCAGGGCAAAGGTCACGAGGCCGACCAGCGCCCAGCCGGCGATCTCGCGCCTCCGCTCGTGCGCCCGCGCGAGGCCCGCCAGCAGGAGAAGCCCGCTCAGGAGCGCCGGAATCACGTCCAGCGGGGCCGAAGGCAGAGCCACGTTGCGAGGAGCCAGAAGCGACGCGTCGGTCATGTAGCGAGCCAGGCGGGCCGCGCCGGCCTCCACCTGCGCCGGCTCGGCCGAGATCCTGCCCCTGGTCAACGCGGACCCGTACGGTTGCCCGTCGATGTCCACGCTGGCGAGAAGAAGGGCGGTTGGCACAAAGAGGGCGAGGCCACCGGCCAGGAGGACCGGCGAGAGACGTCGCGCCAAACCGCGGACCGACTCGTCGCATCGGCGCGCTTCCGCCAGCGCAGCCAGCGCGACGAGGCCGATGGCCGGCAGCCACCAGCCGAAGATCAGCTTGACCCAGAGACCGAGGAAGATCGTGCCGCCGGCCACCGCCGCGCAGGCCCGCGCTCCCAGGAGCCCGTGGCGAAGGTCGGACCGCTCCTGCTCGGCGGCGAGGGAGTGGCGCACCGCCAGCAGGACCACCAGAAGGAGCAGCGCCGAGAGGCCCACCGGCCCCTGATCCACGATGAAGGCCAGGACGAAGGCGGGGGAAACCAGGCTGGCGAGAAGCACGAGGGCGGGGCGGACTTCAAGGAGCCGGGACGCGAGGAGGATGAAGGCCGCGAAGAAGAGGCCCCCTTGAACGCGGGCCGCTACGGGATCGTCGATGAGAAGCCAGAACGGAAAGAAGACCGCGGCGGGAAAGCTGCCGATGTAGTAGTAGGATCGGAGTGGCAGCCAGAGGCGCGTGAGGGGCAGCCGCAGATCATAGAGTCCGCATCCGTCCCGGTAGGATGGAAGATCCTGTCCCAGCGGAGCGGTGGCGCAGCCGAGTGCATGGTAGTGAACGAACTCGTCCATGTTGTAGGGGAGGACTCGCGGGGAGAAGGCCACGAGCGCCACGAGCGCGGCCGCCCCGAGGACGCCGGCCACGAGACGAGTCGCCGATCGGCGCTTGCCCAAGGTGCGGCTAGGCTAGCCCCGTTCTCCGCGGTTGTGAAGCTCGGGGCCGGACGCTGAGCGAGACCGCCACCGAAGCGCCGGAGGGAAGCACGCGAGGTCGGATCGTCGTGACCCTCGCGTCGGTCCTGGTTCTGGTGTCGATCCCCTTCGACCTCATCCCCGTGCTGCGCGGTCCCGCCCCCTATCCGCCGGAGTGGCAATGGGCCTTCCGACCCGAAGGACCCGCGCAGGCTCTGCTGGCAGCAGCCGCCTGCGCCCTCGCCCTGCTCGCTCTCCTGCTGGCTTCGGGTGGGACCCGGGCCTTGGGGCACCCCACCGCCGCTCGGCGCACTCTCGTCGCAGGCGCCGTGGTCCTCGGGTGCGGTCTCCAGGTGGGGCTGCTGGCCCGCGAGCCCGGCCATCCCCTCGGGACCCTGTTGTCGCGAGCCCGGTCGCGCTCGTTCACGTCGTACCACTCGGTGGCGATCTCGCCGGAAGCCCGGGACCCGCTCGCGTTCGTCCGGCAGCACGCCGAGAGGCTCCCGGACCTCGGGCGATGGGCGAAGCACGCGGCCACCCACCCACCGGGGCCCGTCCTCTACTACAGGGCCGCCCTCGCCGTGTGCGACGCCTCGCCGGCCCTGACGAACACCCTCCTCGCGGCTGCAGAGGTCCCCGATCGGGAGTTCCGCCCGCCCGCCACCCGGGCCGCCCGGGCCGCGGCGCTTCTTGGAGCGCTTCTCCTGGCGCTGCTGGGGGCCCTCACCGCGTGGCCCATCGCCCACCTGGCCGTGGCCCTGGGGGTCGAGGCGATTGCCGCAGGGCGACTGGCGGTGCTGTGGGCCCTTCTTCCGGGACCGGCGCTGATGACCCCGCAGTTCGACCAGGCCCTGGCTCTGCCGGTGATCGCGGCCACGACGCTGCTCCTGACCGCAAGTCAGGGAGCCGGGGTGTGGAGGGCGGCCGTGGCCGGTGTGATCGGCGGCGCGGCGATCTTCACCTCGTACGGGGCAGCGGTCTTCCTCGGGATCGGGGGCACGGCGGCGCTGGCGGCGTCAGGCTCCGGGCCGGTGCGACGACCTGCAGCCCTCGGCGGCCTGGCCGGCGGGGTGGCGGCGCTCACGGCCTTCGGCCTCCCAGCGGTCCTTGGGCACCATCCCATGAGAGCCCTGTCGACGGCACTCTCCATCCATCGCGAAGCGTTCACGGCGCCACGCAGCTTCGCGCTCTGGCTGCTCTTCAACCCCCTCGATCTCGCCCTCTTCCTCGGCGTGCCGGTGGCGATCGCCGGCCTCCTGATCCTGTCTCGCTCGATCCGCCGCGCGACCCGAGGACTGGCCCTCTCAGCCCTCGACCGCTTCCGCCTGACCGCCTTCGCCGGCGTCGGCCTCCTGGTGCTGATCGGGGTGACTCGCGGCGAAGTGGGGCGCATCTGGATCCCCCTGATGCCCCTCCTCCTCATCGCCAGCCTGGCTGGCCCCACAGCCCCAGAGCGCAAGGCCGCGCTCCTTCAAGGGACCCTGCTCGCCGCCCTCACCCTGCTGATCGGCAGCTACTGGGTCGTCTGAGCGGCCGCCCCCCCGGGGGGCGGCCAGGTGAAGTCCGCCCGGTAGATCAAGATCGACTGCCCGGCCCGACCCACCGGCTTCAATGCCCGGAGACGCTCCATGAGGGGCCGGTCCTCGGGATCGAGGTAGACGCCCTGGAGGTTCGTGGCGCTCACGGCGACCACGTCTCCGGGGCGAATCTGCCGGGTGACCCGAGGCGGATGGGGCGCCGAGTAACCGGGCAGGCGCTCGCAGTCGATCCCGTAGTACGCCGGATCGGCGCTGCCGAAGTACGAGAGCTTGATCTTCTCGACTCCCCGGGCCTCCATCCACGCCCCGAGGCGTTTCAGGTCCTGCCCCCAGTCGAGGTTCGAGTCCACGAGGACCTTCCACCCGTTCTCGGGCCCGCCGGCAATCTCGTTGAAGTAGGCCAGGTGATGCGGGTGGTTGCGCAACGTGCCTCCCGCGTACCAGACCGCGAGCAGGGCGACGAGGCCAAGGCCGATGGGTCGTCGCCACCGGGCGAGGGCAGAGGCTGCTTCGCCCGCGGCGATCAGGAGAAACGGGAGAACCGGCAGGAGGTGACGGTGCCCGATCTGCAATCCCCGTCCAAGGGCGAAGCCGAGGTAGATCACCATCGGGACCCAGACGAAGGCCACGCTGCGGGGCGGCAGCCGAGGAATGCGCACGATCGCAAGCGCCGCCAGCAGGAGCAGGGGCAGGGGTGTCTTCAGGAGGAATGTGGCGACGAAGTAGTGGGCAAAGCCCTCGTCCGAAAGACGACCCGCGAGGAAGGTCCTTCGCCCCTCCGAGTGTGTCATCACGAAGAGGAGGCCTCGTGCGTAGTCCTTGGGCACCACGCCCAGCTCCGCGCCGGCGACGAGCGCCCTCTGCCACAGGTGTTCGTGGGACCCCTCGAGCGTGGCGCCGAGCTCGGTCGGCACGGCTGGGTCCGGGGAGAGTGCACCCTGAAAGCCATACGAGCCCCAGAGGACGAGGAGCGCCAGGGCCCCGACGCCGGCCAGAAGGCCCAACACGGCGCCCGCCCTGCGCAACGTCCCGACGACGGTTCGAGGCGAGCCGGCCAGCGCGATCTCCAGCGGTCGCTGCCCGCCCACGGCCACGGCGCCTAGAACGAGGAGGATGGGACCGAGCACGAGCCCGGAGAACTTGGTGGCGAGGGCGGCGCCTGCGGCCAGCCCGGCCAGGGCCAGCCCCCCCCACGTCGCCCGCCGGGTGAGGCGGTCGAAGGCCCAGACCGAGAGAAACAGGAACAGCGCCAGAGCGACGTCGGTGGTGACGAGGTTGCCGTGGGCCAGCAGATCGGGCGACAGGGCGGCCAGGACGAGCGAGGCCACGGCTGCCGTCCTGCCGGCCAGTCCCCGGGTTCGCACGAAAACGGCGGCGATCAGCCCCAGCGTCAGCACCACCATGGGCAGCCGACCGAGGAAGAGCAGGCGATCCCCGTCGTTCCACGAGTAGAGGAAGCGCCGTCCAAACTCCCACTGCCGGGCCGTGGTCCACGCCACGTGGTCCGTCCTGACCTCCGGAGAAACGGTCAGGAGCGGCGCCGCCGCCAGCAACTTCACGAGGGGCGGTTGCTCGGGGTTGAGCCTGTAATCGCCCAGTGCCAGGTGGGTGTACCCCGCCGGCAGGTGCGCCCCCTCGTCGAAGGTGGCGGCGTTGCCCGACAGGGTGTGCAGGGCGAGGCCGGCATGTGCAGTGAGCGCAACAGCAAGGAGCAGGACCGCCTGTCGTGTGCTCATGGGCCCGCCGGGGTCGTGGTGCGCGGCACCACGTCGTCGACGGCCCGCACGAGGGCCTGCGCGGCGATGCGATGGGCGATCTCGTTCGGGTGCTCGTCGCGGGGGCCGTCCACCACCAGGAGCTCCCAACGCAGGCCCCGGTATCGAGGCAGGAGGTCCACCACGCGGGCCCCGGCCTCCGAGGCGGCCTGCGCCACCCTGGCGTGCTCCTCGTGGAACGGGTAGAGCTCGTCCAGGGGATTGCCAAAGAGAGGAAAGATCGCCACGACCAGGGGAACGCCGTGGGATCGGCACAGCCCCCCGATGGCGTGGAGCGCTTTCTGCGCCGCAATCCATCCCGGGTCGTCGTCCGCGTACATCGACCGGAAGTTCCGGACCCGCTCTCGATTCTCGGCGGTGGCGTGCAGGCGCGTTCGTACGAGGCGCACGAGCGCCGAGCCGTCGAGGAACGACTCGAGGGCCGACGGCTCTCGCTCCGCCTCCGCCACCCAGTCGGCGGCCCGCCGGGCCTCGGCCGCGTCCTCATGCTCGCTGTCGTTGAGGACCCAGGCGAGCACGACGACATCCGGCTGGTACTCGAAGCCCTCGGAGTCGAGCCGGGACGCCATCTGGACGGCGTTGAGCCCGGCCTCTGCCAGGACGACCGTCTCCCAGGTCTCCCCCCTCTCCCGTGCCAGGCCCCGCTCGAGCCTCTGGGGCCAGGCATCGTCGAAGAGCACGCCAACTCCCCAGGTGAAGGAGTCACCGAGGCAGACCGCTCGCCGCACGCCGTCGGGCCGGGGGATCGCGCGCTCGAGATCCCGATAGCCCTGGGAGTTGATCGGGCGCCGCTCGCGCCCGTCGGTGCGGACCGGGGCGTAGCCTCCGCTCTCGCTGGCCGGCCCAAGAAAGCGGGCAAGACCCTCGGCAAGCGCGAGCGAGACGAGGAGACCGACCATCAGGAGAACGATCTCGCCCCAGCGCGCGCGATCGGCCACGGGGTCATCATAGTGCAGTGTCGGGCGCCGGGTCCGGTCCGAGCGCCGTGGTATGCTCGCTCGCGCCGATGCGGCTGCGTTCCTCGCGTGCCTGCAAGCCCGTCCCCGCTCGAACCGTCGGGGGAGGGAACCGCCCTGCTCTGATGATCGGGGCGTTTCTCCTCGGGACCGTCTCGGCCGGGGCCCAACCCATCTTCGACCAGGACCAGATCGACCTCACCGGGCGGCAGAACCTGACGCTGGGCGCGGGCGCCCGGGCCTACGGAATGGGCGGGGCGTTCCTGGCTCGGGCCGACGATGCCACGGCCGCCTCCTGGAACCCGGCTGGGTTGAGCTACCTGCGACTCCCGGAGGCCACGTTCGTCGGCAACCACAACTCCTACCTGACCAAGGAAGGGATCAAGACCGATTCCTTCAAGGGCGGCTCGTTCGACTTTGCGGCATTCACCTGGCCCGTGGCCTTCCGGGGCATTCGCGGCTCGATCCAGGTGAGCTACCAGAGAGCGATCGGCTTCGACGGAACCCGTCAGATCAACTTCGGCGACGGACGCCGGACCGAAGGGCAGAGCAACGGCGGTTTCGAAGTCCTGGCCTTCGGCACCGGCTTTCGGCCCACCCGGCGCCTGCGGGTCGGCTTCACCGTGAACCGGTGGCTGAACGGCTACGAGCAGGAGCTGGTCCGCCACCTCCCCGGCAACCTCCGCCCGGTTCGGGAGTTCCAGCTGGATTTTCGGCCCCGGGGCTGGAACTTCAACCTGGGGGTCATCTGGTCGGCCAGCGACACGCTCAACCTCGGCCTGGTCGTGAAGACCCCGTTCGGGGCCGACGTGAAGCTCAGCAAGGCACGAGCCGACACCTGGGACAGCGACTCCGGCTTCGAAGACCAGACGTTCAACGCCCACACCAGCGACGACGTCCGCATCGACTTCCCGGCCTCGGTCGGTTTCGGCATCTCGTGGCGCGCCCGGGACACCCTCACGCTCTCCGCGGACTTCACCCAGACCGGCTGGTCCGAGGCACACATCTTCAACTACTTCACGCTCCCGTTCACCCCGCGGCGGGAGGACCCGTCGGACCCGATCGTTCGCCCTCCGCCCAATGTCTTCGAGGAGCTGCCGTATCCGACCCTGATCTCCGAGCAGGTCGACGCGCAGCAGTTCCGGGCCGGCGTCGAGTGGGTCGTCATCTCGAGTCCCCGCCTCAAGATCCCCGTGCGAGCGGGCTACTTCAACGACCGGCAGATCACGACCTATCCGGATGGCGCCGTCCCGCGCTACAACGGGGTCACCGTGGGGACGGGCATCATCCTGGGCCCCCTGCTCCTCGACGTGGCCTATCTACTCGAGTTTGGCAGCAACGTCGTCAGTGTCCCTGTCCCAGACCTGACCGACGACACGCCCACGACGGTCCCGGTCCGGTTCTCGCTCCGCACCCAGCGCTTCTTCGCCTCGGTGATCTACCGCTTCGGCGGCCGACCCTGAGCGCGGACGGGACGCCCTGCGCGATTCATCGGACCGTTCGTTAGCGTCCCCCCTTCTTCACGTTCAGCGAGACATCGATCTTGACGACGTCGCTGGTCACCGGGTCGGTCGACGCCACGGCCTCCACGCTCTGGCCGTCGCGCAGAAGGGGGTCTAGGTTCACGGAGAAGGAGTTGAAGATGGGCTTGCCGCCCGCAAGCTCGGTCGGAGCGCGTCCGGTCTGCAACACTGGCGCGCCGTAGATCGACGAGGTCTCGACCATGAGGTGGAGCTGGTACAGGCCCTCCCCCCGATCCTCCGCGAAGCAGATGATGTTGGTGCCAACGTTCCGGTACTGGAAGGAGACGATGCCTTCGTTTTCCGGGAACTCGGTAACGGCGACGGGCACCTCGACGCCCATCTTCACTACGGCTTTCTTGCTGTCGGCGGCAATCAGAAACGAGTAGGGAGCGTTCACCAAGGAACACATCGGGCCTTCGTATGCCAGACGCCACGGGCCGCCTCGAGGTTCACTCCTCGTCGTCGCCGTCGTCCAGGTCCCGAGCGTAGACCTTGACGGCGTCCCAGCGCTTGAGGAGGACCTGGCCGGGAGCGAAGCCCCGAGGCTTGCGGACATCGGCCACGCGGCAGATGTGCACCTCGGTCTTTCCGCGACTCCCCCGCGCCTTGGAGTGCCAGGCCGCGAGCCGGGCGGCATGGTCGACGACCTTCCGCGGAAGCTCGTCGAGCTCGTCGGGATTCCGCACCACGACGTGGCTGCCCGCCGGCCCGGCAACGTGGAGCCACAGATCGCGAGGTGCGGCGAGGCCGAAGGTCAGACGATCGTTGTCCGCATCCCCCTTGCCCACGAGGATCTCGAAGCCGTCGATCTCGTACGAGCGGTAACCGCGTCCCTTGCTGCCCACCACGTTCTCCCACGCCGGCATCACGTGCTGTCCGGCATGCTACGCTCCGCGCGATCGCGTCTTCAAGGTAGAGGGACTCCCATGAACGAGTTCGATCTCGATCCCGAGGAAGTGAAGCGGCTGGGCTACCGGGCCGCCGAGCTGGTCGCCGCCCACACCGCCGGGCTCCGGGAGGACCCGGTGTTCGGCAAGGTCGGCGAGTCCGCGGGAGTCTTCGACCAACCGCTCCCCGAGACCGGCCGCTCCGCCGACGAGGTCCTCGACGCGACGCGGGACCACGTCTTGACCCACCCCTTCGGGAACTCCCATCCGCGCTTCTTCGCCTTCATCAACGCCACCGCCGACCCGTTGGGCGCCGTGGCCGAGTACCTCGCCGCCGGCATGAACAGCAACTGCTGGGGCGGGGACCATGCTGCCATCCACGTCGAGGACCGGGTGGTCCGGTGGCTGGGAGAGATCCTCGGCCTCCCAGCCTCCGCCGAGGGGATCCTGACCTCCGGCGGGTCCATGGCCAACTTCACCGCGCTCGCCGCTGCACGCCGCGCCATGTCGCCGGATGTGCGAGAGACGGGCTTCGCCGGGACGCCTCCCCTGGTCGTGTACGCGTCGGACGAGGTCCACAGCTGCGTCGACAAGGCGATCGACCTGCTGGGCATCGGCCGGCGCCAGCTCCGCATCCTCCCAACAGACGATCGGTTTCGGATCCGGACGGACGACTTGAAGAAGGCCATCGCCTCCGACCGGCAGGCGGGCCTTCGACCGGCCATCGTCGTGGGCACCGCCGGTAGCGTGAACACCGGGGCCATCGACCCGCTGGAGGAGCTGGCGGACCTGTGCGCCCGAGAGGAGCTCTGGTTTCACGTGGATGGGGCCTACGGCGCCATGGCGTGTGTCTCGAAGGAGCTCAAGCCGCTCTTCGCGGGCCTCGAGCGGGCCGACTCCGTCGCGGCCGATCCGCACAAGTGGCTCTACATGCCCTACGAGGCCGGCGCCACCCTGGTGCGCGAGCCGGGGCGCCTGGCCGACGCGTTCCGTCGGCCCGCCGCGTATCTGGTCCACGATCCGGACAGCCCGGTGGGTGGGCCGGTGAGCTTCAACGACCGCGGACCCGAGCTGTCCCGCGGCTTCAAGGCCCTCAAGGTCTGGATGGGGCTCCAGCGACACGGTCGGCAGGGGTACGCGGCCGCCGTGGAGCACGACGTGGCGATGGCCCGCTTCCTGGCCGACGAGGTGAGAAAGAGAGGGGACCTCGAGCTGCTCGCCGAGCCGGGCCTCTCCATCGTGAACTTCCGCTACCGCCCCGCAGGCGCGGCCCTCGAGGACGATGTTCTCGACCGGCTCAACCGCCGGATCGTCAACCGCCTGGTTGGGACCGGGGCCTTCTTCTTTGCCCCCACGATCCTTCGGGGGCGAACATCGTTGCGGGTGGCGATCGTGAACTTCCGGACGCAGGAGGACGACTTGCGTGCCCTTCTTGACGAAACGGCCCGGGCCGGAAAGGAGCTGCTGACGGACGGGGGGGGGCGCCAGCGACCCGCAACGCCATCCCATCTTCTTCGAAGTCGCAGAATCGAATAAAGTTCGCCCCTCAGCTCCCGGTTCAAACCTCCCGACCTTCCCCGGCATCTCATCATTCGGAGAGGAGTGATGGAGAGTGGACTCGCCGGGACCATGCTCGGAGAAGCGCACATTCCAACCGGCATCCACGACGACCGCCGGGCCGCGGAGTGGCGGCTCGTCCAGGAGGCCCAGGCGGGCGACCTCAGGGCCTTCGAGCGTCTCTATCGCGAGAACGAGCGGAGGGTCTTCGCCTTGTGCATGAGGCTCTCGTCGAATCCCGAGCTCGCCGAGGAGCTGACCCAGATGGTCTTCATCCGGGCGTGGAGGAAGCTGGGCTCCTTCCGGGGCCAGAGCTCCTTCTCCTCGTGGCTCTACCCCCTCACCGTGAACGTGGCCCGATCCGAGCGGCGGTCGCGGATGCGCCGTCTGGCCCGGGTCTTCCCAACCGACGACGTGGCGGCACTGGAGCCCACGCCGAAAGCCCCCACCCCGAAGGCGGGCTTCGACCTGGAGAAGGCCATGGCCGCGCTGCCCCCGGGTGCTCGGACCGTCTTCGTGCTCCACGACGTGGAGGGCCGGACCCACGAGGAGATCGCGTCGCTTCTGGGGCTCGCCTCCGGAACCTCCAAGGCACAGCTCCACCGAGCCCGCAGGCTGCTGAGAGAGGCGCTGGGATCATGACCTGCCAGGAGCTGGATGACCGCCTCGACGGCTGGGTGGATCGAACCCTGCCGGAAGAGCAGAAGCTGGAGGTGGAGTCCCATCTCGCCGAGTGCGCCAGGTGCCGGGAAGAAGAGCGGCAGCTCCGTCAGCTGCTGACCCACGCGGCGGCCCTGCCCCGCTCCGTGTCTCCGCCCCGGGACCTCTGGCCGGAGATCTCACGCAAGATCGAGCGCGGACGAGCGTGGTCCTGGCCTCGGGGCTCCTGGCAGCCGGCCCTCGCCGTCGCCGCCGCGGTGGTGGTTGCGGTCGTCGCGGTGGTCCTGGAGTAGCAGCCACCGCCGCCCGTACACACCGTGGTCATCCCCACCCCGGTGACAGGGTCCCGGTACTCGATCCGACCCGCCTCCGTTCAGATGGACCCGGGCCTGATCGCCATGGAGCAGGACTACCAGGCCGCCGCCAACGCTCTTCTCGCCGTCCTGCAGGAGCGGAGGGATGATCTGGAGCCCGCAACCCTTGCCGGCGTCGAGCGCAACCTGGCCGTGATCGACGAGGCGCTCGCCGAGGTGCATAGAGCGCTCGAAAAGGACCCCTCCCGCCCCGAGCTGGGCCGGATGCTCGTTTCGACACACCGCAAGAGAGTCGACGTCCTTCGGAAGATGGTCAAGCTGTCGACTGCTCTCTAGACGAATGGATAAGGAGAAAGCCATGACGCGCGCAGCGCTCACCCTGATGTCGGCCCTGGTCCTCCCGGGCGGGCTCTTTGCCCAGACCGCCGTGGACAAGCGGCTCCCCGCGACCTTGAACGGGGTCGTCGAGATCGAGATGCCGGCCGGCTCCGTCAAGGTCATCGGCTGGAGCAACGCAGAGGTCCAGATCACCGGAACTCTCGCCGGCGGCGCCGAGCTGGGCTTCGAGAGCGAGGGTCACAGCACCGTGATCGAGAGCGAGAGCGAGGGCCATCCCGCGCACTCGGTGTCGGACATCGAGGTTCACGTGACCGCCGGCAGCCAGGTCGCGGTCGAAGGTGTGGAGCTCGACATCGAGGTGACCGGCGTGACCGGCAGCGTCGAGATCGAGACGGTCAACGGCTCGATCACCCAGAGCGGTGCCGCCAAGGAGGTCAGCATCCAGAGCGTGAACGGCAGCGTGGACGTCAGAGGTGTCGTCGGGCGCATCGAGGTCGAGGTGGTCAACGGCGCGATCACGATCGAGGAGTCCTCGGGACACCTGGAAGCCGGCGCGGTCAACGGCGAGGTGATCGTCAGGGGAGGCCCCTTCGAGAGCGTGGAGCTCGAGTCCGTGGCGGGCGAGGTCCGCTTCGACGCCGAGCTGTCGGCCCAGGGCCGTCTCAACATCGAGACCGTGAGCGCGTCCGTCTACGTCTTCGTCGACCCGGACGTGCAGGCCGACTTCTCGATCGAGACCTTCAGCGGCCAGATCGAGAACGGGCTGGGGGTGGGGACGATCCAGGAGGAGAAGTACATACCCGCGAAAGAGCTGACTTTCGTCACCGGCTCCGGCGGGCCCCGGATCTCGGTGGAGACGCTGTCCGGGAGCGTCCACATCCGCACGCGGTAGCGAAGCCGTCGATCGAGGCAGCAGAGCCATGGGAGCAAGGAAGATGAAGCGACTGGGACTCGGGACCGGGGTCGGGACGATGGGAGCGGCGGTGGCGGCTGTGGCGATCACAGTCGCGACGCCGGCGCTGGGCGCCGAGCAGACGTGGAACTGGAGCGGCACCATCACTGAGGGGAAGGCCATCGAGATCAAGGACGTCAACGGCAGCATCGAGGCCAGCGGGACGACGGGCAGCCAGGTGATCGTGACCGCCGTCAAGAAAGGGCGAAGGAACGACCCCTCGGAGGTCAGGATCGAGGTCGTCGAGCACGCGGGGGGCGTGACGATCTGCGCGGTCTACCCGAGCACCGACAAGCCCAACGAGTGCGCGCCGGGCGAGGGCGGCCGATTGAACACGAACAAGAACGACGTCAACGTTCAGTTCGAGGCGAAGGTCCCCAGTGGCGTTCGGTTCATTGGGCGGACGGTCAACGGTGGAATCGCGGCTCGGGGAATTCAGGCCGATGCCGAGGCCCACACCGTGAACGGCGGTGTCGAGATCGAGGCGGACGGGACGGCTCGAGCACAGACCGTCAACGGCGGCATCAGCGCCTCGCTCGGCCGCGCCGACTGGGACGGCACGCTGAAGCTCACCACGGTGAACGGGGGCATCGAGGTGCGCCTTCCGTCCAGCGCGTCCATCGACGTCAAGGCGAGCACCGTGAACGGCGACATCGAGACCGACTTCCCGCTGACCGTAAAGGGCAAGATCGGGCGCCGCAGGATCGAGGGATCGATCGGAGGAGGTGGCCCACTCCTCGAGATGGAAACGGTGAACGGGTCGATCGAGCTCAAGAAGTCCTAGGAGACTCCAAGTCCCATCGCACCGCCGCACCAATCACCATCGTGAGGAGGGTCGGGGACCGGAGCGGTGCTCCTCAGGCGTGGTCCCACTGGATCGTGCTCGCCTTAACTGGTTCGTACGACCTGACCCCGGCATGTGACCCGGCATGCGCGGCAGGGGCATGCGCGGCAGGCATGACCAAGGCATGGCCCCGCCTCTTCCAGCGTTGACAAAGTAGCTACTATAGTGGCACGCGTGCCGTTGGGATCAAGATCCTGAAGAACAAGCTCAGCGAGTACGTCCGCCTCGCGGCGACCGGCGAGACGGTGCTCGTGACCGACCGGGATCGCGTGGTGGCGGAGCCAGGACCACCGCGCTCGGGACGCGCGCCGGTCCTGGCAGACGCCGTTCTCGCCGAGGCCGGGCGCGAAGGCTGGATGGCTGCGCCGCTCATGGTCGCCGACGGGCCACCCCCACGCCAGCCCATCGCGACGTGGGGCGAGCTTCAGCGCGAGCTCGACTCGGACCGCGAAGAGCGGTGATCTACCTCGATACGTCGGTCGCTCTCGCGTATCTCCTGGCCGAGGACCGACGGCCACCCGATTCGCTCTGGGAGAACCCGCTGGTGTCCAGCAGGCTCCTCGAGTACGAGCTGTGAACCCGGCTCAACGCTCGTGGTCTCGACGCGTCCCACGGAGAGGCGGCGCGCCGGCTGTTGGAGAGGTTAGCCATCCTCGAGCTCCGGCCAAACGTGCTGGCGCGCGCCCTCGAGCCGTTTCCGGCTCCGGTTCGGACGCTCGACGCCCTCCACCTCGCGTCGATTGAGTTCCTGCGGGGGCAAGGTTCAGCCGTCGAGCTCGCGAGCTACGACGAACGGTTGCTGACCAGCGCACGGGCAATTGGGATCCCACTCGTAGCCGTGTGACCCCTTCTTCTTCGTCTTCTCGATTGGCCAACCTCGGGTATGCTTGTAGGGTTCTTTTTAGAACCAAACACTCATAGTGAGGAGATCTGCATGGCTACTGTCACGTTCAAGGGCAACGCGGTCGAAGTCTCGGGGAACTTCCCGAAGGTCGGGGAGAAGGCCCCGGAGTTCACGCTCGTCGGGGCGGACCTGACGGACGTGTCCCTCAAGGACTACGCGGGCAAGCGCAAGGTGCTGAACATCGTGCCGAGTCTCGACACGCCGGTCTGCGCCACGTCGACGCGTAAGTTCAACGAGCAGGCAGGCAGCCTTCCCAACACCGCGGTGCTAGTGATTTCGGCTGATCTCCCGTTCGCCAGCGGGCGTTTCTGCTCGACCGAGGGCCTCACCAACGTGGTCCCACTGTCGACACTGCGAAATCGCGAGTTTCTCGGTGACTATGGCGTCGAGATCGCGAGCGGTCCGCTCGTGGGCGTCACCGCCCGGGCCGTCCTCGTGCTGGACGAGAGCGACAAGGTCCTCCACGCCGAGCTCGTCTCCGAGATCGCCGAAGAGCCGGACTACGCTGCGGCTGTTGCGGCCCTGAAGTAGGCGCCACTCGAGCGGGGACGTTGTCACTCGGGGCGCGGCCAGCGTCCCCGGTGGCAGGCTCTCGCTCCCGTTCCCGCAGCCTCTCTTTCCACTGGCCAATTTCGTCCGTCCAGGGGCCGCAGTGTTCGACGTCGCGCAGATTCGAGACCAGTTTCCGATCACGCGGCAGCGGTTTGCCGTCCCGGGAGAGGCCGAGCCGAGGCCTCTCATCTACATGGACCACGGCGCCAGCACCCATCCACCCGCCGTGGTTCTGGACACCTACAAGGACTTCCTCGAGAAGTCCTACGCCAACGTGCACAGGGGACGACACTTCCTCTCGGAGATGGCCACCGACCGGTTCGAGGACGTTCCCGATCAGATCCTCCGCTTCATCAAGGGCGGCTCCGAGCAGAGCTGCGTCATTCTCAGCGGCAACACGACCCAGGCCCTGGATCTTGGCGCCCACGCCATGGCTGCCCGGCCCGGCATCGCCCTCGTGTCGTTGATGGAGCATCATTCCAACGACCTCCCGCACCGGGCTCGCGGCTCCGTCCTCCACTTCGGAGTCCTCGACGACGGCACCCTCGACTACGACGACCTCGAGGCAAAGCTCCGCGAGCACCAGGTCAAGCTCGTCGCCGTGACCGGAGCCTCGAACGTCACCGGCTACCTTCCCGACATCCACCGCGTCGCCCGCCTGGCGCACGGGCACGGGGCACGGATCATGGTCGACGGAGCACAGATGCTGGCCCACGCCCCGATCGACGTGCGGCCCGAGGGGGATCCCGAGCACATCGACTTCTTTGCGGGAGCCGGACACAAGGCGTACGCGCCCTTCGGCTCGTCCTTTCTCTTCGGGCCGAGAGATGTCTTCGACGAGGCCCCGCCCTACATCCCCGCCGGCGGTACGGTGATCTACGTGACCGAGGACGAGGCCTTCTACAAGAAATCGCCTGAACGACACGAGGGCGGCACCCCGAACATCGCCGGAGCCGTGGCATTCGCCGCGGCCCTTCGATATCTCGAAAAGATCGGCATGGACGAGGTGCGGGCCCACGAGCGGGTGCTCGTCGCCCGCGCCATGGACGGTCTGGCGAAGCTGGACGGGGTCACGGTGCTCGGCCACCCGGATCCCGCAAAGCGAATCGGCGCCGTGGCGCTGGAAATCGAGGGTGTCCCCCACGAGGTCGCGGCCACGATCCTCAACCGGGAGGCGGCGATCGCCGTGCGCAACGGCTGCTTCTGTGCACACACTTACCTCCATCGCCTGCTCCACCTCGAGGACACGGAGGAACTGCGCCGCCGCCTCGTGGCCGGCGAGGACGTGGAGCTCCCGGGGGCCGTCCGCCCGAGCTTCGGGATCTTCAACACCGAGGAAGAAGTGGACGAGATGGTGCGGATGATCGAGGTCATCCGCGACCGGGCCTGGAAAGGCGACTACGGCGAGATCCCGGGGGCCGCGGCCTGCAAGCAGCTCTGAGAACACGGGTCGAGGTGCGCCGGGGCCGCGACGGCCTCGAGCTGAGAGTGGACGGAACGTTGGCGTCCCTCCACCGCCCGGACGGCGCCGTGACCGGTGTCGTGTGGTGGGCGCTGGCCGCGCCCATCGTGCTGCTGCCCCCCCGTCGTCGACGAGTGCTCCTCCTCGGGCTCGCCGGCGGGAGCGTGGCACGGGCGGTTCGGGCGCTGGAACCCCAGGCCGAGATCATCGGTGTGGAGCACGACGCCGAGGTGGTGAGGATGGCCCGCCAGCACCTGGGTCTGGATCGGCTGAACGTCGAGCTGGCGATGGGCGACGCTCTGGATTTCCTGCGGCGCGACCGGAGGCGGTTCGACCTGATCGTCGAGGATCTCTTCGTCGGCGCGTCTCGGTCGGTCCGCAAGCCGGACTGGCTGCTCGAGAGAGGCTACCCGCTCTTCGGGAGCCGTCTCCGGGGAGGCGGTATCGTCGTCTCCAACACCATTCACGAGATGCCGGGCATCGTGCGAGCCATGCGGCCCCTTGGCGGACCCGTCGTTTCCCTGGACGTCCGCGGCCACTGGAACCGGATCGTCGTCTGCGGGCACGGCTTGCCGGCGCCGGGGCGGATGAGGCGGGTCCTGGGAGAGCACGAGCCGCTGGCGGCCGTCCTTCCGCGGCTGGCCATCAGGACTCGCGCTTGACCAATGCAGCAGAGGCGCGGGGGATCTGGTAGCGTCTCTGGGGAAAGACGATGACAGCGTACGAAGACACTCAGGATCGTCTACGCGGGACACCACGCCGCTGGCTGGTGACCGGCGTGGCGGGCTTCATCGGCTCGAACCTACTCCAGGCGCTCCTCGCGTTGGACCAGAACGTGGTGGGTGTCGACAACTTCGCCACCGGTCGGCGGACGAACCTCGACCAGGTGCGCGATCTGGTGGGGCCCGAGCGATGGTCCCGCTTCCGCCTCCACGAGGGCGACGTGGCGTCTCCGGAGCTGTGCCGCGAGGCCCTGACAGGCGTGAGCGTGGTCCTGCACCAGGCCGCCCTCGGGTCCGTTCCCCGCTCGATCGAGGAGCCCCTTGCCACGAACACCGCCAACGTGACCGGGACGCTGGCGCTTCTGGAGGGGGCTCGCCAGGGCGGGGTTCGGCGCTTCGTCTACGCGTCCAGCAGCTCGGTCTACGGAGACAACGAACGTCTCCCCAAGCGCGAGGACGAGCTGGGCGACATGCTGTCACCCTACGCCGTGACGAAGCTGGCCGATGAGCTCTATGCGAGCGTGTACGGCCGTCTTCACGGGCTGGAAACCGTGGGGCTGCGCTACTTCAACGTCTTCGGGCCACGGCAGGACCCCGAGGGGGCCTACGCGGCGGTGATCCCCGCCTGGGTCGCCGCCATGATCCGGGGGGATGAGGTGCGCATCCACGGCACGGGAGAGACGAGCCGGGACTTCTGCTACGTCCGGAACGTCGTCGAGGCCAACGTGCTCGCGGCCACCGTGGAGAACCCGGCCGCAGTCAACCAAGCCTACAACATCGCGGTGGGCCACCGCACCACCCTGAACGAGCTCTACGAGGCGCTTCGGCAGAGGCTTTTGCCTCGCCATCCGCACCTGGAGGGCCGCGCGCCCGTCCATGGCCCGTTTCGGTCCGGAGACGTCCTCCACTCCCTCGCCGACATCGACAAGGCCCGGCGCCTGCTCGGCTACGCCCCCGCGTACTCCCTGGAGCAGGGGCTCGAGGAGTCACTGGAGTGGTACGAGCGAAACCTCGCCTGACGAATTCCCGCCCCGCGGCCGTCTCCTCGGCGGTATGCTAGGGGTTCCTCCGCGCGCCCGATCGGCTCGGCACCGCGGCTCCGTCCTCTTTCTACCTCACTGGAGGTGTCATGGCACGTGGTAACTGGGGCGATGGCCCCATCGACATCGGCGGCAACAAGGTGCAGCTCCCGCGCCTGCCCAACCTGTCCACGGGATCGATACGCCTCATCGCAGGCGGGCTGGTCGTTCTCTTCCTGCTCATGACGAGCTACTACCAGGTGGAGCCCGAAGAGGTGGGCGTCATCCAGCGCTTCGGCGCGTACGCGCGCACCACCGAGCCGGGGCCCCACCTGAAGATCCCCTTCGGGGTCGAGACCGTCCAGAAGGTCCCGATTCAACGCCAGCTCAAGATGGAGTTCGGCTTCCGGACCGTCAGCGCCGGCCAGCGCAGCGAGTTCGCGCAGCCGGCTGCCGCCCAGGCGGAGTCGCTGATGCTCACCGGCGACCTGAACGTGGCGGTGGTGGAGTGGATCGTCCAGTTCCGGATCCGGGACCCGAAGGCCTTCCTGTTCAACGTGCGCGACGTCCCGGCGACGTTCCGGTACATGTCGGAGGCGGCGGTGCGCCGGGTCGTCGGCGATCACAGCGTGGACGAGGTCATCACCATCGGCCGTGCCGAGATCGCCCTCGAGGCCAAGGAGGAGCTCCAGCGCCTTTGCGACCTCTACGGCATCGGCATCCAGGTGACGCAGCTGATCCTTCAGGACGTCAACCCTCCGGATCCCGTCCGCCCCGCGTTCAACGAGGTCAATCAAGCCATCCAGGAGAAGGAGCGGGCCATCAACGAGGCCTGGGCCGACTACAACCAGGCCGTGCCCCGGGCCCAGGGCGAGGCCGAGCAGTTGGTCCGCGCTGCTGAGGGCTATGCCCTGGAGCGCGAGAACCACGCCCTCGGCGACTCCAAGCGGTTCGAGGCGCTCTATGCCGAGTACCGAAAGGCCCCCGAGGTCACGCGGAAGCGGATGTACCTCGAGATGATGACCGAGTTGCTTCCGCAGCTCGGCCAGAAGGTCATCCTCGACGAGAAGGCGCGCGGCGTGCTGCCGCTGCTCCAGCTCGGCGGGCCGATGAAGGAGGTGACGCAGTGAAGAAGCCCATCCTCGTAATCATCGGAGTCGTTCTGGCCATCGGGGTCTTCTCCTCCGTCTACACCGTGAGCGAGACCGAGCAGGTCATCATCACCCAGTTCGGCAGGCCGGTCGGGGGCGTCATCACCGACTCGGGCCTCCACGTCAAGCTTCCGGTCATCCAGAACGTCTACCGCTTCGACAAGCGGTGGCTGGAGTTCGACGGGGACCCCAACGAGATCCCCACCAAGGACAAGAAGTACATCTGGGTGGATACCTACGCCCGCTGGCGCGTCGCCGACGCCCTGCGCTTCTACCAGGCGGTCCGCGACGAGCGCGGTGGCCAGAGCCGGCTCGACGACATCGTGGACGGCGAGACCCGCAACGCCATCGCGTCGTTCGACCTGATCGAGATCGTCCGCTCCAGCAGCCGCGAGTTCCAGCTCACCGGGGAGCTCGAGGGGATCATGACCGCGGAGGCGGTGGCGGAGATCATCACGGGGCGCGAGGCCATCAGCCAGCAGATTCTCAAGCGGGCTTCGGCCATCACCCCGGAGTTCGGAGTCGAGCTCGTCGACGTCCGCTTCAAGCGGCTCAACTACACGGAGTCGGTGCAGGGGGCGGTCTTCCAGCGGATGATCACCGAGCGCAAGCGCATCGCCGAGCGGAGCCGCTCCGAGGGACAGGGCCGCGCCGCCGAGATCCTGGGCCAGAAGGAGCGTGACGTCCTGGCCGCCACCTCGGTGGGCTACCGGACCGCGGAGGAGCTCAAGGGCAAGGCCGACGCCATAGCCACGGACACCTACGCCCGCGCCTACGGACGCGACCCCGGATTCTACGAGTTCTTCAAGAGCATGGAGACGCTCAAGGCCTCGCTCGGCAAGGACACGACGGTGATCCTGTCGACGGACTCGGACCTGCTCCGGTTCATGTCGGCCTCGCGCGGCAAGCGGTAGTCTTATGGGCCCGGCCGGCTCACATGACCGGCCGGGCGCCCGTCGCCCCGCTCCACCGCGCTGACGTTTCCGCCGATCAGAACGCGAGGCCCAGGCGAAAGTAGAACCTCGTGTCGCCGAGCTCGTCGAAGCCGTGGGCGACGGTCAGCTCGGCGGTAAAGGGCACTGCGTAGCCCACCGCGGTGTCGAAGCCGAGCGAGACGCCGGCCGAAGTCTTCAGGTCGGCGACGCGAAAATCCCCCGAGAAGGCATTGGCCGCATCGACGAACACCGTTCCCCGCATGTGGCGCAGGAAGATCGGCAGGGAGCGCCACCCGCGCTGGGGCGAGAAGAGCGGAAACCGATACTCGACGTTTGCGGCCACGAAACGTCGGCCTGTGAACGCGTTGTCCGGGTAGCCCCGCAGTACCGCTAGATTCGTCCGCACCAGGTTGAAGATGCTGCTGTCCGGGTAGCCTCCGACGGCGAACGAGCGCTCGAACTCAGGCTCGCCGAGCGTCGTGCCGCCCTGGGCCCGAAGCGCCAGCACGTCCCGCGCGCCAAGGACCCGCAGGTAGACTCGGCCGTCGCCGGTGAGCTTGTCGAGGGAGAGGTCGCTCCCGAGAGCCTGGGCCTCGCGAAGCCAGGCGAGGCGGAGCCGGCCTCCGTCGCTGGGAGAGATGGACCAGGGGTAGATCCGTGCGGTGTTCAGGGCCCAGGAGCTCTCGATGCCCCCGACGTCCCGCCGATCCACCGATCCGCCAGCCAGCGTCTCGTCGCGCTCGCGACGATAGGCCACGGCCACGGTCTGCACCGAGCGGAGTGTGCGCCGGACGGGAAACGAGAGCTGGGCGTTGAAGCTGCGCGTGCGGATCTCTCCGTCGGCCACGGGGTTGACCTTGTCCTCCGCCGTGAGAAGCAGCGTGGGGCGGAAGCGGTCGTAGACGTAGAAGGCCGACGTGTCCACGTGTCCGGTTCGGCTTCCGTAGAGGGCCCGCAAGCCCCAGACGTGACGAAAGAGCGCGTCCGAGCCCCCCGTCGCCATCCCGACCCGGCTCTGCGAGTCACCCAGCTCCAGCCACGGCGTCCAGAACCGGGGCCACAGCATCGTCCAGGGGCGGTATGGCTCGACCGCCTCCGAGACAGGCTGGGGGTCGGCTCGAGGCGCCGGATGGCGGTCGACGAACGCCGAGGCCGGGGGGGCGGCCGGAAGGTCGAGGGAGGCCACGTGGATGTCGAACCCCTCGGCCGAGTAGTCGGAGAAGGCGATCTCCCGACCGTCAGGGCTCACCGACGGCTCGAACGCCCCCCCGAGAACGTTGGTGAGGCGCAAGAGAGCACCGCTCGCCGGCGTGAGCGCGTGGAGGTTCGAGACGCCGTCCCGGTCAGAGCGAAAGATCACGGCCTTGCCGTCGGGCGTCCACGTGGGCTCGACGTCCTTCGCGCGATCGTTCGTCAGGGTTCGGACGCCACCCGTCCCGGGGTCCACGGCAACGACGTTCTGCCAGCCGCCGGGAAGAAGGCGCGCGGCCACGATCCGGTCTCCGCCCGGGCTCCAGCGCGGGCCGCTCCACTCGACCCCCGACCGCGACGTGGTGAGGGGCCGAAGCTCCCCCTCATCTTCATCGAGAGTCGTCGTGAAGAGCTCGCTCCGATCGCCCATCTTGCGGGCGAACACGATCGTCCGCCCGTCGGGCGAGACGTCCGGGTCGTAGGCTCGGGCGCCACGGGTGATCCGACGGACACGGCCGGTCTCGACGTCGACAGCGCTCAAGTCGTTGAACACCGCGAAGGTCCGGTGAACCTGCGCGTCTGCGTAGACGATCTCACGCCCGTCAGGGGTCCAGCTCAGCCCCGACCCGCCGTTTCGGAGAGCCAGGCGACGGTCGTCGGTGCCGTCGGACCTCACGATGCGGATCTCCGGAAAGTCACTGAGCGTGCGGCTGGTATAGGCGAGCCAGGCTCCGTCCGGGCTGAAGCGCGGGGACACCTGCCGGATGCCGCGGTCGGTGAGGGCACGTGACTCGGTCAAGCCCGCCTCGCGTCGAAGCTCAGCCTCCTGTTCGAATGAGGCGGTCGCCTCCTTCTTCCAGGACTCCCACTGGGTGTGGAGACCGGCGCCGGTCACCTTCTTCGAGGTCCGGCCGTCGAGAAAGGGGATGATCTGGCCCGAGTGGTGGCGAGCCCACCGGGGCAGGGTGTCGTCTCCCCCGCGCTCGGTGAGCCAGCGAAGGAAGGACTCCCCGAAGAGGTACGGCGTCTGTCCCCCCGGCCAGGTGTTCACGGCGTAGATGGCCTGGTCCTCCGTCGGGAACCGATCCTCGAGGGCGGCCATCCGCAGGACCATCCGGGAGTCCGGGTTCCGCCCGCGTCCGAAAGAGGTGCGCTCGGTCTCCTCGAAGGTGGCCAGACCCTCGATCAGCCACGACATCGAGAAGGTGTTGGGAAAGAGGTAGGGGGCGCGGCCGAGGATCGTTCGCCCCGCCCGCCACAGTCCGTGGGCCTGCTCGAGGTGAACGATGTGGGCCAGCTCGTGGGTGAGCACGAGCCGAAGCCAGTCCTCGTGAGTCCCGAAGCTGTCGCTGCCGTCGGGGGCCACGGCCCGAATCGTCACCAGGGGGAACGGGAAGGGCGTCGCGAAGCCGTTGGGGCTGTCCTCGGCGTCCACGATGACGATGTGGACGCGGCCAACCTTCTGTCCATAGCGCTCCTCGTAGCCGTCGAGGAGCTCGGTGGCCAGCCCCGCCGCCTCCCGGGCTTGCAGCTCGAACCCCTGATGAAAATGAACCGAGACGCGGGGCGTGGAGATGCTCCTGAAGTGCAGCCACGGCGGGTAGGACGCGGCCCCCGAGGGCATCGCGGCGGCGACAACGCCGAGGAGCGCGGTCACGAAGCAGAGGCCGCGGGCCGCGGAGCAGCGCATTCCTAGGAAGGTAGCACAGGGTCCGGGGGTGTCCCGGGCGCCGTGTGCGCCTGCTCACAACGACGCTGGGCCCGGAGCTCGTCACCCTGGAGGGTGGTTAAGAACCTCGGCGGCCCCGGGCTCCGGAGCAGGATGACGACGGTCCGGTCGTCGGCAAAGCGACGCTCCTCCGCGAAGACCTCGACCGCGGTCTCGATGGCGACGGCCAGGGCCACGAGCGGTCCCCTGGCCTGCTCCTGCACCATCTTCTCGAGCCGGTCCAGGCTGAACTCCTCGCCGTCGGCGCTGGCCGCCTCGGTGATCCCGTCGGTGTAGAGGACCACCAGGTCCCCGGGGTTGAGAGTGACCTCCGCTCGCTCGTACTCGGCACCCGGGAACAGCCCAAGGGGCATCCCCTGTCCTTCGAGCCGCTCGTTCGGGCCCTTGGCGCGAACCAGCAAGCCCGGGTTGTGCCCGGCGTTCGTGTACGACAGCACCCTGTGCTGGGGTCGAGCGAGGCGATGATCGCGGTGGCGTAGCGCTCGGGGGGTGTCCGGGCGTGGAGCCGTCGACCCACCCGTGCGCAGATGGCGTCGGTCGGATGGCCCACCTCGATCGGTCCCATGAGAAGCGCGTCGAGGGAGGCGGCGACCAGCGAGGCCGACATCCCCTTGCCCGAGACGTCGGCGATGACGATGACGTGCTCGCCGGTCTCCTCGCGAGTCTGCACCTCGTAGAAATCCCCGGACACCGAGCGGGACGCCTCGTTCGTGGCGAAGAGGGAGTAGCCGTCGATCTCCGGGAGGGTATCGGGCAACAGCGCGATCTGGATCTGGCGGGCGATCGTCATCTCCCGCTCCAGGGCCCGGCGGCGAGCCGACTCTTCGGCGAGCGACAGGTTGTGGATCCGCAGGGCCGCGACCGAAGCCAGGGCCACGAGCAGCTCCAGGTCCTCTTCGGAGTAGCGGCGCATGTGGACGCGCGAGCTGAGGACGATCATCCCGAGATTGGTGTCCTGCCCGAGGAGCGGCGCCGCCACCAGGCTCCGCACGCCCGCGCTCAGGATGCTCTCGGCGGCGGCAAAGCGGGCGTCCGTCTGGGCGTCGAGGACGAGCGCGGCCTGGCCCTTCTGCGCCACCTCGCGTTCGAGGCTTCGGGAAACGAGGAAGTCCCCGGTGGTGTCGGGAAGCCGACGGCTTGCCGCTCGTTCCAGATCCCCGAGCGGGGTCTTGAGAAAGATCGCCCCCTCCTCCGGGCGAAGGTGCGCGAAAGCCCGGTCGAGGACGAGCTCGAGGAGCTCCTCCAGCGAGATCGACGCCGCCAGCGCCCTGTGGACCTCGTTGAGGAGGCGCATCCGGTCGCCGGACTCCCGCTCGGCCGCGGCCATGAGCTCCGAGGCCGACCGTAGCAGCATGCTGTCCGACGAGGCGGCGTCGTCGGCAGTCGCTGTTTTCGGCCGCGTCACAGCCTCGTCGAAGCCCTCGATGCTGATGACGGTCTCGGAAAGCTTCACTAGATCTCCGACCGCAAGATGCATGGGTGTCGCCACGGGTCGCCCGTTCAGGAGGGTGGTGTTGCGCGAGCCCAGGTCCTCGATGAACCAGGTCTGGCCCTCCAGGAAGAAGCGAGTGTGCAGCCGTGAGAGGAAGCGGTCGGAGAGGACGAGATCGGCCTTCGAGGAGCGCCCCACCACCAGGGTGTCGCCGTCACAGAAGTGCTCGAACGACTCGCCGATCGGAGGCGTGATGCGAAGACGAAGGGGTGGCTGGCTCATCTGGAGTCGGCGGGCAGACCGGCGGATCGTAGCACGAGGCCGGTTCGACGGCACCCGGGCGGCTTCCGGGGGACCCACGGGAGATCAGCCCTGGACCGAAGCGTACTCGAAGCCGGGAGGGGCTCCTCCCTGGGACACGACCCGATCGGGACACCCGGGCCGCCCGCCGGATTCTATTCCCGGACAGCCTCCAGGGGCCCGCGAAGGGATAGAATGCGCGTGCGGTTCCGGGGCGCGGAGGGAGCAGCCTCGGCGGACTCGTCTTCAATTCAGGACTCACGGCCCGGGACCCAGGGCTCAAGGAGGCACCATGGCTTCGGATCGGAAAGAGGTGACCCGGCGCGACTTCGCGTCGCAAACGGCGACAGTGGCGGCCGCGGTGGTGGCCGGCGGGAGCGCGCTCGGCGGCAAGGCCGCTGGCGCGCCGGCGGTGTCTCGTGGCGTCATGGGCGCGAACGACCGGGTGGTCCTCGCCAGCATCGGAATCCGTGGCCAGGGGAACAGCCTCAAGCGAGGCTTCGCCCGGCTGCCCGGTGTCGAGATCAAGACGCTGTGCGACGTCGACGAGAACCTCTTCGCGAGCCGGGCCGCCGACGAGAAGCTGGCCGACGTGGCGACGTTCAAGCCGGGGTACGAACGGGACCTCCGGCGGGTTCTCGACGACCAGGATGTCGACGGCGTGATCATCGCCGCCCCGAACCACTGGCACGCCCTCGCGACGATCTGGGCTCTTCAGGCCGGCAAGCACGTGTTCGTCGAGAAGCCGACCTCCCACAACGTGTGGGAGGGCCGGAAGATGGTCGAGGCGGCCCGCCGCTACGGGAAGATCGTCCAGACGGGCTACATGAACCGCAGCCGCTCGGCGGTGCGCCAGGCCATCGCCTTCATTCACGAGGGAGGGATCGGCAAGGTCTACATGGCCCGCGGCCTCTGCTTCAAGCCCCGCCCCTCCATCGGGAAGTACCCGGACGGACCCCTCGGGCCGGGCGAGACCTACAGCCTGAACGTCGAGACGACCCAGACCCAGCCTCCCTGGACGGCCGAGTACCTGAAGAAGGTCGACTACGACCTCTGGCAGGGACCCGCCCCGGAGCAGCCCTTCAACCGAAACCACTTCCATTACAACTGGCACTGGCACTTCGCCTACGGCAACGGCGACACCGGCAACCAGGGGCCCCACCAGTTCGACATCGCACGCTGGGGACTCGGCAAGAACGAGCATCCGGTCTCTGTGAGCTCCGTCGGTGGATACTTCGGCGGACCCTCCTCGCAGGATACGCCCGACACCCAGACCTCGCTCTTCCGGTACGCCGACGGGACCATCCTCGAGTTCGCCACCCGGGGCGAGTACACGAACGACGAGGGCGGCCAACGGATCGGCAACCTCTTCTACGGCTCGAAGGGCTGGCTGTTCATCAACGGCAACGGACGGGACTGGCAGTCCTATTTCGGGAGGAAAAACGAACAGGGCCCTGGATCCGACGCTTCGCCGGATTCGGGCGGGAGCGATCCCCTGGTCCTCACCAGCATCGCCAGCCCCCATTACCAGAACTTCCTCGATGCCGTTCGGGCGAACGACCGCTCGAAGCTCACCTGCGAGATCGAAGAGGGACACCTCTCGACGACGCTGCCGCTCATCGCCAACGTGTCCTACCGCGTGGGGCGGGCGCTCACGTTCGACGGGAAGAGCGAGAACTTCGGCGACGATGCGGAAGCGAACGCGCTCCTCACTCGCAAGTATCGGGCGCCGTTCGTCGTCCCCGACAAGCCGTAGGCGTGAACATGCCGACGCTCACGGGAGCGAACTTCGTCGGCTCGCGCGAGTCTCGAGAAGGTGCGGGCAGTGGCTTTCGAGCCCGAGACCCGACGAGCGGTGCGACGCTCGACCCGGAGTTCGCCGAGGCAACCGCGGCAGAGATCGAGGCCGCGGCACGCGCCGCCGGCGACGCCTTCGAGTCGACGGCAGGCGTGCCGCCGGACCGGCGGGCCGCGTTTCTGAGGGCCATAGCCAACCAGCTCGAGGGCCTGGGCGACGCGCTGTTGGAGCGCGGGGAGTCCGAGACGGGACTGCCCCGACCGCGCCTCACGGGCGAGTGGGCCCGCACCGCCAACCAGGCACGACTCTTCGCCGACCTCGTCGAAGAGGGTTCGTGGGTGGACGCGCGCATCGACCCCGCGCGGCCCGACCGCAAACCAATTCCCCGCTCCGACCTGCGCCGCATGCTCGTTCCGCTGGGACCCGTGGCAGTTTTCGGCGCATCCAATTTCCCTCTGGCCTTCTCCGTGGCGGGCGGGGACACCGTGTCCGCGCTGGCGGCGGGCTGTCCCGTGGTCGTGAAGGCTCATCCCGCGCACCCCGGCACGTCGGAGCTGGCGGCCCGGGCCATCCTCTCCGCAGCCGCAGAGACAGGGATGCCGGACGGCGTCTTCTCGATGCTGCACGGGCCCTCGCCGGCGGTGGGTCAGGCTCTGGTCACGCGACCATCGATCCAGGCCGTGGGCTTCACCGGCTCCTTCGGAGGTGGGAAGGCCCTGTTCGACGCGGCGGCGGGACGGGAACAGCCCATTCCGGTGTTCGCGGAGATGGGCTCGGCCAATCCCGTCTTCATCCTGCCGGACGCGCTGGCGACGAAGGGTGACGATATTGCCAAGGCACTGGCGGCTTCCGTCACCCTTGGCAGCGGGCAGTTCTGCACGAGCCCCGGCCTTAGCTTCGTGGTGGAATCGTCGGCATCCGACGCATTCGTCGAGTCTCTCGGCAGCCTCCTCGCCGCTGCACCGGCGGGCACGACGGTCCACGCTGGCATCAAGGCGGCCTACGACAAGGACCTGGCGGCTGTTGGGGGGCTGCCAGGGGTGCGCCTCGCGGCTCAGTCGGACGCCCAGGGAGCGAACGCGGCCACGGCCGTGCAGCCTGCCCTCCTGGTGGTGGACCAGAAGGGGTGGGCCACGCACGCGCGGCTGGGTCAGGAAGTCTATGGTCCAGCGACGGTGGTCGTGCGGTGCCCGTCGAGGGAGGACGTCCTCAACGCCGCTCGCGCCCTCGAGGGTCACCTCACCGCCACGATCCACGGAACCGAGCGTGACCTGGCCGACTACGGTGACCTTCTGGGTATCCTCGCCCGCAAGGCGGGCCGCGTCATCGTGGGAGGCGTGCCCACCGGCGTCGAAGTCGCCCCGGCCATGCACCACGGGGGGCCCTGGCCCGCCACGACGGACCCGCGGGCCACATCCGTCGGAACCGCCGCCATCTTCCGCTTCGCCCGGCCCGTGTGCTTCCAGGACGTGCCCGACTCGGCCCTTCCGGAGGAGCTCCAAAGCGCCAACCCGCGGCAGATCTGGCGCCTCGTGGACGGACAGCCGACCCGGGAGAGCCTGTAACTCATTGCCATAAAAGGCCTAATCGAGTGTGACGGTGACCATTGACGCCGTCGAACGCCAAGGAGTAAGGTGCCCGCTCGCCCCCGGTGGAAGATCCCGGGCGAATCCAGTCTTCAGGAAACAGGAATCAGGAGGAGATGGAGAGCACCAACAAGCGGCGGACCAAGATCGGCGAAGAAGCGGCCAAGATGAACGCCGAGGCCGACACGTTCTTCAAGGACTGGACGAACTCGGCCGCGGCCATCGAGAGCCCCGATCTCCGGAAGCGGAGCGAGGAGAGGCTGCAGGCGACGAAGGCCAGCTATACCGAGATCGGGACCGTCGGGCAGAAGGCAGCCGATCTGTACGGGCCCTTCATGAAGGCCCTCCAGGACCAGATCACCTACCTCGCCAGCGACCTGAACCCGGCGGGGATCGCCAGCCTCAAGCCGGACGCCGCAAAGCTCAACGAGAGAGCGAACGAGCTCATCAAGAGCATCGGCGCGCTGCGGCCCCAGTAGGGCCGCGCCGGGGCCCCGGGCAGCCGGGGCCCCGAAACTCAGCGGAGGGCATCATCACGGCTTTCGACTGGCCCGAGCGGGTCGAGGTCGTCGACTCTCACACCGAGGGTGAGCCCACCCGCGTCGTCATCGGGGGCTGGCCCCAGCCCGACGGCGCCTCCATGGTCGAGCGCCGCTCCGACCTGCTGAGCCGCCAGAACCTGCTCCGACGTGCGGTGGTCTGCGAGCCGAGGGGCCACGACGCGGTCGTGGGCGCTCTGCTCACTCCTCCCGTCGAGCCCGACTCCGCCGCCGGCGTGATCTTCTTCAACAACACCGGGGCGCTTGGGATGTGCGGCCATGGCCTCATCGGCGTCGCACGGACGCTGGAGCACCTGGGCCGCCTCCAGCCGGGAGGCGTCCGCATCGACACGGCCGTGGGCACGGTGAGCGCGGAGCTCAACGACGACGGCAGCGTCACTATCGAGAACGTCCCCGCGTACGCCCACGCTCTGGACGTTGCGGTCGCCGTGCCCGACCTGGGCCAGGTGAAAGGAGACGTGGCCTGGGGCGGAAACTGGTTCTTCCTCACCGAGCTCCCCGAGCCCGCCCTCGAGCTCGAGAACCTCGCCGCTTTGCTCGATGCGACGACGCGCATTCGTCGAGCGCTGCAGGCCGAGGGGATCACGGGCCGCGATGGCGCCGAGATCGACCACGTCGAGATCGCCGGCCCGTCTCCCCGCCCCGTCGTCGACGCCCGGAACTTCGTCCTGTGCCCCGGGCTCGCCTGGGACCGCTCGCCCTGCGGCACCGGCACCTCGGCGAAGATGGCGGCGATGGCCGAGCGGGGCACCCTCAAACTCGGCCAGCGATGGCGACAGGAAAGCCTCACCGGGGGGCTCTTCGAGGGCTGGCTCGAGGAGCGCGGCAACGATCTCGTGCCCCGGGTGCGGGGGCGGGCCTTCATCACCGGCCGGACGACGCTCGTGTTCGATCCGCGGGATCCCCTGCGCCAGGGCTTCGACGCCGCTCGATGAGCGCAGCCTCGGGTCCGAGCGCGATCGTGGTGGGCGCCGGCATCGTCGGCGCCGCATGCGCCGAGGCACTTGCAGAGGCCGGCTGCCGGGTGACCGTGTTCGAAGCGGGCCTTGCAGGCTCCGGTGCCACAGCAACGTCGATGGGGCACCTGGTGGTGATGGACGGCTCCGAGGCCGAGTTCGCTCTCAGCGCCTACTCGCGTCGGCTGTGGACGGAACGAGCCGAGACCCTCCCGGCCTCGTGCGAGGACTCGCCCTCTGGCACGCTCTGGCTGGCCGCCGACGAGGACGAGATGGCTCTCGTCCATGGCAAGGCGGCGTTCTACACGGCCCGTGGGGAGGCGGTGGAGGTACTGGACGCGGCGGCGCTGCACGAAGCCGAGCCGCAGCTGCGCCCCACCCTCGTCGGCGCCCTGCGGGTCCAGGCGGACCGGATCATCTACCCGCCGGCGGCCACGTGGCTCTTCCTGGATCGGGCCCGGGCCAGAGGAGCCACCGTCCACGAGGGCGTCATCGTCGAGGCCGTGCGACCGAGGGGCGCCCGTGTCGCGGGTACTTGGAACGAAGCCGACGTCCTCGTCGTTGCGGCAGCCGCCGCGTCGACGCGCCTCCTCCCGGGCCTGCCCATCGAACCGCGCAAGGGGCATCTCGTGATCACGGACCGCTACCCGGGCTTCCTCCGTCACCAGGTGGTCGAGCTGGGATATCTGAAGGAAGCACACACGATGTCGCGCGAATCGGTGGCGTTCAACGTCCAGCCCCGCAGCACCGGGCAGCTCCTCATCGGCTCGTCCCGGGAGCTGGTGGGCTGGGACAGCTCGATCAACGCCGCGCTGCGCGACCGGATGCTGCGCCGCGCGGAAGAGTACGTGCCGGCGATTTCGACCCTCAGCGCGCTGCGCACCTGGGTCGGGTTCCGACCCGCGACGCCGGACGGCCTCCCCCTCGTCGGGGAGTGGGAGCCGGGGCTCCTCGTGGCCGCAGGACACGAGGGCCTGGGTGTCACCACCTCACTCGGCACCGCGCGGATGGTGGCCGACCTCGCACTCGGGCGACCGAGCGCCCTCGATCCGAAGCCGTTTGATCCACGGCGCTCGAAGGCCCCCCATGCCTGAGCGGGTGCACCTGAGCGTGGACGGGCGTGTGATCGAGGCCGAGCCCGGAACGAGCGTCCTCGCGGCGCTTTGGAACGCGGGTGTACGGACGGTGCGATCGTCGGTCACGGGAGAGGGTCGCGGCGCTTTGTGTGGAATGGGGACGTGCCACGAATGTCGTGTGACGGTCGATGGATCCGCACACCGGCGCTCCTGTCTCGAAGTCGTTCGCGAGGGTATGGAGGTGGAAACCGGTGGATGAAAACCTCCACGCCGATGTGGTCGTCGTGGGAGCTGGGCCCGCGGGGCTCGCTGCCGGCGCCCTGGCGGCCGAGGGCGGCGTGCGGGTCCTCGTGCTGGATCAGGGGCACCGCCCCGGCGGGCAGGTCTGGCGGCATCTGGCGACGCCGACGGGCGCGGCCCGGTTCTGGATCGACAGGCTGTCCCGCGCGGGGGCGTCTCGCGTCGCGGGAGCGACCGTCGTCGATGCCCCGGCGCCGGGGCGGCTGCTGATCGCGGTCGAGGAGCGGGGCCGACGAGTGGAGTACGAGCGCCTCGTGCTCGCGACCGGCGCGCGCGAGCGCTTCCTCCCCTATCCGGGCTGGACGCTTCCTGGCGTGATCGGCGTCGGCGCGGCTCAGGCCTTGCTGAAGCAGGGAGCCCGCTTCCGGGGACTCCGGGTCGTCGTCGCCGGAACGGGCCCGCTGCTCCCCGCGGTGGCGACGGCGCTCGCCGCGGACGGAGCGCGTATTGCGGGGATCGCCGAGCAGGCGCCGCTCGAGCGGCTCGTCAGGTTCGGCTCCAGCCTGGTGCGGCACCCCGGCAAGGCCGTCCAGGGCCTCGGCTACGCCGCACGCCTCCTCGGCGTCCCCTTCCGGACGGGCAGCTGGGTGCGGGCTGCCGAGGGCGATGACTGCGTGCGGCAAGTCCATCTCACGAACGGGCGGAGCGAGTGGACCTGGGAGTGCGACGTTCTGGCGTGCGCTTTCGGCCTCGTTCCCAACCTCGAGCTGCCCCAGCTGCTCGGATGCGAGGCGGACGAAGACAGGCTCCTTCTCGACGAGTCGCAGTGTACCAGCGTTGCGGGTATCTACGCCGCGGGCGAGCTCGGCGGCATCGGCGGTGACGGACACGCGCTGGCCACGGGCGCCGTCGCCGGACTTAGGGCGGCGACTCGTCCCGTCCCGCCATCGCTAGAGCGGGCGCTCGGTCGACAGCGGGCATTCGCCACTGCATACACAAAGGCATTCGCGCTGCGCGACGAGCTGCGCCGCCTTGCCACCCCCGAGACCATCGTCTGCCGTTGCGAAGACGTCCCCCTCGGGCAGCTCGAGAACTGTCGTTCGGCCCGGGAGGCCAAGCTTCGGACCCGGGCCGGAATGGGGCCGTGCCAGTCGCGCGTGTGCGGCCCCGCCCTGGCTTTCCTCCGCGGGTGGGGGCCGGACTCCGTCCGTCCTCCGCTCGAGCCGGTTATGCTCTCCGTCTTGGAGGACCAGCAATGAAGTGGCAAGGTGTCATCCCCGCGATCATGACCCCGTTCGGCGATGACCTCACGGTCGACGCCGACCTGCTGCGCCACGAGGTGGATGCGCTCATGAAGGCCGGGTGCACCGGGATCGTGGCACTGGGCTCTCTCGGCGAGGGGGGCTCGCTCTCATTCAAGGAGAAAAACGCGGTGCTGCGCCTGTGCCGGGAGGAGGTCGGCGAACGGGGCCACCTGGTGGCCGGCGTGGCCGCGCTCACCACGGACGAGGCCGTTCGGCTGGCGGAGCAGGGCGCGGAAACCGGCTGCGACGGCCTGATGGTGCTGCCGCCCTACGTTTACAAGGGAGACTGGAGGGAGACGCGCACCCACTTCGAGGCCGTGATCAGCGCCACGTCGCTCCCCTGCCTGCTCTACAACAATCCCATTGCCTACGGCACCGACGTGCTCCCCGACCAGATCCGCGACCTCGCGAACGCGCTCCCGAACCTCGCGGCGGTCAAGGAGTCGACTACGGACGTGCGCCGCATCACCGCGATCCGGGCGCTTCTCGGAGACCGACTGGCTCTCGTCGTCGGCGTCGACGATGTGATCCTCGAAGGAGTCCAGGCCGGCGCACAAGGATGGATTGCCGGGCTCGCCGATGCTCTGCCCGCGGAGTCCGTGCGTTTGTTCGAGCTCGCTCGGGACGGCCGGATCGACGAGGCCAGGGAGCTCTACGACTGGTTCCTGCCGCTGCTCCGACTCGACACGGTCCCCAAGTTCGTCCAGCTCATCAAGCTCGTCCAAGTCGAGACGGGGCTGGGCTCGGAGCCGGTGCGGCCCCCGCGACTTCCTCTCGTGGATCCCGAACGCGCCGAGGTGCTCCAGCTCATCCGGGACACCCTCTCCCGGCGTCCGGTTCTCTAGCCCTGCGGGGCTCCAGCATCGTGGGCCGGTGATCGGCGGCGGCCCGGGAATGGGCGGAGCTGCACTGGAGCACGCAGCAGGGGTCTAGCTTGATGGATGGATGTCGGCGCGTACACGGTGATCGTCGGCCGTTCAGCGTGGATAAGGTATCCTGAGGTCAGTGAATCCGATACTCCGTCTGATGAGCCCCGTAGACTCTCCCCGAGCTTGAGGGATGTGGACCAGCTGGGACAGCTCGAGATGCCCGATCGCCAGCCCGATCGCAACCGCAGTGACGATGCCGTAGGTCAGCGCTTCGATGAGATGTCTGCCTCGAAGTGCAGCGACAATCACGACGACGAGCGACAGCAACAGCAGAGCACTCGTCCCGTCGGTGGCCTCGGTCGCCTGGGCCATGATCTCCGCTTCGCTGCCCCCGAAGGCAAACAGCACGATGCCGGCGATCGAGCGCAAGAAAGGTGGGGTCGGCTCCCAACGCTATGCCCGCCGGGTACAGGACGGGGACGAGGGCAATGGCGGTTCCGTTTGAAGTGCCAGTTCCCACTGCAAACAACATCGCAGAAACGTACGTCGCCAGAGTGAAAGCGCTTCGGTCGACACCGCTGAGCGTGCCGAGCCAGGTAATGCCCTCCACGAGCCCGCCCGCGTTCATCAAAGCGCCCAAAATGCTGGCGAACATCCACGCCACGATGATCGCGATGCCGCCTTCGTCGGCGAGTCCACGCATGGCCGAGCGGCAATACCGACCCTTGTCTTTCGCCACGAGAAGGCCCGCCACCAGTGCCAGCCAGGCGAACGCCCAAAAGGCTTTCGTTCCGCCCTGCCGGGCGAACGAGAGCCACGAGATGCCACCCACGAGAACGACGATGGGCACGAGTCCGACCCAGGCGCCACCATAGAAAGCCAGGGTGTTGTTGCCCGAGGGCTCGGCGGGTGGTGATGTCGTGCGCAATGCGCGGAGCCTCAGCTGGTGGTCACCAAAGCGACAAGAGCCCCGGTGACGGGTGCGACCGAGTGGTATCCCGCCCCTCGCCGGCTGTCAATGAGCACGCAGGAGATAGAGAGTGTGGCGTGCACGAGCACCGGGCTCAACCGGGGCGATTCGAAGGCAGGGCGGTCGGCTTCGACGCCGTCCACGTCGCCGATTCCAACATGGATTCGAATGTTAAAGACTCTGTCGAATTCGACAGCGACGTTCAAGTATGATAGAAAATCTATCTACCTATCTCATTTGAGCCGCGGAGCTCTCCATGAACCCAAGAGACAAGCGGATCGGCGCGCTCATCCGCAGAAGGCGTCAGGATAAAGGGCTGTCGCAGGCAGAAGTCGCTCCCGTGCTGGGGTTTACGCGGCCGACGATCCAGCAGATTGAAAGCGGCAGCCGCGCGGTCAAAGCGCGCGAGATGGACGTGCTTGCGTCCCTGTTCGATTGCAGCGCCGCCGAGCTCCTGGCGACGCCGCAGCAAGAAGACCCGAAGGCGTCAGACGCTCTGGCGGAGCTATGGACGGCCCTGCCAGCCCTCCAAACAGACCCGACGTTTTCTGCGGTGCTCGAAGCGGCACGGGCATTGACATCACTCGAGGACCTGCTGGAGCTCGACGCCACGGTGAGCCTTTCGCCCACCTACGAGCCGCGCCCGCCAAAAACAGCGTGGCAAGCGGCCAAACAGGGCTATCGCGCCTCGGAGGACGAGCGGCGTCGCCTTGCACTGGGCGAGGGGCCCATTCGTTTTGTCGATGAGCTCCTGGCCATCGGGAGAGTTCGGCCCGCAACGGCCAAGCTGCCTCGCGGAGTGACCTCGGTGTGCATCAACCAGCCCGACGTCGGACGAGTCGTCGTCGTCAACGAGCGGCTCGAGCTCGCCGATCGTCGGGCCTGTCTGGCCCACGGGTTGGCCCACGCCTTGTTCGACCTGGGCGGACCGTGGCGAATCTGCCGGGAAGAGGACGAAACCGATCTCAGTGAGATCCGCGCGAACACATTCTCGAGCGGTCTCCTCATGCCGGCTCACGGCGTATCCCGCTTTCTCGAAACACTGGGCAAGGAGACGCTGGCCCGTGGATCCAAGGGTGTCCTGGCGCTGTTCTCCCCACGCGAAGGGGTCACAGAACAGGAAGCGGTCCGTGTCAGCGGCCGCGCCCGCGTGGGCAGACACGCGGCGAACATGTGCGATCTGACCCGCCTCGCTCATTACTACGGTGTCAGCCGGGACCTGGCCGCCTACCGCCTGCACAATCTGCGGCTCCTGCCAGAGGACCAGCTGCAGTGGCTCAGGCGCCAGAACCACGGCAATGTGGGACGCCGTGCCGAAGAGACGCTCTCGCTGCACGAGCCCGACCCTGGCAGCGATGTGCTTCGCTCGAGGGTCGCCTCGCTGGCGGCGGAAGCCCACTGTCGCGGACTCCTGGATGACGAGAAGTTTGCCCGGTTCGCCGCGGCGGCCGGCCTTTCTAAGGCCGAGCACGGCCAGCTACTCGCCATGGCGCAAGCATGACGGCCCTCGGTACACAGCCGTCCGTCTCCTTCGCACACGACGGGACCATGCTGGAGCTTTTGCGGAACCTGTATCGCGACTTTGAAGCCCAGCTGCCGAATCTCGAGACCCTGCGCCGTGCGACCGGCGAAATCAATGCCAAGGGCGATGCTCAGCGAGGCTTCGACGTGGCTGCACACGACTGGGTCAAGAGCTGGCTCATCGAGCACTGCGACGGCGGCCTGATCGAGTCGGAAGAGGCGACCAAGGGGACGAGCTTCGGCCCGTCTGGTTCCGGCTACCGATTCGTGGTCGACCCGGTGGACGGTTCCGACAACTTCGCCCGTGGATTGCCGCTGGCGGCCTTGTCGGTGGCGGTGCTCCCACGCGAGGCATCGGTCGGTGTCGAGACTGTCCTGGCAGCACTTGTCGGCGATGCCCAGGGCGGCTGGAGTGCGATCGCGGAGCGAGGAGTCGGGAGCTTTTCCGGAACCGAGCAGTTGGCCACGTCGGGCACGGCCAGAGTCGAGGAAGCAGCCATCTCCTGCGAGCTCAATCATTGGGCGCCGCCGAAGAGCTTCGCCAGGGTCATCGCCAGCGTTCGTGCAGTGCGCTGTTACGGATGTGCCTCCCGCGCGATCTCTCTGGTCGCGTCCGGGCGATTGGATGCCCACGTCGATGTCCGCGGGAGGCTCACGCCGGAGAGCTTTCTTGCAGCCGCGCGGGTCCTCGAGGAGGCCGGGGGGGCCCTGTGCACCGCCCGGGGTCAGGCCCTCGGCCCTTTCCAAAACATACGCGAGCGAACCACGCTAGTCGCCGCAGCAACGAAGGAGTTGGCAAATGAGATTGTCGAGCAGCTTGGTCGCGATGAATAATCTCGAGCCACGGCAGCCGCTCCCCGCGGTCATCCTGGCGGCGGGAGAAGGAGGCCGTTTGTGGCTGGCTGCCGGCAAGCCAAAGCCGCTCGTCGAGCTGGTTGGGCTCACATTGGCGGAGCGCACGGTCGCCCAGTTGCGGCTCGCCGGCATCAGCCGCTTTATCGTGGTGCTCGGCTTCGAGGCCGACCGTGTGCGCCGCCAGTTTGAGCGTATCGCACACGCCCGACACTGTTCCATCGACTTTGTCGTCGCTCGCGACTGGAAAAAGGGCAACGGAGCCTCCGCCGCCGCCGCCGCCAGCCTGGTGGGAGACTCGCCGTTCCTCCTCACCATGGTCGATCACATCGTAAGTCTCGCCGCCGTGGAGCGCTTGCTCGCGTCCCCGCCGAGTCCCGGGCACATCAAGCTCGCCGTGGACTTTGCGAAGGAGAGCGTCTTCGATCTCGACGACGCCACGAAAGTGCGGCTTGCCGACGATCGCATCACCGCCATAGGCAAGGACCTCTCCGCGTACGACGCGCTCGATACAGGGCTGTTTTATTGCACACCGGCGCTGTTCTCCGCCATTCGGCGAGGCGCTGCCAACGGGCGCCACTCCCTCAGTGCCGGCATCTCCGAGTGCATTCGGAAGCAGCGCATGGATGCGGTGGACGTGACCGGTCACCCCTGGATCGACGTGGACACTCCAGAGGCCCATTCCGAGGCCAAACGCCGAATAGAAGCGGGGCTCGGCAAGAGCACGGAGGACGGCTTCGTCGCCCGAGCCTTGAATCGGCCGATCTCCGCCCGGCTGTCGCGGCTGCTCCTGCGCACGCGGCTCACACCAAACCAGGTGACTGTCATGGGCTTTTCTCTCGCCATGATGGCAGCAGCGGCGCTGGCAACGGCGCACGCCGGTTGGTGGATTGCGGCCGGCGTTCTCATCCAAATGGCGTCTATCGTCGATGGCTGTGACGGCGAGATCGCGCGCGCAAAGCTTCTTCACAGCAACCGTGGCGCGTGGCTCGACACCCTCCTGGATCGCTATTCCGATATCGCGATCGGAGTCGCCATCACGTTCGCCGCGCATTCTCTCCTCCCGTCTCCGTGGATCTGGCCGATTGGCACGCTGGCCATCATCAGCTTCCTCATGGCGAGCTACGTGACCAAGGAGTATCAGCTGCGCTTTGGTCGCGCGTTCCCCGACACGTTCGCGAATCGCTTGAAGCGGCGCGACCTTCGACTCCTCATCCTCGCGGTGGGAGCCGTGCTCGGGTACCCGTTCGTCGGGCTCATCGTCGTCGGCGCCATGACCCACGGCGTGATCGTGTTTCTCATCGCGTCCACATGGCAGCAAGAGTCGGGGCGGTTTGCCAGGACGATATGGGCTCCCCTCGGAGCCGACCCGCAGGCGTCGCAGCCCGCGGGCCTCGTTGAAGTGGTTGCCTCCGCCGCTCCTTCTCCGGATCCCCAGCCTCTGGCCGTTCATCCCTGACCGGTTGAGAGAGCGGGCGGGGCGGATTTGTCTGGCCCCGGGAATCCCGCGGGGGTATAGTGCCGCCACTCGTACCCAAATCAAGCGGAGGGAAGAAATGCGCAAGCTGATGCTGGTTTGCTGTCTCGTCGTGCTTCCTGCGTCCACGGCACTGGCGACAGGGAAAAGTCGCCGTGAAGTGGGACTGCGCGGCGCCCGATCCTGCACACGCCCTTGACGCCGGCGACCAACCCAATCACATCTTCTCCATCGGCCAGATGAAATGCACCGCCCTGGCAGGTGAGATCGCGGGCGTCAAGCAACAATCCGGTGTGGGCACGGAGTTCCACGAGCTCACGGGCAACTCGGACAGTTTCAGGGGAGTGTTCGTCGAAACGCTGGCCAACGGCGAGAAGATCCACTACACGTACGAAGGCACCGCGACGATGAAGGATGGAGCGTTGGTTTCGGCGAAGAACACCTGGTCGTCTACCAGCGCCACCGAAAGCTTCAAGGGAATCAAGGCCAGCGGCACCTGCGAGGCCACAGGCAACCCGGACGGCGGCGCGAAGTTCGAGTGCTCCGGCGAATACACTCTCGCGAAGTAGACCGGCGTCGGCCTCTGCGGCCGTGGCGAGGTCGGCGCAGGGGTCAGACGACAAACGCCCTCACAGGGTTCAACTCAAAGGGGGAATAACATGCCCTTCGACAAGAAGTTCTGGATTTCGTTTGCCGTCGTGCTGGTGCTGACCATGGTCCTCGGGTTCGTGGTTCACGGTGCAATCCTCGTCCCCGACTACGAAGCGCTGACTCCCGAAGTCATGCGGCCCGCCGCGGAGGCGGAGGCACGGTTCGGCTTCATGATCGGCGCGCACGTGATGCTTGCGTTTGGCTTGAGCTGACTGTACCGCTCGGGACGGGACGCCGGCAAGCCCTGGCTGGGTCAGGGCGTGCGCTTCGGCATCGCGTATGCGCTGGCGGCCTCGGTGCCGATCTACCTGATCTACCACGCGGTGGCGAATCCCCCGCTGGACCTGGCCTTGAAGCAGGCGGCGCTGGAGACACTGAGCTTCATCATCGTGGGCGTCGCCCTAGCGTTCGTCAACAAGTAGGGGGACGTTCGAGTCGCCGCGTCCACGGCGCGGCGACTCCCCGTCCTCCTGGCGGCTAGTACCATGTACCATTGAATTGGAAACTATAATGTGGCATCATGCCTCATGCAATCGAAGAATCCGATTCGACTCTCCGAGCAGGATCGCCAGCTGCTCAAGGCCAAGCTTCGCT
>Ga0310121_10000218_pt1 | contig 62423 bp, 57 predicted proteins | sample CB27_Tmax_986_MG_FD_203504 | JGI IMG/M metagenome (GOLD analysis project Ga0310121, IMG submission 203504) | Marine microbial communities from Western Arctic Ocean, Canada - CB27_Tmax_986 | ecosystem: Environmental > Aquatic > Marine > Oceanic | place: Canada: Western Arctic Ocean | collected... | reverse complement strand
GTCGATCGTTCCGCTGGAGTCAGCGCTGCTGGTGCATAACGGTGAGGTGATTGACGAAGTCAGGCTCGACGGGGATCGTACGAGTCTGGACTACACCAAGTCGGTTCAAGTGACTGAGAGCGGCTGGTATCACCTGCGAGCCGAAGGCACACCGGAGGACCGATTCCCTCTCGATAATATTTATCCCTATGCCTTCACGAATCCGGTGTGGGTGACGGTTGGGGATCAGCCGGTGCGAAGCCGTGAAGCGGCCGAGTACTCGATCCGTTGGATTGACAAGCTACGTGAGATGGCCGAGGCGTGGCCGGGGTGGCGCTCCCAGCAGGAGCGAGACCACGTCTTCGCTCAATTCGACGAAGCGAAGATGATCTACCAGGGATTTGCCGAGCAAGCGCCATGAGCGAGTAGCTTGCACTCAGACCGGCCGGGGGGCTACGTCACCGTGCCCCGATGGAAAAGTAAGCACATTCCAGTTACGAGGTGGGTAACCTCGGTGGAGCTGAAGTTGTTGTGGGGCTAGAATTCGCGGCGCCCGGCTCCAGTCAAGGTGCAGACCTACCGCGCACCACCACCGCCGGTCGTACTATCTTGCGAGAACGGATCAGGCCCCGTCCCCGAGGCAAATGCTTGCTCTTTCATCCGCGCACCGATGAACATAGCCGGCAAACCATAGTTCCCATCGTAGCATCGCGGTTCATAGTAGATACGATTCTCCTGATCGCTCTGACGCTTCAGTGTTTGCCGGATGGTCCAGGGCGCGACCCATACCGTCGGGTCCTCAATCGTGACCTCGTACTCAAGTGTCTCTGCATCCATCCGCGTGTAGCGTTCGATCAGCGTACGGTTCGCACCGGATTCGACGCCTTGCCGTACCGGGCGGTACGTGAACTTGGGTGAAAAGTTCGTGGTCTCGATCACGAGCGTCTGGCCTTCCCAGTGGCCTCGCGAGTCGCCGTGACGCAGACGGATCTGGTTTGGTGGATGATTTCCACTCAGGTTCATGATGCGCTGGAACCCTTGGCCCTGCCCGGTGTCATAACCCACCGCGACCGCATCCTCGCCCTGCACGATGCGACGGAACCCGTTGAAATCTGGGGTGCGCCCACTCATGCACCGATCGCCCAAGCTCTGATCCTCAGGGCCGTCGTGGCGGTTCATCCGTTGCGTGTTGTAGAAGGGTGCAACGTCGAAGCGGTGCGGCGATGGGGGGCCGTATTCTCCGCCCTCGCAGCCGCGGGCTCTTTGCTCGCAGGTGGGGGTGTTCCGCATGAGCGTTTGACGCCACTCACGCTGGACCTCCGCGTTTCGCTTGGCCTCTCCCGTCACGGCAGGGAGCCTTCCGTTCGGCGGATCGATGATGAGGGACGTGCGCGGCCCCGCCGGCTTCACCGAGGTATAAACAGCGTTATAGGCGCCAGACACGTCTTGCGCAGTCCCGGCCGGACCACGACTCTGGTTTCCGGCTCCCAGGCGGGATTGATCCTGGGCGGCGCGCTCTTCAGCGGTCGCAAACTCTCGATCGCCGAACTCTGGCGCTCGTTGGAGGGGTGTGGAATAGACATCGAGCCAAATACCTTCCAGGCTGGGATGCCCCCACTCGGTCGTGCTTGGAGCCTGACCCGCCGCCGTGGTCAGCCGTAGGAGCACGATGACTATTGCGAGCACCATTGCGACACCGACCGAGTCCAGTAGTCGTCGCGTCATTCTCATAACGTATCACTCCTTAAGGAACACGCCTTCAAGGGAGTCTAACACTGTAGGCGCTACCGGGAGCGCGGGCGTGTCAATGGTGTCAGGCAAGATGTGGTGGGCTCCAAGCAGGCTGTTCAAGGGTTTCAGATTTCACCCTGACCAGGTGTTCGATTTCAATAATGACTTTGCGTTGATCGTCTCAGTGTGACCTACGCCACCTGTGGCTTATTGTTCTTGTGAATAGGCGGCGATCGCTATGACGATGCTGTCTAGGGAGATTCTGCGGCGGTGCTTTCTTGGATGCGATTGCCTGCGAGAATACCCACCATTGACCGGTTCCCTTCGTGACACGCGAACTCGTAGAGATTGTCCTCAGACTGCTTCAAGGGAATCATAGCCGTCCACGGCGTGGTCCACGTCGTTGGATCGTCGATGGTAAATTCGTAATTGAGTGTATTCGGCCCAACGCGTGTGAAGCGCTCGACAAGATGAAAATTTTCGTCCGTCGATAGCCTGAAACGCGAACGCCCAGTACCTCCCTGGTCGATGAAGTTTGTCGTGTCGACGACCAATGTATCGCCTTCCCAGTAACCGCGTGAATCTCCGTTCCACAGACGGAAAGCTTTGTTGAGATGGGGACGACCGTCTAGGGGAATAACGCGGACATCGTGGTACATCTCCGTTACGATTGCCACATATTCAGGCGTCTGCACAATCTGGTAGTAACTGTTGTAGCCGGCGAACAGGTTTGGAAGACCAGGCGAAATACAGCGGAGGGATACACTCAGATCCTCGGGGCCGGCCGGCCGCTCCTGACGTGCTGCTGCGGCTGCAGTCGCTTTTTCTTGCGCCTCCAGTGTCACCGATGGTAGTCGCCCATCCGGCGGGTCCGTGATGAGCGCGGTTCGATTGTTGAAGTCTCTATCGACGAGCCAGAAAGAATTATAGTTGCCGGTCCGGCCGTCGGTGGACGCGTAGTCCTGGACGTCTTCCAGAGCGGCCAAGAACACGCTGTCGCCGAAGGCCGCGGCGCCATTACCATCGAAGAGCTCGCTCGCTCGCGTCTTGAGCGCAGCTACTTCCTCCTCTGTAAGAAACTGCCTTCCAGCCAACTCCTTCGGGCGTTCCAAGGGTGTCGCACCGTTGTTGGCCCACGCACCTTGTAAATCCGGTTGGCCATTCAACGTTCGTGGCAGCGTCCAGTTGTCCTGACCAGCTTGACCCAGGGCAGGGAGTGGCACCACCCACGCCAGGGCGATAGCCATCATCACTACCGTAAGACCTCGTTCACTCATCTGCTACACCTCTCTGAGTTCAGTCGCAGTAGCCACGCTAGAAGAATCTGTCACATGTTGCAAGAGCGTGTAGTCGAAGGACGGATCCAAGCATACGCGTAGCGTATGACCTCGACGAAATCGGTTTTACATCCGTTCGACCGCGTCCCTAAGTTTATCGGGGATTCGAACGGGCCGCTGGGTCTTGTAGTCAAAGCAGACGACCACCGAGTGTCCGTCCGAGGCGATGCAGTCTTGTTGCTCGCTGACCACGGCATGTTGGATCGTCAGACTGGTGTTGCCCAGCCTAGATACCTTCGAGCCGATGTGGACGGTATCAGGATAACGAAGCTGCCGCCGGTAGTTACAAGATACGGATGCCAGAAGCGGCGCTACCCCTTCGGCTTCTAGCACTATAGACAGGTCGGGATGTTCGAGGATCCGGATCCGCGATGATTCAAACCAGCGGATGGATGCCGTGTTGTTCACGTGCTTGAACGCATCCATATCACCCCACAAAATCGACAACGACATGGTGCTTGGATATTCGGAAACGAGAGTTTCAAGAGCACTTGGCATGAGGATGACGATAGGCTGCCCGAGTGGCCGTCTTCAGTCAACCGCAACCGTCACTTTAATCGAGAGTGACATGTTTTCCCCATACGTTCAGCGCACGTCTTTCTGCTCCAGTCTAATGAGGCGGCGTTCGATTTCGAGCAGTTTGTGCAGAATGATAATGTGGGTTTTCTTGGCATCGATGCCGACGGGACTTGCGTCACTGCCGATTAGTCTCTCGATATCCGAGTAGACGTCAGTCGGGATGTCGATTTGCATGTGTGTCCCCCTTCAAAAAGTCTCAGCCTGGCACGCTGTGATGAAAACGTGTCCTCCATTGGCCGTCCGGTGACTCTTGACGCCTACAGCAGCGATCATGAAGCTGCGCAGCTTGTTTAGGAGTTCCGGCCTAAGTACCAATTCTTCGCACATGAGACTAATCAAATTCTCGTTTCTCGGCGTTGCCCGATCTTCTTTCTTTTTCCGACACCTCTTGTAGGTGCCCTTGTTGGGCAATGTGTTTCTTGCTTTTCGACGCGAGCTGGTTGCGTGAGTACGGCGACTCGACGTGATTTCTTGAGGAGTATTTCGACTGCCCGATGGGTGTCCTTTGACACAGTCGTAATCCTTTTACGTAGGTTGCGATCAGATCGGCATCGTGTCCAGTAAAACCGAAATAGTCACGAAGAGGTTTAATCCTACGCACGCTTCACCGCAATCCTAGGCAGGTTGTTGGGTTAGCCAAGGCTTGCGCATAGAATGAGCACACACGTGCGTTGGTGCTAAAACTGGTCCAAGGGTCGATGCTGTCTCTTCGGATCGCGCAGGGGCCGATCCTCAAACTCGGGAGATAAATCATGCGACATCGCGACGGGTTCCTTTGTTCACTGCTTGCGGTTAGTGCACTTAGCGCGTGCCAGCCTGGGGTATCACCGCCCGAGGCACCTCCTGAAGCCCCTGAACTCGTCTTCCAGGACGTTCGTGTCATGGATCCGGAGTCTGGGCTCGACGCGGTGCGTCACGTCGGCATCACTGGCGGCACGATCGTAGCCATCTCTGAGACCCCGCTCGAGGCACCCGAGGTCGTCGACGCAAACGGTCTGGTACTCGCTCCAGGTTTTATCGATCTACACGCACATGGACAGGACGCTGTCAGTAACCGTCTCCAAGCGCTGGACGGTGTCACCACCGCTCTCGAACTTGAGCTCGGCGTGTACCCGGTCGCCGATTGGATCGCGTCTCGCGAAGGCGATGCGGTCATCCATTACGGCGCCTCGGTTGGCCATCTGGGCGCTCGGCTGAAGCTTTTCCACGACGCGGATCTCGGTAGTTGGGCGACGCTCAGTCCGGAGCGCACGGACCTCGTAACGTTTTCGGATTTTGAGAACAAGGACACAACCGAAGAAGAGCGCACCCGACTGAAAGAGCTCATGGACCGCGGACTGGATGAAGGGGGTCTCGGTTTCGGCCTGGGCATCACCTACACACCGGGTGCGTCGCGGTCGGAGATTTTTGAGATCTTCGAGTTAGCGAGCGAACAAGACGTTCCCCTTTTTCTGCATACGCGTAGCTCCAGCTCGGGCGGCACCCTCGGTGCCTTTCAGGAAGGCATCGCGAACGCTGCTGCGACCGGAGCCTCGCTGCACTTCGTGCACCTAAACAGCAGCGCCGGCGAGTTAGCTCCCACTGTCTTGTCTCTTATCCGTGGCGCACGCGACCGCGGTATTGACATTACGACCGAAGCCTATCCCTATACCGCTGGGTCGACGCGTATTGAATCGGCCTCGTACGACAATTGGGAGGGTCGGGACGATGCCGACTTCGCCAGGCTGCTATGGCCAGCAACCGGCGAGCGTCTCACCGCAGAAAGCTTCGCGCGGTATCGGGAAGAAGGCGGCTGGGTCATCAGCGGTGGTCGCAGCGAGGAGACGAATGCCTGGATCGTCGCGCAACCCGACGTTATGGTAGCGAGCGACGGCATTCCTTTCTTGTACGGCCCGGCGCATCCACGTGGGGCTGGCACGTACTCTCGCATCTTGGGCCACTACTCGCGCGACCAACAGACAATTGGCCTTATGGATGCCTTGAAGAAGATGACGTTGCTCCCAGCGCAGCGTTTGGAACAGATCGCGCCGGTCATGCGCAATAAGGGGCGCATCCGGCTCGGTGCCGATGCTGACATCACGCTCTTCGATCCGGACACGGTCTTGGACCGCTCCACGTACGAACAGGGGGACATTCCGTCAGAAGGAATCGTGCATGTGCTTGTGTCCGGCACATTTGTCGTTCGCAACGGCGAGCTCATAGAAGGCGTCTTCCCAGGTAGAGCGATCAAGAGTGAGCGGTTGAACTAGTCGGATACAACGCTGACGACCGGAAACGTTAGCGAGGATCGGACCGCCGAAGCCCTGCCGCTTCAGTTGCAACCTATCCCGTAATGGGACTAACGTCAGAAGCCAGAGGGACTTGTCTGCCGTTGCTTGGAGTCGCGTTCCGTACGCTGCCATGGCCGCGGCCCTCAGGGAGGAATTGATGCGACGATATATTGTTCTCGCTCTCGTACTCGTAACGCTCTCGCTGGGAGCTCCCTCGGCCCAGACCGACGTGGTCACGGGTGATTACTCCACGCCCCTGCGTGCCCTAACGGCAGCTGGAAACATCGGGATCAGCAACGCGGTAATCCGTAACCAGTCGGAAGTTCGGATACTGCGAGTCGTGGTGGAGCCCGGCGGAAGACGTGTGATTCACGCGCACGATAATGTCGACTTTCACATCTTTGTGCCGATTTCAGGCCCGATGACCTTTGATCGCGAAGGCGCCGATTCGGTAGCTCTGTCGCCGTGGCAGCCCGTCTACTTGGACGCTGGAACTCGTCATGGGTTCCGAAATACGGGGTCCTCGGCGGTGGACATCATAGAGATCTTCGTCCAATAAACACGTCGACTGGGTGGTCTCCGGAAAAGGTTGTGAGGCATGACCAGGCCTGCGCGCGTGGCGCGTGCTCAACATTGAGATGGACCCGGAGGAGCTCGAGAGCCGTACTACGCGGTCGTGCCACCTCGGCCGCTGGTATCGATCCTGAGCAGGTTCGCGGCCTACGGATTGCTCTTCGGGCTGTCGATGTTCGCCGCCGCGGGAAGGGACGTTGCCTACGCTTCATCGTTCACGCTGACCTGGTCGTCGACTCGACATTTCACGGTGTCGTCTTTGACGGTGCGGTGCGCGCGGGGAAGTTTGTCGAGGTTCCGAAAGTCGGAACCTGCCGGGTTATAGAGCGGGCCCTGTCTACGATCAGGGGCGCGTCGTGTGCCTCATCGGTGAGGGTGCCGGCTACGTTGGTGGCATCATGAGCGCTTCCATAGACGGCGCTCGATCGGCTCTCCGCTACCTTCGGAGATAGTCGAGCGTGCACCGAAGTGTGGTCAATGTGGGCGACTAGACCTACAGGAAGGTCTCTGTGCCCTGAATCGTGTAAGCTGTTTGTATTACGCTTTTTTGAGACCTGCCGCTGACCTCGGCGTTTTGCCGAGCCGAAGGCCCACAGACCTCACCAAAGCTCTTTTCAATCTCCATGACGCGGACTTCCAGCCAAATCCTGACGGCACACGCCCGTTGTGAGTCTTGAGCCACGGGGACAAGATATGCGATCGACACGATCATCGTGGTTGTGGTTAAGGAGGGGAGCGCTGGTTTTCGTCATTGACCGGCGAGTAATCCGAGAGGAGTGGATGTGGCAAAGGACGATCTGATCAGTCTGCAGGGGCTGGTCACGGCCGTGCACAGCGGAGGCCTGTATCGGGTTAAGTGCGATCCGGGACACGAGGTACTGGCACAGCTAAGCGGTCGGATGAGACGGTTCCGGATCAAGGTCGTTCCGGGCGACCGCGTCAAGGTCGGCGTCTCGCCCTACGACCCCACCAAAGGCCTCATCACGTTCCGTGAACGGTAGCCCGTGGCTTCCGACTCCGGACACATATGTGAGACGTGCGGGGCGCCAGCCTAGCCGGCACGAAGGCAGGAGGGCCGCCGGATCGTGCTTAGAGCTTGGATACTCCATCGATTTGTTACTTCTAGGATGGTTTCAGCAGCGGGTCACGGCGCAGAAAACGGAACAGCGCCGCAAGATCCTTCATGATCGGCGTTCGGTCAAAGAGTGGACGCCCACGTGCACGCCCTACGTACTCGACGGTTACGAAGTAGTTGGGCCGCTCTCCGCCGCGGATACGCCGTTCGAGACCGACCTTATAGACTCGCCCCGAGCGCCGGTGTTCCACTAGGAACCAGCGCGAGCGGATGTAGTGCGATTGCCGGTTCTTCATCTTTGCCACACCGGTCGCCTTGTCGAAATCCTGTCGTGACGTAAGCGGCACGCTCGTCACCGGCTGGGCGTCTTCTCGGAAGATCTCGATCGGTGTCTCTGCGATCGGTTTCCGATCCCTCCAGTAGTCAAGTTGACTACCGCTAATCTTGAGTGACAGGCCTTTGTGGGTTCCCTGTACATAGTGCTCGTGTTGTTCCAACAGGTGTGGCTCATCGTGATAGAGGCCAAAAGTTTTGGAGCTCTGAATGTATCGAGCGAGGTTGACATAGTGCTCATGGTCTCGATACCGGACTGGGCGGCTCGCGAACTCCGCGTAGACACGAAACCCTGGGAGCTCATTCCGCAGTCCCTCACGCCTGGTCTGGTACATCGAGCGGAGCGTCATGCCCCGGTATTTCTTAGAAGGGATCCTGAACGCGCGAAATTTGACGATCGTTTGGTCCAGCCAGTTGCCAAGCTCCGTGTTAGTGAGGCGTGCCTCGTCCAGTTTGATCTCGAAGCGCGAGAAGTCCTCGGTGCCGACCGGTACGCCGACATGCTCGTTGCCATTCGTGTCGAACGCATAGTGTGTGACGCGAGTATCCAGGGTGGCGCGGAACACGTCCTTGTATTGATCATCGAGCGTGACGAAGTGAGTCCGCTCGTACTCGGTACCGATCACCGGGAGCCATCTAAAGTCCTCAAACGGACCAACGGTTTCAAGCAGGTGGATATAGAGTTCTTCGTCGATTGTCTTGCGGGTAGATTTCGGGTTTCCGATCACTCGCATGAGGTCTGTGAGATTGATGCGAGGCTTGCGGTTTTTCGATTTGTATGTCGAGTGGCCAAGGATCGATCCCGAGAGTTTGAGGATCTCGACCATCGTGTCACGGGTTTTCTCGGACCTGCTTTTCGCGCGGTCTGTGCGTCGGTGCTGTGATGGTGTCGGCGTCTGGCTTACTTCTACCGTTCGCTTGATCTCGAGAAACTCGAACCTCGAGTCCGACACGAGATCCCATCGTCCGGGGAGCCGTTCACGTTCATACGAGCGGGCCTTGATCGACAGGCCAGGAGGGAGTCCTCGTGTTACATCCCCGAAATAGACGGTCCTGGTGACGGGTGTGTTCGGGAAGGTGAGCTGGCGGGTGTGTGTGCTGAGCGCTTCGATCAGCTCCCTTGTGTCGCGAACGTAGATAATAAAGCGGTCCTCTCGGCGTTCCAGGTCGATGTGTCGCGGGGGACCTTCTGATCCGGAGGGCACAGAGCTGAACTTAGCACGAATTGGTTAGGCCACTTTCGAGGACTGTGACATTGTGGCTGAACCTCTGATGGCTCTGGAACATCGAACTGTATTGAATGCACAAGTGTTCGTTGTCTACCGGGAAGACTAATGCGCTCAGCAAACAGGAGGTCGAAGTGACACGCAGGCATCTGTTCTGGATCCTGAGTTCCGTCGTGATCGCGCCCTTTTGGCTACGAACCGTCAGGGCAGGACTTTCTATCGCCGTGCCTGGCCGAAGCCGATCTGGTCTGATACCAGTTCACGCTTTTGGCCAAACATTCGCTGTACTCAAGAAGCCGCTTTCAGATTGGAAGAGGTTACTTCCGGGGGACAGCTATGCAGTCCTGTTCAACGAGGCGACTGAGCGTCCTAACAGTAGCCCTCTGAATGATGAAACCCGGCCCGGCCACTACATCTGCGCGGCGTGTTATTTGCCACTGTTCGATGCGGGCACAAAGTATGAGAGCGGCACCGGCTGGCCTAGTTTTTTTGCGCCGATCGAGAGTCGACTGGAGACCAAACGAGACTGGAAGCTCATCATTCCTCGCACCGAGTATCACTGTGTTCGGTGTGGCGGCCATCAGGGCCATGTGTTCTCAGATGGTCCGCCTCCGACCGGCAAGCGGTGGTGTAATAACGGAATTGCCCTAGAATTCATTCCTTCGGGTGAACCGTTACCGACCTTGAGGACATGACGACCACGCCGCGTTCTCAGGGAACAAGCGGTGCAAGTGGAAACACGACCACGAGGGAAAACGACCAGGGGCTGTCGTTGTCGAGAAAACGCTCGCTACCGCCGATTACGTCACCTCGTCTCGGCAGCCCAGTCGCCACATAGTCCAGTGACCCTTCTATTTCGACGTGGCGGAGCCAGTGACCTTCGGGCAGCCATTTAAAGACGAGTAACGCCGTGTCCCACTCGAAGTTCAGCTTGTGGGTGTAGGCACTTGTGTCGCTGGGCCGCTTTGCCGCGCTGATTTTGTCAACGATGTCGAAGTGGGATTCAATCCAGCCACCGGTCTGTTCTGGTTCCAGTATTCCAAGGTTTAACTCGAGCTCGACCTCGATCTCGTTGCCACGCAAAAACGTTCGTCCAAGTTCGTCGGCCGTCCCTCCGGTGAACGGATTGGTGCTGGCGTCTCCTGACGGAATAAAGATCGTTTCGGCGGTAAATCCGATTCGCGGAATCTGAGTGGGGATTCCAACAGCTAGGATCAGCTCGAACACGGTCTCGGTCTCGGGTTGTCCGGTACCCAGCACTTCTCCGTCCTCAAGCATTTCGATACTCGGACGCCTGAAGATCGGTTCGAACGTTAGCGTTGGCTCGATTTTGACATCGGGGGCGCACAGGACGAAACAACGCCCCTCAGTTTCCTGGCCAACCGCCGGTGGCGCTACCGTGCTTACGATTGCCAGGGCAATGACCCCTACGCACCTGGCTCGTAGGCGCCTATTTCGGCGCCCGTCCAGGTCGTTGTCGTGCGAATGGTAGGATGCGCTGTATGCCGACGGTTTCCAACCGCGCGAGCGGGCAGTCAGGACTCGTCCTTCCGACACTGCTGGTGCTACTCTTCTCGGCCGGGTGCTCCCCCGAGCGGACTCCATCCGCTGTGCAGGATACCACCGGAGCATTCGTTGGGTCGTCTACTTGCAGGGACTGTCATCTCGACATATATACGAGGTGGCAGGACACGCTGATGGCCAACGTGCTTCAGGATCCACGCGAACGACCATTGGCGATTTTGGCCGATTTTGACACCGAGAATCCACTCGTCACGTTTCGTCCGACTGATGTTGCGTTCACCTATGGGAGTAAGTGGAAGCAGCGTTACTTCACGCGAATCGGGGACGACCTCTTTGTGTTTCCCGCTCAATGGGACGTTCGCAACCGCGAGTGGCGACGATATCATCCGCAGCCTGGCGCCGACTGGTGGGCTGACTTCTACCCGGACGATCAAATGCAACGCCCCACGGGACCATTGTGTGACGGGTGTCACTCGGTCAACTACGACATCGAGACAAAGACGCCAACAGAGTGGAACGTCGGGTGTGAAGCCTGCCATGGTCCGGGTGAACAGCATCTCTCGGAACCGGTTAACGGCAACATCGTGAATCCCGCCGTTCTCGATTCTCTTCAGGCGACCGACATTTGCATCCAATGCCACTCCCAGGGTCAGCCACGTATCAATCCCTTGGGCGGGTTGTACTACGACTGGCCCGTTGGGTATCGGCCGGGTTCTCGACTCAGTGACTACTGGCGGCTTGACGAGCATCATCTCGGCGAGGAGAGCTTCACGCACTGGCCGGACGGGTCAGCACATAAGAATCGGATGCAAGGAAATGATTATGTCCAGAGTCAGATGTATGTGAAGGGTGTCACCTGTTCGGCGTGCCACGATGTCCACGGGACGGAATTCGACGCCGACGTGATCGCTCCGGGCAACGAGGGTTGCCTCAGCTGCCATAATCCACAGCTGCAGCCGGGTCCTGCCGTATCGCTCGAACAGCATACTCGACATGCGGAGGATTCAGAGGGTAGTCAGTGCGTCGCCTGCCATATGCCGCAGATAGCACGCACGGTTGGCAGCGTGAATGTCAGAAGCCATACCTTTGCGTTCATTTCACCAACGATGACCGAGCGGTACGGCATGCCGAATCCGTGCACGAGTTGTCATGTCGAGGAGACGAATGAGTGGGCGATTGATGAACTGAAGACGTGGCCACAGTTCTCGGCTTGGCGAGTTACCCCCTGATGCCATTCGGTCGAGCGTGGCTTTTTGACTGGGCGCCCAACCTGCATCCGGTCCTCGTTCATTTTCCGATTGCTCTTTTGGCGACTGCGGTCGTGATCGATTTCCTCGGTGTGTTTAGCAAGGGCGCATCGCTCACTCGCCGAGCCACCTGTTTCTATGCGCTTGGAGTGATGTTGCTCCTGGTGACGTATCTTTCGGGGAGAGATGCGGCCGAAACGGTATTCACCCCGGGCATGGCCCACGCACTTGTCTGGGAGCACTGGGGTTTGGCAATGTGGACAGGCGTGTACTTTGTTGCCTTGACTGGTGCTCGACTGCTGAGCAGGGTGCAGTTGTCACGAGGGCATCGTGGGGTGCGCGGGATCTTTCTGATCGCTGGAGCTTGCGGGATGATTCTTCTGACCATGACCGCCGAACGCGGTGCTCGGCTTGTATACCAGTATGGTGTTGGCGTCGTTCGTGTTCCTTAGCACCTTCGTTTTCGGCTGCAGTATTCCAAGAAGAACCGGAACCAAAGCGTGCTTGGCGCTGGGTTTTTGGCCTCCTTTGCGGTAGATTGTCGGTCACTCTTACGGAGGACAAATGAGCTATTCGTCACAAGCATGTCGCACGGTGTATCTGTTCGTTCTTTCGCTCGTATGTGCAGGAGTATTGGCGTCTGCTCAGACTCGACTGGGTGGTCCGACCTTGCCGCCGCCGGACCGACCCGTTGTGCTCCAAACTACGTTCGATGACCGTGATGACATTGCCCGCATTCGGGTGGTGCCGGTCGTCCGTGGTCTCAGCCATCCGTGGGGGATGGCGTTCAGGCAGAACGGGGACATCCTAATCACCGAGCGCGACAAAGGGACTCTGCGTGTGGTGCGGAACGGGCAACTCCTCGAGCGCCCCGTTCCCGGTGTCCCGGAAGTCCACGCGGAGACGCGGCGCGCGGGTCTGATGGACATCGCGCTCCACCCGGACGACGACAGCCTGGTCTATCTGACCTACTCCAAAGCCGTGGAGCGCGATGGTGAGAGTGGTGCGACAGTAGCGCTGGCTAGGGGCCGTCTGGACGCCGGTGCCCTCACGGAGGTTCGCGACATCTTTGTCGCGGACGGTGTAGACCGTGGTGTGGCGGCATCAAGACTTCTCTTCGCACCCGACGGGACACTTTTTATGACACTGGGAGGTGCCTACAGATTCGCTTCAACAGGCGATATTGCCCAGGACCCGATGATGCATTTCGGGAAGCTGCTACGACTGAATGACGATGGAACGGCGCCAGACGACAATCCCTTTGTCGGTGACACGGCCTACCTGCCGGAAATCTATTCGTTGGGTCATCGGAACCAACTTGGTCTGACCTTCCATCCAGAAACCGGCGATCTTTGGGCGACGGAAAACGGGCCACAGGGTGGCGATGAGGCAAATATCGTCAAGAGCGGTGCCAACTACGGCTGGCCGATTGCGTCGTACAGCCGTGAGTATTCGGGTGTTCCCGTGAGTGCGATCCCGTGGCTGGAGGAGTTCGAGGCCCCGGAAATCCTCTGGTGGCCATCGATCGGCCCCTCTGGGTTGACGTTCTACACCGGCGAACATTTCCCGGCGTGGCAAGGCAACCTGTTTGTCGGTGCGATGCGAAATCGGATGCCTGGCCGAACCGGGCACGTCGAACGAATTATTTTCAACCGGCAGGGTCAAGAAATCAGGCGGGAATGGTTACTCACGGAGCTCAAGCAAAGAATCCGAGACGTTCGACAAGGCCTTGATGGATTCCTCTATGTTCTGACCGATGAAGCTGATGGTGTCTTGCTTCGCATTGAACCGGCTCGCGCGATCACGGACCCGCCGGGCAACATTCTCACGATGGACCGGCTGACGGCACCGCGCGTCGCCCCGCTCCCCGAGTCGGAATGGACCGCGGAGCAGCGTGCGCTCGTTGAGCGGTATGCACCTGACGGCAATCCGGGTAATGCTCTCCGCACGCTCGTCCGTGTGCCTGCGCTCGCCAACCGTCTACTGCCGTTGCTGACCTATCTCGCCGATGACTCGACGCTGTCGCCGCGGCATCGTGCGATTTTGATCCTGCGGACTGCCTGGCTCACCCAGAGCGCGAACCACTGGACGACGTATGCGAGCCGAGGCGAGCTGACCGAAGACGAGGTGCTCCGTGTTGCTCAAGGACCGGGCGAGAGCTGGAGCGAGTTTGAGGCTGCTCTGATCGGATTGGCGGACGAACTCTTTCGGAACTCATCGATCACCGATGCAACGTGGAACCGGCTCTCTGACGAGTACGACCTCTACAATTTGGCGGATGCTGTCGTGACGGTTGCCGATATCACGGCTCAGTCGATCCTGTTTAATGCTCTTGGTATTCAACCGGACGATGACCTGACAGCACGTTTGCCGACGACGTCGGTTGGCTACCGCGTGGTCGTCCCAGACCCCGACCCGCCACTTACTACACCGCGTATCGATCCGGTGGACGGCGATGGACTCAGGGTGACGCGGACCCTTCGTCGACACCCGGCGCTTGCCGACGGGTGGTACATGAACGAAGGTTACGTGCTGAACCCTGAGCACTCACGGCTGGTTCCACACGATCGCGAACTTCTAATATTACGGACAGGGTGGAATGCGCAGGCGGTTTACGAGTGGGCGAAGCATGTCGGAAGCGTGGGTCGCGCACGTGACCACGGACTCGATCCAGTCTGGATCGCACAGGGTGCCGATGCGATCGGGTGGAATGCGAACGAGCTTGCTCTCGTCGATGCGGCCGACGAGATGTTTCGCGACACCACGATTTCGGATAAGACATGGCAGGCTCTGTCGGAGCGGTATGACACACATCAGATGATGAGCATCGCCTGGACCGCGGCTCGGTATAGAAGGGTTTCGATGACGCTCAACGCGTTCGGTGTCCAGCCGCTGCCGGACGACGAACGGTTTCCGGAGTTAGAGGGATACTGAGTTCATGCGTCTGATGTTGTTGACACGACTCTTCATGGTCGCGTTCGGTATTGTGTTGTTCGCACAGTGCGGTGGCGCTCCTGAAACGCTCGATCCGATCACTCCGGCGATCCGAACCGATTGGCCGATGTATCGGGGTGACCTGGCTGGGACCGGCTACTCGCCGCTCGCCGAGATCACTCCGGCGAATGTGTCAAATCTGACCCGTCACTGGACATACTCGCTTCAGCCTGAGCCGACCGCGACTGAGGCCGATGACCGTGCCGGTTCGAGAGGGCCCAACTCGCAGATAACGCCGATCGTCGTCAACAATGTGATGTATCTTCCGGCCGCCGACCGGGTGGTGGCTCTGGAGCCAGAAAGCGGCCTAGAGCTCTGGCGGTATGCCGTCCCTGACGGTGCTCCATCGCGTCGCGGGGTGGCGTACTGGCCCGGTGCCGACGGCACTCCGGCCCGCGTGATCTTCACGGCTGGACAACGCCTCGTCGCGCTCGATGCGACGACTGGAAACGTCGTACCAGAGTTCGGGACGGCGGGCGAAGTAGACATGGTGGTGCCATACAACTCGGTGCCTCTCGTCTACGATAATGTCGTGGTGGTTGGCGCGAACACACCGCGAGGCGCGATCGGTGGCATCGGGAATGCCCGTGCGTTTGATGCCCGAACCGGTGCCAAATTGTGGGAGTTCAGCTCTGTGCCTCAGCCAGGATCTGTCGGGCACGATACATGGGAAGGTGATAGCTGGCGGGGGCGTCTCGGTGTCAACGCGTGGCCGTTCTACTTCACAATGGACGACACCAGGGACCTGTTATATCTACCCTTGGCGTCACCTGTCCCTGGCGCGTACGGTGGCGACCGAAAGGGTGCCAATCTGTTTGGGAATTCGGTCGTTGCGGTGAATATTCAGACCGGTGAGTATCGCTGGCATTTTCAGACTATTCACCACGATTTATGGGACGCCGACCCACCGGCTCCACCAGTGCTATTCGACATCGCGGATGAGTCCGGTCCGGTTCCAGCGCTGGGCGTTACAACGAAGTCTGGCTATTTGTATATCTTGAACCGTGAGACCGGGCAGCCGGTTTTCGGTGTTGAGGAACGCGCGGTCGCTCAGAGCGAGGTGCCTGGCGAGATGACGTCCCTCACACAACCGATACCGGTGAAACCGCCACCCGTCGCGCGTGTGAGCTATACCTCGGACGATTTAGTGGGCGCCGCTGACACGACAGCCGAACACGCGATGGCGTGCGCTGAGCTGGTCGAGACCCATGGTGAGCTCTACAACGCCGGGCCGTTTACCCCATGGGTTTACCGTGCTGAGGGGGCTTCACCGCGGAGTACGCTTTTGTTTCCAGGTCTCGTAGGTGGCCCGAACTGGGGTGGTGCCGCGTTCGATCCCGGTTCGAGACGTCTGTTCATCTTTAGCCAGGATCTCGGTTCGTTTGGCTGGTTGGAAGATAGCGACGACGATTCGCCGGTACCCTATCGGCGGACTGGTCCTCGTCCCAATACCTTCGATGTCGAGGTGGGGGGAGGACGTCTGCCGTGTCAAAAACCGCCCTGGGGTCGGCTGATGGCGATCGATGCTTCTACCGGGAACGTCGCCTGGGAGCGGCCGCTTGGTATCACCGAGCAGCTTCCCGACGACAAACAGAACACAGGGCGGCCGGGTCGCGCCGGTGTCATCGTCACCGCGAGTGGTTTGCTGTTTGTGGCTGCAACAGACGACAACCGTTTTCGTGCGGTGGAGGCGGCAACTGGTCAAGAGTTGTGGGTCGACCGACTCGAGCAGAGAGGCAATGCAAACCCGATGACGTATCAAGGCCGTGACGGTCGGCAATACGTTGTCATCGCCGCTACTGACACGGTCGCCGCGTACGGGCTCCCGTAGCCCTTTTGCTACCGACCCGAGTACCGTAGTCGTGGGGCAGAGCACATCATGATGAACGCATCCAGGGCCGTGGACGTTCCGAGCGGCGCGGCCGCGACCCTCCCGTCGGTAGTCAATGTCCGCGTCGTCTCGACGGCTCTTATTCTCCTTACTGCTGGCAGTGTCTATTTCAGCCGCCTTGTTCACTGGCGTCACGGTGCTCTTTTTCTCGTTGGCGGGATCTTGGGGCTTTTTCTCTATCACGCGGCGTTCGGCTTTACGTCGTCCTGGCGCGTGTTCATTAGTGATCGCCGGGGTGCCGGACTTCGCGGGCAGATGTTGTTACTCGCCATCACCTGTGCCCTATTTTTCCCGGTACTGGCGTCCGGGACACCGCTGTTTACTGAGACAATCCGAGGCAACGTCAACCCGTTGGGCACAGCCGTGGTCATTGGTGCCTTTCTCTTTGGCATCGGGATGCAACTGGGCGGTGGTTGCGCCTCGGGCACGCTCTTTACGGTCGGTGGGGGGAACACTAGGATGTTCGTCACGCTTGCTGGCTTCATTGTTGGCTCAGTAGTCGGTGCGGCGCACGCACCGTGGTGGCAGTCGTTACCACAGCTGGAGGCGGTTTCCCTCGTCGATAGGCTCGGTCCATGGGTGGCTCTCGGTGTAAGCCTTACCCTGGTTGGTGTCATTGCGCTGGTGACGGTCGCTCTTGAACGACAACGTCATGGACGACCTCTCCCGGTGCTAGATACAAACCGTCATGGTTGGACTCGTCTCATGAGGGGCCCCTGGCCCTATGTGGCTGGCGCGGTCGGTCTCGCTCTCGCGAACTTCGCAACGCTGGCCTTGGCTGGCCGGCCGTGGGGAATCACGTCTGGATTTGCGCTGTGGGGCTCGAAGGCGGCGGCTACTATCGGTTTCGAGCCGGCCGCTTGGGCCTACTGGTCGGCTCCGGCCAGGCAGACGTCACTGGCCGGCAGTGTCCTGACGGACACGACGTCGGTGATGAACTTTGGGATCTTGCTCGGCGCGTTGATGGCATCTGGTCTGGCAGGGCGTTTTAAACCGGTGTGGTCGGTATCGAGGCGGTCGCTGGTTGCTGCGGTCGGGGGCGGCCTGCTACTCGGATACGGGGCCCGTCTCGCCTATGGGTGCAACATTGGGGCCTACTTCAGCGGAGTTGCGTCCGGGTCACTACACGGGTGGCTCTGGCTGGTGTCAGCCTTTATGGGTAGCGTTGTGGGCACGCGGCTCAGGCCTTGGTTCGGTATGCTGGTCGAGCGAACGACGACCGCAAAGGGATGCTGAATCCGACGCACGTTGGTCGCGCGCCGCGAGTGACGGACTACTGCGCGACGTAGGTGCGCGCAAATTCCTTGAGCGCTTCGCTCCGGAGACCGATCGTTTCGGCTTCCTGCATCGCCCGTACATCGTTCCATCCGTCCTGCTTAACACGCTTGATGAACCACATGGCGCCGACTCGATTCGCGGACCCGCAGTGGATATACACCGGCTGGTTTGAGGGGTCGGCCACAACACCCAGGAACTCCTCGGCGACTTCAGGGCTCGGAGCTCGAAATGGAATATGAAAGTACTTCAGGCCGGCGTCAGCGGCCGCGGTCTGGCTCGCTTCGATGTTGGCGCCTTCCTCCTGGGACGTACGGAAGTTGATCACTGCGGTGAACCCGAGTCGCTTCAGGTCGACCATAGCCTCCGGCGGGGTTGCACCCCCGCAGGCGACCGTAGCGTCGACTCGGGTGTAATTACGCACGCCCTGCGGGGCCTCGTCCTGAGCACCTGCAATCCCAGATAGGGCGACGAAAAAAATTGACACAAAAGACGTTGCGGGCCACGTTCCGAATGACATTCCCATCATTTTCTCCCTTCGAGAAGGTCTAAACATTGCACCGTCCCATGTCAGCCAAGTCTGGAGACCGACCGGAGTCCCAGTGATGACACCTGCGTGCTAGTATACGCCGCCAGTAGTCTATGGATCGGTCTGTGGCAGACACAGATGATCGAAGTCACGCAATGGCCCGGAAGCACGCACTCGTCGATGGGCGACTCGCGTCGTTGACGTGGGCCAGATCGGCACGCTTTGAAGCGAACGATGGCACAGTTTCCTGGGACCTGTCTACGTGTTATCGCGGCGGTCGTTCTTGCCGCGGCCGGCGGTTGTGCGGCACCGACGTTCCCTTCGGCCGATCTTCTAATCCTGGATGCTCGGGTCGTGACCGTGATAGGAGATGTGCTGGAACGAGCCTCGATTGTTGTGTCGGACGGTCGTATTCAGGAGATCGTGGCCGGAGGCACCGAACGAACTGCCACGACGGTCATCAGGGGTGATCGGTACACCGTTTTGCCCGGCTTGATTGACACCCACGTGCACCTCCTTTCAAAACCACCGCTGGTCGACAGTGACCTGGCCATGACGGCATATCTGGAGGAGACGCTACCAGCCCTACTCGACGAGTACCTGGCCGCCGGATTCACTTCAGTTCTCTCGAATGGTGACTTCTGGCCGGCTGTGGCCGATGCGAAGACTCGGGTCAACAGCGGAGCTGTTCGAGGCCCACGACTCTTCATTCTCGGTCCGCTGCTCACTACTCCTGGTGGCCGACCCTCTAACACGGTCTGCACCGACCATCCGTGGTGCTGGGAACACATCGCGGAGGAAGTGGACGATGCACAGCAGGCCCGAGAGGCTGTCGATCGTATCGCCCAGTCCGGAGCCGATGGTGTCCAGGTGGTCTACGACTCTACGGGGGACGGTCCTGGATTTGGTCCAGGTTTTCTTCGGGCCATCGTTGACCGTGCGAATGCGTATGACCTTCCGGTGATGATGGACACGTTACGGCCGGAGGATATCGGTGATGCGCTTGGCGCCGGTGTGTCACGGTTCGTTCACACACCGCAGGCGCTGATGTCTGATGCACTCCTGGATCGAGTAGCGGACGCAGACGTTGCGGTTGCCACGACCATCTCGAGTTCGGGTCCCTTCTGGGGACGGCCAGAGAGCCCCATGTTCGAACCGCGGAAGGTCAACGTCGCAGCGCTGGCCGGGAGCGGCGCGCCGGTCGCCTTCGGTACCGATAACAGCGGAGATCGGCCGGTGAAAGTTGCGCTGGCTGCCGAGATAGAGTCGCTTCTCCAAGCGTCGCTGACGCCCCAGCAGGTGCTGGCGGCACTCACCGTGAACGGCGCTGCCTATCTCGGGCGTTCTGGGGAACTGGGCACGATCGAGGTCGGGAAGCGCGCTGACCTATTGATAGTCGAGGGCGATCCGCTGGTTGACTTCGACGCGTTGCAGAACATCGTGGTGGTCGTCAAGGACGGCGCGCTGATTGTTGACTACCGTTGAAGAGAGAAGTCCCCGTGATAAGTCGTATCGCCGATCGCTTGAAGGCGCTTCGGCGTCAGCTGGTGTTGTGGCCCGCGCTGCCCGGTCTCGGGCTACTCGACGTTGGGATCTTGATGAGCGGACCAATTCTTGTCCATGGACTGTAATACTGTCAGGGCCCAGTCCCCCCGGACCTGGCGTGGCACCCGCACGCCAATCCGACTGGGTCTGATTCTCTGCGCTTTCTGTTCTGTGACCGACCAGACGCTTGCCGTTGTCTATGGCCAGGGTACTCGTGGTCTTACTAAGCAAGCGGAGGCTGTACGAGTTCCGGAGGGAGCCGTTCGTATCGACGGTCGCCTCGATGAGGCGATTTGGCAGACGGTGGCCCCGATCAGCGATTTTCTCCAGCGGGAGCCGAACGAAGGCACCGTACCAACCGATCGGCTCGAGGTGCGATTCGCCTACGATGACTCAGCTTTGTACATCGGTGCCCGTATGTTCAGTTCGGCGAGGGTTCAATCCTCGCTCGGCCGGCGCGACGATGCTGAGCAGGTAGAGTATCTCCAGGTCGAACTCGACACATATCTCGATCGTCGCACCGCCTACATGTTTGGGGTGACAGCAGCCGGCGCTCGACTTGACCACTACCATCCGACGGATGACGAGAGGAACGAGGACTGGGACTATGACCCAGTCTGGCAGGCAAGGGTTGCTTCCTCCGATACCAGCTGGACCGCCGAGTTATGGATCCCGTTTTCGCAGTTACGTTTCAACGCTGGAAACGACCAGGTATGGGGCTTAAACGTCAAGCGCGCGGTGCCGTCGCGAGACGAGGAGAACTATTGGGCACTCGTCAGACGAACCGAAAGCGGCTGGGCGTCCCGCTTCGGTGAGCTTCGTGGCATCAGCGGGCTTCCCCGACCCGGCCGTATCGAGATATCGCCATACGTGGCCGGATCGACACGGACCACCGGCAACCGAAACCTATCCGATCCGTTCAATGACGGCAGGAATCTGAGAGGCCGCGTGGGCGCCGACTTGAAGTATGGCTTTGGGTCCAACCTGACGCTCGATTTGACGGCGAACCCGGACTTCGGCCAGATCGATGCGGACCCGGCCGAAGTCAACCTGACTGTGTTCGAAACAATCTTTCCAGAACGTCGACCATTTTTCCTTGAGGGGAACAATGTTTTGACAGCCGGTACTGGCAACTACTACAACTCGCGAAGAATTGGGGCTCGTCCGGTAGGACCGGCGTCTGGAGATTTTATTGACTATCCAAGTACGGCGACGATTCTCGGCGCAGCGAAATTGACCGGCCGTTTCTCGTCTGGCACGTCACTCGGTTTACTGGCGGCCGTCACCGACGAGGAGTTCGCTCGCACCTCAACTGGTGAGCAGCAGACAGATGTTCGGGTCACGCCGCGGACCGCCTGGGGCGTGGCGCGCGTCATTCAGGAAATTGGCGACCAGGGGTCGACAATCGGTGCCCATCTCACTGCCGTGCATCGCAGCCTGTCTCCTGACGATCCGCTCGCAGTCCTTCTCAGTCGGAACGCAATCACGGCTGGTGCTGACACCCGCCTGCGGTTTGCCGATCAGACATACGAGGCCCGTTTTAACGTCGGCATCACACACATCGATGGGGAAGCGCCGGCGATTGCCGGTTACCAACAGCGAAATTCACACTTGTTGCAGAGGATCGATCAGCCGACGATCAGATTCGACCCGATGCGCCGGTCGATGGACGGTACACAGGTGACCGGGACGCTCAACAAGATCGCTGGGACGCATTGGTTGTGGCGTGTGAACCTCATGATCGAGTCACCCGAGTTCGAGCCGAGCGACTTCGGTCGACTGAACTTCGCCGGCGACGTGGCGGGGCGATACAGGGTGACCTATCGTGAGACAGTTCCTGGGCGGGTGTTCCGCGCTTATTCGGTTGCGGCCCAACTTTCATCCTACAACTACTTTGACCGCGACTTGGGTGTTCGGTACAACCTAATGAGTGACAACAGTTTCACGTTTCTCAATTTCTGGCGGACTCGCGTTGACGTGACCAGGTATTTTCGAGGTCAAGACGCCCAGCTGACTCGGGGTGGTCCCGTCATGGGTGTACCGCTCGGGTGGAATGTGAACTGGTCTCTGCGTAACCGGGCTGGTTCCGAGACCCAATGGAGCGCAAACGGCCGCTATCAGTCGAACGAGCTTGGGGACAAGACCTGGCGGTATAGTGCTGTCTTGTCGATCAGACCCTCGCCGTCGTTGCAGCTGTCGGTCGAGCCCGAGTATCGCAACGAGCGAGGTACCCGTGGCACGTTCAGTGGTCCGATCAATCGACAGTATTTGGTGACTTTACCCGGACGGCGGACCGAGGTGTTCAGACAGCGCTACATTTTTGGTGTGCCACGAAATACTCAGCTTTCTATGCAGCTTCGCGCCAGTTACACCTTCAAACCTGACCTGACACTCGATGTATACGCGGAACCGTTTACGGCGAGCGGACGGTATGACCGGTTCGGTGAGACGCTGGCGGCACGTGATCCGGGGCTGCGTATCTACGGTACCGATGGGACGACGATCGAGCGACTCTTAGATGGACGTTCCTTGGTGACAGACGGTGACGACACGTTCATGCTGAGAAACTACGATTTCAACGTCCGGTCGTTTCGGAGTAATGTCGTGCTGCGCTGGGAATGGCGACCGGGGAGTACACTGTTTGTCGTATGGCAGCAGAACCGCGAAAGCCGGTTCGATGAGGGACAGCCAGTCGGTCCTGGCGATCTGTTTGAGTCGTTGTCGGTCCCCGGTGACAACATTCTGGCAGTGAAGACAACACTGTGGGTCTCGCGATGATCGCGGAACTCAGAGCCGGTGCGCGATCCGTCCTATTCCGACGGTGCGACGTAACTCGGCCTGGCTCGGGCCGTCATGCCACGACCGGCGATACGTATGTCGAGACTGTGAACCTTTCCGTCCCGGACCGATGGGGCGAAGCCAAGAATGTACTGACTGTGTAGCTCTTGCGAAACACGCGTGAACGTTGAGCCAAGCTCGTCCGTTTCCTCCAGCTCGAAGTAGCCGCCTCCGGTTTCTTCCGCCAATCTCCGGAGACTGCGGTCAGGGCTCGTTCGCCGGTTTCGCAGACCGTCAAAGTACTCCACTTCCAGTCCGATCGAGTAGATCATGACGTCCTCGCCGATCGCTTGTTCGAGCACGTCGCGCCAGCCGGTCTGGCTGGAACTGTCCTGGCCATCCGTCAAGACCAGGACGACCTTGCGTCCTTCGGTCCCTTGCAGGGCGTCGAGACTGGCGGCGATGGCGTCGAATAAACGGGTTTCATTACCAAAGTCGAGCTCATCTAAAGCCTTAACCAGTGTGTCGCGGTCGCCGATAAACGCTTCTGGAAGGACCTCGATCTTGTCGTTGAAGGCTCCGACACGGGCGCGATCGTCTGGCAGCATCCTGATAAGAAACTGCTCGGCGCCACCCATGATCAGATGCATGACGTTTGTTGTGCTGATGCTCGAATCGAGCATGACGACAACCGTGATCGGTTGAACCTCGTTTTCGAAAAGGACGATTTCCTGGGGTTGGTCTTCGTCGAGGATAGTAAAGTCCTCCTGTGCAAGGCCTGGCACGAGTCTCCCGTCGGCGTCCGTTACGGTCACATACAGATCCACAAGCTCGGTGCCGCTTCGGAACAACGGTTGCTGACGGCCTGCCAACGGGCCCTGCCCTATCACAATCGTTGCGAGAACAAGAGGTAGCGTCTTCCACACTGTCATTCGAGCATCTCCGGTGTCGCTAGCGTTCTTCCCATTGTACGTCCCAGCCGAGTTGGAATTAAAACCGGCTGGCCAGACCCGTCTCGGCAGACCCCGGACAGGGGGTCCGAATCTAGAAATCCTCTGACGACGACCTGACAATCAGACAATAACGACAAGAATAGTAGGATTTCCCCCAGACATCGGTAGCTCTTCTTTGTGGTTTTTCTGGCGACGTTTCTTGCGTGTCGTTCGCATAGCTAGGAGGAGGACGAGGAGTAGCTGGAAGCTGGGTTGTGAGGCGCAGCAGTCTAAGTGTCTGCAACAAGCCGAGAAAATGTGACTGGTAGCCGTCTATCGCCTGTTGTAGTCTTTTGATACTCCAGGCACGGACGATGCTTGTGCCATGAATAAACCGGTCGATGATACGCGCCAGATTGACGCCACCGAAGTGCGGGAGTGGGTCGACTCGCTCGATGCAGTCATCGACCGATACGGTCTGACTGCGACTGGGCGGCTTCTGCAGCAGTTGACGCGTCGCGCCGAGCGCGCGGGCGTTCATCTCCCATTTACGGCAAATACGCCTTATATCAATACGATTCCACCTCAGGAAGAAACTCCGTTTCCAGGGGATCGGGATCTTGAGCAGCAGATCAAGAGCATCGTGAGATGGAACGCGCTCGCCATGGTGGTTCGGGCGAACCAGCGTGAGGAAGGGATCGGCGGGCATATCTCGACCTACGCCTCGGCGGCGACGTTGTACGAGATTGGCTTTAATCATTTTTTTCACGCCACCAGCGACGACTCCGAGGGCGACTTGATCTACTTTCAAGGACACGCCGCCCCAGGGGTGTATGCGCGGGCGTTTGTGGAGGGGCGGCTATCAGCCAAGCATCTCGAAAATTTTCGCCGAGAACTGGCAAGTGGTGGCGGATTGTCGTCGTATCCTCATCCCTGGCTGATGCCAAATTTCTGGGAATTTCCAACCGTATCGATGGGGTTGGCTCCGATCACAGCCATCTACCAGGCTCGATTTCAGCGGTATCTTGAAGACCGCAACCTCAAAGCACCGTCGCACGCAAAGGTCTGGGCGTTCCTGGGTGACGGCGAAACTGACGAGCCGGAGTCGCTTGGCGCGATCACACTGGCGGCTCGTGAAAAGCTCGACAATCTAATTTTCGTCGTCAACTGCAACCTGCAGCGTCTGGATGGGCCGGTACGTGGGAATGGGCAGATCATTCAGGAGCTAGAGGCCGCGTTTCGCGGGGCCGGCTGGAACGTTATAAAGGTCATTTGGGGGCGCGATTGGGACCCACTTCTGGCTCGAGACCATGACGGCGCCCTGGTGCGTCGTATGAGCGAGACGGTCGACGGGCAGTACCAAAAGTACGCGGTCGAGTCTGGCGCCTACGTTCGCGAGCATTTTTGGGGGCGGTCGCCGCAACTGCTTGAATTGGTCACGCATCTCACCGACTCTGAGTTGAAGAAGCTTCGCCTGGGTGGTCATGATCCGACGAAAGTGCACGCGGCGTTCAAGGCTGCCGTGGAGCACAGCGGCTCACCCACAGTCATCTTAGCCCGGACGATTAAGGGCTATGGGCTTGGCGAGTCCGGCGAAGGTCGCAACATCACCCATCAGCAAAAGAAACTTAACGAAGATGAGCTGAGGTCGTTCCGCACCCGGTTCTCGATCCCGTTGTCCGACGCACAGGTGAGCGAAGTTCCGTTCTATCGTCCGGGAGAGGGCAGCGCCGAGATGACCTACCTTCATGCGAGGCGCCAGGCGCTCGGAGGATATACGCCACAACGTGTTGTCAGGACCAGACCGCTCGTGCAAGTGCCTAGGGACGCATTTGACGAACTCCTGTCTGGTACCGACGATCGAGACGTCTCGATGACGATGGCGTTTGTTCGCCTATTGGGGCGTCTTCTGCGCGATCCCGAGATTGGCAAGCTGATTGTCCCAATAGTGCCCGACGAGGCACGCACGTTCGGTATGGAGGCGCTCTTCCGGCAGGTTGGGATATATGCGCACGACGGACAACTCTATGAACCGGTCGACCACAACACACTGCTGTACTACAAGGAAGCGGAGGACGGTCAGATTCTTGAGGAGGGGATCACTGAGGCCGGTTCGCTGTCCTCGTTTATCGCCGCAGGCACGGCGTATGCCACCCGCGGGATCAATACGATTCCGTTCTTCATCTTCTACTCGATGTTCGGGTTCCAGCGAGTGGGAGACCTCATATGGTCCGCCGCTGACTCGAGGTGTCGAGGTTTCCTCATCGGCGGTACGGCTGGAAGGACAACACTGGCGGGAGAGGGACTGCAGCATCAGGATGGTCAGAGTCACCTGCTAGCCTACCCGGTGCCCAATTTGCTGGCGTATGACCCGGCGTTTGCCTACGAGCTGTCGGTCATCATTCAAGACGGAATCCGTCGAATGTATGTCGAACAGGAGAGCATCTTCTACTATTTGACTGTTGAGAACGAGCCCTATCCAATGCCCGCCATGCCCAAGGGCTGTCGAGAGGGAATTTTGCGCGGCCTGTATCGGTTCCACCCTTCCCCGTCGCCAAACCTCCCACACCGCGCGCAGCTACTGGGCAGCGGGGCGATCCTGCTCGAAGCGATCAAGGCTCAGCAGCTCTTGGAACGGTACAATGTGGCGGCCGACGTCTGGAGCGTAACGAGTTGGGCTCAACTCTATCGGGACGGACACGACTGCGATCGCTGGAACATGTTGCATCCTCTAGACACGCCGCGGGAGCCGTACGTCACGCAGTGTCTCGCAGCCGCACCCGGTGTCGTCGTAGCAGCAAGCGATTACTTGAAGGCGTTGCCCGACTCGCTGAGTCAGTGGCTGGATAGGCCACTCGTGGTCCTCGGCACTGACGGTTTTGGTCGAAGTGAGAGTCGATCGAACCTCCGTAACTTCTTCGAGGTCGACGCGCGGTTCATCACGCTGGCCACGCTGAGGGCACTGTCGCGTGACGGTGTCGTTGCTCCCCAGATTGTCGCTCAGGCGATAACCGATCTCGAAATCGACCCAGAAAAGGCCGTCCCGAGAACCGCGTAGGATTACCGAGGACCCGACACAACGTGGTGATTGACTTCACGCTACCTGAGCTCGGTGAGAACATCGAAACCGGTGATGTCGTTCAGGTGCTCGTTAAACCTGGTGACACCATCGAAGCCGATCAGCCGGTGCTCGAGCTTGAGACCGACAAGGCGACGATCGAAGTTCCGTCCCCGGCTAAAGGAACAGTGGGTCAAGTTGCTGTCAAAAACGGTGAGACGATCGCCGTCGGTCAGCTGGTTCTCACGCTTGATGCTCTTGATCCAACTGATGCGATTGACACGACTGACATCAAGCCTTCTCCCGCGTTCGATCGGCTCACGAAGCGGTTTACATCCGCAAGGGAACCTCGGCCTTCAGTTTCATCCGAGCCGGAACCTCGAACAGCTGTAGATTCCCATCCAGATACACCTCCACCGCCGGCTGAGGCGCTGCTCGTCACGGCGGCACCACGCTCCTCGGTCTCGCCGCCAGCGGCTCGTCCGATTCGGACCACACTGGCGGCACCGTCGGTGCGTCGCCTCGCACGAGAGTTTGGCGTTGACGTTGCGGACGTTCCAGGCTCTGGTGCGCGTGGACGGGTGTCGGCTGATGACGTTAAGGCGTACGCTCGGCGTGTACTACAGGCAGTGCACGGCAGCGCCTCGTCAACCTCAGCCGAGCTGGAGCTCCCCGACTTCACCAAATGGGGTCCGGTTGAGCGAACCCGGATGAGGAGCATACGCCGTGCAACGGTCCGGCAGATGAGCCGGTCCTGGCGGACAATTCCCCATGTCACTCAACACGACCGGGCAGATGTTACGCAGTTCGAGTCGGTACGCAAGCGGCTGAAGAAGGAATCGCCAGATGTTCCACTGACGGTGACGGCTTTTACCGTGATGGCGCTCGCGGCTGCACTCAAGAAGTTTCCTCAGTTCAACGCCTCACTGGACACGACACGCGAGGAGATTGTCTACAAGCAGTACATCAACATCGGCGTCGCGGTCGACACCGACCGCGGTCTGTTGGTTCCCGTCGTCAAGGACGCTGGCCGCAAGACACTTGTCCAGATTTGTCTGGAGATCGCGGCGCTCGCCGAGAAGGCTAGGTCGAAGGCTGTGGCGCTCGAAGAATTGCAGGGTGGAACCTTCACCTTGACCAACCTTGGGGGGGTGGGTGGTACGCTCTTTACGCCGATCATCAACTACCCTGAAGTGGCGATTCTTGGCCTCTCACGGTCGACATACGCCCCGGTGCTTGTGAACCAACAGTTCGAACCTAGATTGATGATGCCGCTCTCGCTGTCGTACGACCACCGACTGATCGACGGGGCTGATGCCGTGCGATTTCTGCGCTGGGTTGCGGAGCGTATCGAGAAGCCCTTGCTCTTGAGTCTCGTTGATAGGTAGAGCCACTCCTTGAGCAAATAGTTAGAGGGTCAGATGGTTAGGACACTGTGACCCGGACATGGGCCGACGTCCAGCAGCACTGGAATCCGCTACCCCCTTCGCCTGTTTCGTCGAGCGCCTCGACGCGAAGAAGATACTCGCCTGGTTTGTCGAATGTCGCGGTGGTCACGGGGTTCTGGTCAGACGAGGCCTCGAACTCTTGTTCTGGATCGGAAAGGCTGACGTCGCCTGGACCGCGGAGGAGATGCCATTTCAGGACCAGAGCCGGCCGTCGGAATCTTGCTGCCGCACGCAGGTTCGCTGACGGCTTCGCGTCGGTGGTCCACACCCTCAACTCCACAGGTATCCCGACTGAGCCAGACAGCGAGTGGGTAATTCCAACCGGTGGCCCCCTGTGGCCTTCACCATCTGGTGAAAAGCGGATCGTCGGCGGCTCGTTTCCATTTGCCGAGTCTTTGAACGGTTCGACAATCCACTGTGGGTCGAGGTGCATCGGCACGGTCACGGTCTGGTCGTTCGCCGTCAGTGTCCAGCTGAGCTGGTCGTCACCAAAGTCGACCGGCACTTGAATCGTAAACACACCGTATCCCCGCCCTGGAGGGATGATGGTAGGTTGACCCCGATCTGGTGGACCCGGGGAGATAAAATTGGCTTCTCCGACCAGAACTTCGACGGTTTCCTCCGTGTTTGGATTGAAGTAGCCGACCAACAGCGTGTAGCTGCCGTCCGGATTGGAATACCAACCCTCATAGGCTGGATAAACCGGTCCTCCAAACTCCGTTGGCGTGCTGGGAACCTGTACGGATGCCCCCGTGGTCCCGAGGCTAGTGCACAGACTGGTCACCAAGGCGACAGTCACGGCGGCTGAACGATATTCCCGCATGCCGAATCCTCCTGGTACGTGACGGGAGCCGCTCTTCTTTGAAAGAGCGGCTCCCGTTTTCAGACCGTCTTGGCGCACTGGGATCTACTGGCCACCGTCGTTGGTCGAGTTAGTCAGGAGCTGTTCCCGCTCTGAGACCGCCGCTTGGAAGTCCTTGTCATCCAGATACGTGACGTTAACCCAGGCATGACCCATTTCGTCGACAGTTCGATCGCCGTATCCGACCCACTGGTTCGGGTCAGGATTCGACCGCTTTGCCGAGGTGTTGTCATACCAGGACTTGACCTGGATCACGGTACCCTTGGGCAGTAGTGGTGCGGCGAGGTCCGAATAGACGTAGTTGTTGTGCCAGTTAAAGTTGAAGTCACTCACGCGGCTGATCACGCGGCTTGTTCCATTCGGAAGGACAGCGGTCATCTGCATTCCCTGGCCTCGGAGGTGCATGTGCGGCTGGAAGTTCTCAACGCGACCGTTTTGCTTTAGGACGTGGAACCGCTCGGTTGCCGTGACTTGGTTCGGCGGGATGGACAGCGCGTCGCTGCCACCTTCGATCGAGCTGAACGCAGACAACACCTGGCGATGCTTCGGAGGTGAACTCTTCGGGTAGAAGTACAGGCCCAGTTCCACCGTGTCGGTGATTTCTTCCCCAACCGCGTGATAGTGGATATCCCACACGATACTGGAGCCGGCCTTGATCAGCTTGCCGCTGTTCTCGCGCATGATCTCACCCTGCTTGCCGACCGCCCACTCCATCAACAGTCCCGGACCGACGTCTGAGGCGGCGCCCAGGGCATGGTCTGGCTCTTCTTGCTGGAGGCGGGCAAGTGCATGATGGGTGACCCGGCGTCCGTCAACGGTCGACGGGCGAATCTCTATCGCTCGGATCCAGCGGTCCTCGATCAGACCGGTCGGGGCTTCCGGTTTCCACCAGCGGTCTTGCGCCACAGCGGGTATCGTGTAGGGGGTCGAATGGATGATGAGGTCGGGTGGGCCTCCGAAAAGCTCGGCGAAGTTCCAGACATCATCGTCGGCAAAGATTGCCGGCGGCGGCAGATCCGCCGGGTTCCCTTGCGGCGCACCATTGTCGACCCACCGGCTGACCAACTCGATTTGTTCTCGGCTGAGTGAACGGTCATTCTCGAAATCCTGAATGCCGACGTTCTGATCGATGTGCCACGGGGGCATCTGGCGCGTTTCGATGCGATTCTTGATCGACCGAGCCCAGGGTCGAACTTCTTCATAGCTCTGGAGCGACATCGGCGCGATGTAACCCGGCCGGTGACACACCTCACATTTTTCTCTAAGGACCGAGGCGATGTCCTTGGTGTACGTCGGCGAGTCCTGAGCCACCGCCACGGACGGAAGCAGTATCACGGCTGTCACCGCCACAAGAGTCGCAACCGGAATTCCGATAAAACGCTTCATATGTCGCCCCTCCTCGCTAGTGAAGCAACCCTAGATATTGTAGGCGCCACCTGCCCAGACTCGGTATGCTAACACTCTTACCAGGAATTGTGCACCATCCTTGAGTCCGGTGAGCTGACGTCAAAACACCAGACTGAATTGACTCCTGGGTGACCTACGTATCGAACATTACCCGGGAAAGGCCGCTTTGGCAGTTGCCTGACTGACCCAGAGCTCTGCCCCTGCATTCGCCGCATTTCTGTCGCACTCTCTCGGCTGGGTCAACCCTGTATCTCTGTGGCGTTGCGTGAGAGAATGGCACCGGTTCGGGTGAGGGTTTATATGCGGAAATACTTAGTCACGTTGTCTGTCTCTTTTTCAGCGGTATCAGTCACAGTGCTGCTCCTGCTGTTGTCCGCCGCGCCCCCACAGCCGGCGGAGCTGCTTGAGGCCAGAGAACTCGCAAGTGGACAAGCGTCTCCATCCGTATACACGCCTGTCACCGACGCTCGGCTAACGAATCCGTCGCCTGAGGATTGGCTGATGTACCGCCGAACCTACGACAGCTGGGGGTATAGCCCGCTCGATCAGATCACTACGGACAACGTCGCTGATTTGATTCCGGTCTGGTCGTTCTCCACTGGAGTCGTATCGGGGCATCAGGCGCCACCTCAAGTGAACGACGGCATCATGTTCGTCACGACACCCGAGTCACAGACACTGGCTCTCGACGCCAGGAGCGGTGAGTTACTGTGGCGTTACGTGCGCCAGCTTCCCGAGGACATCGTCCGGGGGCATCGAACCAACCGAGGTGTCGGGCTCTACGGAGACTTGGTGTTCGTGACCGCGCAAGACGCCCACGTGGTGGCGCTCAATGCGATATCGGGCGAGGTCGTTTGGGATCAGCCGGTCGAGGATTACCACCTCGGATACTACATGACGATGGCACCGCTGGTAGCTAACGGCAAGGTCCTGGTTGGCGTTTCTGGCGGCGAGAGAGGAATTCGGGGGTTCGTGGCCGCACTCGATCCCGCGACTGGTAAGGAGATCTGGCGGACGTACACAGTGCCGGGTCCGGGTGAGCCAGGGAACGAGACCTGGCCAGAAGAGGCCTGGCGGACGGGAGGAGCCTCGGTCTGGATTACCGGATCGTTTGACCCAGAACTGAACCTGACGTACTGGGGCACAGGGAATCCCGGTCCCTGGGTCGGCGACGCGCGTCCCGGTGACAACCTCTACACGAACTCGGTGGTGGCACTCGACGTCGATACCGGGGAGCTCAAAGGGTTTCACCAGTATCACTGGAACGGGTCCTGGGATTGGGACGAGGTTTCGGCGCCGCTACTCATCGATGTCAACCGCGACGGTCGGACTATCAAGAGCCTCGTGCACCCGGCGCGCAATGGGTACCTTTGGTTGTTGGAGCGGACCGAGAACTCCATCAATTTTGTTGATGCCGAACCGTACGTCTTTCAGAACGTTTTTGCGAGCATCGATTCTGACACCGGCCGACCCGAGTACAACTCGGAGCACAAACCAGGTCTCGGCAAGCGCGCGACGTTCTGCCCGTCGCTCTGGGGGGGTAAAGACTGGCCACCAGCCGCGTACAGTCCTCAAACCGGCTACCTTTACATTCCAGCAAATGAAAATTTCTGTTCCAGTATGGAGGGCGTTCCGGTCGAGTACGAACCCGGACAGGGATTCACTGGTGCAGTGACGCGGCACTTCGTGCAAGACGGTGCCGACCACCTTGGGGAGATTCAGGCCTGGAATCTCGATACCGGTGAGAAAGTCTGGTCTCACGAGTTCGCTTCGCACAACTGGGGCCCGATTTTGACGACCGGTGGAGGTCTCTTGTTCGCAGGTGGCACGAACGATCGGTACTTCCGTGCGTTCGACGCGACGTCGGGTGACGTGTTGTGGGAGCAGCGGACTAACTCAGGGGTGACCGGCGTACCGTCGTCGTATGCGATCGACGGCGTGCAATACATCGCCGTGCAGTCAGGCTATGGCGTCGACGCCCAAAAGATGCAAGGGGTCATTAACCTCAGCCGTGGCACCAACATGCAAGTACCTCAGGGTGGTGTTATCTGGGTCTTCGCCTTGAAAGAGTAGAGCACGGCGATGCTCTGACGAAGGATACCGAGGAGATCGCTGTGAAGCATCTCGTGACTATTACCGTCATTCTGTGCCTGCTCTCTGTCGCCGTACCGGTGCGTGCTCAACGGCCGGACTTTTCCGGGATGTGGACACTCGACCGGGAAGCTAGCGAGTTTAATCCACCGGCGTTCAGCGGTGGACGTGGCGGAGCCGATATCGGACGCCTCTTCATCACCCACGCCAAGAACGGCACGTTGGTGATCGGGGCCGAGACCAATGCATCGAAGGCGTGGTCTTATACGCCAGGTCGCGAGCTGTCGATTCCTGTGGGCCGCGATACGACGATGATGGTTGCGTCACGCTGGGAGGGTACCCAGATTGTAGTGGAGGGCCGTCAGGGCGACATGCAGATGCGCGAGGTAATGTCACTCAGTCTAAACGCAGAAACCCTGACGATCGAGGTGACGACAACGACTCCAGAAGGTCAGACGATGAACCGGTTGGTCTACACGAAGGACCTACCGGTAGGCCCGTGCGAAGACTGGGCGATGCCTTGCAAAGACTTTCCGGAGCACGATGTTCGGCGTTACTAGATGGTCAGGTGGGTGGCCACATCGACGCCGCTTGTGGGGTGCGTCCTCTACTCGCGCACCCGAAGGTCGAGTGCGACGATTCGCTCTCGGTCGCGGGCATACAGTGTGTGGCCAACCAGCGTCGGCACGGTCCACGACGTCGTATTGAAGAGCACCGTCTCCGCTAGAATTGTCATCCCGCTGGGCGTTAACGTCACCATGCTCAAGGTGCCGTCTTCTTGAAGGACGAAGGCCTTTCCGTCTGCGTACAGCATGTTGGCGCGGCTGAAACCACGCGCCCGCCACGCGGTCTCGCCGGTTGTTACGTGCGTGGCTGTCATGATCGCGGTCGTACTCTGTCCGCTCGTTCCGTACACGAAATCACCAAGCCGGAGTGGATTCAAGAATGTAAATCTGAGGTTGGGGTCGTACCAAAGCTCGTCGGTTGTGGTCACATCACGATGACGCGTCAGTTTAATCGCGCGACTCCCGCCGATATACCCCGATGACATGAACAGAACGCTGTCCTCGCCCCACATCGGCACCTGGAAGTTGAAATCGTTGCCCGCGTCGTGCGCGTGAGCCCAGAGGATATCTCCGGTGTCTGGATCCAGTCCGTGCACTGCCTGTCCCGCAAAGATCACGATGTGAGGCGATCCATCGACCGAAATTAACCCCGCCGGCGAGTGTGACACCATAAAGCTTCCGCTCCTCCAAACGACGGTTCCATCACTCTGCCGTAACGCCATGACGGACTGATCTGGTCCGCCGACCTGAATAATGATCGTGTCTTTGTACGCCAGCGGGCTCCCGCCGTACCCAGGCTTGATCATCGAGCGAATGAGCAGTGGCGGCGCGTCAAAGTCCTCGATGAGGTTCCGTGACCAGAGCACAGTCCCACTCGCCGGATCGAGTGCAAACAACTCCTTGTTCGTCCCGATCGTAAAAAGGCGTCCGCCGATGAGCAGCGGAGTGGAATGCGGTCCTGCTCCCTGACCAAAGTCCTGCACCTTTGATGGATAGGTGTGTTCCCAGAGCGTTTCACCGGTGACGGCGTCCATCGCGACCACGCTTTCCTCAGGGTCGAAGGGCCCGCTTCCACCCGGGCCATGTGCTACGCGATACATCGTGAACAAGCGGCCACGGTCGGCCAGGATGGCCGAGTGGCCGGCGCCGAGCTGACGGCTCCACAGCTCCGGTGGTCCGCTCGTGGACCAGCTGTCGGCTAATGGCGGCGAATCAATAATGAAATTACCGTTGGGGCCTCCCCATCTTCGCCACCCGGTCGAGATCTCCTCATCCTGCGCGGCGAGGTTCAACGGCGAAGTCGAAAGAGCACCTACCACAAGCAGCGCACTGAGGGTCGTGAGTGAGACCAGAAGTGCGGGGGAAGAAACCCTGTTAGACATGTGTCGGCATCCTGTGCACGTCGTACCTATTTTCACAGCACGGAGCGTGATCCGTGCAGCATGCGGAACGCGATCACCACCGGCAGGATTCCTTAAAAGCACGACGCAAGGCTGCCCCGCGGAACAGCGTGGCACACCCTATTCAACGCTCGTCAAAATGGCTTAGAGAAAGTGTCTGCTCGTTAAGTGTCTCATCCTATATCGTTCTGCCATCTGATTGCATGCCGCCGGTCGTTGGCGCCCCCTCACTGACGCCCACGTGACTATGGTCCCCACCCACCGTTTGGTTTTAATCTACCGCTGGCATGACCGACGGGCTTAGTGGGTTGTGCGCCCGGGTCGATTCTTCGACCTCCAGGAATGCCTGGGCACCAACCATAAAGGCGGTGACATTGTAATCACCTAGAGGGTCGCGAACACCCGTCCCTCCGAATAGGGTCGGAGCCCACCTTACCTTGGCCGTGAAATAGGAGATATTCTTCAGCATTGAGCGTTCTGGCCGGGATGCTCGGCGATGAGCCGTCTGATGAGGAAATCGGTTCTCCGACAAACTGATTCGCGAGCGGGGTGATTGGCGCGGGTAATCAGGTCGACCCGACCACCGTCATGTCGGTCATGTTTACCGGATGGGGGTAGTGGTGGTTTTTCGGTTTGTTTTTCTGTTACTCGTGTATGGCTTGGGCTCAGTCGAAATCTTGGCACAGGGCCCGATACCGAACGTTAACGACGGTGACGCACTGCAGCGTGAATGTTCTACGGCGCTGAGGATTACCGATAATAACCCGGAAGCTGATCGTGACCCCGTCGAGCGCGGCAGCGACATGGGGCAATGTCTCGGTCTCGTCACCGGGGTATGGCATACACATATGATGATGGTTGACGAGTTTGATAGTCTGTCGGCGTTTTGCCCGACCGCCTCTATTAGCGCCGGGGAGATGGCCCTCATTGTGAACCGCTATCTGCAAACGCACCCGGGCGAGCTTGACCAATGGGACACGGTGTTGATTCTCCGGGCGTTCATCGAGACCTACCCGTGCTCGTGAGGCGGATGTAAACCGTAGGAGGCGACACTGATGTGTGATCGTTGGCGTGTGCTACTGGCTGCTGGGTTGATTCTTCTTGCGGCGGCCCTGGCCTCACCCCTCCAGGCTCATCCCATGGACGAGCAGAATGCCGCATTCGTACAGGCTGTGGACGGAGTGGCCATCTTTCCGTTTATGTACTTGGGCGCCAAGCATATGGTGACCGGGTACGATCACATACTCTTCCTGGTGGGTGTTATTTTCTTCCTGTACAAGCTCACGGACGTGGTGCTCTACGTCAGCCTCTTTACGTTGGGACACAGCGCGACGCTCTTGTTTGGCGTGCTGGGAAACATCGGCGCCAATGGGTACCTGGTGGATGCAGTTATCGGACTGTCGGTCGCCTACAAGGCGTTCGACAACATGGGTGGCTTTGAGCGTTTGTTCCACGTTCGGTTAAACCCGAAAGGTGCGGTGCTCGTCTTCGGTCTGTTTCACGGCTTTGGGCTGGCGACGAAGGTCCAGGAGTTCACGTTGTCTGAGACCGGTCTCATAGCTAACATGTTGAGCTTCAATGTCGGCGTCGAGCTCGGACAGATCTTCGCGCTCACAATCGTGTTGATCGGTTTCGGCTACTGGCGTAGTCGAAGCAGCTTTCAGCGGAATGCGTTTGTGACCAACGCCGCACTGATGACGGCGGGGTTTGTTCTCGCCGGCAACCAGATGCTTGGATATGTGTTTTATTCGTGAAGGAGAGCTGTAGTGGCACAGACAACAGACACGCCCTCAGCTCGGAAGATCATGTGGGCGACCGTCACAGCGTTCGTTGTCGCCCTTCTGCTGCTCGTTGCAATTATCTTGCCGGCCGAGTATGGGCTCGACCCGCTCGGGACGGGTGGTGCCCTTAAACTGTTGGGTCTGTCGCGTGTCCAGCCGATCGAAGACGAAGACGAGACGTACAAGACCGACATTTTCGAGCTCGAACTGGCCCCGACCGAGTGGGCAGAATCGACCTATCACCTCGAAGAAGGGTCGACCATGCTGTTTTCGTGGGAGGCCACTGGTGCGGTGCGCTTTAACTTCCACAGCGCACCCGATGGCGCGCCCCCAGGGTATGCCGAGAGTTTCGATTCCCAAGAGGTCGACCGGGAGAACGGTTCCTACACAGCGCCATTCACCGGCACCCACGGCTGGTATTGGGAAAATCTAGGGTCAGACTATGTGACGATCTGGTTCACGACGGCCGGTTTCTACAGTGAAGCTCACCAGGCCCGCGACCGCGTCAGCGGGTTCCGTACCCTCCGTAATGCTCGAGGCGAGCTGCTCGAACCCCCGGACGAGTAATTCTGGTGTATGACTGGCGTGGTGCACCGCGATGCCGCTTCGGTGTTCTCACGACCACGTTATTTTGCCAGGTGTAGTGCTTACCTCGTGCCTCGTCAAGCTTGACACGTCCTGATCGTGGCCACTCTAGTGGATCACTTCGTCCCGTATCTCGTCCAGGATTTCAAGGTGCGGGATCTCGAGGGAGCGAACGACGTTGATTGCCATGGCCAGGACGTCGTCGGTGCTTGTCAGCTGGTTCCGGCCTTGAAGCTGACGACGCGTCGCCCGCAGCGCACGAAGAATCTGGGCGCGGTCGAAACGTTGACCTGCACAGTGCTCACAAAAATCCATGTCCCATCTTACTCCTAGGACGTGTTAGAGCGCCGTTACTCGCTCGCATTCCGACGTGGCGTTTCGATCCAGGAGAAGTCTGAATATAAGCCGTGGGTCTTCTCAGTCGTGAAATCGAACGCGTCGTCATGACATCGAGTGCTACCACGGGACAGGACATGGACGACACCGTGGATGACGTTGAACAGGTTCGAGAGGATGGCTTGCTGGTCATTTCGGCCTCGAATGGCTTTTACTGTGGTGTCCAACACGCCCGGGATGCTCATTCGCTTGACGAGGTCTGTTTCTTCGAAGTAAATCGGGGCAAAGCTCGTCGGGATCCGCGTGGAAACGAACTGTCCAAGTATTTCCCACGGTCCACCTACGGTGCCTGAGAATATCGATTCCAGGGCTTCGCGCTGTGGCGCGTTGGCCCGTTCATCGATGTAGAGGCGTTGCCGCCAGTTGCCTTCGAACATGACTACCGGGCTCTCGAAGAGAACCGCGGCGTTTAGACCGTCCAGCGGCAGGCCGTCAAATCGACCTTCGGTGATATGGACCGCCCAGTGGCCGACACATCCGTTACCGTCGCATCGCTGTTTAAACGAGACATGGGCGGGACACAGGAGATGGCAACTACAGTTCTCGAAAAGGAGACCCTTGGCCCACCAGCTGGGGAATTCCATCGGTCGGGCGCCGTTACGGCTCGATTGAGCGCGCGACAGTCAAGATGTTCAACAGTCCCTGGTTTCCTTCGTGGCACGCGTACTCATAGACCGGTTCCGAAGCTCGCGTGAGTGGGAACGTCACCGTCCAGGGACTTGTCCACGTTGTTGGGTCCGTGACCGTGAACTCGTACGTCAGCGTGTCTGGTCCGCTCCTGGTAAATCGCTCGACCAGGTAGAGATTACCGTTGGAACCACGGAACTCTACCTGTTCTGAAAAGTTGGTCGTTTCCAGGACGAGCGTGTCGCCGTCCCACGAGGCCCGCGAGTCGCCCCGCCACTGGCGGATGGTGTCATCGATATGTGGCCGTCCGTCGAGGGGAATGATTCGGGCATCGTGAATCATCTCGTTGAACACGACAACCGTATCTGGTGTCTGAAGGAGTTGGACGTTGTTGTTGTAGCCGGCGGGCATCATCCCGTTGGGGAGGCCGCGCGTGATGCACCGCTCCCAGAGACTCCGAGCCTGATGTGACTCAGCGACCGCATGACTCTGCCTCGCGGTGCGCCGAACCGAGGCTCGACGCTGGCCTTCCTCCGAGAGTAGGGGAATGCGACCGTCCCGCGGGACCGTGACGAGGGACGTTCGTCGCGTGCCGACCACTGTCTTGCCGTAGTCGAGCCACTCAGGAGCGTGCACGGACGGAGCTGACCGTGGGTCGTCCGGAGGCCGTCCGTCAGCTCGCGTGGCGGCGCGATGTTCATATAGTGCGATCTCTTCGTCACTGAGAAATTCACGACCCTCGAACTCGTCAGGGCGTTCGAGTGGTGTAGCCGTCCTGTAATCCCACACCCCCTGGAAGTCTGGAGTGCCCCACGCCGTGCGGGGCGCTACCCAGGTCCCGGCGTTCCGATCGTCGTTTGGTGGTTGGCTGATCGACAACTGTGGCGTCAGTAGCACAACGACAATGAACACCACGATGGATGGAACGATCTGGCAAATCCTCATGAGACGGTCTCTCCTAACGAAATCAGTCTACCGCGTTCCTGTGGCCTTGATGCCACGGATTCTATTCGCTGTTGGTGGAGAGTCACGCGGGTGCCGTAAGCCGGAACTCTGAAGATTACCAAAGGCCACCGCTCGACAGGGCTTTCAGGACCGATATAATGCGACCTAATCCGTTCACGGTTCGGTGATGTAATCCACTGCAACCCAACGGAGGAGACCTGATGACCAAAACAAACTTGCAGTCGTTGACCACCAGCCTCGGAGTGGTGCTTCTGTCGATGACGTTCTTTGCCTGCGATGTCGAGACGCAAGTGGATGAGCGAATGGAAACCGAAGCCGATTACTTGCGCGCTATGGATGAGCTGTCCAACTGGGGGCGCTGGGGTGAGGACGATGAACTGGGTGCGGCCAATTTGATCACGTCGGAGAAGCGGACCCAGGCAGCGGCTCTGGTACTTGAGGGGGTCAGCGTCTCATTAGCGCATGACATCGTGCAGGAAGAAGCGATCGATGCGACGACGATTTTGAATCGGGAAGTCGTCCGGGCCACCGAGACTGGAGCGGCCGACCGGCTTCAGTACAGCGGGACGTATCACGGCGTTATTCATAGCCATCTCGATGCGATCGATTGCCATGTCATGGTTGACGGTCAGGGGTACAACGGAGTCTCACTCCAGGAGATCGAGGCGGCTGGTGGGTGCCCGCGTGGGAGTATTCACGCGCTCAAAGACGGCATTGTGACACGCGGAATTCTGTTCGATGCCACTCTTCTGCCTGGAAAGGCCACGGCGGATGGCTGGCTCGAACCTGGAACTGCCATACGGAAGGCTGATTTGGAGGCGCTGGAGGAGATTGAGGGGGTCAGAGTTGAACCCGGAGACGTAATTCTCCTTCACACCGGACGGTGGAAGCGGCGTGCTGCCCTGGGGCCGTGGGAGCCGTCTCTGGGCGTGGCTGGGTATCATGCCGACGTCGCGTACTTCATGAAAGAACGCGGGGTCTCTTTTATCGGCCACGACATGTGGAACGATGTATTCCCGCATGAATTTTCCGATGACGTTCGCCTCCCTCTCCACCGTCTGGCGTTGGTTTCGCTCGGCGTTGGCATCTTCGACAACCTTGACTTTGGCGATGTGGCAGAAGTCGCCCAGCGTCTCGGACGTTACGAGTTTCTTTTCATGGCCGCACCCCTGCGGATCGAGATGGGCATGGGATCGCCGTTGAATCCGATCGCGACATTCTAGAGGCTCCTGTATATCCGCATTCCCCGAGAGGAGAGTCCGATGGCTAGACGGTCAACCGGATCATTGGTCGGTGGCATTTTAATCGTCACCGCCTGCGTAACGGGTCTATTCTTCTCCAGCGTTGAAGCCGTGGCGCAGGGTCGAGGCCGCGTGTATAACACCGTCAAGGAGAAATTGATGGCCGGCGAGAGGGTTGTCGGTGGGACTGTGTCGACGCCTGACACCGACATCTACTGCGCCATGGCGAATGCCGGGTACGATTTCCTGTGGATCGAAATGCAGCACAGCCCGCTGAGTTACCAGGAAGTTGCGCGCATGATTTGGGCATGCCGCGACGCGCCAGCCATACCATTTATCCGTGTTCCCGATGCGTCGGAAGGTGCCATACAGAAGGCAACCGACATCGGCGCCCTGGGCATTATTGTGCCGATGGTGTTTGATGCTGAAAAGATGGAGCAGGCAGTCGGCTTTGTGAAGTACCCGCCGGACGGTAGGCGGAGCCAGGGTGGAGGTCAATACGGCGCGTTGTGGGGATCCGATTACCGAGCCACGTTTAACGACAACGTGGTTATTGTGGCGATGATCGAGGCTCCGGTCGGACCCGCCGTAGCGGCAGAGATTGCGGCTGTACCAGGAGTGGACGTGATCTTTGCTGCGAGTTCTGACATTCGAAGCTTCTCGGGATACAGTCAGGGTGAGGCTGAGTACGAAGAAATCATCGCATACATTGGAGATGCCACACTCGGTGCGGGCCGGAAGCTCGGTGGGCCCCAGGCGTGGATGGACCGCGAGGGGTTCTCCTTCTTCCAAGGGCCAAGTGCGACGGCACTCGTCAGACTCGGGGCCAGCACGTCGCTCGAAAATGCGCCCGCCGGCGTGGCGCCCATCGAGGGAGCTTCAGTTCGGTAGGGAAAGGTAATGCTGGCGCGGCCAGGTAAATGTGGTCACTCTCGCGACGCCTGGTCTATCGCGATGTTGGGAAGTGGTCCATGACTTCGCTACGATATGGCTGTCTCCTGAAAGGAACACGATGCACTCCCCGAGCCTAGTTGCGGCGATAATTGGTGTGTTCATGGCTGCAGTAGCCGGAGACCTCGGCTCGGTTGACGCGCAGTCGAAACGGTCGATCTGGGATGGTGTCTACACACAGGAGCAAGCCGAGAAGGGTGGCTTCTTATACGAAGCCGGCTGCGCGTCGTGCCACGGCGGAGGGCTCGAAGGTGGCGAAACCGCGCCCGCACTGGTTGGCGGTGAGTTTATGTGGGCCTGGAACGGTCTGTCGGTCGGTGATCTGTTCGAACGGCTGCGTATCTCGATGCCGGAGGGGAATCCTTCCGATATGAGCACGGCAGAGAAGGCCGACGTTCTTGCTTTTGTTCTCTTGAGGAACGACGTGCCCGCTGGCCCCGAGGAGCTGGCGAACAGGACGAATCAGCTGCGGACGATCAGCTTCGACGCTCTCTCACCTCAGTAGATACTGCGCGGAGTCGCTGCAGGCCCTAGAGCAGCAGCGCAATCACCGAGACGCTCACTGCAAGTTGCCACCAGAGCTGCGTCCGCTCCTTGACGAGGAGCGTGCCCAGCGCGATAAACCCGGCACCGGTGGCAAGGAGTAGCCAGTACAACTCGGAAAAAATCTCTTCCCGCTGAAATACCTGCGCTCGCTGTTGCATGTCGGAGAGGATCTTGAGGGCGATGACCTCGTCAGGCTCCGTGCCAAGTTCGAAGTACCGACCTCCGCCTGCTTCCGCGATCGCGCGAAGCGAACGTCGATCCAACGTCGAGTGGATTGGTGTCGGACGACGTTGAAACGGTGAAGGTGGCAGTTCTGGAATCAGACCACCGGCGGTTGTCCCGACTCCCACCACGTACACACGGACGCCCCGGGCGCGTGCCAGTTTGAGGGATACGTCGACCTCGCCGCTCCAGTCCTGACCATCAGAGACCACCACGAAAGCCTTAGCACTACGACGCGCTCCGTAGAGCTCAGCATCGAGGTCGATCATCTTGACCCCCCAGTACACGCCCTCTTCGATGTTGGTATCCCAACTGGTGTTATCTTCGAGTCGAAACGGAGGCTCGGTTTGTAGATGGTCAAGAAAGAAGAAGAACGCGTTCGGGTCCTTTGTGAGACGGACTTGCGGTGCTGGGCGATAAGCAAACAACGCCAACGCCACCCGCTCGTTGCTCCAACTAAGGGTTTCAGCAAACGTGCGTAACCACGCCGTGGAGCGCTGCCAGCGGTCCGGCGCCACGTCGTCGACGCGCATCGAGGTCGACCCATCCTGCAGGATGACGAAGTCGATACCGGCGCTCTGCACTGTGGTCACCAGGGCCTGAGGTCTTGCCAGAGCGCCAATCACACAGGTCAGCGCGAGGATCAGACAGAGCCAGAACGAGAGCCCGCCTGCAAACGCGTACCGTTCGTGGTTTGGCAGTATTCGAACACGCGTGTACAGGCGCACATCGACGCGGCGCTGTCGAAGCTGCCAAATCCAGCCCGGCAACAGACCAGCCGGGACGATCAGGAGCCACAGAAGTTCAGGTTCGAGGAACCGAATGGCCTGGGGCAGCATCGACCGGTTCAGCCTCTTCGCCGAAGGGGGGCATCCGATCCAAGCGTCGGTTCGTCGCTTGCTTCACGGTCCAGCATGTCGGTTGGGACATACACCTTAATGTCGCTGATGTCCTCCATGTCCATTTCGTCGTTGTTACCAGGGCGGCCCAGCGGACTGGTCGGACCCTGCTGCGGCATATCTCCACCCGAAGCGATATTGTCGCGAAGCCGCACGAGGTACTCGTAGTTGAATGCGGCGTCGCGGTCGCCGTCCGTGTTCTGGAGAACTTGCATGTACACATTGATGGCACGGTCGAACTCGCCGAGCATGACTTGGTGGTCGCCGTCAGCGGCGGTCTGTCCGGCCCGAACATAGGCGCTCGCCACTACGAGCAGCAACGGGGTGTTGTCTTGAAGTCTTGGCCGTCCGATATCGGGATACTCTGCCACCAAGGTCTCGTAATCACGCCGCCAGTAGCGGACTGCCGCTCGGAGACTTTCCACTTCGCGTCGTGTGCCGCGCAGCAACCGTGGCAGGTTTTGGGTGAATTGCAGTTGGTCGTACAAATCGTCGAACATGACCGCTGCGCGATTCAGGTTGAGCGTGGCCACGTAACGCTGGCCCTCCGCGATCTCTCGTTGCACGAGTGCGCCGATGAAGATAGTGCCGGCGACGAGGGCCAGCATGACAGCCACTACTGAATGACCCACGACGGTTCTCATGATGGTGCCTCTGTATTCTCATCCCAGCGAATGTGGGCGCCACGCCGTGTCACGGGAACCTCCGGAACTGCCTGAACCCAATTCCGAGGACCAACGCCAGCGACCACACGCCCGCCGCGACCAGGGCAAACGGCGCAAACTGTGGTTGCCGGGTGACATACTGCTGTATCTCGATCTGCCCTGGTGCCAACCGGTCGATCTCCTCGATCGCGTCGATGATGGCGGTCTCGTTGGCGGCTGGAAAAAACTTCCCACCGGTTCGCTCGACGGCCAGCTTCCAGGTGATGTCAGGCAACACGTCGCCAAGTTCCTGGTTGTAGCTGGTTCGAATGAAGTAGACCGGGATTTCGTTGTCTGATGCCTGTTGCAGGATGTCATCGAGCGACAGGCCTTCGTAGACTGCGTGCGTATCCTGGCCATCGCTGAAGATCACGATGAGATTTCCCGAAGCGCTGAGAAAATCGAAGGTGCGAAACAGCTGCACACCACGGCTGATCGCCTCCATAATCAGCGTGCCGTGGTCTGGAAAGCGGTCGTACTCCTCCGGCGTTCCAATTAGCCTCAGGCTGAGGAGGACGTTCTCGTAGTCGTTGGTAAACGGCGTGACGATGTAGGCCTGGCTTCCAAACTGCACGAGTGATACCAAGTCGCGGTAGGGCCCCTCCATGCGACGGCGAACAAAGTACTCGGCCGCAGCCACGTTGGCCAGGAAGGTGTTGCCGGCTCGCAGACGCTCCGTCGAGAACGCGGTGTCCATGCTGAGCGACGCATCTATTAAGATGGCGATCCGGTGCCCAGGAAATCTTTGTTCTTCCTGTACCAGGGCCGCTTGGGGTGCGGCGAGAGCGATGAAGAAGAACGGAAGGCCACCGAGGAATAGGGCGAACGGCCCGTGACGGAGGCTGGCCAGCGCTTGCGACGATCGGAGGCGGCGCCGGCCGGGTGGAAGTGCCGGAACGCCGATGTCGGCCCGACCGGGCCGGTGGCTCCGGATGTAGCGAAACACCAGCATACTGATGACGAGCACCACGAGTGCCATACCGATCAGAACCGCCTCCTGGCCGTGGATGTAGGTCAGCTCCCTCCGGGAGCCACCACTTAGCTGGGCTATATGCTCTCGCACGCTGAGAACCAGATCGGTCAGCTCGCCCATACTTCACTCCACCAGTGGCGAATTGACTCAACGAGTCGAGCGGTGCGTTGGACCGGTGCCAAGGCACGCAGGCGTAGCTCACGAACGACGCCGATGACTTGGTCAAGTTCGCTGGTCATCTGTTCTGTGGGTACGCTGCCGTGTGGCGAGTATCGGGCGGCTGTGAAGGTGTGGAACGCAGCCTGAAGGGCCTCGAGGCGGTCCAGCGAGGCGTCATCGGGACGGCGTCCACGCCGGTGCTCGATTTCCTTGGCGATCGCGTCGGCTGTGACCGCCGCAGAGAGGGCTGTGCGCCGCCGCCGCCAGGTGCCACGCTTGATATGGAGCTGTCCTTCCCGATAGGCCTGCCCGGAGCGTACCGGCTGTTCTGCGATTGGAGTCGACAGTGCCGCCGCCCCGGCCAATCGTAAAGCCGCCAGGGTGCGACCGACGAAGGTGGGGTTCCATCCCTGTTCCTGGGTATCGTTCTGGAGTGCCGTGAGCTCCGTTAGTGCTCGACGGACGACAACCGAGACCGGAAGCAGTTGCGTGCTTTCTGGGGTAGGCCCTCGCCATTCCTCACGCAGGCGAAGCAGTGCCAGCATCAGGAACCCGACCGCGAGGACACCAATTGCGGCGGCGACCAGTACCGCAAGATTAGCCCGAAAGAGTCGTGCGTCTACCGCGCCAAAGGTCTCGCCCGCAAGCTCACGAATATTTTTGGCGTCTTCCGGCACGAGCGAGAGGATCCGAATGGGGATAGGCGCGAGAGTGTATCGGAGTTCGCGACCGGGAAGGGTCGAGCCTCCGTCAAGCCTACGCTCGATGTGATATTGAAGCTCTAGTGCAGGAATTTCGACATCCTGCCCAAACAGATTTTCGTCGATGACCCGTACGATGTACTGATACTGGAAGAACCGCCACGGACCATCACGAACGTCGGGAAAACGTTGCCCCCCGACAATCTCGAATGGTGACAAATCGATGCTGTTCGCGGACAAAGCAACCTCGTTGGGCACGGTGGTGGCGGCGTCAGTCTCGATGACGCCACAGGTCACCATCATTGTGAATTGTTCGCCTACCCGGACCGAGTGGCTCCCAAGATCGCGCCAACACTGAAGGGCGTCGATTTGCACCTGTTCGGGTTCGTCCAGCTGCGCCGCTAAGACGACATGCTCGGAGAGGCAGATCAGACAGACCGTAATGACTGCGAGGCGTCGGGTTTGTCTCATCGTTTCCGCAGCCGTCTCTGCCCGAGGAAGTCCGACAGTGCTTCGTGCTCATGGCCGGGCTCGATGCGGACCAACTCCAGCCCCTCTTTGTCCGCGAAATCCACAACCGTGTCCTGCCACAGACGAACATCCCGAACCAGTTGGTCGAGTTCCAGGGCCGATAAAAGCCGTGTCTGGCCTGTCTCGACATCGTTCACTTCGACCCATCCCGCGGAAAGAGTCGGGAACGCGTAGGCGAACGCGCAATCAACCATGACGAGAAACACGTCATGGACGGCTCCGAGGCGACCGAGTTCCTTTATGAGCCTCCCGGCGTCCTCGAACAGGAAATCGGATACGACCGGGACAAGCGACGGGCGTCTTAGCATGCCGGCGAGGCTGTCGCGCACGTTCGATTCCGGCGCGGGCTCCTCGAGAGTGTGGCTCTCGTATGTCTCAATGCAGTGCACGGCGTGGTTCTTACCGACCCCCGGTCTGATTACCAGTCGTCTGGATTGCCCATTGAGTGTCACGAGGCCGATTTGGTCCTGGAAGAACGCCGCCGCCATGCCCAGCGTGGCGACACCGCGTGCCACGACCTTGGCAATCGAGACGCCCTCGATGCCGCATCGTATTGAGGGGGACGTATCGGCCACGATCATCATCGAGACTGTGGTGTCTTGCTCAAACTCTCTGCTTACGAGCGGACTGAAGTTGGTAAGCGTCGATTGAGCCCAGTCGATGTCCGCCAGGTGATCACCCGCTTGCCAGTCGCGTAACCCGACGAAATCCAACCCGACTCCTTGGAAGACGCTAGGGTGGGCGCCGGCTGCGTACTCATGCATCCGTTTGCGCACGACGAGCTCAATGTCCTTCAGTTCGGTCCAATTGATGAGTGGGCGAGACACGGCCGTGGCCTCCGACCGGCCTCTCATGGAATCGGTACCCTCGTGACAATGTCGTCGATGATCGTCTCGGCTCGGATGCCCTGTCCCGTGGCCTGGGGGATCAACCAGATCCGGTGCCCGAGAACGTACTTGGCCAGTTCCTGAATATCTTCTGGGTAGACCTCCGAGCGGCCATGGGCGATGAGCGCCCACACCTTGGCTAGACGTCCCCAGCAGATTGTTGCACGTGGCGAACCACCCAGCTCGACGAACTCTTCGACCAGTGCCGAGGGGGAACGCTCGAACCACTCAGTCTCGGCGTTGTACGGTCGTGACGCCGTAACGAGCCGACGGATGTACTTTGACAGTGCTTCGTGCAAGAAGACCCGCTCGCTGATGATTGAACGGAGTTCGATCACCCGTTCTTTGGACATGAGACTGTTCAGGTGGACCTTTTTGAAGTCGAAACTGACCAGCCGCTGTTCCTGTTCTGGTGGAAGGTATCCGATGGTGACCATGATGGCGAAACGGTCGGTGGCAGCCTCCGAGAGCGAAAATGTTCCCTGTCCCAGCTCGACCGGATTCATCGTAGCGATCGCGAAACTGAAGGCCGGCAATGGGTACGTCTTCTTGCCTACTGTCACGGCGCGGTCCTGCAGGCCTTCGAGGAAGGCGCTTTGTGACTTGAGCGGGATCCGGTTGATCTCATCCAACAGGATCACTTCGGCCGAGGCGAGGGGACCAAGTTCGGTCATAAAGTCACCCGTCGCGGGGTTAACCATCTGAAATCCCACCACCTCGGTCGGCTGCAAATCGGCTCGGCCCTGCAGCCGGGCAAACTTGGCACCACTGATGGCCGCCAGGATCACACCGAAAAATGTTTTTCCGACTCCGGGGACACCTCGTAGAAGAAGGTTCCCAGCGTTGACCTGTCGTTTCTCTTTCTGGTCGTAGGTGGTTGGGATTTCGGCAAGCAGCACCATGTTGGCGAGTGCCTTCTCGGTCTCGTAACCGACAAATGCCTTGCCGCCCTCGGTGACGATCGTTTTGTGGAAGTCGATGGCTTCCAAGAGGTCGGCGTCCATAGACAGGTCACGAATCGTAACGGATAGGAGGGGCAGAACCGAAATGCCCGTCGAGGACCCTAGGAGCAGGAGACCCGGACGGGTTAATGGAACATGACGTGAGAAACCGATAATTTCTGCACAAAGCCATGTTCCAAAGTGAATTTTGGCGACTCCCGATCCTCTTACTGGCCAGCGAAATCCGATTGACACGCTAAGCTGTAGACGATAAATTTATCGGACTGACTGTTCGCCTTTCCCGACTGTCACCGGAGGCGCACAGCAGCATGTAGCCAGATTGTGGAGGTTAACTGATGCGAAGTGCCACATTCGGTATGTTCCTGCTCGGCTTCGCGGCGCTGGCGTTAATGATGCCGGGCACGGCGAGTGCCCAGGGTGCAGACGCCGCGCCGACATTTACGAAGGACGTTGCACCAATTTTCCAGCAGTCGTGTCAAGTGTGCCATCGGCCGGACAACATGGCGCCGATGTCGCTCCTGACCTACCAAGAATCGCGGCCATGGGCCCGCTCGATCAAGCAGAAAGTGATAGCGCGAGAGATGCCGCCCTGGCATATCGACAAGAAGGTAGGCGTGCAGGGGTTTCGGGACGACCGGTCTCTGAGCGACGAGCAGATCGACACGATCGTTCGCTGGGTTGATGGCGGCGCGCCCATGGGCAACCCAGCCGACATGCCCGAACCGGTAGATTTTCAGGACTTCGGCGCATGGACAATTGAGCCTGACTGGATCGTTACCTCGACGCCACACACGGTGCCGGCGGCGGCTAGTGACTGGTGGGGTGATTACATCGTGCCGTCCGGGTTAACCGAAGATCGTTATATCAAGGCGATTCAGACCAAGGCGAGTGACCTGCGGGTCGTGCATCACGTCCTAACCTATGCGGTCACCGATCCGGAGGCGGCACCCATTGGGGACAGCAACGGAGACTTCTTTCTCAACGAGTATGCGGTCGGTAAGAATGCCGATCAGTATCCCGAAGGAACGGGAAAGCTTCTCGAGGCAGATGCTGGGGTCCGCTTCAGCTTCCACTATCACTCAGTGGGCGAGGAGGTGACCGACGCAACGGAACTCGGCATGGTGTTCTATCCCAAAGGCGAAACTCCCGACTATCAGCTCTACTCCCGTCAGCTTGGCCAGGGTGGCGAGCTTGATATTCCGGCTGGCCAGGTCGTGCGGCACGATGGATATCAGACGATGCGTCTTCCTGGGAAGTTGACCGGCTTCCAGCCGCACATGCATACGCTTGGTACGCGGCAATGTCTGGAATTGATCTACCCGACCGGCCAACGAGAAATGGTGAACTGTGCCAACTTCGACTTCAACTGGCACATCGTCTACAACTACGAAGAGGTGTCGCAGCCCGTCTATCCGGCCGGAACGACATTGCATGTGATCAGTTATCACGACAACACCAGCGCCAATCGTGGTAACAACGATCCGAAGAACTGGGCCGGAGGCGGTGACCGAACGATCGACGAGATGGCCTTCGCGTGGGTCAGCTGGTTCGATTTGAGTGAGGAGGAGTACGCTGCCGAGATCGAGGCAAGGAAAAATTTGGCGAACAACAACGACTAGATTGAGTGTCGTTGAAGCTGACACCAGAGGCCCTCTGCGGAGCTGTTCCGCAGAGGGCTTTTCGATTAGTATTCGGTTCCGTGATGCGTGTCAGCGTTTTTAGCGTTTAACCTCAGGTTGAGAACAACACACACGGAAGGTCGTCATGAGGGTGTCTTTAAAACATCATACTGCCACAAGGGTAGTCGTGGTGGTGTTGATCTGCGGCGGCGCCATCACAACCGTCGAGGCGCAGGTAGATCGACGCGATGTGCCGATCGTCTCGCAGCCGCAGCAACGTTTCAACAGTGGCCAGGACCTCCAGCCGATCTACGAGGGCTGGGTACGAAACGACGACGGCACGTTTACGTTTCACATGGGCTACCTCAATCGAAACTACGCTGAGCAGCCACACGTGCCGGTCGGTGTCAATAACTTTCTGTCGCCGGGTCCGCCCGATCAGGGCCAGCCGACGTATTTTTATCCCAGAACGCAGCGCTACCAATTCTGGATCACGGTGCCGGCCGATTGGGGGCCGACCCAGGAGCTAGTCTGGGAGTTGACTCACAATGGGAGCACCCAACATCTGTACGCCTGGCTGCAACCCGAGTGGGAAATCGATCAAAAAAACATCACGTCGATTCTGAATCTTCAGCGCGGCAGGAATAATGACGACCTGTATGCGGATGGTTCGCCGGTGGTTACGATTGATCCGGTGCAGATGGTGGCGCTGCCAAACACTTTGGCACTCACAGCACGTGTGACTGACGACGGTCTGCCGGTGGATCTTCCCGAACGGGTGCCGCGGACCCGGGACCCGACTCTCCAGCGTCCGACAGACGCACCCCCACTTCCAGATAATATTGTTACCTACACACACGCGATGCCGCCACGCAACGGGCTGGCGGTTCGATGGGTTGTGTATCGGGGACCGGCGGAGGTTATCTTTGACTCCAACGAGTTTGTCGCATGGAAAGAGGGGGACGAAGGTGACGGCAAGACGTCTACCGTGTTCACGACGACGGCGACCTTTAGCGAACCTGGAAACTACGTGTTGCGTGCTGTGGTCAGCGACGGGATGCTCTTGACACCGGCCGATATCGAGGTTGTCGTCACCCGGACCGAATAAGGGACACGCTCCCGCGCAAAAAGAGTGGCCGGCCGCTACTTCTTCCGGCCGTCATCTGATTCTTTTTTGAGATGTACTCTCGCGGTGGCTCGCGCCATCACGTACACCGCGATCGCTAGCATGGCTGCGCCAACCGGAGCGAGAGTAATCCCGAGGCCTGGATCCCCACTGTAGAAGGCAACACCGCCCAAAAAGAAACCGCCGGGGAGCAGTAGGCTGGCACCCATGAGGCTGGACGAAGCCAGGCCGATGTTTCCTCTACAGAGCTCAGGCATTGTACGCAGACACAGCCCGAAGATGATATGCACGAGACCCAACAGCGCCCCGTGTGCATGGGCCAGCGTCCACATCAACCGCCGGGTTTCATTGGAGACGTCGAGATACATCCTGATCTTGAATCCGTGCAGCGTTTCAAGCACGAGCCCGAGGGCCAGAAAGACGAGCAGCGTCCACCATCCAAAGCGGACGTGCTTTCTTGCGTAGAGGAGTGGGTGGCGGTCAGGCACGGCGTCTCGAAGCAGCTGGGACCCTACTCCCGCAGAAAGAGCGGCCGGTTGTCACGAAGGTCGAACAGTTCTCGCATCACGTCGGTCCGAAGGGTTCCGTCGGTATCGACAAGTAGCTCGGGTTCTCGACGCTGTCGGGATACCGTGCTAGCCCGCCACTCCTGGAGGGCTGGCAGCACCCGACCGACACGCTCTCGTTGTGCGGCCAGGTAGTCGTAGTTAAATGCTGTGTAACCCGGGAGGGTGCGTAGCGAGCGGTAGGCGATGTATCGAACAGCTTCGTAGGGGTCGTTCATCAACTCGGCCAGATGGGGCACCATCCAGCTTGTCCCTGACGCTTCCTGGGCCGGTTGCCACCCCAGATTCCACGCCGTCAAGGCGCGAAGCCCAGCGTCGCCCTTGAGCATCCAAAGCAGCGACGCGGCGACCATCGATTCGTCCTCGCTTAACGCGGGGGGTGGTGTCCCGTACCAGTCGTAGAGTGCATTGCCCGTCCAGGCGAGCGTTTTGTCAAGATGGCACAGGTTGCACGCGTTGGGGCGGCCGACATCGATCGTCTCGGCGACCGAGGGGCTACTGACGGTATGGCTTCGGATCGCTTTCAAGAGACCGTACGACGTGTATGGCATGTGGCAGTTGTAGCAGCGACTCCCGCTCGACTCGACGGGGTGATTCGAATGTGCGCGCACGTCAGACTCGATCGTCGCATGACATTGCACACATGCTTCGTCGCCGCTGCCCGGGGACGACACCTGATGGGTCGCGGCCCAGGTCTCGAGCGATCGTGGGTCGTCGGGTGATTGGTGCATTGCGTGACAGGAAAAACAGCTCAGTGTTTTCTCCGGTTCCGTCGCGTCACGAAAACACGGCGAGTCGATCAGTCCGTTGTACTCTCGTCCCGAGACCCGGATCATTCCGTCGGCCCAGAACGAACCCCTTACGAACTCGGTGTCCTCCGCTAGGAATTTCTGGAGCATCGGTTCGCGCCGGTTTTGCATCGGCTGCGCGATGAAACGTGTGTCGGTTAATTCATCCCCCGGACGATACGGAAATCCCTCCCAGTTGGCCACCCGCTCATCCGACGGATTGTAGAACTCCCACACGCTGTGACATTGTCCGCAGACCTGGGATGAACGTTTCGGATTGAGCAACGCCGGTTGGATGATGCTACTGTCAGATCCAGCGCTGAGGTGGCTGAGGTATCGCCGGAACGGATCCCGGTTAGCCCGAGCGTGGTCCCCACCGGGGCCATGGCAGGCCTCGCAGGCGATGCCAAACTCAGTGGTTGTCGTGTCGATAGTCTGCTGGTCGAACGGTTTTGAGCGGAATGGCGTATCGAATTTGGTCTTGGGCGACGTAGTGTGACAGGCGACACAGATGGCGTTCCAGTGACCGTCGAGCGTCGCAACAGATTGGCCAGGTGGATGTAGTACTACGGCGCTTCGCGACACCCATCGTTGATCATCAAGGAGAAACACCCCGGGTATTACATTGAGACCACGATCGTGCCCGGTCGCATACCAGTAAATCTGTTGGTAGTGCGAGCCGGTGATCATGACGACCTGTCGAGTGATTCTGGGTCGGTTCTGTTCAGCACCAGGGCTCTCCCATCCGGGGTCATCAAACTCCGCCCAAAATTCGTCACCCCGGCGTTCAAGCCGCATCGGCCGACCGGGAACCTCTGGCACTGTAACATCGTTAAAATCAGCCTGAACGGTGCCAGGCAGTGCCACCTGGGTCATCGTGCGGTGGAACGAGCTGTACCAGCTTTCGTACTCTGCCGGGTGGCAGGTCTGACAGGCGTCCGATGAGACGAAGCCGTCCTCAGCCAGCTGGTTCGGACGGTTTTCGACCTCCGCTTCTGGCATAACGCGTGGGCGGCTGTTGACTGCAGCGACGCAGAGTGCCATCCAGGCCACGAGCACCGCGATGACAGGTGCGCTACTTAGGTGCCTACTCGACTGATCCGGCACGGAGTCATGATAGACCAGTCGCCATTTCATTGGCGATGGTTACGTCTGGAGACAGAAGCCGGTCGACCAGTCGCCGCCGGCGTTGAGCACGGTCCTTCTCCCGTTGCGGCTCTGCTCATGGCGTTCCGTACCGCCAGAAATGTCGATACTTTTCCACCGACACACTGAAGGCAGTATGCTCTAGCCTCTTTGGCACGTTGTCAGAGGAGGTATCTATTGCCTAAGTACTTGTTTGAGGCGTCATATACGCCCGCTGGATCGGCCGGTGTCATCAGAGATGGCGGAAGCCAACGACGAGCCGCGGCCGAGAAGCTCATTCAAAGTCTCGGCGGGACAATCGATTGTATGTACTTCGCGTTCGGTACGGTCGACGTATTGGCGATTGTCGACCTTCCCGACCACGCGGCAGCGGCAGCAATGTCACTGGCTACGGCCAGCTCCGGAGCTATGACGGGCAGGATGACGGTTCTGTTGACGCCAGAAGAGATCGACGACGCTTCCAGTCGAGGAGTAACGTACACACCACCCGGACAATGACGTTAGTGACGCCGTGAGCATTTGGTGAGTGATTTCTGTCCGGGGCCAAGCGAGGCGACGGCTATGCTCGAAATAGATGATCTTCATGTGTCGTTTCCGACCAACCGTTCATCTTATTCGACCGACAGGAGGCTGATAGCCGTCCAGGATGTTTTCTCTTCACGAAGGTTTTGGACAGTCCGCTAGAATGTGTCAGCATCAACACTAGACAAGAGGAGCGTAGACAAATGGCCATTTATACGTGTGAAAAATGCGGGATGAGCGTCGGCACCATGACCTGTGGTCATTGCGGTAAAGAGTTAGTCCACGACACCTTGACTAAGGCCGACGGCGGAAAGGTCGACATTGCCAGGTGTCCAGATGGGCACGGAAAGGTCAAGTCACCGATGTGCTGCGGTGAGGATATGAGCTGCGCGCTCTGACGATCTATTGGGAGCGTTGGACCACGTTAGAGCACTCGGCCGTTTGTCCGGCGACACGTGGGGAACCGGTTGTTGTCGGCCCTACCCGGTGTTACCTGAGACTGGACGACGCTCTGTCCATTTACGGACCACGTGCCGTCGCTGGGTGACGAACAAGATACGCCGATCGTAGCGGACGTCGTACGAGCTAGGGAGCCAGATGTCTGGTGCGAACCGCTCGAACCCGAGCTGCCCGGTCAATCGAGACAGCGACGCGACCAGGCCCCAGACGTATCGCACCGGCCGCAGGAGCCTGAAGTCGATTTGTACCACACCGTAGTCGTTTTGCGAGATGTACACCTCGCCGTTTGACTGATTCAAGGCCCGATCGATTCGCGTCTTTCGCGGGAGTTTGCCGTCTCGTGGCCAGAAGCTGATCACCCAGCATCGTTCTCCTCGAACCGTGTCTTCCCCGACGACCGCTGCCTCGTATCGGGCCATGAGGTCCTCGTTAAAGCGCACCTGCCGTTCGTCGTTTGTTTCGAGGATCTTGTTGCCAGATGCCTCGGTTTCTTGCAGCTCTTGTCTGAAATCAGCACGGCGCTTCGCCTCGTCACGAACGCCTGCCTCACTCAGCGGCTTTCCATTCCGTTCGATCAATTCTTCATAAACCGCACCATCGAGGGGGTATCGACGGTGCAGGGTCGTCTCGATGCTTGTGACCTCTACCTCGTCGTTCAGCGACTCGACCATCGTCTCCACCAGGGATTCAAACCTAAGTTCAGCCTTTACTTTGTCCTGGGCGGTAGCACGAGCGACGGCGAGGCGTATGATTTTCGAGACCGGGGGCTGGTTACTGGCTCCTGTGGTAGCCGGTGTTTGGAGCCGTGGGTGCGCGGTAGCAACGAGCGTGACCAAGACCGCGGCTACGAGCCGGATACACATGCACGGATCTTAACAGGCGACGGGTGGTGTCAATGGTTTTGGTTCGCCACCCGCCGTATACTTTCCCCCTCATGAGCGTTCCGATCACCGTTACCATTGTTAGTTGCTCACTGAGCACGGAGAGTCAGTCTCACCGGCTCGCGCTGGCGGCGGCGGAATCAGTTCGAGCGGAAGGTGTGACGGTCGATCTTGTGGATTTGCGCGAATGGAAGTTACCGATCTGTGACGGTGGCAACAGCTACCGCCATCGATCGGTTGAACCACTGTCGGAGATATTCAACCGCGCCTCGGCGATTCTCGTGTCGGCTCCGGTCTACAATTACGATCTCAATGCGGCGGCGAAAAACCTCGTCGAAATGACTGGGCAGTCATGGACAGATAAGCCGGTCGGGTTTTTGTGTGCGGCCGGAGGCGAACGTAGCTACATGTCACCGATCGGGTTCGCGAACAGCCTGATGTTTGACTTTCGCTGTCTCATCATTCCTCGGTTCGTCTACTGCACGAAGGCGGACCTGGATGTCGACGATGACTTCGGGGCACCGATCCTCGAACGCGTGAACGAGCTGGCGCACACAACGGTGACGTTGGCCAGGGCGCTCGCCTGGGCACGCCAGAAGACCTAGGCGTGGGACAGTCGCACTAGCTGTTGTCGGCCAAGTCGTCCCTGTAGGCTGGCTTAAGGACCACCGAATCAGTGCCGGCCGATCTTGCAGGCGAGCTGGGGTTGGCGCCCGTACAAGATATGAGGCTATCGGCTGCAATGACGATCTAATCGCTGATTCGGATGATAGCCAGGGTCGTTGCCTCCAGACTGGTCGACCAGACCCAGGTAACCACGGTGAGTCTCTAGGCGATGCAAAAACTCGACATTGTGTCGCCGTCGTCATCGGTGAACTGCCGCAGTATCAGAATCGTCTGTGACGAAGTGGACCTCGCCTGGGCAGGTGAGACGCCGCACGGCAGGTTGTTTTCAGACCACGTGGGAGATGTTGATGACCAGGAAACCCTTACATCGCGAAGATTCCGGCGTGGAACGACGAGACTTCTTACGCGCCGCACCGGCGAGTCTGGCAGCCGGCGTGTTTCCGATCGTCACGGGAGAGGTTCAACCGGCGAACGAGACCACCACGAGTCGGTTACGGAGTGCAAGGGAGCTGTCGGGTCTGGAGTTCACCGATGCTGAGCACGATCTAATGCGGGCCGCGGTTGATCGCAATAGAGAGCGATACGCCGCTCTGAGAGATCTGCCGATCCCGGACGACACGGAACCCGCGGTCGCGTTCTTTCCCTATGCGCCAGGTGAACGGCCTACCGGTGTGTCGACACCTCATGCGGAGCTTCCGATCGTCCGCGCCGAATCTCCATCGTCGCCAGAAACTGTCGACTCGCTGGCGTTCGAGCCGGTGACCGTCCTGTCCCGTCTACTTGAACGGCGCGAGGTCACCTCAGTCGATCTCACCAGGATGTATCTCGACCGGCTACGGCGTTACGGTGACCGGCTTAAGTGCGTGATCACGCTGACAGACGAGCTCGCACTGTCGCAGGCCGCGACGGCGGATACAGAAATTCGTGCGGGGCGATATCGCGGACCATTGCACGGAATTCCATGGGGCGCAAAGGATCTCCTCGCGACCCGCGGGGTGCGAACGACGTGGGGCGCCAAGCCGTACGAGTTCCAAATTTTTGACGATGATGCCACGGTTGTGCGGCGCCTCCAGGAGGCAGGCGCGGTGCTGGTTGCCAAGCTGTCAATGGGTGCGCTGGCACAGGGGGGTGTCTGGTTCGGTGGCTCGACTCGCAATCCCTGGGACGTGTCGCGGAGTTCGAGTGGCTCTTCGGCCGGTCCGGCGTCAGCGACTGCGGCCGGACTGGTCGGCTTTTCCGTCGGCACCGAGACTCTCGGATCGATCATCTCGCCGTCGGCTGCCTGCGGGGTCACTGGACTGCGTCCTACCTACGGCCGCGTGAGCCGACACGGGGCGATGGCGCTTAGCTGGACGATGGACAAGCTCGGGCCGATGTGTCGTAGCGTTGAGGATTGCGCCCTCGTGTTCAACGCGATCTACGGCGCAGACGGAAAGGACGGGACTGTCGTCGACGCGCCGTTCGAGTGGGACGAGGAGTTTCAACCCACTCAGCTAAAGATTGGGTATGTAGCCTCCGAGCTGGATAGGGCACCCGATGGCGTGTCGGCGACGCAGCGTCGGTCCTGGATCGGACGACGCGCAGTACTCTTAGAAGCATTGGAGATGTTTCGCGACGCTGGGTTCGCGCTTGATCCGATCGAGCTTCCCGAGTTCCCAGCCGATGCGCTTCGATTGATTCTCAGTGCTGAGGCGGCGACGGCGTTCGACGATTTGACTCGCAACCGTGGCATTGACCAGCTCACTCGGCAGGGACCTGGCGACTGGCCTAATCAATTTCGCTCGGCCCGTTTCATTCCAGCAGTCGAGTACATCCGTGCGCAGAGGGCCCGGAGCCTACTCGCGCGACAGATGCACGATCTGATGAGTCGATACGATGCTTTCCTTAGCCCGACCCTTAGCCGGAGCCTGACGATCACGAATCTGACTGGACATCCCGCTCTGACGCTCAAGGCCGGTTTTAGGGATGGGCTTCCAGTGGGTTTAATGATCACCGGTCGTCCGTACGAGGAAGCGACTGTACTCCAGCTGGCGTCGGTCTACGAGCGGGCTACTCCGTGGCGCACGATGCACCCTGACGGATTTGGTTCTGTCTGAGGTGGCGGGGGCGCTACTGGAAGTTGACGCTGGAGAGCAGCGCGTTGAATCCCGACTCCCACTCGGTCACGGTTCGACCCGGACCGGTCAGCTTGAAGAAGTACGGACCAATCGATGTCTCCACGACCGCCGCTTTAAGTCTGAAACCTTGCTTGTAGTAGCGCATACCAGATCCGGGCTGCACCTCGGCGGAATAGATCCCAGGGACATCAAGTACGGTCACGGACATACCAGCGACATCGAAGCTTGTGGTCGTGGCCACGTCCGAGGAAGGTCGTTCGTCTGGCTGCAACATCTGGTTGGTCCACCGCTCGAGATTGGCCTCCACGGTCCCACTTTCGGCGCCAAAGTAGTACACGACGAGCTCAGCATCCTCAGAATCTCCTGGCATTCTGGGCAGTCCGAACTGCGCGACCCTTAGAGGAAACGAGGTGTCAATTCGTACCCAGTCGAGAGGTGCGTCAAATTGCAGCGAACCCTGTGCAGACACCGCGGCCGGGACGAGCAAACAGGCGAACACGACAGGCCAGCATCGGGGGAGAAGCATCAGGTTTGAGATCTTAACACTGCACGGCCCGGCGCTCTTCCCCGGTTGTATCGGCTAGAATGACGTTTTCGCCTCGCGCGGAGCACGTTCGGGTGATTCCATGGTGAATACGGTTCGATGCACGGTACAAACGACCGGGCAGGGCGACGTCCACGACATTACGCACGCCGTTGCGACCGCGGTTACCGACTCGGACCTAAGTCACGGGGTCGCCACGATCGCCGTCGTGGGCTCGACGGCGGCGGTGACGACGATCGAGTTCGAGCCAGGGGCGGTGGCTGATTTTACCAGGCTCTTCGATGAGTTGGCGCCGAGGTTCGGCCAATATGCGCACCATGAACGGTGGGGTGATGACAACGGGTCGAGCCACGTGAGGGCTGCACTGCTGGGCTCGTCGGTCACCTTACCGTTTAGCAGTGACAAGCTCGCACTCGGCACGTGGCAGCAGCTCGTGCTAGTCGAGTGTGACACCCGCTCCCGGACCCGGGAGGTCGTAGTGCAGCTTATTGGCGAGTGACACCGTGCAGGTAACCTTCGATAAGCAGACACTGGACAACGGGCTCGACGTCATCATACACGTCGACCACTCCTGTCCGATCGTTGCGGTTAACCTCTGGTATCACGTCGGGTCGAAGAACGAGAAGCCAGGTCGGACAGGGTTTGCGCATCTCTTCGAGCACCTCATGTTCGAGGGATCGGAGCATCACGACGACGGCTATTTCTCGCCGTTGGAGGAAGCGGGGGGGGCGCTTAACGGTTCGACAAACGCCGACCGAACGAACTACTGGGAAGTCGTACCGACCGGTGCAGTCGAGCGCGCTCTCTGGATGGAGTCCGACCGGATGGGATTCCTACTGCCGGCTCTGACCCCAGAAAAGTTTGAGACGCAGCGTCAGGTCGTCTTGAACGAACGTCGTGAGAGCTATGAGAACCGACCTTACGGCATGGTGCCGATGGCGCTCATGCCGGTGTTGTTTCCAGCCGGGCATCCGTATCATTGGCTCACGATCGGCGAGCCCGAGGATCTGTTGGCCGCGTCGTTCGACGACGTCCAAGCATTCTTCCGCACGTACTACCATCCCGGGAACGCGTCGCTCGTTTTGGCAGGTGACATCGACACCCGCGAGGGGTTCGAGCTGGCGCGACTCTACTTTGGGGAGATTCCGCCCGGTCCGTCGAGACCCAGCATCACGGTGTCCGACACGACCGTCTCCGGAGCGCCCCGCCTCCTGCTGCGCGACCGGGTCGAGCTGCCGCGACTCTATCTGTCATGGCGAAGTCCTCGGCTGTTCGGCGACGGGGACGCCGCTCTGGACCTCCTTGCCACGATCCTCGCCGGCGGTAAATCGTCGCGTCTGTATCGGCGCCTGGTCCACGATAGCCGAATCGCGACAGATGTCAGTGCCGGCCAGGGATCGCGGGAGCTTGTGGGGGTCTTCAGTATCGTTGCCACCGCGGCACCTGGACATTCACTGACCGAGATCGAGGCCGCGATCACCGACGAGCTGAGCCAAATACTAAACGATGGACCTTTCGGCGACGAGGTGGAGCGGAGTCAGGCGATGATCGAGTCCGATTTTGCGTATCGACTTCAGAGCATCGGGGACTTTGGAGGGCGTTCAGATCAGCTCAACGCCTACAATGTGTATTTTGGGGATCCCGGTCACTTTGATACCGATTTGGGTCGTTACCGAACGTCTGATACAGACGCGATCCAGTCGGCGGCGCAAAACAGTCTGACCGGAAATGAGCGCGTCGCCCTGAGTGTCATACCAGTCGAGGGCGATTTATTGCTCGGGTTGTCTGATTCGAAACCGGTGGACGTTGCGTAATGAGTGTAGACCGCAGTCGTCTTCCGACTCTCGGACCCCATCCATTGTTTCGCCCACCAGGGTTTCGTTGCTCCACGTTGTCCAATGGGGTGGGTGTCTGGACGGCAGCCCACCATCGCGCCCCGGTTCTCACGCTGAGACTGCTCGTCCCGGTGGGAGCCGCGGACGATCCGACTGACCAGTTTGGTCTGGCGGCATTGACTGCCGATGTCTTGGATGAAGGCACTCGGGACTTGACTGATGTGGGGCTGCACGTAGCGCTTTCTAGGATAGGCGCCCATCTCAGTGTCGGAGTGTCCAGCGATGCCACTATTCTCACACTCACGACGCTGCCGAAGCATGCTGCCGAGGCGATGGCTCTGCTCGTCGATATCGCGGTGCATCCACGCTTCGATCCGGACGACTGCGACCGCGTGCGTAACCTACGCCTCAATCGTATCCTGCAGACGCGTCAGGTTCCCACCGCTGTAGCCGACCGAGTGTTCATCGAATCGCTCTACGGAGCGCATCCGTATGGGCACCTTGCGATCGGCACCGAGCCGTCGCTGCGACCGATCGATTCGTCTGACCTCTCGGCGTTTCACAGTCGCTGGTATCAGCCTGCGGGGTGGACGTTGGTGGCGGTGGGTGGTCTCTCTGACGACGCGCTGCTTGAAGTCGCCAAGACCGAGCTCGAACCGCTGTCAACGGTAACACCGGCAGTGGCGATTTGCAGCAGATCGAGGCGTCAGGAGCCGCCCCCGATCGCCGATCGTCTGATATTCGTTGCGAGGAAGGATGCGGTGCAGTCCGAGGTGCGACTGGGTCACCCAGGGGTGTCGAGGGCATCACCCGATTACCACGCGCTCCTTGTTCTGAACATGGTGCTCGGTGGCCAGTTCGTGAGCCGCATCAACCTGAATCTTCGCGAGGACAAGGGCTACACGTATGGGGCACGGACAGCGTTCGACTACCGAGTCGGCCGAGGACCGTTCATCTTTCGGTCGAGCGTGCAGACCAGCGCGACCGCGGACGCCATGCGTGAAGCGATCAAGGAACTTCTAGACATCCGGGAAACCCGCCCACCTTCCGAGAGAGAACTGGCGGTTGCACGAGACGCCTTGACCCGAGGTTTCCCCCTGGGGCTTGAGACCGCGACCCAGGTTGCGCGTGTCGGGACGACGCTCGCCCTCCACGGGCTTCCGGCCGACGAGATGGATCGTTTTGTCGAGCGAGTCATGGCGGTCGATGCTGACGCAGTGCTCGCGGCGGCCCGGGCGCATTTACACCCCGACCGGTTGGTGGCCGTCGTCGTAGGTTCGACCGAAGACGTGCTGCCGTCGCTTGGGAGTCTCGGCCTTGGCGAACCTGCCCTGATGGACTAACCCCTTGAGGCCGGTCAATGTCAGATGTTTCCGCCCGTCTGAGCGTCTAACTTCCGACTGCCTGTCGATTCGGTGACGTCATGAGTTCAAGCCGCTACGGGATGAGTTCGATCGGCATCGTGGGTCTATTGGCGGCCACGACGGCAGATGCCGTCAGCGAAAAAGAGGTCACACCTGTAGTCAGGGAGCTGGCCAGCATTATTATTGAAGGCCTGCGAGGACTCCTGAGATATTTGTGAACGCGTGGGTAATGGTTAGAGCTCTGTTCTGAGAAAATTTACTAGCGCGTATCCGTCCATCCAACTGAACGGGACGACAGCCGTGCTGTAGTGGCCGCATGGCAGTACAAACACACGATGTGGGATGTCCCGATGGAGAAATTTGTCGACCAGCTGTCGGGAGAGCCGAATCGGAAACGAGAGGTCGTAGCGAGCGTAGACCAGCAGTACACGCTTTCCTCTCATTCGATCGATGTAAGGTTCCGGACTGATCGGGAGCCACAGACGGCGGAGGTGGTCAAGGGTGACCTTCCCGTCGAGACCGGCCCGAACATGCGCCGTGGAGAGCCCCTCCCACACTACGTCGGCAAAGTAGGGTGAGATGTGGTTGAGCGCGGCCGCGGTGACGCGCGGTTCGTGAGCGGCCGTCAACATCGCGAGACAGGACCCCAGGCTCGTGCCGAGGATCCCTACCCGCTCGTACCCCTCCGTTGTTAACCAATGCACTGCGCGGCGTGCGTCGAGCACAGCTTGCCGGCAGATCTGCAGCGTGCGGCCGACGTTGGCGCTCACGATATAGTCGGCCCGGTGGAGGTCGGCTGGCATCCGACGGTCATGGTACGGCAGGCTCAGCCGTAGCGTGCTGATACCGAACTTGGCAATTAGCCGGCTGAGGCCCATATGTTCATCCGGCCCAGCGTTCCAGTGCGGAAGCACCACCACTGCGCGTCGGGGACGCTTCCTGGTTGCGGCTGGTTGGTATCGGGCGTAAACGGTGTTGTTGTCTGGGTCTGGGGTTTCAAATGCGCTGGGAAAACTTAGCAAGCCATTGTGGAGGTGATACCTATTGG